>SAMEA3663010__coassemble_107_pt1 | contig 43658 bp, 40 predicted proteins | sample SAMEA3663010__metabat2_low_PE_015 | metagenome-assembled genome bin SAMEA3663010 (sample SAMEA3663010) | pig gut metagenome | biome: pig gut; feature: pig-associated habitat; material: faeces | place: France | collected 2012 | reverse complement strand
CATCCCGATTAAAAGTAACGATTGTAACAACAATAAAAAAAGGACTTCCCGGCAATCCACATATTGCACATATTGCACACTATAAAAAAAGAAGCCGGGAACGGCACAAAACGAAAAACAAAAGGTTGGCTAACTTTTTAGCCAAGCAAATGAAAAATACACAAACTTCACACGATATAAAAAAGGGGCATTTCATTTTTTTTGTGGAAGAAAATGGAAGCCTATAAAAAAGGGAATATAAGCCCCAAAAGCCGGGTTTGTGTTGCTATTTGCTCGGAATTTGCTCGGCAACAAAATAAAAACGGCTGAAAATCAAACGATTAACAGCCGTTTATAGTACCCAGAGCCGGGATCGAACCGGCACGGATTGCTCCATTGGTGTTTGAGACCAACGCGTCTACCAATTCCGCCATCTGGGCATTTTTCCTAAATGCGGGTGCAAAGTTATGACTTTTTTTTGATTCAGCAAAAAAAATAAGTAAAAAGTTTTTAGAAATGAGGAATTAGGAGTGAGGAATTAGGAATTAGGAGTTAGAAATTAGGAGTTGGGAGTTAGGAGTTAGGAGTTAGGAGTTAGGAGTTAGGAATTGGCTATTCAGTTAGGCTCCTCATTAGGGGCAAGCCGCATGGCAATTCCTAACTCCTAACTCCTCATTCCTAACTCCTAACTTCTAACTCCTAACTCTTACAAAGTCCTGCCTTCAGCGAACGGATAACTGCCGAGTTGAAACCTGCATGATCAAGTTCGTTGAGTCCCTTGATGGTCACGCCACCAGGAGTGGTGACTTTGTCAATGGCCTCTTCGGGATGCCAACCTGTCGCTTTAAGCAAAGAAACGGCTCCCTGCATGGTCTGGAGGGCAATCTGCTTAGCCTGCAGCGGATAGAACCCCATCTCACAACCGCCTTCCATCTGGGCACGGATGTAGCGCATCACGTAGGCAATACCGCACGATGCCATCATCATGCCTGGACCGACAAGATTCTCGCCCACCACAAGCGTGTCGCCATCGATAGCATAAAGGTCTTCCACCGCTTTCAGGTTCTCGTCAGTTACACTCGGAGACTTGGCAATGAAACTCATGCTGGCACCAAACTCTGCCGCAATGTTGGGAATAACATAGAAGAACTGACCTTCCTCACCCAACTCCTCAGCCAGCATACCTGTGGTGAAGTTGGCAGCATCAGACACGATGATCTGCTTCTCAAGGTTAAGCACATGCTTCACCTCTGCCAACACCATCTTCATGAGCCAGGGTTTCACAACGAGCACTATTATGTCGGCATCCTTCACTGCCTCCACATTGTCGGTTGTGACGTTAAGTGCAGGGTATTCCTTCTTGAACTGGGCAAGAAGTGCCTCATTCTTGTCTGCAACGGTGATATTGTCAACCTTTCCACTTTTCGCCCACCCTTTGATGAGCGCGCCGCCCATATTGCCAGCGCCAATGACAGTAAGTTTCATTTTTCTTGTGTTCGTTTCAATTAAATTATGTAACTTTGCACAAAGTTACGACAAAGCGAGCGAACAACCAAATTTATTTGAGTTTTTCCGAGCAAAAGCAACTTGCACAGAGTGAAAGTCACGACTTACTCTTTTTCCCACAAAATAAATGGAGGTTTTTCTCGTTTATTAAGTTGATGAGAACAATACATTGTTATATAATAGGGTGTTTGTGGGCATTCATGATGCTTCTTCCCTCCCCTTCTGGTGTGGCATATGCCCAGAAGCGGAAGGTGATGAATCGTCCCTATGTGGATCAGCGCCTGTTCCACTATGGTTTCCTTGTCGGCATGCACCTGCAGGACATTGAACTGGAGCAGAACGGTTTTATCAATGAGGCTGGTGACCAGTGGTTTGCCGAAACACCTAACTACGAGCCAGGCTTTTCAGTCGGCATTTTGGGTGAGTTTTATCTGACAAAAAATCTCAGCCTGCGCATCATCCCCACCATGCACTTCGGTACAAAGAACCTCACGTTCCGCAACGAAAAGAATAGTGACAAGCAGTTCCAGACCATCAAATCGACTTACGTCACGATACCTGTTGATATAAAGTTTGCGGCAGAACGTTTCAACAACTATCGTCCCTACATGATGGCAGGTATCACCCCTGCACTCGACCTCACGGTGAAGAAGCAAAAGCAATACCTGCTCCGACAGACCGACCTTTATCTGGAAGCGGGCATCGGTTGTGACTTCTACCTTCCCTTCTTCAAGTTCATTCCCGAGGTGAAGTTCATGTACGGACTTTCCAATGTCTTCAACAAGAACCGCCCCGACATCAGAGACGAAGCCGACCTCATTTTCACACAATCAGTCAACAGTGCCAAAAGCAAGATGATTGTCTTCACCTTCTATTTTGAATGATTCATGCCCACTAAATGCTTAACGAACATGGAAAATGAGAAATCGCGCAGCGCGTGGGCTGCCATGAAATACTCCATCATCATTCCCGTCTATAACCGTCCCGACGAAGTGGATGAACTGCTCGAAAGCCTGACCCGGCAAACGGTCAAAGACTTCGAGGTGGTGGTGGTGGAAGACGGTTCCACCGTGCCCTGCAAGGAGGTGGTGGAGAAATACCGGGCAGTTGATAGTTCACAGTTCACAGCTGACAGTAGCCATGCGGACGAGGAAAAACTCTCCACTCTCAACTCTCAACTCTCAACTATCCAATATCTGACCAAGAAGAACGGAGGCCCTGGCCCTGCCCGCAACTATGGGGTGGAGCACTCGAAGGGTGAGTATGTGATTATCCTCGACAGCGACTGTGTGCTGCCCGAAGGCTATCTGGCTGCCATTGAGAAAGAGTTGGCTGAAAACCCTTGCGATGCCTTCGGAGGTCCCGATGCAGCCCATGAGTCGTTCTCCTCGGTGCAGAAGGCCATCTCCTACAGCATGACCTCCTTCTTCACCACGGGCGGCATTCGTGGGGGCAAAAAGAAGGGGGCGATGGACAAGTTCTATCCACGCTCGTTCAACATGGGTATGCGCCGCGAGGTGTATCTCAAACTGCATGGATTCAGCAAGATGCGCTTCGGCGAGGACATCGATTTCAGCTATCGGATTATGGAAGCTGGCTACACCTCAAGGCTCTTCCCCGAGGCGTGGGTGTGGCACAAGAGACGGACGGACATGGACAAGTTCTTCAAGCAGGTGTTCAACTCTGGCATCGCCCGCATCAACCTGACCAAGCGGCATCCAGGCACCCTGAAACTGGTGCATCTGCTGCCGATGGTCTTCACCCTCGGTGTGCTGCTGCTCATTGCAGGAGCCGTGTTCTTCCGCCTGTGGGACTACTACAACCAGACCGCCACAGGATTACTCTTGCCCAATGGCGGCTTCATCCCAGCCTATGCCCTCTGCCTCCTGCCTATCGCTCTCTATATGCTGCTCATCTTCGTTGATTCCAGCATCAAGAACAAGAGCGTGGTGATTGGCTTCCTCAGTGTCGAGGCGGCTTTTGTGCAGTTGATGGGCTACGGATTCGGTTTCCTCAAGGCTTGGTGGTTGCGCTGTGTGCAGGGAAAGGATGAATTCACAGCATTTGAAAAGAACTTCTATGATTAGGAAAGACTTCCGACCATTCAACGAAGAACCGGTGCAGAAGGTGAAGGAAGAGGTGGAGGAATCAATCTCTCACACTCCCATCAAGCAGCAAGCGGAAGAAGACCGTCCCCGTGAGAAGCTCATGACAAAAGGAGTGGGCGCACTGACCAATGCCGAGTTGCTTGCCATTCTCATCGGAGGGGGCACCAAGAAGAAGACAGCAGTGGAACTGATGCAAGAGGTGCTGGGCGACTGTGGAAATTCACTCCGCAATCTCAACTATATGACGCTGCAAGACCTCATGCGCTACAACGGCATTGGTGAGGCAAAGGCACTGACCATCCTCGCTGCCGCCGAGATTGGTAAACGACGCATGATGGAGGACTGCCAAGACATTACGCAATTCCGCACAGGTGCCGATGTGTTGAGGTTCATGACACCACACCTGCAGACACTCACCCACGAGAAAAGCTGGGTGCTGTTGCTTAACAACAATGCACGCCTACTCCATTTCGCCCAACTCAGCACTGGAGGTCTGACCGAAACCACTGTAGATGTGCGGATGCTGCTCAAGAAGGCACTACTGCACGATGCCACCAGTTTCATCCTCGTACACAACCATCCCAGTGGCAACCTGAAACCCAGCCGCTACGACGAGGAACTGACTCAACGGGTGAACCGAGCTGCACAAGCAGTCAACCTGCGCATGATTGACCATGTCATCGTGACAGAAGGGGATTATTACAGCTTTTCCGAGAACGGAAAGATATAGTTGAGGGTTTAGAGTTTAGAGTTGAGGGTTTAGAGTTTAGAGTTTAGAGTTTAGAGTTTAGGGTTTAGGGTTTAGAGTTTAGAGATTAGAGATTAAAGATATGACAAAATACGAAGTAGAAGAAAAGACCGTTGAATACCTGAAGACGGTATTCGACCCCGAGATTCCCGTCAATGTGTGGGATCTCGGCATGATATATAAAATAGATGTGACCCCCCACATAGCCCCCTCCGACTCCCCCAAGGGGGAGGGAAACCGTCCGGATGGTTCATCCCCCCTTGGGGGGAACGAGGGGGGCTTCGACATCGACATCGACATGACCTTCACAGCCCCCAACTGCCCTGCTGCAGACTTCATCCTTGAAGACATCCAGCAGAAGATTGAAGGCATCCCTGACGTGAAGACCGTGAACGTGAACGTGGTCTTTGAACCCGAATGGAACAAGGACATGATGAGCGAAGAAGCCAAACTCGACTTAGGATTCATGTAAGCCCCCTCGTTCCCCCCAAGGGGGGATGAACCGTCCGGATGGCAACCCCTCCCCCTTGGGGGAGTCGGAGGGGGCTTGGCTTCGAGGTCTAATTACAATATATAATGCCCAACACCCCGAATGGCGTTCCTCCCCTATGGGGGAGGTTAGAAGGGGGCTAAATATGAAGAATATCTACTTTATCAGCGATGCCCATTTGGGCAGCCGTGCCATCGAGCACCGACGCACCCAAGAACGCCGTCTGGTCAACTTCCTCGACAAAATCAAGGACAAGGCTGAGGCCGTCTATATGCTGGGCGACATGTTCGACTTCTGGTTTGAATACAAGGAGGTCGTGCCTAAGGGCTATACACGCTTTCTTGGCAAAATCAGTGAACTGACTGATTTAGGCGTGGAGGTGCATTACTTCACAGGCAATCATGACATGTGGATGGGTGATTACCTGGAGAAAGAGTGCGGCGTCATTCTTCATCGTCAACCCTGCACCCTCGACATACGAGGAAAGATATTCTATCTCGCTCATGGCGATGGTCTCTACGAGGAGGGCAAATCCACGCACTTCATGTTCTGGTGCTTCCGCAACAAGACCTTGCAGAAGATGGCACGATGGATTCATCCCCATTGGTTCATGAACTTCGGGCTTAATCGGGCAAAGCACTCTCGCATGAAACGTGCGAATGGCAGCCTTCTGCCAGACGAGGATGGACGTGTGATGACCAAAGACGGCTTCATGAACGACACTAAACTGGTAGGCTATGAAAGTGCCCCCAACAATGGCGAACAGCCCTACCAAGGAGAAGACAAGGAGGGGCTTGTCCTCTTTGCCAAAGATTACCTCAAGAGCCACCCCGAAGTCAACTACTTCATCTTCGGCCATCGCCACATCGAGCTTGACCTCATGCTCAGCCGCGAAGCGCGCCTCCTCATTCTTGGCGAATGGATTACCCTCTTCACCTATGCCGTCTGGGATGGTGAGCATTTCTTCATGGACAACTTTATCGAAGGGGAGACGGAACTGTAAACGGATAGATGCCGGTTTCTACTTCATCTTATACAACTTATACTGGAATGTCAGCAGCACATAGTGCGGATTGCCTGAACTGCGGCTTTCGCTTCGTCCTGTGCCAGTTATGTATGCGTTGAAATTGCTTCGTTCCTGCAGAATGTCGCTCCATGTGAGCTTCAGTAAGCCTCTGTAGTCGCGAAGCACCTTATATTCAACACCCATATTCCAAATGAATTCTGTACGGTTCGCATCACTCATCTTGCTTCCTGCCCGTCCAGAGATGTTCAGGTCGGTCTTGAGGGTGATCCTGTTTCCCAACCAATAATTCAAGGTGTTGTTGAGGTTATATGTATGACTCTTTTCAATAGAAGTCATATAGTTGCTTTCGCCCCATTGGTAGCGGTAGCTTCCATTCAGCGTCAGGTCGAAATGCTTGGTGTACAGCACGAATCGAGGCGATAAGGAAATGGAGTGAACATCCGAAGCGCCCTTTTCACTTTCTGTCGCACCAAGAGCTTGCATGTAGCTTACTGAATGATTATAATTATAGTTGGTATTTACACTGATATTCGCGTGCTTGAAGTCGGTTCGGTAGCTGACATTACCATTCGCACTCCAGTTTCCGTTGATGTTCTCTGATGTGGAGATTGTTCCTCCTGTCTTTGTGTTATAGATGGATCGGGATGAGATGTTGTTGCGTGTGAAAGAATAGCCGCCACTAAACGACCATCCGCCATTCAAACTGAAATTCAGGTTAAAGTTATGGTTTTCGGGCTTTTTGAGGTTCGGGTTGGCTCTCCGGATGTAGAGCGGATTATTGTTTGTGGTAGGTTCTACCAGGTTCGAGCCTCCAACCAAACGATTATTATACCGATAGGTCAAGTTGAAAGAATGATTCTGTGAGAATCTATACGAGAGATTGGTAAAGGCATTCAGCGTGGGTGCCTGTTGGGTGGTGTCGGCCATCACTCCGTCCTTGCGTTCGTAGTGGTAAGTTTCACGTGTAGGAGCAAACTTGACGTTTTGAATGAAGCCCAAGCGATTGAAGTGAAAAGAATAGTTGATGCTTATACCATGAGCATCCGTCTTTGTGCGTTGGTAGGTGCTGATGCTATCCAATCGCTGGTGGTCGTTTGTCAGGTCGTAATAGACACGTTCAGATTCATTATTGTTGTGTGAGAATTCATAGCTAAAAGTTATGTCCTGGCGGAACTTTTTCGGGCCGAAGGAGAAACCACCACTTGCCAACAAGCCGAGGCGTTCCGAATTGGTAGGAGCGATGCTTTCTCGCAGATAGTGCCACACACTGTCGCCATATTGCAGATAATCCGTCTGTTGCAGTTCTGTTGATGATTGAAACCTGTTGTTGGTGTTCAGATTCATACGAACGTCTATGTGAGCATTTGACTCTCCATCAAAATACGTGTAATAGTTGCTCTGCAAATTGAGCGACTGCTGATGCGAACGACTCGAGGTCTCACTGCTTCTGCGGTTCAGTGTGATGGCAGCCAGCTGTTCCTCTTCCATCTGTTCGTTGTTTTCGCCCACGAACGGATTGCCGTTATAAGTGGCAGCATTCGATTGGCTATACGATTGAGAGTCAATGTAGTTATAGTTCACATTCGCGTTCAAACTACTATAATTGCCTAAGTTTATTGGCGTATTGATACTGAAATCATGGTACGTGCTGTTGTTGTAGTTCTTTGACTGAGATGCTGAAGTCGAATATTGTTCGTATTCAGGCATGAGGGTCGAACTGAAGGATTCCTGGTCGCTTCGTTGGTCAGTATAGGAATACTGGGGGCGATATTGTATATTGGTTTTGCCAAACTTTCTTCTGTAGCTTCCATCAATCCTGTTATTGCTGTTTTTCTTCGAGTTGGCATTGGGCAAGTCGTCCAATTGAACGTTTGCGTTCCACTCTCCTTTGTTGCCCTTCTTCCATTGCATACCTTGCATCTGGAAATGGTAAGTGTTCTTGATGTTCGATGTTCCTATCTCAGGCTTCGTCAACTCCACTTTATTCACCGGACTTTTCGTAATCATATCTGCTACCCAATGCTTTGTTGTGTCCGTACTCAACGTGTCTGCCTGTGTCTTGTACACTCGGAACTGCTTCAAATCCGTATTCTCGATATTCTCCAGCGCGATTTTCATATCATGGGCAAAGAACGATTCCCCATTCAGCCTGATCTCATGAATCACACTGTCCCTATAGGTGAGCTGCCCGTCTTCATACCGCAATCCTGGCATACGGCGCACCAGGTTGAGCAACACCGTTCCTCGAGGCATCTCAAAAGCATCCACATTAAACACCGTTGTGTCGCCACTCTCATACATCCGTTTCAACTCTCCGACAATCACGACCTCATCCATACTCATCGGATTGCTTTTCAGTACGATGCTGTCGAGATCTATCGTCCAACTTCCGCCATAACCCTTATTGTTTTCATCAAAGTAGTGATACGCCAGCTTCAGGTCTTGCGTGTATGTTTCATATCCCACATACGACACCTTCATCGCCACTCTGGGCACATCGTTCTTCTTCACACGCTTCTTCAGCACATTCATTCCATGAAGAAAATGCCCGTTCTTATCCGCCACCGCCACCGTCTTCACCGTCGTATCATTCAGGCACACCAACTGGATGTTTGCACTTGGAAGCGGATAAGGCTTGGGATCCATCTCATCTGTACCGTATATGCGACCGGATATGTTTAGCCACAGCTGTTCCCCCACCGTTCGACGCCCATTTTGCTGACCGCCTCCAACAATATACACCTGTGCCTGCATCACAATCGACATGCAGAGCAGCATAACAATCCATATAGCCTTTTTCTTGTCCATGATACTTTCGCCACCCAATCGTGGTGGGAAATCATCTTTTCACGAGTAATTGGAGTACAAAGTTAGTGGAATTTAGGCGAAAAAAAAAATAAATCATTCAATTAGATGAACAAAAACAACTTTAAATAGAAATTGGTAATAATTGACGTTTTAATTGGTGATTATTGACGAAGATTGACGTGTGAAGTGACGAAGATTGACGTATGAATTGACGAAGATTGACGTGTGAAGTGACCTATAAGACCTGCCTTTCGTTATCACAAACACATGTATGAAATCATCTCTGTGATGCGTTGCCGTAAAGCACTGAACACTTTAGCGTGAATACTCAACTCACATTAGCGTGAATACTCAACTCACATTAGCGTGAATACTCGTTCCACTTTGGCTTGAATACAACTTTCGGTTTAGCTTGAATACAACTTTCAATTTGGCTTGAATACAAAAAGGAGTATTCAAGCCAAATTGATTAGTGTAATCAAGCTAAGTAAAAAAGTATATTCAAGTATAATACGTTGGAGTTATAGGCACACAGAACTCCTTGATGACGTCATGATGGCTATGGAGCAGACGAAACATGGCAGTGAAGAGATATTTTAGAGGCAAGCAAAGAGGCAAAAGGGAGAATGGAAGGAAAAGGAAGGTGTTTTTATGCATTTTATGCAAAAAATCTTGCATAAAATGCTTGTTATATGCAAAAAATGTGGTAACTTTGCAGCCGATTTGTGAATAAATATACAATTACATTTACCATTTGACTATTTACAATGTACCATTTGCCATGCGGCGAGGAAGGAGATTGTGACGAAGATGTAAATGGGGAATGGTCAAATTGCAAAATAAATGGTAAATTGTAAATGGTAAATTGTAAATAACACGATGACAGCAAGACAATCGAGACTCGACATCATCAAGGCGATTATCCAGACGCAGGAGATTGGCAGTCAGGATGAGTTGGCGCAGGCTCTCTCGAAGGAAGGGGTAAACATGACGCAGGCCACCCTGTCGCGTGACCTGAAGTTGCTGAAGGTGGTGAAGGGCTTTTCGCCTAAGGGACGCTCCATCTATATGCTGCCCGAGAATCCATACTACCGACGGGTGAGGGAGCATCGGCAGGAGGGCACGGCCATCAGGAACGGCTTCATGTCGGTGAAGTTTTCGGGACAGTTGGCAGTCATCAAGTGCCGGCCAGGCTATGCCAGCGGACTGGCGAGCGACATCGACAATGCCCATTTCCCCGAAGTCATCGGCACCATCGCTGGCGACGACACCATCTTTCTGGCGTTGGAAGAGGGGTTTAACAAGGACACGCTGGAAGCGAATTTGAGAACAATAGTGCCTGTATATCCAGGCAGCCAATAGGAAGCGAGCCCCCTCCCAACCTCCCCCAAGGGGGAGGGGCTGCCATCCGGATTGTTCATCCCCATAGGGGGGAATGAGAGTGGATATTGCTCCATATATAATATAAGTAAAAAACAAAAAAATATATACGCCCAACACCCCGAATGGCGTTCCTCCCCTTTGGGGGAGGTTAGGAAGGGGCTTTAGTTGTGACTTACGAAGACGGAATCAAGGTGATTGTGGCAGATGCCACTCACGAGAAATATGTGGATTTGATACTCGACACCATACGCGAAGCGGCAAAGAAGCGTGGGACAGGGATTGCGGAACGCACACATGAGTATGTGGCAACCAAGATGAAGGAGGGCAAGGCTGTGTTGGCACTTGACCCCAGCAAACAGACGGAACTGGGCGATGCATTTGTGGGCTTCAGTTACATCGAAACGTGGGGCAACAAGTCGTATGTGACCACGTCGGGACTGATTGTGCATCCCGACTACCAGGGCAGGAACATCGCCAAGCGCATCAAGGACCACACGTTCACGCTGGCTCGTGTGCGTTGGCCTCATGCGAAGATTTTCTCGCTGACGAGTGGCGATGCGGTGATGAAGATGAACACAGCACTGGGTTACGTGCCTGTGAGTTTCAACCAGTTGACGGACGACGATGCTTTTTGGCGTGGTTGCCGTGGCTGTATCAACCATCCCATTCTGGAGATGAAGAACAGGAAATTCTGCATCTGCACGGGCATGTTGTATGACCCGGCGCAGCACAAGGGCGAGCCGACGCCAGTGGAAATCTTTCAGGAGATTATGAGGGAGATGGCGAAGAGGGAAAGCCCCCTCCCAACCTCCCCCAGGGGGGAGGAGTAGCCCTACGGGTTGTTCCTTAACATCTAAGTAGATAAGAAAATAAAAAAGAAATATACGCCCAACACCCCGAATGGCGTTCCTCCCCACTGGGGGAGGTTAGGAGGGGGCTTCTATATGGAAAAGAAAAAAGTGGTCGTTGCTTTCAGCGGCGGTTTGGACACCAGTTACACGGTGATGTATCTGGCCAAAGAGAAAGGTTATGAAGTGCATGCAGCATGTGCCAACACGGGCGGCTTCTCGGCAGAACAGTTGAAGACGAACGAGGAGAACGCCTACAAGTTGGGTGCCACGAAGTATGTGACGCTCGATGTGACGCAGGAGTATTATGCCAAGTCGCTCAAGTACATGGTGTTTGGCAATGTGCTTCGTAACAACTGCTACCCCATTTCGGTCTCGTCCGAGCGCATCTTCCAAGCATTGGCTATTGCGCGTTATGCCAAAGAGATTGGTGCCAGTGCTATTGCTCACGGCTCTACCGGTGCCGGCAACGACCAGATTCGTTTCGACATGACGTTCCTCGTGATGGCTCCGGGTGTGGAAATCATCACATTGACGCGCGACGGCAACCTCTCTCGTCAGGAGGAGATTGACTACCTGAACAAGAACGGCTTTGCTGCTGACTTTACGAAGCTGAAATACTCATACAACGTGGGCATCTGGGGCACTTCCATCTGTGGTGGCGAGATTCTTGACTCCACGCAAGGTCTGCCTGAGTCGGCCTACTTGAAGCACCCCACAAAGGAGGGTCCCGAACTCTTGAAGTTGGGCTTCGAGAAAGGTGAGCTCTGCTCAGTGAACGGCAAGCGTTACGACGACAAGATTGCTGCCATTCAGGCTGTTGAAGAGATTGGCGCAGCCTACGCCATCGGTCGTGACTGCCACGTGGGCGACACCATTATCGGCATCAAGGGCCGTGTAGGCTTCGAGGCAGCAGCCCCCATGCTCATCATCGGTGCCCACCGTTTCTTGGAAAAATACACCCTGTCGAAGTGGCAGCAGTATTGGAAAGACCAAGTGAGCAACTGGTACGGCATGTTCCTGCATGAGAGCCAGTATCTGGAGCCAGTCATGCCCGACATCGAGGCAATGCTGACTTCTTCACAGCGCAACGTGACAGGTGAGGTGACCCTCGAACTCCGCCCTCTCTGCTTCCAGACAGTGGGTGTCGATTCGCCCAACGACTTGGTGAAGAACAAACTCGGCGAATATGGCGAGACCGCCAAGGCATGGTCATCCGAGGATGCTAAGGGCTTCATCAAGGTGACCTCCACCCCACTGAGAGCGTATTATCTGGCACATCCTAACGAAGAAAGGTAAAAGCCCCCTCCCAACCTCCCCCAAGGGGGAGGGGCCGCCATGCGGATTGTTCTCCCCCCTTGGGGGGACACGAGGGGGGCTCATCCCAGCCTCCCCCAAGGGGGAGGGGCCGCCATGCGGATTGTTCCCCCCCTGGGGGGACACGAGGGGGGCTCATCCCAACCTTCCCAAGGGGGAGGGGCTGCCATGCGGGATGTTTGCTTATTAGAATCCGAAGAAATGGAAAAGGACTATGAGTATTGTACGGCAGATATCCTTAATTATGATTTGCTGAAAGAGTTTGCCAGTAACAACAGGAAACATCCTACGGAGGCAGAATCCATACTTTGGGATTATCTCAAAAGGAGCGGTGTTCGGGCACCTTTTCGAAGGCAACATATCATAGGGAATTATATCGCAGATTTTGTATGCCTACCAGCACGGCTTGTCATTGAGATTGATGGAGGGTATCATCAGCTTCCACAACAAGAAGTTAATGATGAGGTACGTACAAAATGGCTCAACGAACAAGGATTTAATGTGATTCGCTTCACCAACGAAGAAGTGATTGCTAATATCGAATCAGTATTACAAACAATTAAAGAACATTTATGACAAACATTCATAATGCACAAACGACCAACACCCCGAATGGTTCTTCCCCCCTTGGGGGGACACGAGGGGGGCTTAAAGTAGGTATATTAGGTGCGGCTGGTTACACGGGCGGTGAGTTGATTCGCTTGCTGCTGAACCATCCTGAAGTGGAGATTGTGTTTGCCAACTCTGAGTCGAACGCAGGGAATCTCTTCAGCGATGTGCATGAGGGGCTGCTTGGGGAAACAGAGCAATGCTTCACAGCAGAAATGCCTTTTGACAAGGTCGATGTGGTGTTCTTCTGCTTCGGCCACGGCAAGAGCGAGGCGTTCTTGAAGGAGCACTCGATTCCAGCCAACGTGAAAATCATCGACTTGGCACAGGACTTCCGCATCAAGGGCAATCACGACTATGTGTATGGCTTGCCAGAGATTCACCGCGAGGAGATTGCGAAGTGCCAGCACTTGGCCAATCCTGGTTGTTTCGCCACTTGCATCCAGTTGGGACTGCTGCCACTGGCACAGGCTGGGTTGCTGACGAAGGACATTGCCGTGAACGCCATCACGGGTTCGACGGGAGCAGGACAGAAGCCAGGAGCAACCACCCATTTCTCGTGGAGAAACAACAACCTCTCGGTCTATAAACTTTTCACCCATCAGCACCTGCACGAGATTTGCCAGACGCTGAACGAACTGAAGCCTGCCACGGCTCCCCATGTGGTCGATACGCTCGATGAAGGCTTTGAGGCTGAGGGCATCACGGTGGATTTCATCCCCTACCGAGGCGACTTCGCCCGAGGCATCTTCTGCACGGAAGTGGTGACGCTGGAGAAGCAGACCCTCATAGCCCCCTCCGACTCCCCCAAGGGGGAGGGAAACCGTCCGGATGGCAACACCTCCCCCTTGGGGGAGGATGGGAGGGGGCTTGAGGGTCTTGACATCGTCGCTCTATACAAGACCTTCTATGAGAAGGCTGCCTTCACCCATTACAGCGACAAGGCTTTAGACCTAAAGCAGGTAGTGAACACGAACAAGGCACTGGTGCACGTGGAAGTATTTGGACGGAAGGTGGTCATCACTTCGATGATAGACAACCTGCTGAAGGGTGCCGTCGGGCAGGCCGTACAGAACATGAACATCATGTTCGGCATTGACGAAAGAACAGGACTGAACTTGAAGGCCAGCGCATTCTAAAAGCCCCCTCCCCACCTCCCCCAAGGGGGAGGAGTCTTTTACCTCCCCATCCCTCCCCACCTCCCCCAAGGGGGAGGGGTGCTATTCAGTTTGTTCGACATCAATATAAGTATAATTACAGAAAACTAACATCCATTCTCTCTCCTCTTGGAGGATTAGGAAAGGACTCAAACGCCCAACACCCCGAATGGCGTTCCTCCCCCTTGGGGGAGGTTAGGAGGGGGCTTCTTATGCAACTATTTGACGTATATCCTCTTTTTGACATCGCCATCCAACGCGGCAAAGGTTGCCACGTGTGGGACGAGAACGGTCAGGAGTATCTTGACCTCTATGGCGGTCATGCAGTCATCAGCATCGGTCACTGCCATCCTCACTATGTGGAGGCAATGACCCAACAACTGAACAAGTTGGGCTTCTACAGCAACTCAGTACAGAATCCCCTTCAGAAGGAACTGGCTCAGCGTCTGGGCAAGGCTTCGGGCTATGAGGACTACCAACTATTCCTCATCAACTCAGGTGCTGAAGCCAACGAGAATGCACTGAAACTCGCTTCTTTCTACAACGGCAGGACTCGTGTGCTGTCTATGGAGAAGGCTTTTCATGGCCGCACATCGCTGGCCGTGGAGGTGACCAACAACCCCAAGATTATTGCCCCCATCAATGATAACGGTCATGTGACCTACCTGCCTATCAACGACATCCAACCTTGGAAGAAGGAATTGGAGAAGGGTGACGTGTGTGCCGTCATCATCGAGTGCATCCAGGGTGTGGGCGGCATCCGTTGTGTGACCAAGGAGTTCCTGCAAGAACTGCGCACCCTCTGCGACCAGCACAACACCGTGCTCATCTGCGACGAGATTCAGTGCGGCTATGGCCGAAGCGGCAAGTTCTTCGCCCATCAGCACTTCGATGTGAAGCCCGACCTCATCACTGTTGCCAAAGGCATCTGCAACGGTTTCCCGATGGGCGGTGTGCTCATCTCGCCCAAGTTCCAGCCCGTCTATGGCCAGTTAGGCACCACATTCGGTGGGAACCACCTCGGTTGTGCAGGCGCCATCGCCGTGCTCGACGTGATGGAAGAGGAGCATCTGGTGAAGAATGCAGCCCAAGTCGGCAAATATCTCATTGACACACTCAAGGCAGAACTGGCTGCAGGCAACCTGCCCCATGTGGTTGATGTGCGCGGTATGGGACTTATGATTGGCATAGAGTTAGACATCCCCTACAAGGTGCCACGCACCCGCCTCATCAAAGAAGAACACTGCTTCACTGGCTGTTCAGGCACCAACGTCATCCGTCTGCTGCCCCCCCTTTGTCTGTCCATGGACGAAGCAAGGCAGTTCATTGAAAAGTTCAAGAAGGTTCTCGGAGCGTAACACCCGAGAACCGACACTCCTGAGTCATCTGAGCTCTACAACCACCCAAGAATGCCATCCCAAGTCTCCGGATGGCATTCTTTATATCCATTCATTGTTCGTTGGAGCAGGAGTCTGCTTATAACTTCACGGTGTTCTCCCCCTTTTTCAGTTTCACAGTCTTTACTGTTCCATTCACCGTTAGAGAAATTCGTCACTATTACAGGAAGGGTGCCACTCTACATCGCATAATAATATGTCACGTCTCCTCATCTGCAAAGATAGCACCCTTTCTTCACATATCCAAGAAACAAACATGCCCGATTGCCCCATTTCCATCAAATCGTTCAATAACAGCAAATAATTATTGACCTAAAAGAAGGGTTCTCCATGCTTTTTTGACATCGCTCATATGCATTTCAATCTTTTTCCGTACCTTTGCACATCATTTTGCAGACAATGGATCAAATTATCATCCGAAACGCGACAAAAGTAGATGCCAAGGCGATACAGACAATCTATGCACCTTACGTGGAGAGGACTGCCATCTCGTTTGAATATGAGACACCGACGGTGAAGGAGATGGCACGAAGAATGGAGGAAGTGCAGAAGGGATTCCCTTGGCTGGTGGCTGAAGAAAATGGAAGGATTGTGGGTTATACCTATGCCCATGCTTTTCGTGAACGCGCCGCATTCCAATGGGCAGTAGAAACATCCATCTATGTGAAAAGGGAGGAACAAAGAAAAGGCATCGGCAGAAAACTACACGATGCCTTAGAAACTGCACTCAAACAACAAGGGATTCTCAATCTCAATGCCTGCATTGCCTACATCGATTCTGAAGACGAGCATCTGACACAAGACAGTGTGCATTTCCACGAGCAGATGGGTTACATGAAGGTGGCGCACTTCCACCAGTGCGGAAAGAAATTCGGGCAGTGGTATGACATAATTTGGATGGAGAAAATCATCGGAGAACATTTGTAAAGACAAGCAGAATATGGCGATTGGACAAGTAATGCTGACATTGTTTGCTATTGTGGTGGTGGGGTACATCGCGGGCAAATTGGGATACATGGGTGGTACATTCGACAAAAAGCTATCGAAAGTAGTCATAGACATCACCTGCCCCGCACTGATTCTTTCATCAGCAATGACAGGCGAACTGCCTGACCGCCGCTACATTCTTCCATTACTGGGCATCAGCGTCCTCACTTATGTCCTGCTGACAGGTGTTGCATTGCTGCTACCACGCTTGCTGACCAAGAAGAAAGATGATGAAGGAGTCATTGGCTTCGCCATGATGTTTGGCAATGTAGGGTTTATGGGGTATCCTATCGTCGCTTCCATCTTCGGACACGAAGCCGTATTCTATGCTGCCGTACTCAACGTAGTAAACACCTTTACGGTCTTCACTGTCGGCACTATGCTGATTGTTGGAAAGAATCGGGAGTCAACGGTAGAAGAAAAAGAAATGAGCCGGAAGAAGATGCTTAGGAAGGTACTCTACAGCACTCCCATGCTTTCTGCTTACCTGACCATGCTGATTGTGGCATTAGAAATCAAGGACATTCCTGAATTCATCAGCCAACCTCTCACCATGATTGGCAACATCACGGTTCCTGCAGCCTTGCTCATCATCGGTTCGTCGATGTCACAATTGCCCTTGCGTGCTCTGCTCGGCAATGGCACTATCTACACCACCACGCTTATGCGCCTTGCCGTACTGCCCGTAGGCATCCACTATCTGATGACGCTCTTAGGCTTTTCCTCGTTTGTGGTCGGGATTAACACTGTGGTCATTGCCATGCCCGTCGCTACCTACGGCACCATTCTTTGCCTTCGACACGGAAAAGACACCACTCTCATCACGGAGGTCACCTTCATCACTACCCTCCTAGCCATGATTTCCATTCCCCTGTTGGTCACATGGCTTCTATAAGAGACATACTGGGCTATTCGACCTTACAGGGGATAATCCGTACAGGGCTATTCAAGCCAGATGGTACAGGTTCCCACTTGTCGTAAAGCGTGTTTTTATAGTTGAGATCGACCACATTGACTTCTTTGAAATTGCGCCACTCAACGCCATCGCGGTCAAGCTGAGCAATACGGTTGGCAGGAAGATTTGCCACCGCGACTTCGAGGGTGTTCTTACCATCTACGAGGTAGTCGGTGATGTCAAGACGGAATGGCACAGCAAATAGCATGCCGGCGTCCGTTCCATTGACGAGGACATGGGCTGTCTCACGCACATCGCCAAGATCGAGAAGGTAGGCAGTATTGGGCTGCTTCTTAGGCAAGGTGAAAGTGGTCTTATAGACGCCTGTTGCCATCGTGGCATTCAGCATTGAGTCTCCAAGGGCAGTCCACGATTTGGGATTGCCCTTCATGGTGTAAGTCCGCGTTATCTTAACAGGAGCGGACTCTTTGAACGAAAGTGTCCAATCAACCAATTGCATGGCACTCTCATTCTTCGGCATCAGATACTTATGGTTCTTCAGCTGTGCCGAAGTGCCATCAGTGAAGGTACGGAGGACGATGCTCTCCCCACTTTTGAGCTGAAGGCGAACACGTCCCTGTGCATCGGTCTTGGCAAGGTCTATCTGGCCATTCATGGGATTGTAGAGCACCACATGCTTGGCTTTCACACCGAGAGTGATGAAGGCATCAATGTCCTTACCCTGTAGATTCGACACAAAGTAATGATACCCCTCGGGATTGCTACGGCGAATGCAACTCAATCCCTGCTCGGTGCGCATGGGTTCGCGTTGAGCTGAAGAGAATTTGAGTCCTGCCGCATAATCGGGCGAAGTGACGATGGAGCCTTGCCCCCAACAGATGGACATGGCTTGCTCTGGATGGAAGGAAGCCTTGCCCTGAAGTTCCTGAATGAGCGTCAAGAACTCTTGTTGCTCCGTTGCTTTCCCATATCCAGGAACGGACATCGGGAAGGACCTGACGAACATCACCTGACCACCTTGCTCGGCAATCGACAACAGACGCCTCAAGGTAGCTGCCGGCATGAAGCGGACATCAGGCACGATGATGGTAGCGTAACAACGAGTCACATCATCGGAAAGCAAGTATCTATCGGACACGTAATCAACATCGTAACCGCTCTTGATAATGGCTTGCACGGTCTCAATGAATTTCGGTGCACGTTTCTCCATCGAGTGGATGTCAAAAAGGGCAACAGTGCCAGGCTGGTCGTAGAGCATATCATAATATGGCAGATAAACAAGCACATCGTTGTCAGGTTCTCCCCACTGGAGAAAAGATTGGCAACGCTGAATGTACCGAGAGAAGGCAGGCATGGCGGTCCACCAGTTGTTATAAGGGGTCATGTCCACACTGGCATAGAAACGCCAGCCTGGCCACCCAGCATCCTTGGGCGAATAGCAAGAACCATGGAAAAAAATGTGGTTCACACCTGACAAGAACATAAAATCAAGGTCGGGTTTGCACTGCGAGAGGGAAGTGCGGAAGTGCTCTGTGAGCCACGTGAAAGTCTCGCTGGAAGTGAACTTCTTTCCAGAAATGTGAGCAGCTGAAGAGGCATATTTCAGCATGGATATATCAGAGTCATTCTTCTTCGTGAAACCAACATCTTTGCGAAGTCCGAGAATGCCAAAATCACTGAGCCCAAAGCCTTCACATTCTGGAATATCAACAGCGGCATAGACATCTAGCAGGTTGGCGGGACTACCATGCGCCTGATTGCGTGTTATGCTTCCATGACGATGCGCCCAATCTGTCCACTGAGTAGTGAAGTTTTCCAAAAGCAGTTCGCCAAGGGTTTCACGGTAGTCACTGACAATGCGACGATCTGCATCAGTACGAAGCGAGTCTTTCTTATTCAATATATAGGTGAAAGGACGAAGATCATAGCCACGACGCTTCAGAAACTCTTCATACAACTTGGGCGTCCAGTCAGCACCATACACTTCATAGGAATCATTGAACATGGTGTGGGGAAACAGCACGTTCTTGTGGGCAAAGGCTGTATCGAAACGTTCCAAATAATTTGCTACAGCATCATGGTCAAAGTGATCAATCACAAACCCTTCGCCACCAGGAGCTGCACGTTTCACTTTCTGTTTCGTAAGTTCCATGGTGGCATCCTGGTTGACATCAAAGACAATCTTCTTTGCAGCATCCTCTTCCTTCACCAGAGGTCCCCCGAACGGCCAGCCTGTGCCTGTCGCCATATTGGTCTCAACACCCAATTCTGCACCTCGTGTCTCCACATACTTCAACATCTGCATCCATTGTGGTGACAAGTAAGGAATATCATTGGCATCGTTGCCCTTCACCCCATAGATGGGCGTAATCTCCACACCACCGATACCGACCTTGGCAAACTCTGTAAGATTGTAATCAAGACCCACCGAATCAACCGCACTACCTAGCCACCACCAACGGGTGTAAGGCTTTGCTTCCGGCGGGATAGGGATCCATTGCTGAGCCAGAACACCAAGAGAAAAAATGCTCCCATACAATAGCAAAAGTGCCTTTTTCAGTAATGAAGCGTTAGTTAATTTGTCCATTTTTATATACCGAGAATCTATTTCTAATGCGAAAGTACAACTATTTCGCGGGTTTCACAATTTTTGTGACATATTTTGCTTAACTTTGCCTCGTTTTTATGACACCACAGTATATAAATACACTCATGGAAAACGTAACAAAGACAACAACAGCATTGCGCCCATCGCCAAACACCCCACAATGGTTCGCCCTAAAAGTCAGCAGAAAAGAGACTCTGGCAACATCCATTCTAGAGAAAGCCGGATTGCGCACCTATTGTCCGATGGCTGCAACAGACACGACCATACAGGGAAAGAAGGTGATTGTGGAACGTCCCCTCATTCCCAACACTATCTTTGCATACGCTCCATTCCGCCACCTCAACTCCATCAAAAACGCCAACCCTTTCATCACTTATTGCTATCAGAAGGTCGAAGGCAAATATAAAATTCTGCAAGTGCCTGCACGGGAGATGGAACTGTTCATTGATTCGTCCACTAAAATGAAGAACGACATCACCTATTTCCACCCCGAGGAAGTAGAACTAAAACAAGGTGACAGGGTAAAGATTGTAGGTGGTCTGTTTGACGGCTACGAAGGAACCCTTCTAAAGGCAAAAAGACGTGCTAAACGAATGTTCCTCATCAACTTTGAGATGCTTGGTGCACTCGGCACACATATCGAGCCACAATATATTAGAGTCATCAAATAAGGACAAATAAAAAAGGGCACCCCCAATTGGGCGCCCCCTCTATATATCCTAAAGATTATACAAGCGAGTCTTAGTCGTTAATGATCAACGCTGAATCATGGCAGTTTCACCGTCCAATAACTATGCGTTGGCGTGATACGCCCAAATTTCCCCCACTTCGGATGTTTCTTAAAGTTCTGAAGACCTGCGGCAGGCACATTCAGACGAGTGACATGAATCTCACTGAACACGTCTTCTCCCAATTCAAAGGGCTGGGTGACACGAAGATTCACCTCCACAAGACTTGTATTGACAAACGCTTCATCATCAATGTACTCCATCGTGGTTGGCATATTCATTTTCTGAACAATTGTACCATCAAAAGCATGCTTGCCTATTCTCTTCAGACCTTGAGGCAGATTGACCTTTTCAAGTCCCCAACAACCCATAAATGCGCCATCTGGAATCTCCGCAATACCATCAGGCAAAACAATGGATGTCAACTTCTTACATGTACGGAATGCATAAGGAGCAATGGTTGTTACCTGTGCTGGAATAACAAACTCGCCAGTCTTACCAGGAGGGCACAATATCAAGGTTTTGCCATCCTTTGAATAAACAACACCACCCACCGACTTGAAGTTTGGATTCTCCGCATCAACAGTAATATAAACAAGTTTGAAACAATGATCAATGACATTGTCCCCAATCTTTTCCACCGATGCAGGGATGGTGAGAGAAGTTATCTCCGTATTCTTATAATAAGCTGAATCAGGGATGGCAGTCTGTCCATCAGGAATAATCACATCACCAGAAAGGGTTGAATCGTCAATAGACACACCAACCTCATCCTGTGCTTTCATAGACAGGAACATAAGAAATGTGAATGCTAATAATATGTATCTCATCATTTTGTTTGCTTTAATTATTCGTTATCAATACTTTTTTCAGACTCAAGAATCTGGCTCTTACCTCCATCCCTGTCAAGGAAGAAAATAACGGCACGGTTCCACTCGTTCACTGACGTATATGGCTGAACTGTATCACCCTTATAATCTATACGAAGACGATTCGTGGGCACGTGGAACTCATTGACAAGCATGTCATAAACAGCCTGCGCACGTTTCTGTGAAAGACGCAAGTTGTAGGCTGGGTAGGCCGTCTCGATATCGGCATAACCCGTCACAATCAAGTTGATGTCAGGATGAGTTGCCAAGAAGGTGGCAACACTCTTGATATTTTTCTTCTGTGCATCCGTAATGTAATAGCGGTCCACATAGAAAGATACGGTAGTCTGCAAAGCCTCATTGAACTTAATCTTTTCAAAAATTTCAGGAACAGCCAGGTTTGCCTCTGCAAGTTTTTCGTTCTCGTCATCCTGCATTCTTGCCAATCGTTCAAGGACAGCCGCATTCAGATTCTTTACATAGTGGAATCGACGACGCCCATGACAATCCTTGAAGTGAAACTGAGCACCAATCAATATATCAAAATAGGTATCATATACACGGTCGTATTCATGTCCATTGTACTTATCATCCGTACCATTAAACGTGACTTCACCAATCACATCAAACATTGGACTGATTTTCCAACGTCCCTGAAGACCCACATGCGCCGCAAAATAGTTGCCGGGTTTAGTGTTAACGTCATAATGCATCGCGCCAGGAGCATCATCGGTTCCTTCTACAATATTCCCACCGCTTACAGTGATGCCACGACGCATAATAGCACACTTTGTCTTATCAAATCCAAAAGTATGATTATAACCAAATCCAATGATACCAATAAGATTGAACACACGGTCTTCCTTATATTTAAGTATGATATTCGTGAAGTTTACTAATCCATCAAAATAGCCTGAGAACATGTTATAGGTGTAATTTCCAAAAATTTCAGGATATGCATCACTAAGTTCCCATTCAGCACGACCCACCTGCGGATGCAAACCACCCGTAAAGCGGATACCAAATGATGGATACAACCATTTACCCACTCCAATGTTAAAACTCAGTTTCTCATTGGCAAAGAAATTTCCGAAACGAGTGTTCTCCGACATTGAATGGCTAAAACCAATTTGTCCCAACAAGAATATGTTATCCAAGAAATGGTAATCGTCAAGATATGCCATTTCATCGTAATACAAACTATCCTGATCCAACTTTGTGTGACTATAGGTGGAGTCAACCAATTGATAACCCTGACCATATACCGCAATGCTTAAAAGCATAGCAGTCACCATTATATATATTTTTTTTGTCATCATATCCTAATAAACATTTATAATACCTTATCAAATCTTATCAATCGTTCACAATCAATTCGATATAATCGCCCACCGGTTTTATATCCTTTTCACTCGCAATCACCATAATTCTCGAAGCAGGGATTTCATAGCGCTCAAGCAGAATATCACGAATTGCCTCCGCACGCTTACGGAAGAGTTTATCATCTACACCTGTACTATTCGTAATATAGATGATGCTTCTGGGAGATTTTGCCCATGCATATGCCGTCGTGTAAATATTTGTCTGTTGGAGACGATCAATTGCGGTATCATTTTCATCAAATGCAATCAACGTGTACATTACTTGAGCATCCACATCAATCGTATCTGTCATTTCCTCTAATTCCTGCCTTCTTCTCTTCGTTCTATCACGTATATCATCAATGTCATTCATCTTCTTGATATACTCTGTCATGTCATGACGGGGATAATAAAAGCCTGGAGCCTGACCGCCCTTGTTGTTGAAGCGGTAACTCACACCAAGCAGATAATCGACATGACCATCCCAAGTATTGCTTGTCGTAGGATTACTATCATACGAATTATCCAACACACTTCCTATTGCTTCGATGTGAAGATTCCAATTTCGAGCAATCATGAATGTTCCAGCAACACCTGCTCTCAGATTGATAAGTGAATGTTGGCGGGTATCATATTTATCCTTGTTTTGCAACTGCGCACCATGGCTATTATTTATGCCTTGCGCCTCCGCAAACTTAGCAGTAGTATATCCACTTGAAACAGAACCTCCAATACCTATAATACCTTGGAGATAGAACTTGCGATTCTCACGGAATCCTAGAATCAGATTTGTAAAATTCAGCAGGTATTCAACGTCCAACCCAAAGGAATTCCACTTGAAACGGTTGTGATTCATCCAACTATAGTCTTTCAAAATGCTTCCCGCATCATCCAGCACCTGACCAAATTGGTCATCCGTCACACCTGTATTCCGAACATAATTGATTTGGAAACGAACCGTACTTACAGGTGTCATTTCCTTACCCACTGCTATTGCTGCCGCAGGTCCCATCAAGCGAAAAAACGCCGCATGTGAATCATCACTACCAAAGTTTGATGTCACACCGCCATACAAAGTGACAAACCAGTTGTCTTGGAAATTCGTATTTGCCACATACTTCTTCTCAACCAACGGGACTTTCAAATCATCGAACAACGTAACTGTCGAGTCACCTTGATTCTGCGCTGATGCTACTATGCTAACAAGCACCGCAGCCATTGTAATTACAATCCTTTTTACCATGCCCAAATTTGTGTATTATGAATTATTTATGATTATTATTTCGTTCGCATCTCATCAAGTTCCTTGTCAATCTCCTCATACTTTGAATTATTACTCCTAAACTCCGGCACAATCATTTTCATCTTTCTTACAACACATATGTCATCTGAAGTCTTTGACAATTCTTCCAATTCGTCAAACTGTTTGCAAACATCCTCATACTCATACTGTCTCACTTTAGCCACATGGATCTTAGGATGAACTGTCGAGACCTCCTCTTCGCCCTTAAAAAGAACTTCCTCGTACAATTTTTCTCCGTCGCGCAATCCCGTATATTCAATTTTCACATCTCGACGCCCGCTGTTTTGTATCAATCTCTTTGCCAAATCAGCAATCTTCACCGGCTGTCCCATATCAAATACAAACACTTCGCCTCCATTTCCCATCGTTCCAGCCTCAAGCACCAATGCACATGCTTCTGGTATCAGCATAAAATAACGGATGATGTCTGGATGAGTCACCGTTACAGGTCCGCCAGCCTCTATTTGTCTTTTGAACAAAGGGATAACCGAACCATTTGAACCCAAAACATTTCCGAAACGAGTAGTTACAAATTGTGTCTTCTTCGATGCATCGTCCGAAGATTTCACCAAATAAGCATTCAAACTCTGTACATAAATCTCGCAGAGACGTTTCGAACATCCCATGACATTCGTCGGATTCACCGCCTTATCAGTCGAAATCATCACAAATTTCCTCACATGATACTGTACTGCAAAATCCGCCAACACGCGGGTTCCAACAACATTGTTCTGTATGCTTACGCTCGGATTATCCTCCATCATAGGAACATGCTTATAGGCTGCTGCATGAAAGACATAATCTGGTCGATACTCCCTGAATATCTTCTCCATCCTATATTTGTTTGTTATGGAAGATACAATAAACAGGATGTCAAGTTCCTTCCACATCTCACGAATTTCCAACATCAAGTCATACATTGGTGTTTCAGCCTGATCCACCAAAATCAACTTGGCTGGGCTATAACTCGCTATCTGGCGTGCCATTTCACTTCCGATGCTGCCAGCAGCACCTGTTACCAAAACATTTTTTCCTCGCAACAGATTGCCAATTTTCTCCATATTGACCTCAATCTCTTGACGGGGTAAAAGTTCCACCTCTTCGCGCACATTGTTGCGAACCAAATCAAAAAAATTCTTTGCCACAATACGCCACAACCAAAGAAAAGCCGTTGCGCTCAAGAAGGTTAGGAAGAAAACGCGATAAGGAATCTGCGATGTGAAAGGAAGTATATCAATTGCCCATCGTAATGCCACACATAAAACCGAGCCTAAAAGTGTAGCAAAAGCCGTACGGGACAGATCCTTAAATGCCAATATCTTAGAAACATCCGTATAAGTGTGGAAAACCCGCATACCAATGCCATAAAAACTCAAATCAATCAGCAACGTATAAAGTACAATCGAGCCATTTGCCACCAACTTTGCAGGACCATACACCAATGAGTACATCAAAAGCATAGACAAAAGGATTAGCATCATATCCAAGACACTAACCACCCAAAAGGGGAATGCCTCTCTTGAGAAATACCAACTTGAGAACTTTTGAATGATGCCTTTATTATGATTTCCCATCACTGCTCGGTAAAAAACGGTGCAAAGTTACAAAAAAGTCACATTTAGCAGAAAAAAACTATAGACTTTCTCCTCTTTTTACACTTATTTAGTCTAAATGTAAGTCAAAACGACCTAAAAAATGCCATTAATCGCACATTCAGTTTCTTACCATCTCGAACACGACCCCATCAATCCACTCTCCTTTCATTGGAAATGGAGCTTGAGTTTCTTCATCATACCATGTCGCAAAACGAGATGAGTCCACACCGTAATATTTAACAAGCGCCTTCTTGACAGAAGCCACTCTTCTTTCAGCCAAATGCATATCAGGAGATTCAGTCTTTGAAGAGGCACCACAATACCCTCTCACAATCAAGTTCACCTCAGGATGTTTCTTCAAGAAGTCAGCCACAATACGAATATTCTCCATCTGATAATCATTCACGAATGTCCTATCCACATAAAAAGAGATACGTGTCTTCATCAACTCACCAAACGCAACAACCTCCGCGGACGCTCTTGCCTCATATTCCTTCACCCTTTCATCTTCCAATAAATCAGCGACCTTACTTTCTGCCGTCCTAAGCGAGGTTGCCTCCCAACGACGTACTTTATAATATCGGCTATTCCCGTAGTGATCAGAAAGATGCAGCCGCACACCCACCACTACATCCACATACGAATCAAGCGCGAAGCGATTGGTGTGTTTCACACCGTTAAAATTGTCATTGACAATATTATAAGATCCTTGCAACGACAAATCAGCCGTATCGTTTAGTTTCCACATCGCCAACAAACCGGCCCTTGCAGCCCAGTTAACATGATCCCTTCCATCTACAGGATAACCATATCTTGCCCACCGATCCACTTTATCATCAAAATGCCATGAATAATTGACACCTCCACCGATAAACATTTGCAGATCCAACTTACGCATCTCATTATATGGGCAGAACAATTTCGTAAGACTCAGCATCTCATCAACATACAAAACCATCACATGGTAAGTATAATCGCCATCACCCAACAGGGAACTGACCGCCATTGCCTGCTTACTTGCCCATCCCTTCTGATTCTTGTATCCAAAGGTAAATCGAGTTGTCCAAACATTGGAGAACTGTTTCCCCACGCCAAAGTCAAACATGGGACGACACAACTTTCCCAATCCATGTCCTTTCATGTTTTCCGCCAAAGAAAGGCTCACACCTCCATAGAAATCCAAGAACCAATTGTCCGAGACATTATAAGGTCTCCACACATCAATCACTTCTGGAGCCAGCTGCTTAGGAGCCTCCCATTTAGGTCGCTTAGGGCGTTTGGGAGCCTTCCACTTCTGCTGCTGCGCATATCCCACACAAGCCAAAGCAAGCAGCGCAAATATCACATAAAATCTTTTCATCTCAGTATATCCTTTCTTTTTAGAGATTTTCAACGATGATACGGACTATATTATTAATTTCTTCTTCTCTCACATAAGGTCCGCTGGGCAAACACAAGCCACAAGAGAACAGACGTTCACTCACTCCATTCGTATAGGCTGGTGCATCCTTATAAACAGGCTGAAGATGCATGGGCTTCCACAACGGACGAGTTTCGATGTTCGCATCACTCAACTTTTGAATCAAAGAAAGTAATTCACCATCAACCGTATGCTTGCCATCCTCAAACCTGATTGTGGAAAGCCAGTAGTTGGGTTTCATATACTCTTCAGGGGCTGAATGAACAGTAATTGCATCAATCTCCGCAAACGCCTTCTCATATTGTTCATGCACCCACTGATGGTGTCTAATGTGCTCATCCGCCACTGTCATTTGCCCTCGTCCAATGCCTGCACAAATATTTGACATACGATAGTTATACCCTATCTTCTCATGCTGGTAGTAAGGGAAGGGTTCACGTGCCTGGGTGGCATAAAACATCACACGCTTCTTCGTATCTGAATCAGGACAAATCAATGCCCCACCTCCACTTGTAGTGATCATCTTGTTACCATTGAAAGACATAACGCCATAATCCCCAAACGTACCACACACCTGTCCCTTATATACAGAGCCAAAGCCCTCTGCAGCGTCTTCCAACACTGGTATTTCATACCGTTTTGCCACCTCAAATATCTCATCAATCCGTGCAGGCATTCCATACAGATACACTGGAATGATGGCCTTCGGTTTCTTTCCCGTCTTGGCGATTCTGTCCTTAATTGCCTCCTCCAACAACTGCGGATCCATATTATAGGTGTCAGGTTCGCTGTCCACAAACACAGGAGTCGCTCCCTGATAGACCACAGGATTGGCACTGGCTGCAAATGTAAAAGATTGACAAATCACTTCATCCCCCTTTTCCACTCCTAACATAATCAATCCCAAATGGATGGCAGCCGTACCAGCACTCAAAGCTACCACCTGTTTCTGCAACGGTTCTGCCCCGTCACGACGATTAGCAAAAGCCGCCAAATCTTCCTCAAACGCATTCACATTCGGTCCAAGAGGCACCACCCAGTTCGTATCAAACGCCTCCTGAATGTATTGCTGCTCTTTGCCGCTCATGTGAGCCAAACACAAATATATTCTATCCATATAATACTATATAAAAGTCACGGTAATATTTCTTTGTAATAGTTCTTTAAGCATTGTCGAACAAACCCCTGCTCGTATCGGTCAGCCACCATCTTTCGCGACTTCTGCCCCATACGCTGGCATTCTTCTGGATGATTGAGCATCCACTCCATCGCTTCATACAAAGCAGCCTCATCGCGTGGCGGAACAATAAGTCCATTTTCATGATTCACAATAATCTCCCGAGCGCCATTGATGTCTGTCACAATGCTTGGAAGGTCCATCGCCCCTGCCTCTATCACCACATTGGGGAATCCTTCGCGATAACTGGGAAAGACCAGCACATCGCTCCGTTCGTAGAAGGGACGCACGTCCGTCTGACTGCCCACCGCCTCTATGGCCTCACACTCGTCTATCAACCGCATGGTTTCGGGCATGAGGGGGTCAATCTTATCTTCATAGGGACCGACCAGCAGGAGCCGCGTTTGAGGGTATCGTTTGTTCAACTGCACAAATGCTGCAACTAACTCATTGATGCCTTTTTCACGCACCAGGCGACCCACAAAAATGAAGGTAACTGTCTCATGCGGCTCGGCTGGGGCAGTCCGCTTCCAATACTGCAAGTCGATGCCTTTCACATTACCATAACCCAGCACTTTCAAAGGCTTTCGGGTGATGCACCGCTGCAGGTCTTGCTTCACTCCTTCGCCTTCGGGTATCACGTGGGTGGCACAGGCACAGGTGAGTTTGTCAGTCCATATCAGAATCTGTCGAATCAGACCCGTGGAAGTGGGCCACACCAACCCCGTGAAGGTGTGTACCCGCACCGGCACTCCGGCCATCTTGGCTGCCATCATACAGAGCAGTCCTGCCTTAGGGGTCATCGAATGCACCATGTCGGGCTTCTCCTTCCGCAGCACCCGAATCAGCCGAACGAGGGAGACGAGGTCTTTCAGCGGACTTATGCGACGCTCCATCGGCACGCCGATGGTTCTCACACCTTCACGTTCGCCCACTTGCTGCAAATCCGCATCAGAACTGGAGAGTGCCACAACTTCGTAGCCTTCTTCAGTCAGTTCTCGCAAGAGTCCTCGACAAAAGGCATTCAGCGAAAGACCTATCGTTGCTGCACGAACAATTTTCTTACCCACAGACCGTCTCGATAATCAGTTTGATGTCTCCCCAAAGGGAGTGATGATAATAATAGTCAAGATTTATCTTCACCTTATCTGGATAAATCACCTCATCATTATACTTCTGAGGGTCATCCACTTTTGCCAAAATCTCCTCTTCATTGCGATACTTCAACGAAGCAGGTCCCGTAATGCCTGGCCGCAATTTCAGGATCAACCTGTCTTCTCCTTCCAACTGGTCGGCATAGCCCGGCACGTCTGGTCGAGGCCCCACAAAACTCATATCCCCTATCAACACATTCCAGAGTTCAGGCAACTCGTCCAGTTTATACTTCCTCAACTTGGCTCCCAACGGTGTGATGCGGCTCTCACCTGCCACCGACACACTGCTGCCGCCATGCCCCACCGTCATGCTGCGGAACTTATACATGGTAAACAACTCCCCATCCTTCCCCACTCTCTTCTGCTTGAAGATGGCTGGTCCTCCCGGCATCTTCTGCCGAATCAACACCCATACCACCAACAACACTGGCCACAGAAACCACAAGCCCACGAAGGAAACCACTCTGTCAAACAACCACTTCAGCATATTTTTCGCCCACAGATTTCACAGATAAACACGGATATATTCTTTTTACAAGATTCGACGGAAAATCGAGTGAGCAATATCATCTGTATTGAAATTAACCAACAGACCAAGGTGTTTGCCTGTCAATTTGAGATATGTCAGCAATTGCAAGAAGAATACATTCTTCATTTCCAACACAGATTTCAGTTCGATAATCACTTTTTGCTCCACTAAAAGATCCAATCTGAACGCATCCTCCACCACTTCATCACCATATACCACTGGAATCCGCACTTGTCGTTCCACCTTCAGCCCCCGTTTTCTTAATTCTGAAGCCATTGCAACCTCATAAACACTTTCCAGCAATCCAGGCCCTAGTTTATTATAGACATCAAAGATTGCACCACGAATCTCGTAACTTATCTCATTTTCCGTCATCTCATGTCTTTAATAGAGTTTACTCATCTGTGTATATCTGAGAAATCTGTGGGCAAAACTCATCTTTTAGGGAAATCCTCTATCAGCACGTCTCCATCCTCCAACTCCTCCAATATCAGCACGTCGCATGCTTTTTGACTTGCTCTCATGGACCCGATGTTCTCCTTATTGATACTTTCAAACATACGGAACCCCGTCTTCGTTGCCAAATCCATACCGACCTTACAAAGAGTTGTGCACACCCCTTTCCCTTGATGATTCACATCCACCATTTTCCCAAGGAAACTCTTCCCATTCGCAAAGCATCTTAAAAAAGCATACCCTACAATCTCCCCATCTTCCTCCTGCACATATATTATATAAGACTTCCGCCCCAACAATTTTCGCATGGTTGCCTCATCAAACGCATGCGGACGAAACCATCTGTAACTTTCCTCAGGCTGACGGACAAAGAAATCCGCTAACCTACCTGCATCATTGATATCAGCAATTCTCACATGGTCAGGCAGACCACCTTCTAATTTCTTCCTGTCGCCGATTGTCAGTCCACACCATGCAGCATTAAGCATTTCAATTCCTTCCCAAATCCAAGGGGCTTTTGCCTGTATCGTATGTGCCAATTCGTATAACATCACTCCGAACAATTCAAATCAAAATCTATGATAAAATGGCGTTCGCGCTTTTCTACAGGAGGCAATTGCATATAATTCTTCCCATAAAGATTTGTGAGATATTTTTCCGCATCACCAGGCACGAACACTTCCATTCCTTCAAACAGAGCGGTTCGAACAGGCAAGAACACTTCGGAAGGCAATGTTTCCCCTGCATATAATTTGCGACCTGTTGGGATTGACAAGTAAGTACCAATTCTCGGGTTACAGACCAAAGCATCAAAGGCATTCACCCAATGACGATGATTAATCAGGCTCAAGATTTTCCCTAACATCTTGCGAACCTTAACCATGACCCCTCCCCAACCTCGTATGCGGGTCAATTGACGTGTCATATCACTCACAGGATATGTCGCCTCATAAACCATGTTGGCACTCAATCGCAGCAAATTAGCCAAGATACCCGTCAATTTTCTTTGAACTGGGTTTTTACTAACTCCTTCCAATGGGAATATGTCAAGACTCAAGCCCTTCGGGAAATCTGTAAATTCATTACCTGCTTCCACGCATTTTGTTCCCCTTTTATAAATCTTCATGAACATACACAAAGCATCCCTCTCTTTAGAAGGGAACATATATTCATACCCGTCTCCTAATTTACCTTGTAGCAACAACTCCTTCATGCACTCGTAATCTCGTCGAGGCATACATAAATCCAAATCATCATCCCACGGGATAAATCCTTGATGTCGAATTGCGCCAAGACAACTTCCGCCACACAGCATCAGCGTCAACCCATTCGCCATACAAAGAGAAGCAACCGACTCATACATCTTCATCAGCATCTTCTTCATCTCTACCGATTCTTCCTCCGTCAGTTGTCTCAGCCCACTTGCACGAGCATTCTCATTCAACAAATCCTTATATGATTTCATTTCCCGTTCTTGTTACATTCTTGAATCGTTGTATTCATCTTTTCCTTCATCGTACCCCTTACACTCCAACCCAGCGACTCTAATTTTTCCGTAGAAAACACCGATTTTGTCACAACATTATACCCTTGTTGTTCCGCATCAGATGGCAATTCCATCACGACTTTCTTTCCAGCGATGTCAGCCACCATCTCCGCCAATTGGCGAATGCTTATATTCGAAAGAGCATCTGCCACATTATACGCCTCTCCATTCTTTCCTTTCAACAATACATAAAGCAGTCCTTTCACACAATCCACAACATAGCACCAACTCCTATATTGAGCACCATTGCTCTTCATCACTATATCTTTTCCTTCCAACACATTTCTGATAAATTGTGCATAGACCCGATTATCACTCTCCGTAAAATGAGGACCATACGTATGAGAAGGACGAGCCACCACGACATCCACGCCATATTCTGCTCCGTATGCTACACAAAGAGTTTCAGCCGCACGCTTTGAGGAAGGATAACATGAACGTGCACTCATAGTATTTACATATCCGCTGTAATCTTCTGCAAAGACCCTCCCATCACCTTCGCCATAGATTTCCCCTGTTGAGACATACAAAAACCTTCGTAAGCCATGCGTTATTCCGTAATCCAACAAATTGGCCGTCCCGACCAGATTTGACTTCATCACTTCAACAGGATTCTTTGCAAAAAATGATGGACTGGCATTGCTTGCAGCATGAATAACATAATGGAAAGAAACCTCAGACTTCAACGGCTGTGTCACATCATATGTCAGGAGATGAAATCTTGACGAATCAAGATACTCTCGAAACAAACGGCTTGCCCGTTCCTCATTGCGGCCTGCTGCATACACATGTAAATCCGAGCAAGGGCATAGCATCAAAACCTCCACCAAACAAGAGCCCAACAGTCCTGTCGCTCCTGTCACCAACACATTGCACCCAGCCATCCTCTCCCAAGGGAGAGCAGACATCGCACATTCTTTCACATTCTCTCTATACGTCATATTATTTCATCCACCCTTCCTTTGTGGTTTGCATCAAAGCCTTTAAGATTTCAATATCCTCCACCGTCGTTATTTTAATGTTCTTCTCTGAACCAGGCACAATATGCATCTCTCGGCCACCGACTTCTGCAATTAAAGTACAAGATGCCACACTATCCATAATACCTTTACGTTTCGCCTCTTCATGCACATCCAAGATGTTGCCTAAGCGGAACGTCTGTGGTGTCTGGGTACGAATCAGAGTGTCACGAGGGATACTTGTTGTTGAAACAAAACCATCCTCACTTTCCAAGATTGCCTCCCGGCATTGAATTCCCGTGATTGCATACCCATAAGCCTGACAGATGGCGATATTACTACTAATTATATCTTGACTGAGCAACGGACGCACGGAATCATGTATCAGAACCAAGTCATCATCTACACAACCCTCACCTTTCAGCCCATAAATGCCATTGTGGATAGACTCCATTCCGGTATTTCCACCAGGGAAAATCCATTTCAACTTAGCAATATTAAACTGATTGGCATAAGCCTGAAGAACTGTTTCCCACCCCTTCAGACACACCACAGCGATGGCATCAACATCTGGATGCTTCTGAAAACGCTGCATAGTATGTATAATGATGGGGCATCCATCTACATGCAAAAATTGTTTCGGAATGTCCTGCCCCATACGGTTGCCTGCACCACCTGCAATCAATAATGCTATATTCATAGTAAATAAAAAAATTATCTTTGATTTCTATATTTATTCAAATACCACTCTTCTAGTTTCTTGCTGGCAGTTTTTATATCATAACCAGCATCTCTCACCTTCTCCACTGCGTCTGCATCACGAGTTACCCCCTTCTCCATTTTAGAAAGCAAAACATTCGTCCACCCCCCCACCTCCAGAGGAAGGAAGTCTACATTTCCAGTCACATCCACTTCATGAGGAACCCCTGTACTTGCAACCACAGGAAGACCGTTCGTTTGGGCCTCTATCAACGAAACAGGCAATCCTTCGTTTATCGAAGGCATAAGCACCATATCCATCGCCTGTAAATAATTAGGTACATCACTGACAAGCCCCACCATCATAACATCATCATCAAGTGCCAAATCCTTTACTTTTGATTCTATCGTTTCCCTCAATTCACCATCACCCACAAACAGTAACCGTACATGGAAGCCCTGCTGCTTAAGTGCATGGAGCACATCTAAAGCAAACAAATGATTCTTTACAGGATGGAATCGTGACACCATTCCCAACACATATTCACCATCTCCAATATTTAAGTTCCTTCTCATTGTGGATCTTATCGAATCATCGAATCTCAATTTCTCCATATCAACAGCATTAGGCACAAACCTTGCAATTTTCAGATATTTCTCCCCATACCAACAACGCGTAGCCCCTTCACCACATGACATGAAATCTGTTGCCACTTTTTTCAGCCAGACACCTAATCCCCATCTAACGAATCCTTCCAAGCCATGGCCAGAACTACTACTGTGTGCATGACAAACCCTCACAGGAACACCGCATCTTTTTGCCACCCATAAAGGGACTGCACTCTTGCTTGATGTATGCGAATGAACAATTCTATATTCAGAATGTTCTTTCAAGAACCTTCTCACCCCATTAATGTATGGGAAAGGATTACAGAACCTCAACAAAGGCACTCTATACACATATCCTCCTAAATTTTCTATTTCCTCCTCATATTGGCATCGATTCTGTTCTGTCAGCAGAAAGTCGAACTGTACACGGCTATGGTCAATGTTCCTGTAGTAGTTCATCAGCATCGCCTCTGCACCACCACGATTCATCGAATGGAGTATATGAAGAATACGTATCATTTTCTATTCTTGTACTTTACATAGAAATACAATAAAAGACCCAGAGGCGCAGCCATGATTGTCAATCCCTTGAGGGGGCTATTCTTCAACCAATCACCATCTTTACTCAAAAGACATGAAGACACATAATGAACACAAAGCCGAAACTTATTCTTCAAAGAGTTTCCATGTTTCAGAGTCATCTGATTAATTCTATATTTCGCATAACTGCGAGGAGATCGAACATACTGTTTCCAAATACCCTGACTCATGCTGTCTGCTCCTATCTGATATTCCACCCAACAGAAATTGTCGTTAGATACCAATATCGGATATTTGTCCAGTACCTGAATTAGCATATAGAAAGGATTAAAATCCCGTTCTCCCTTGAATCCGATCTGTGGAGCGACCTTACGCATCAAATCGGCCCTCATCACCTGCTTCACATCACCTGTATGATGAACTTCCGTCTGATAGGCTTCTGATTGATTATCGGGGAAAAAGCCCCCAATAGGTTTGCTGTCCACCACATTGAAATCCAAACCCACTACTCCACAATACTCTTTATCACGAGGTCTTTCCATCCATCTCTTCAAAATCTTATCCACAGCATCATCGGGCATATAGTCATCGCTGTCAATGCACACACACAGTTCGGTCTGAATCGTGGCATAAGCAACATTATAGCCTGTATAAAGTCCTCCATTGGGCTTATAGATGTACTCAATAAGGAAATTTTCTGTTTTCACCTTAAAGTGATTATCATCCTCGCCATCCAACTCGCGTCCCATCCAATCAAAGCGTTTTCCAGTACTTTCGACCATTTCGCCAAGACTCTCCACCCACTCGCGTGTGCCATCCGAGCTACCATCATCAATCACAAGCCAGTTGAAATCATTCCTTTTCTGGCGACACAAAGAACCATACGTGCGAGGCAATGTATGCAGCCGGTTATATGTAGGAGTAAAAACCGTTAACGTCTTCATCTCATTAGATTGAGTCCACTTGAAAAAGTCCCGAAGGGACGGAAGACCACAGGGAGGGGTAAAACCCTTTCTTGAAAGTCAAACAATTAGAAAAAGCCCTGAAGGGGCGACGGACATAAAGGCACTTTTTCAAGTGGACTCTTAGATTTAAGTTTCGTAAGTAAAATAGGAAGTAAAAATAGAAGTTAATTCGTTACGCTCATGGAAGTTAAAATGGACGATAGCCATGCTGGTGTTTGTGCATTGGCCTCACATTCGTCCTGCGCATAGCGCTTAACTTCACTTTTAACTTTAGAAAGTTGAATGATTATATTTTTCCTGATAAATACATAAACATCGTAAATGCGGCATGGCCTATCAATATCCAGCCCGCCTTCTTATCTTGATCTTCCCATAAATGCAAGCGAACAACAGCATAAGCAATAATCAATGGGTACATAAACCAACTCAAATAGGCAAAACGATTGGAGAAAGAAGCCTTTGCCACCATCACCCAAAAAGAATTTGTCAACAAATAAACTGTAGAAAGAACATTGAACACTTTCATACTTTCCGCATCTGCCAATATTCCAGCACCATATACTTTGCTCTCCTCTTCCTCAAGACAGACGCCGCCCATCTCCGCTCTCCTTTTCTCAATCTTTTTCTGTGCTTCCCAAATCAGCCAAACAGGCATCGCACTATACAACAAGAAATCCCATCGGAAACCCGTATTGGAGAAATTACCATATTTCATATTATCACCCGACAAATAGGCATCCGCCCTATCATCAAATCCTAAACCCATAAAAAAGTTTGAGATAGGTCCACCTGCCACCAATGACACAGGAATACTGGCAAGCCAAAAAAACATAGCCAACTTGGGCTTTTTGATGACAAACAGCGCAACAAATAAAGCTGCAATGGGCAATAGCGTACTTTTATGGATTGCGAACGCAGCAAACAACAAAATACCACCAATCAGATAATTCTTATCTTTAATGACAAATGCAAAAGCCGCCAGACATATGGAACATGCCAAACCATTACGAATACCATTCACCCCATACACGTAAAAGGAAAATGCACTAAAGAAGAACAATACCGCAAATAAAGTGTTTTCCCACAGAAACTTCTTAAAAGACAACAGCATGAAGCCAATATAACCCGCCTCTATCAAAAAGAGGAAGGTGTTAACACTAAATCCCATGGACTTACACCAAGTCCTAAACAAAGAGAACAACCATTCTTTATGAAAATCAATTTCTCCAAATACAGATGAAGTCACCATATAAGTACGAGCATATGTCACTGTGTCTCCAAACACAATATGGGGTGGCCTCAGTCCAAGAAAAAGAATCCATATAAAACAAAAGACAATCGCAAAAGCTGGACTTTTCTTTTGTAACAGATTATCGCAAGTATCAGATGACACATACTTTAAGCCAAGGATAAGGCAAAAGATTGAGATTCCCCAGAAATTAATAACAGAAAAGATCCGAGGGTCTAATGGTAAAGAAGTCATGTTTCCAGTTACGCTATTCCTATTTAATTGACAGAACCGACAGGTATTACTCACACCGCATGATTTCGCATCGGTTAGAGGCAATTAATACCCAGCCTAACTTTCCATTTATATAAGGAACTTGTTTGCATCATGCATTGATGGATGAGCACAAACAATTTATCTACATCTCTATTTTGTATCGCTTCAAATAAAACTTGATCCTTATACTCCATCGTTGACAGCAATTGAACTTTTTCTGCAAATCCATGCACATGAAACTCTTCGCGCAAGAGATTCTTTCGTTTCTCTATATGCTTCGAATCATACAATAGACTATTCCTCACATAAGTCTTCATATAGTTTACATATTCTATCAATTGCCATTTAATGGCCTTATCATAATGCAGTTCCTTTATTTGTTGCATTTTAGAGTCAAACAACAATCTAGCATTCTTGAGCCAATTATCTAAATATTTGGGAGAAGCCCCCCAACTTTCCCTTCTATAATTATAAACTACTCTATCTATCATGTAATACTTCTGCACGTACGGCATCAGTTTCATGTTAAAAACCAAATCCTCGCCAAAACTTATACCACATGGCCGTAATCGTGCTTCTGTTATGATCGAACGCCTATACAAAGTAGCCCACATAGATACAGGCAATATATTAATACCAAAAAAAGAAAGGTAGTAATTCTCCATCATCTCGTCATGAAGAATTAGTTTATTTGAATGTTTGGGAATTATATTTCGTCTATCACGAAGATAGAAACACCCCACATTATATACATTGCGCTTCAGTCCCACCACAACATCTGCATCCAGCTCCACCATGGGCTTCAACAATTCTTCCAATGCATTCTTTTCCAACCAGTCATCAGCATCCACAAATGCCACATAATCACCCTTTGCATTTGCCAATCCATCAAATCGTGCCTTATCTACACCTTCATTCTTCTTATCTACAACATACACACGCGCATCCATCCTGGCAAATGATTGGCACAATTGCAAACTCTTATCTTTCGAGCCATCATTGACCAATATACATTCCCATTTTGTGTATGTTTGGGACAATACAGAATTGACACATCTGCAAAGATATCGCTCTGCATTATATACCGGTATTATTATGGTAATCATCATCCTTCTATTTTTATCCATTCCTTTGGAAACAAGTTTGGAGAATCACCTCTATTCGTCAATTTAGGTGGACATACTACCAACTTCTGCTTATCTCTATTAAGATAGGCTCCCCACCAACTAAATGTGCTATTGGCAATGATATGATGCTTACACTTGCTCATCAGATACATATCTTGCCACGAATCTGCACCTTGATTATGTGTCACATAAACAGCATTTGGAATTTTCAAATTCACTCGAACCCACGAAATATCATTTGAAAAGACGTAAAAAACAGGTTCCTGTACGTGTTCACACATATAACGGATAGCTTCTTCATAATAATGGAGCGTACATATACCTCCATACAAATTCAAGTTTCCTGATGAAACATAATCGCCACGTCGAACATGCAAAGACACACTATTACACGATTCCGCACATTGTTGGATTTTCTTTGTTTTTTCAGAAAGCCGTTCTTCCCTGAACTTAAAGATGGAAGTATCACGAACTATCTTCCACGATTGCCAATACCCTAACACAAAACGATTTCTTGATGTTGACGTCTCCAAATCTGTTTCTGTCATCACCAAGTCCAATGACAAGAAATTCAGCACTTTCTTGCAGACTGAACATTTGTATATGTATATCAGATAATATAACACACGAACCAGGTATGTGGCCACGATCATTCTTTTAGCCTTGATGCCTTGAAACACTCGCTCCAACTCGTATCCGTTATGTGTCTTTCTCTTTTCCAATAATCCATAACAGCATGTCACTTTATGTCCCTCCAATTCTTCTTTGTTGGCAAATGCATACTGAAACATTTGATTACCAAGTCCTCCGTCAAGAAAAACCAATTCACATTTCATTTTTGTATTCCATTTGTTTTTAAGTAGCTATTTCAAGAACCACCTATGCAAAGGTCTCGTAAAATTCATTTTCCATGCAGCCCATTTGCCATGAGGAGATTTGCTAAACCAATGGATAGAGAAAGTGTTCTCCGTCTCATTCATCTTTCCAGTAGCATCATGAAACGGGCACATGTAATCACTCGGTAGAATTATTGCATCACAAACACTTTGCTTTGTTCCATCTTGTTTCAGGCCCAAAGAGACCAACGCAAGTGTATTCAGTTGAGGACATCCCTGCATCTTCTCATACATATATTTGCCATTCGCCACTAAACTCTCATACATCTTCAACATGGCTTTCACAGCAGGATGATGGGGTTCTGCTGCAAAGCCCAAACCTGTATTAAGGTATTCAAGCGTTTCCCACCCAAAATATGCATTACATGACTGCAACAAACCATCTGGCCGTCTCACCACCTCCACATCGGTGTCAAAGTACAAACCACCTTCTTGCTCTACCACATCAAGCCTCACATAATCACTTAGATATGCCCACAACTGATGCTCATAACAATATTTTGTATAGGGCACTGCATTCACATCATAGTTATTCTCGTTCCATTCCTTAATCTCATAATCAGGGAAGAACTTCTCCCAACTCTTCTTGCACTTCTGCGCCAATTTCGGCAACGGCTTCCCACCAAACCAACAATAATGTATAATTTTAGGAATCATGTTTCCCCACAGATTGCATATAAATGAAGTTATAATCTCTCCAGCCAATGTGAGAAGAACACGTCACTAACGGTATATGTCGTACCATCTATGCGTACATCATCATTCAGCAATCCCTTTCCGACAAGTGCTTCAGCTAATCGCCGCGAAACAGAAGGAGTACCTATTTTATGATGCTTCAAGAAAGCAGAGGCTGTAATTTGCTTAACACAACCTTCCTTTGCCACCGCTATCAGATAATTCCATTGCTTATCTGTTAGCATCTGACGGTATTGAAGATAAACAGCCTCACCCTGTTTCATTAACTGCCCACATGCCGCCCTCACCACATCAAGTGTGACATTTTTATCGCTATTGGCGAAGATTGTATGACATAGTTGCTGAGTGTAATAAGTGTGACGCCTCGTCCAATCTAAAATAAACTGAATGGATTCATCGTCAATTGTGCGTCCATCCAAGTTGAAATGATGGCGTATAAAGTTTGCATAAGACGCCTCTGAAATCTTTTCTAACGAGATAAACGTTGTGCTGGAATAAAACGGTTTCTTTTCGTTTGCAAAAATATCTGCCATCAAATGTTTCTTACTTCCACAGAACATAAAGGTCAGATTCTGAGTCTGTTGAATATAGGAGCGCAACAAGGCTTCCATGTTTTTTTCAGGATAATCACGAATCTGCTGAAATTCATCAATGGCAATGATGACCGGCTCCCCTTGTGCATCAAGAAAATCGAACAAGCCACGTAAGGTATATTCCTTTTCATGCATTGTCTGATAAGCAATCTGCAACTGTGGTTCACCTGTAATTGTGTCAAATGAAAGTTGTGGACGTAAAGACTTGATAAATGAAATCAACTTTTCTCCGATGGAAGATTTTGGTTGAAAAGTTCTCATGGCCGCCTCAGCTAATAACTTAATAAAATCATCAATCGAGCGCGAAGCATAGATGTCCACATAAATAGTTTGTCGGTTCAGTCCCGTTTCATGAAGCTCATCAAACAGGCGAAGTATTAGCCCCGTCTTTCCCATACGCCGTTGAGAAATGAGTGCCATGTCTGTGTGATTGATGCATCCTTGAACCATAAGGCTCAATTCTTCTTCACGGTCACAGAACAATTCTTTAGATTCGTATGGTTTGATTACAAATGGATTCTTCATTATATAGTTCTTTGTGTTTAGGCGCACAAAGATACAGAACTTTTTTGATTACACAAAATGTGTAACACAAATTGTGTAATCAAATGGAGGTAATTCTTCTCTTATCCTTTTCTTTGTTCGTTCCAAGACCAATGCAAGCATCTACCTAATCATCACATCTTGCTTATTCACCACCACACTTCCATCCGGTATCTCACCCCTCACGATACATCCAGCACCAATCACACAATTCTTACCGATATGCGTTCCCTTCAGGATGATAGCATCAGAAGCAATCCAGCTGTTATCTCCAATAGAGATGGCTCCTGTGATCAATTTCCCACTCACGCCGCTCTCCGGTGAGTGCACATGATTATTATCAAAGATTTTAACACCTGGGCCAAACATGCAATGCTTGCCTATCGTCACACACTCATGCGCACTAATCATACAGTAACGATTGAAATAGGTTCCTGCTCCTATCTCCAATACCCCATCACCATGTGCCTCGAAATCACAATAGGCAGCAAACTCACAATTTCTTTCCACCCGAATGACACCATGTTGAAACACTTTCAATGTGCACAAAGGACTGATACGCTGCAGCCAATGCACATCAAAGCGTTTCCAATTTGCCAGTTTATTCAGAGCAAATCGACACACATTATATATAACAAGGAAGACGGTACGTATCATGCTCCTGCCAACTGATAAATCTTTTCTATTTCCTGCTCATTCCCATAATCATGGGTTTCCAGATACTCTACCACACGAGCCTGTCCCTCTTTATTACAGATAAAGTCAGCCATCTCGTGTGCACAAGCATCTACCTCCAAAGGCACAATCACACCATCCAAACCCGATTGAATCTGCGAAGAAGCCGTTGGGTAATTCGTGACAATCACAGGTTTGCAGAGAATCTGAGCCTCCCTCACCGTGATAGACTTCCCCTCATAGCGGCTGGGCTGCACATAAATGTCACAAGCCTTGATGTATGGATAAGGATTCTCTTTCTTGCCCAACAGAATCACCCGGTCTGTCACCCCTTCGCGCTGGGCATTGTCACGCACCTCTTGCTCAATTTCCACGCTGCCATATCCAATAATAAACCACTTAATGTCTATTCCAGCGTCCACAATCTTCCTGCAGATGACAGGAATCTCCTCCATCTTCTTCGGGTTCGAGAAACGGCCTATGGTCAATAGCTTGATGGTCGAGGGATTGGAATCCAAAGAAATCACCTCTTCCTCTGCCCGCTGACGAATAAACCTCGAGCTCAAGATATTCTCGACAGGAACAATCTTGTCCTTCAACGTCGGGAAGGTCTCCACGAACTTTTCCCCCACCTCTTCGCTAATGCTTGCTATATAATCCAGCTGGCCCCACACGGGCAGTTCCCTCTTCACGTCCACATGCACCGTAGAATAATCCGTATGAATCCATCCCAGCTTCTTCTTTGCCCGCACTTTCTTGACAACATAATTGTGCGGCATCAAGAAAGAGATTGCCAAATCATATTCGACATCAGGCTGTATCTTTGGAACAAAGTGTTCCACCCAATCAGCCACTCGTGTATAGATACGGATATTGTCCTTCCCGGCAGGAACAGGGCTTTTATCTACTGTTTTCTTGGCCAACCAGCGTCCCAGAGCCACACCTATATGTCCTGATTTCACACACTCCATGAATGGGCGTTCTATCATCTTATAAGCTGTCACTTCTGGAAGAAGATTTACCTTGTCCGTTGGGATATACTTCATCAACTCGCCACGATGATCATATAAGAACACATCCACATCCGCCCTTGCAGGGTCAACACTCTGCAAGAGTCCGAGCAAAGCACTTTCCGCTCCGCCCAACTCCATGTAGTGCATCAAAATCAGAATACGAGGTTTCATCGGTTATTCTTTTTTCTCACGGATGGCACAGATTACACAGATTTTCATCATCGCCAAGAGCCGCCCAAGGCTCCATATCCGTGGAATCTGTGATATCTGTGAGAGAATAAAACAACTTATATTTTGGCTCACGGATCGCACGGATCACACAGATTTTCATGTTGCTGACTGCAACTGGTTTCCTAAAGAGCCGCCCAAGGCTCCATATCCGTGAAATCTGTGATATCTGGGAGAGTAGAACACAACTTATATTTTGGCTCACGGATCGCACGGATCACACAGATTTTCATGTTGCTGACTGCAACTGGTTTCCTAAAGAGCCTCGCAAGGCTCCATATCCGTGGAATCTGTGAAATCTGTGAGAGAATAAAAACACAACTTATTATTTTGGCTCACGGATCGCACGGATCACACAGATTTTCATGTTGCCGACTGCAACTTGTCACTCCATCAAGAGCCGCCCAAGGCTCCATATCCGTGGAATCTGTGATATCTGTGAGAGTAGAACACAACTTATATTTTGGCTCACGGATTGCACGGATCACACAGATTTTCATGTTGCCGACTGCAACTTGTCACTCCATCAAGAGCCGCCCAAGGCTCCATATCCGTGGAATCTGTGATATCTGTGAGAGAATAAAA
>SAMEA3663010__coassemble_94_pt1 | contig 47976 bp, 42 predicted proteins | sample SAMEA3663010__metabat2_low_PE_015 | metagenome-assembled genome bin SAMEA3663010 (sample SAMEA3663010) | pig gut metagenome | biome: pig gut; feature: pig-associated habitat; material: faeces | place: France | collected 2012 | reverse complement strand
TGTTGCTCAGGAACTTATAAATAAAGTTAAATTATAGTGTTGCGGAATTAAGGTTCATTATCTTTACGTTTTTGAGATGCATCTGACATAAAGACTCTAAAAGTCCGAAAAAGATTCAGATAAAAGACATTTTTTCAAAAGAAAGGCGAGAATGTACACAATTTCCATCTTCGCCCACCTTGTATAATTGTGCCTATCGCCACAGCGGCTCATTCTCCCACCCACGGGGAAGCTCCATCATTAAAACACGGCTCAGCACCGCCCTCGCCCTATCCCATTCGTTGAATCTCGTTTAGATAGAAGAATGCCTCGGGATGTGTCTTTTTAAGTTTGTTGAGTTTGGTAGGCATAGGGAGTTGAAGAGCCTGTGATGCCAACATACCTATATCGTCAGGTGTATAGTGTCGTATCTCGTTAATTCCATTCTCCAAAAGTCGGTTGAGGTAAGCCACTTTGGCTGCATTGATGATGGCAGAATCCAAGGTGTAATTCAATATAGCTTCCGTTGCTGTCATATCTCTGTTTGTCATTGCAAAACTATGTCTTTTTTGTCAAATATCAAAACATTTTGCCAAGAAAGAAATATTTCAGCAGCTTTTTAAACATAAATACGAGTGTAGCCAGACAGGTAATCTTTGGAACAAAACAGATTCGAAAGGATAAGGGAAAAGAATGGTTAAGGCGGCACTTTGAGGCAAAATGAGGTGAAATGAGGTGAAAACTGGTGTCTTAACCTTATTTAATATGGCAAGTTGCCTATATTGGGTGGAAGAATTCATGAAAAATTCATGAATTCGGAAAACAAAGAAATCAAGGAAAACAGACCCCAAAAACCGACGTGCCCCACGCCGCCTTGCCGACGTGCCCCACATCGGTCGACCGACGTGGGGCACGTCGGTTTAGGGGGCATGATAGAGAATGAAAGAACCTTTAACCCAGTATGGCTCCAGATGTAACATCAGAAAAAAGATTGGAAACGTGAAATAAAATGAGTGTGAGAAGTTCGGCGTAACTTTGCATACAAAAACTATCAAAACCTAATTTACATGAAAAAAATATTTGCTTACGTCTTGACGACGATGATGCTTTTGATGGCATCGGTGAACATGTCGGCTCAGGAACGCCGACCCATTGATTCGCAACATCCTTTGTGGATGATTCACATTGACGTGTGGAACAGTGCCGACCCTCAGAAAATTATTGACTTGGTTCCTGACGACATCAAGCCGTATGTATGCATGAACCTGTCGCTGTCGTGTCAGTTTGACAAGGGCACAGAGATGTACCGCATGCCACGTAATGCTGTCCGCACCTACAAGTCATGGGCTACTGTATGTCAAGCCAATGGCATGTGGTTCAGCTGCCAGCCAGCATCTGGAGGTCATACTCACATTCAGGATACTGACCTTGACACTTTCGAGTATTTCTTCAAGACCTTCCCTAACTTCCTTGGCTGGAACTATGCTGAGCAGTTCTGGGGCTTTGGCGAGGCAGGCGACAAGAGTTCCATGACGGAGTCGAGCCGATGGGCTTTGTTTGCAAAACTGGTGGAGATGTCGCACAAGTATGGCGGTTTCCTCACAGTCAGCTGGTGTGGTGGTGTTTACCATTTCAACACCGACCCTCTTGCCGAACTGAAGTTGAACAAGGACTTTATGGCTGCCTGCAAAAAGTATCCTGAAGCCATCATCTTCCTCTACAAATATACTCACGGCAGCAGTTTCCTCAACAACGAGAGTGTATGCTGGGGACCGTTCATCTCAGGTCTGACCAAGAACTATGGTGTGCGTTACGACAACTGTGGATGGAATGACATGACTGCTAAACTTGTCGGTTCCAATAAGTGTAAATATCCTGGTGCTGCTGGTATCGGCACAGTGATGGAGCAGACGTGTGTGAATGGTGGAGCCGTGTGGGATGGTCCTGAACTTATTTGGGATGGAGCATGTTTCAGGAATGAATGGGATGCCACTGTGGATGGCTATTCATGCCGCAGATGGTCACAGTTTGATGATTTCAAGGGCATCTGGCTGGACATGTGGCGCAAGGTCATTGATGGCACCATGTACATCCCCACCCGTGAGGAAGTGCTGGCAAAGACCAAGGCAGTCATTGTGCATGACACCAACGACGACTTTAAGGTGCCAGACAATCTCTTCAACGGGCTTTATCTGCAAACCGACCCTGCCAACCAGAAGAAGGAAGGTGCATGGGCTTATGGACAATTGCAAAATAACCTCTGCTACTTCAAGAAGACAGGACGCTACGGTGCCATTCCTATGGTTCCAGGACTCTACGATGATGCCGCCAAAGCCATTCAGGTTCAGGTGAAGAAGACTGCTTACAACTCTCGTTGGGGTAACGAAACCAACAAGGTGAAGGAGTTCAACAATCTCTATCCCGAGGTGTCGAAGGGCGACCTCTATGTGAACCGCTACAAGAACCAGCTCGTCACCTACACACCTTACACCTACTTGAACAAGAAGAAGGGCGCACGTGCTGAACTTCCTTTGCAGTACAACACCTGCGATTCGCTCAAACTCAACTACTACCGCCTCTCCAGCGGTGTCGTTCGTGAGTATGCTGACCATATCGACTTCTATCTGAACAACTACCGCAACGACACCACCACTGTGCGTGCCGACACACTCATTGTCACAGGCGTGACAAACGTGCCTTCCTACACATTGAAAAAGCACAGCACAGGTGCCAATGGACAGTCAGCCTCCGTTGCTGCCAGTTATGATGCAGACAAAAAGACTTACACCGTCATTGTCCGTCATCTTGGTGCCGCAGATGTCACCATCAATTGTACTGGCGAACAAGATCGCTCAGGTGCTGATGAAGGTCTGCCATCCGCAGCTCTTCCCAAGCCCAAGCAGCCAGAACCTTACCATGGTCCCATCATCATTGAAGCTGAGAACATGGACACCAAGAGCGCTGACCGCAAACTGACCAACTCGGGTTGGTGGGCACAGCACACCAAGAACTTTGCGGGCATGGGATATGTGGAGATGAAGGCAAACTCGGGCAGTGCTTTGCGTCATCAGCAGAAAATGGCTGAAGGAGGTAAGTATAATGTCCGTATCCGCTATGCCAACAGCAGCAAGGCTGGTAACGTGAGAGTGAGTGTCAACGGAGTAGGCCAAAACGCTGCTATTCAGAAGACAGGCGCGAGCGATTGGCTGGAAACTGTCGTTTCTGTTACCATGAAGGCAGGCAGCAACACACTCATCATCACAAATCCAAGCGCCATCAGCATGTATATCGACCAAGTGACTTACGAACCAGAAGGCACACCTGCCGAGAAGTTCGATGTGAACATTCTCGATGCTGATTTCGGAGAAGTGACAGCTGATGTGGACGCTGCTGCAGCAGGTCAAGAGGTGACTCTCTCCATCAATCCTGAAGAAGGCTATGCCATCAAGGCTTTGAAGGTCACCAACTCTGTTTTCTTCACGCAAGGACTGACCATCCCTGTTAAGGAAGGTGCCAAAGAGGTAACCTTCGCCATGGCAGATGAAAACATGACTATCCAGCCCATTTTCACCGACACACAGGCTATCTACAACCTCGACTTCACGAATGTGGCTGCTGGAGCATTCCCTGAAGGTTGGCGCACCACAGATGGTACCAGCGTGCGTAACTATCCAACGTCAAACGGTTCAGGTCCTCGCACCTTCACGGGTTTGACCGGCTATCAGGGAAAGACGCTCTATTGGCGTACAACCAGCGCAGAATATGGTCGTCTGAGCAATTACAAGTTGTCGCTTGAACCTGGCACGTACCAACTCATCTATGCGATGGCAGCATGGAAGGGTACGCCTACTTATCAGGCTAAGATTCTCAACAGCAGTGGCACCACCGTAAAGGCTTCGACCACACAGACGGCAAAGCCCAATGTCAATGGAAACTCTGCTGGTGACATCACTTCTGCCACACGTAATACGCTGGAATTCGAAATTAAGACCAAAGGCAATTATATTATCCAGTTTGCCGAAATTGGCAGTGGTATGCAAGAATTCATGTTGGCTGAATGCCGAGTGAGAAAACTGCACGACACCACCGACATCATGGCCATAGAAGCCAAAGATGGCGAAGCATCTGAATCTGTTGAAATCTACAACACCGCAGGTGTACGCATACCAGCATTGCAACCCGGGGTGAACATCATCAGAACTGCTGACGGCAAGACACGAAAAGTATTTGTGAAGTAGGTTTTGGCTCGGTGAGCCAAAAGTGAAAAACAGAAAGTGAAAAATCTAAGTTACCTGCCATGCTGGGCGTCAAAACCTTATTGGCAAAAGTAACTTAGATTTTTCACTTTTTTCTTCGCCGAAGACACTCACGTTCGGCATAGTTCAAACCAGTTTGACCTTTGCACTCACTCAATCGCATCTTTGGTTTCGCCGAAGATGCTCACGTTCGGCATAGTTCAAACCAGTTTGACCTTTGCACTCACTCAATCGCATCTTTCACTTTTCACTCTGATAATTTAACGTCAGTTCGATGAATTCTAACAAAATAATTCATTGAAGTTTCGGATGCTTTCTTCAACAACGAATATTTCGAATATGACGAATTTATACAATGCACAATGCACCTAAGGTGCAACGAATAAAAACGAATGCTGAGTGTAGCCATTCGATTTCATTCGTAGCCGCTTGCGGCATTAGGGAAATACATCTTCTCGCCGCATGGTAAATTAGAATGATTCGTTTTATTCGTTGTTGAAAATGAAGCGTTTGGAACATCCGAACCTTCAGCTCGGCGTAGCCAATTCTTCATGAATTTAACATTTGTAGTTTTCGTCGAATTCACGTTAATTTATTTCAGAAAGCTGAACGCTCCCAATTGGTCAAGGAATACAAGACCGATTGCCAACGGCGCAATGTAACGCAAGGAGAAGACGAGCATCCTGAAGTATGGAGTCTTCACGGTGCCTTGGTTGCTGATTTCATTATGATAAAGTCTGCGGTCAAGCACCCATCCTGCAAAGATGCTGATGAGCATGCCGCCTAATGGCAAGAGTATGCGACCTGAGAAGTCATCAAAAATCTCGAAGATGTTGCGGCCGAAGAGGGTGACACCGCTCAAAGGTCCGAACGACAGGGAGCACAGGGTGCCGAGCACCAGGATGGTGGCAGTGACCCATGTGGCTCCTTTCTTGCGCGACATGTTGAATTCCTCGGTCACATAGGCTGTTGCCACTTCATGCAGAGAGATGGCACTGGTCAGTGCTGCCACAAAGAGGAGGAAGTAGAACATGGAGGAGAACACGACTGCCAACACGCTTCCATCACCCAATGCTTGTTGGAAGACATTGGGAAGGGACACAAACGTAAGACTGGCACCCACACCTGCCTCATTGGGGTCCATGCCGATGTTGAAGATGGACGGGAAGATGATGAAGCCTGCCATGATGGCGATAAGTGTGTCGATGAGTGCCACGTTCACAGCCGACTTCGCCAATGGGGTGTTCTTCTCGAAATAACTGGCATAGGTGCAGAGGCATCCCATGGCAAGGCTGAGCGAGTAGAATGCCTGTCCCATGGCTTCCAGGATTGTAGTGCTGTCGACCTTGCTCCAATCGGGTTTGAGCAGGAACTCCACACCCTTCGATGCGCCGGGGAGCATGATGGAACAAACCGCCAAAAGGACGGTGATGACGAACAAGGTGGGCATCATCAGTTTGGCTGATTTCTCAATGCCCGACTGCACACCGCGTGTGATGACAAAATGAATGACACCGATGAACAGGAAGAGCCACAAGGTCGGCATCCATGAACTTGACACGAAGTCGCCGAAGATGTTCTCGTACTGCTGGGCTGGAACCCCATGGAAGGCATTGGTGGCGGAGAGACAGGTGTAGTGAAGGGTCCATGCTCCCACCACCACGTAGTAGCAGAGGATGAACCACCCCGTGAACACGCCCATGCGCCCCACCCATTTCCATGGCGAACCGTTCGACACAATGCGAAAGGCTCCTGCCGTGTTGGCATGGGTGTAGCGTCCTATCAGAAACTCACTGATCATGATGGGCAAGCCCAAGATGATGATACACAACACATAGATGATGATGAATGCCGCACCACCGTTCTGTCCTGTCTCGATGGGGAAACGCCATACATTGCCCAATCCCACAGCCGAACCTGCCGCTGCAAGGACGGCTCCTAATTTTGAGCCGAAATTCTCTCTTCCCATATCTTATTGACTAATAAACTCAAACCGACGCCTATCGCTGCGCCAATGGCATCTGCTTCGAAATCAACCCAATCGCCTGAACGGCAAGTGGTCAAGTAGGCCTGCACCAATTCCATCAGTCCTCCCAACAACGTGGCATACAGAAACATGAACAGGAAATGCTTCCTTTTGGCTACTTTTTTGTTCCTCGCCACATGATCAAACCACATCACAAACACCAATCCCATATACATCAACATGTGTACCCATTTGTCGATGAGGGGGACATCGCTCATCGGTGCTTTCTCCGGGATGGGGATGGTGCTCAGGGTGATGATAATTGCCGTAACGAGCACAGTCAGAAAGTTTTCTTTCAGTTTCATCGGCAGGTGTTTTGTCTTTATTACGATGTCACTTCTCAAACTCCACTTCATCCTTCCACAGCTTGTAAGGACGGCGAAGCATGTATTTGTTGTAATAATGGTAGTTTCCCGTCACTTCTTTGCCTAAAAAATCTGGCTTCTCATAGGGTTCATCCTCACGTTCCAATTCTATCTCTGCCATCACCAGTCCCTCGTTGTCGCCAAAGAACTCATCCACTTCAATCGTGTGCTTGCCGCTCTTGACGAGATAACGGTCTTTGTTCACCCGTCCCGGCATGCAGAGCTCCATCATCTCACGGGCATCTTCCATCGGAATTTCACGTTCGAACTCATACCTGCCAAACTCACCTTTCTTCGGAGCACCCTTGATGGTCAGATAGCCCTTGTCGTCACGAATACGGATGCGCACCGTCCTGCCTGGCTCCGTGGCAAAATAGCCTTGCTCAATGTGAGTCTTACTGAATGCCAACGACTTGTAGGAGTCGTCCTTCACCAGGAATTTTCTTTCTATCTCTCGTGCCATTATTCTTCTGTTGCAAATTCCATGAGGTATGCCTTGATGAACTCATCCAACTTGCCGTCCATCACACCACCGACATCGCTGGTCTGGTAGTTGGTACGGTGATCTTTCACACGACGGTCATCAAACACATAAGAACGAATCTGGCTGCCCCACTCTATCTTCTTCTTGCCAGCCTCCACCTTGGCTTGTTCTGCCATGCGGTGCTGCAACTCCTTGTCGTAGAGCATGGAGCGCAAGAGACGCAGGGCATTCTCTTTATTCTTCGGCTGGTCACGCGTTTCCGTGTTCTCGATGAGGATTTCCTCTTCCTCACCTGTATAAGGGTCCTTGTACTGATAGCGCAGACGCACACCTGACTCAACCTTGTTCACATTCTGACCACCTGCACCGCTCGAACGGAAGGTGTCCCAAGAGATGCGTGACTGCTCAATCTCCACATTGATGGTGTCATCGACCAACGGCGTGACAAACACACTGGCAAACGAAGTCATGCGCTTTCCCTGGGCATTGTAAGGACTGACACGCACCAGACGATGCACGCCACTCTCACCCTTCAGATAGCCATACGCCATATCACCGACAATCTCCATCGTTACGGTTTTGATGCCAGCATCCTCGCCGTCCTGATAGTTGCTGATGGTCACCTTGTAACCATGTTGCTCGGCATATCGCTGATACATGCGCATGAGCATCTGCGCCCAGTCTTGTGCCTCCGTACCACCTGCACCTGCATTGATTTTCAGCACAGCATCCATATTGTCCGCTTCGCCTTGCAACATGTTCTTCATCTCCAAGTCTTCAATGAGCACCAAGGCTTTTGCATAGTAGTCATCCACCTCCTCTTCTGTGGACATCTCCTCCTTATAGAAATCGAATGCCACCTCTGTATCGTCTGTCGCTGCCTTCACCTCGTTGTAGCCGTCAATCCACCGCTTCAAGGTCTTCACCTTTTTCATCTGTGCCTCGGCAGCCTTCTGGTCATCCCAAAATCCTGGTGCCTGTGTGCGCAGTTCCTCCTCTTCCACCTCTATCAGTTTCTGGTCTATCTGCAAGTAACGGTGCAGCGCCTCTGTTCTATCCTTAATGTCTTTCAGTTGTTCTGCTGTAATCATATGTCGTTCAATTTTGTGTGCAAAGGTACGAAAAAAAGTGAAAAGTGAAAAGTGAAAAGTGAAAAATAAAAAGTGAAAAGTGAAAAGTGAAAAGTGAAAAGTGAAAAATCTAAGTTACTCTTGCTGATGGATGGGCTGCAACCCGCATGGCTGGAAACTTTGATTTTTCACTTTTCACTTTTCACTTTTCACTTTTTTTACTTTTCTTTGGTCACTTTTCACTTTTTTTCGTACCTTTGCATCTTGAATTAGTGTGAACAGATGCTTTTGGCAGAAGAATGAAACTCATCAAGCGACTCGATTTGTTTATCCTGGGGAACTTCCTCACGCTGTTTGCAGGCACGTTCTGCATCAGTTTGTTCGTCGTCATGATGCAGTTTTTGTGGAAGTGGATTAACGAACTGATTGGCAAGGGACTGAGTTTTGACGTGTACGTAGAGCTCTTTTTCTACGCTGCCGAGACACTGGTTCCATTGGCACTGCCACTTGCCATTCTGCTGGCATCGCTCATTTCATTCGGCAACATCGGTGAACGGCTGGAACTGCTTGCCATCAAGGCTGCTGGCATCTCGCTTATCCGCACATTGATGCCGCTCATCATCCTGGTATCGTTGCTGTCGTTAGGCTCATTCCATTTCCAGAACAAGATTGTGCCTGATGCCCAACAGAAACTGCTCCAGATGATTACGTCGCTGAAGATGAAATCGCCCGAACTGGACATTCCTGAAGGGGTGTTTTACGACGGCATCGAGAACATCAACCTGTATGTGAGGCACAAGAATGAGGACACAGGCATGCTCTACGATGTCATCATCTACAACATGCAGGACGGAGTGAATCGCGCACACATCATTCTGGCTGACTCAGCCCGACTGGAAACCACGAGCGACAAAATGCACCTGCTCTTACACCTCTATCAAGGTGAACAGTTCGAGAACCTGTCCAGCAATGCGTTGCAAACAAGGAATGTGCCTTACCGACGAGAGACGTTTGTGGAGAAGCACTTCATCATCGACTTCGACACGAACTTCAATTTGGCAGACCAAGAGGAGGGGTCGGGCGGTGCGAGCAGTGCGAAAACAAAGACCATGAAGCAGTTGACGCACGATATCGACTCGATGGAGAACTACTATGACAGTCTGAGCGTGGAGTTCTGCCACAACATGGAGCACTATGCGCTGAACATCCCGCACAAGACACGCTTGTCGGACTATGACTCCAGCACCGTGGCGCAAATGACAGACAGCATGAAGAAGCCGTTAGAGAAGGAGGAGAATGCCTATCTGGCACAGAAAGCAAAGACCTCGTTCGTTGTGCCACAGTCGAAAGTGAACGTTGACACCCTATACGCCAAGGCAAGTTCACAGGAGAAGCAGCGCATCATCATAAGCGCATTGCAGAAGGTAGGATTTCAAGAGATGGATGCAAGCAGTAAAGCTGATGTGATGGAATACGGTGACAAACAAATACGCCTGCACCAGATTCAGTTCTGGCAGAAAATCACGATGTCATTGGCATGTTTGATTTTCTTCTTTGTGGGAGCACCATTGGGTGCCATCATCCGCAAAGGTGGATTGGGGTTTCCCGTTGTGGTGGCAGTCATCATCTTCATTGCCTACTACATGATAGACACGGGTGCCATGAAGGTGAGCCGCGAGGGAGGAATGCCCGTCTGGCTCGGCATCTGGCTCAGCACATTGGTGATGGCACCCTTGGGCATCTTCTTCACCGTGAAGTCTAACAACGACTCGGCCGTGTTCAACATCGATGCCTACACCAACCTGTGGAAGAAACTACTGGGCATCCGGCCCAAACGCAATATCACCCGTAAGGAAGTCATCATACATGATCCCGACTATGCAGACATGCACAAGACGCTGAACCAACTCATCACGACGAGCCGTGAGTATCTGGGAGCGTTGCCACGTTCGACTTTCTTCGGCTATATGGCTTACATCATCCGTTTCTGGTTTTCCAAACGTGAAGACATGCAAGCTGAAGGCATTTACCAGATAACGGAATATGTGGTGGAGGTGCTATCGAACAGCAAAGACCGTCAAGTGCTGCGTCTGCTCAATGGCTACCCTGTGATGGAGACACGTGATTTCCGTTTCTACCGACGCCGCCGCAAAGACCTGCGTGCCGTCATCAAATATTCTGAACAGATTGACAACCACATTGTCAAAAACATACTAAAAAACTAATAAACAACTAACATGGATACATCCTTTCAGTTTAGCAAAATAGAAGAGGCGATAGAGGACTTCCGACAGGGAAAGTTCGTCATCGTAGTCGATGATGAAGACCGAGAGAACGAGGGTGACTTCATCACCCCTGCAGAGATGATTACCCCCGAGAAGGTGAACTTCATGCTGCGCGAAGGGCGTGGCGTGCTTTGCGCTCCCATCACCATCTCGCGTGCCAAGGAACTGGAATTGCCTCATCAGGTGGAGGAAAACACGTCGATGTTAGGCACTCCCTTCACGGTGACCATCGACAAACTCGAAGGTTGCACCACAGGTGTGAGTGCGCATGACCGTGCCGCCACTATCCAGTGGCTTGCCAATCCTGAAGCAAAATCAGGCGACTTCGGTCGTCCCGGACATATCAATCCGCTCTATGCACAAGATAATGGTGTGCTGCGCCGTTCTGGACACACCGAGGCTTCCATCGACTTGGCACGTCTGGCTGGACTGAAACCTGCCGCCGCCCTCATCGAGATTCTCAATCCCGACGGCACCATGGCACGGATGCCCCAACTCATCGAAAAGGCTAAGGAGTTCGACATGAAACTCATCCAAATCAAAGACCTCATCGCCTATCGCCTGCAACGCGAAAGCCTTGTGGAAAAAGGCGTGGAGGCAGACATGCCCACTGCTTACGGACACTTCCGTATCATCCCCTTCCGTCAGAAGAGCAACGGTTTGGAGCATGTCGCCCTCATCAAGGGGAAATGGACCCCCGACGAGCCTGTGCTCGTAAGAATGCACTCCAGTTGTGCCACAGGCGACATCTTCGGCAGCCAGCGCTGTGACTGCGGTGAGCAACTGCACAAGTCCATGCAACTCATTGAGAAGGAAGGTAAAGGTGCCATCGTCTATCTCATTCAGGAAGGTCGTGGCATCGGCCTGATGAACAAGATTGCCGCCTACAAACTGCAAGAGGAGGGACTGGACACCGTCGATGCAAACATCCATTTAGGCTTCGACCCCGATTTGCGCGACTATGGTGTAGGCGCACAAATCTTGCGTGAAATTGGCATCAGCAAGATTCGCCTCTTGACCAACAACCCCGTGAAACGTGTGGGACTCGAAGGCTATGGACTCGAAATCGTGGAGAACGTACCTATCGAAATCACCCCCAACCAGTACAACGAGCGTTACCTCCGCACCAAGAAGGAGCGCATGGGGCACACTTTGCATTTCAATAAATAAATAGAAGACCCTCCCCTCACCCTCCCTATGGAGGGAGGGAGTGGTTACCTATTAACAGAAATAAAAACGTAAAACAAACATAAGTAGAATCTCCCCCACAAACATTCTACTCCTCCCATTCAGGGGAGGCGGGGGAGGGGTCTTTATGGAAAATCTTTCAGAAAGATTAAACAGACTCTCACCAAGTGCCACGCTGGCGATGAGTCAGAAGAGCTCAGAGCTGAAAGCTCAGGGCGTGGATGTCATTAACCTTAGTGTCGGTGAGCCTGACTTCAACACTCCCGACCACATCAAGGCTGCTGCCATCAAGGCTGTAGAAGAGAACTGGAGCCGTTACAGCCCCGTGCCTGGCTATCCGGAACTGAAGCAGGCCATCGTGAACAAACTCAAGAATGAGAACGGACTGGATTACAAGCCCTCTCAGATTCTCTGTTCGAATGGCGCCAAGCAGTCTGTCTGCAACACCATCATGGCACTCGTCAATGCTGGCGATGAGGTCATCATCCCCGCTCCCTATTGGGTGTCTTATCCGCAGATGGTGCTCCTCGCTGAAGGCACACCCGTCTTCATCGATGCCCCTATCGAACAGGATTTCAAGATTACGCCAGCCCAGTTGGAGGCAGCCATCACTCCCAAGACTCGCGCCCTCATCCTCTGCTCACCCAGCAACCCTACGGGTTCTGTGTATAGCAAGGAGGAACTCGAAGGTTTGAAAAATGTGTTGCTGAAGCATGAACGAGTCATCGTCATCGCTGACGAGATTTACGAGCACATCAACTATGTGGGCAAGCACGCATCAATGGCTTCATTCGCCGACATCAAAGACCGCGTGGTGGTCATCAACGGTGTGTCGAAAGCCTACGCCATGACCGGTTGGCGCATCGGTTTCATCGCTGCTCCCGAGTGGATTGTGAAGGGCTGCAACAAACTGCAAGGTCAATACACCTCTGGTCCCTGCTCTGTTTCTCAGAAGGCCGCCGAGGCTGCTTTCGCTGGTCCACAACAGTGTGTGGAGGACATGCGTCAGGCTTTTGAGCGTCGCAAGAACCTCATCGTGAAACTCGCCAAAGAAATCCCTGGTCTCGAAGTGAACGACCCGCAAGGAGCCTTCTACCTCTTCCCCAAGTGCTCCAGTTACTTCGGCAAGAAAGATGGCGACCGCGTCATCAATAACTCCACCGACTTCGCCATGTACCTGCTCGAAGTGGGTCATGTGGCAACAGTGGGCGGTGATGCCTTTGGCTCTCCCGAGTGCTTCCGCATGAGTTACGCCACCAGCGATGAAAACATCGTGGAGTCGATGAAGCGCATCAAGGAGACCCTTGCGCGTCTCAAGTAATCACACATGAAACAAACTCTCATATGCATCCTCTTGGCATGGGCATTCACCGTCCATGCTCAAGAGGATGTTGTGTCTTATACGGAAAGTGTCATCACTTCTGAATTTGTTTCGGAAAGCACCATGAAGCAAGACCTCTTGCAGATGCTGGCAAACTTTTCCCAATACATGGTCAATGACTTTCAGGAGTGCGAATACCCCAATGAAAAAGGTGAGGTTTGTGGGTGTTTCAAAGGTGAGAACACGATGGCTAATGACGAGCGGGGAGTGCGTCCCAATGCTGACCTCAGCATGATATGCGCCTTCCTCGTCAAGTATGGCAAACCATCCAACGTCACCTTGCCTTCAGGGGTCACATGGCAGAAGATAGAGGACATGGCAATGAAATCATTAGTCTTCGCCTATTCCACCCATAAAGCCAACCGCCTCAAAGTGTGCAAAGGCAACAACTATTGGGGATCCGTTTCCAATGCCGACCATGTGTGGGAGTCCTCCCTGTGGGCAATGTCGGTGGCTTACTCCGCCTTCTTCCAATGGGACAACCTCAGTGATGCACAGAGAGGCTACATCTATGCCCTGCTGAAAGCCGAGTGCAACTACGAATTGGAACGCACCATCCCCACAGGCTATGCGGGCGACACCAAAGCCGAAGAGAATGGGTGGGAGGCTGACGTGCTGGCAGCCACATTGGGACTTTTCCCTGACGATGCGTTAGCACCCAAATGGTTCGAGCGGTTGCGCGAGTTTGCCATCAACAGCTATTCACACCCTTCCGACCAGACAAACACCACCGTCATCGACGCTTGGTATGACACCAAGACCATTGCTGACCTCTACAAAGGGCAGAACCTCTACGACGACTATTCACTCCAAAACCACAATCTCTTCCACACCTCCTACCAGAATGTTGTCCAGCAAGAATTGGGTGAGGCAGCCCTTGCCCTCAAGCTTTTTCAGCAAGGACTTCATGGCACCGAAACATGGAAGACCAATGCACTGATGCACCACAATCAGGAAGTGCAGGACAGCATTCTCAATTGGCTTGCCCTTCCCGACGGCGAACTGGCAATGCCTAACGGCAATGACTGGAGCCTCTTCCTCTACGACCAAATCACCTCCTACTCCACCCTTGCCTGTTTCCTTCAAGACCCTCATGCGCTGATGTTGGAAAACATGGCATACAAATACATCCAAGCGCGTCAGAAGACCACCTCCGACGGTTCATGGCTACTCCGTGCCGATGTGGGAGCACGTCGTATGGGTGTGGAAGCACACCGTGTGATGATGACCTATCTGATGCACGACATCCTTTCCACCGCAAAACTCACCCCCACCCGATGGGACAAGTTCAACAAGACCTATAGCAAGGCAAAGCTCATCCCCTGCCAAAACATTGTCCGTGCATCTACTGATGACCGTTTCACCTGCTTCTCGTGGAGTGAAGGGCTGAAGTCCTACACAGGCTATTTCGCAGCCAACTCACCCGACAAGAACAAGATTGTGGTGCCCTATCGCGCCAACAACACAGGAAACATCCTTGGCTGGTATGAAGTGCAGGGCAAACGCACAAATGCCACCCCTGTGGTGAAAGGCAACTACCTTCTGGAAGGCAACAGCTATGTGATGAACGGAGAACTGAACACCAACGATGGCACACTCAACCACCGCTTTGTCCTCTACTCCACCCCCAAGAACGCCCTCATCTATCTTGATTACGTGACTGCCAATGCACCTGCCACCATCACTGCAGCGAAGGGTGGCCTGCTCGCCATCTCCACAGACGAACTGATGAAGACCTCGCGTACATTATATTATATGGGAGGACAACAAACAACCGACGGTTCGCAAATGGTCACTTTTGAGAGTCCTTGGGTGAATATAGACAACGAATTAGGAGTTATCAACGTTAACCCTAACCCTAACGACAACACTAACCCAGCCCTCCCCCTTGGGGGAGTTGGAGGGGGCTTTATTGCCTTCGGCGATAGAACTGCCAACAACTCCATCTTCACATCGAAACTCTATCCGATGTATTCAAACACCTCACGTGCTGTCAAAGCAGGAGAGACGGTAGATGCCCGAAACCTGGTCTATTATAGCAACATCAACGCCAAGAAGACTCAAAAGATGGCGAAACGTCTTGTTTCTCTGAAAGACCAACTACCTAAGGGTTGGAATGGCGTCATTGTGCCCGATGCAGGATGCACCTATCTCCTCATCAGCAACTTCAAAGGAGAGAACACAGCCACCCTCACTAACCTGAACCTGAAAGGTTGGACACCCGTGTTCCCTCAGGAAACCCACATCACAAAGAATGGTTCCACCCTCACCTTGCATGTGGAGCAGAACCATTCCATAGTCTTTATCCGTAAATAAACGCCCAGCTGGTTGGTTATCCGTAGATAATCTTACCCGTTTCCTTATCGGTGTTTTCCTCGATGAAGGACTTGTTGTACTGAGTCATACCGCGCAGCGACATGCCCATGTTGGAGAAACCGCCATCATGGAAGAGTGTCTGCATGGTCACCTTCTTCGTGAGGTCAGAGAACATCACGATGCAGTAGTCAGCACACTCGTCGGCGCTGGCATTGCCAAGAGGAGACATACGGTCAGAGAAGTCGTAGAGACCATCAAAGCCCTTGATGCCCGAACCTGCAGTAGTGTAAGTGGGAGACTGGCTGATGGTGTTCACACGCACCCCCTTCTCACGTCCATAGATGTAACCGAACGAACGTGCGATAGACTCCAGCAGCGACTTGGCATCAGCCATATCGTTATAACCGAAGAATGTGCGGTGACTTGCCACGTATGTCAGAGCCAACACACTCGCATTCTCATTCAGCGCATCCAGTTTCTTAGCCACCTGCAACATCTTGTGGAAAGAAATAGCAGAGATGTCGAGCGTCTTGTCCAAGAGACTATAGTCAAGATCATCATAAGTGCGCTTCTTTCTCATGTTGGCACTCATGGCACAGGAGTGGAGCACAAAGTCAATCTTGCCACCCAGCGCCTTCTGAGCCTCAGAGAAAAGCATCTCCAAGTCTTCCACACTGGTAGCATCTGCTGCAATCACAGTTGCATTAGTCTTCTCTGCCAGTTCCGCGATGGTACCCATGCGGCAAGCAACAGCTGTATTTGTAAGTACGATTTGTGCACCCTCTTCCACTGCGCGTTCTGCCACCTTCCAGGCGATGGACTGATCGTTGAGTGCACCAAAAATAATTCCCTTTTTACCTTTTAACAAATTGTAAGCCATAATTCGTTTTTAATACCTAATTATATATTATCTGTGTTTAAGTTTCGGATGTTTTATTTCGGTGGAGTTAAAGGAGTTATCGCTTGGCTCAGGAGTTAAAAGCCGACACTCTGACACCAGCATCACATTCGGCTCTCACTTCTTTTCACTTCTAATCACTCCTTCACTCCAAAGAAGTTGAGTTATCTGTGCAAATCGGGTGCAAAGGTACGAAAAAAAAGTGAAAAGTGACCAAAAGAAAAGTAAGAAATGTTTTTTCAAGTGTGCTTGAAAAGTGAAAAATAAAGAGTGAAAAGTGAAAAGTGAAAAGTGAAAAATCTAAATTACTTTTACTAATGAGTTGCCAACAGTCCGAATGGCAAGTAACTTAGATTTTTCACTCTTCACTATTCACTTTTCACTTTTCACTTTTTGTCCCAAAGGCGGCTTTTCCTGCTCAAAAAGGATGAGAAATGAAAAAAAATGCCCCTTCATTGAAAATAATTCCTAATTCTTAATTCCTAATTCCCAAATTTTTCTTACCTTTGCACTCGCTAACGGAAAAACCATAGCGATGGCGGGGTAGCTCAGCTGGTTAGAGCGTCGGATTCATAATCCGGAGGTCGAGGGTTCGAGCCCCTCCCCCGCTACGAAAAAGAGGATACATCATGATGATGCATCCTCTTTTTGTTTTATCCACCTTACTCACCCTCTCCTCACCTCCATTCACTTCACCCCCCCAATCTCTTCACCGCCCTTTCCTACAATTCAGAAACACCCCCTAAACCGACGTGGGGCACATCGGTCAATCGACATGGGGCACGTCGGTGAACCGATGTGGGGCACGTCGATTTTGAGGTTGTGAGCGCACCGAAAAAGGAGAACGAGGAAATGAGGAAATGAAAGAAAGAAAAAGAGGAGGAAAAAAGGGGTAAATGTATTATTTCTGAAAAAAGTTGCATTTTTTTGTTTAATTTTGCAGTGTTCATTCGTTATATAGGTGAGATGACACCAAAACAGTTCGAACATAAGGTGATGGAAATGCGCACACAGGCTTTGCGCGTGGCATGCAGATTCGGCCTCCCTACAGAAGAGGCTGAGGATGTGGCACAAGACGTGATGTTGCGGCTGTGGGCAATACACGAACGCATCGGAGAAGATGACCCCGTGGAACGGTTGGCAAGCATTGCGGCACGTCACGCCTGCATCGACAACATCCGATTGCACCACAAGCAAGAAGACATCGAGCAGGTGGAAGTCATCGCCAAGGATCAGAACCAGCATGATGCACTCGAATACAAGGAACTGGAGCATTGGCTCTTCCGACAAATCGAGCAGTTGCCCGACACCTGCGGAATCATCCTGAAGATGCGGCAACTGGAACATCGGGAACTGAGCGAGATAGCCACCCTGCTCGGCATCACACAATCATCAGTGTCAACCCTACTGACGAGAGCGCGACACCAACTATTGGAACAACTAAAAAGGAGGAACCAACAATGAAAAGACATACACAAATGACAACACAAGAAGTGGAGCGACTGCTCCAACGTTTCATGGACGGCACTTCCACATTGGAGGAAGAGGCACGATTGGCAGAGTTCTTCCGCACCCATGAGGTGGCAGGTGAATGGGCAACCTACAAGGATATGTTCGCCCTGTTCGACGAGGGGAAGGTGGAAGTGGAAGAGAAGCAGAAAAGCACAGCTTGGTGGAAGTATGCAGGCATAGCAGCTGCCATCGCCCTGCTGTTGGGATTAGGCTTCTATTTCAACAGTCAGAACGATGAAAAGTCCAATCTCATCGCACAAACAGACTCAGTGAAGACCACTCCGCAGACAGAAACAAAAAAGGTGGAGGATCAGCCCCGAAAGCCCGTGGAACACGAGGAGAGTGCAGACACGATAAAGAAAGTGAAGGAGATACAAAGAATCAATCGCCCTCCAAAGACATATATGGCGAAGCTTTCACCTATGAAAGAAGAGAAGGCTCAACCTAAGCAAAAGAACGACCTTCCTGACACCATCATCTTCACAGAATCGCCCTACTATATTGCGTCAGAAGAGTTGAGTGAGCCTGTCATTCAGAAAAGTACTTTGCGTGCATCAGCACCACAAAAGCAGATTGACTACGAGCGTCTTGACTACGAGGAGATAAAACGTGAGATTATGCAACGAGGTGAACGACTCAGGGACATTGGCGAACTTGCCATCAACAACGAAGAAGATTTCTAACGACAACAAGGAAAAGCTATATGAAAAAAATCATCATCACATTTGCAATTCTGCTGGTCAGTTTTTGCGGATATGCACAGATGAATCCAGTCATTGACAGTCTTGTGCGCAAATCCTTCATGATGAAGCTGGGGACATCAGACTTCGACAAGAAAGGAATCCACATCCAGAGGGGTGGAGTTACCTATCATAGGGCAGAATTTAGGGATTCCATCAACTACAGGAATGTGGAGGAGCGCGAGAAGGAACTGAAAGCGATGAGGGATGCGTGTCGTGCACTTTCAAAGGAGGCAAAGGAAAGTTATCTGTGGGAATCACATGAGGACGGGAAAGATACATTGATGTACCTGCTCACCCTTAACAATGATTCCTGCAGAGAGACGCTGAAACTGGTGTACACAGACAAGAACGTTACGTTCGTCACCCTAGATGATGATGGAACCAGCGAACTGCAGCCCAAGGGATGGTACCACTTTGAATATCACTTGGAGAATGGCGACAAACCCTCTAATCACTATGTCAATGTGGCGGAAATGAATCAGCGCATCAGCTCCATCCTGCACCAGGAAGGCATCGAAAACCACGATTTCTATATCCGTCATGATGGCTCCTATCCAACCTCAAGCAAAGGGATGGATTGGATCACAACCCCGGTCAACTACAAACACTTGCCTTATGACTCTGAGACACGAGGCACCCTCTACACCATTCCATCGGATGAGCAAGGCGAGCAGGTGTTTCATCAGTTAAGGGAAGCCATTGCCCAATACAACAAAGCGCATCCACACACCATCAATTTTGCCTACTCACTAAACAACTATCACGGAGAATTCTGGCAATTCAATCTCTTTCATAGCGACTACTGGGAAGGCGCCCCCAAACATGAATATCGCATCGTGTTCTACCCTCCAGGCAACAGGAGGGACGGCATCTGTCGCGTGTTGGTGGAGGAAACAACTGGAGACCTATGGCTCCCAGAGGGTTGGCAGAACATGAAGAGTTGGGTGAACGGAAAGGCTTTGTATTATAAGAAATAAATCATCAGGAGGAACAAGATATGAAAAAAATCATTATCATACTTTGGGCAATGCTCATTTGCAGCTTTGCCTATGGACAAGAAAGTCTGCAAGAAAGACTGAAAAGCAATCCTGTAGTGGATAGCCTATTTGCGTATGCACGGAAAATAGGTATAGAACCAGTGGGACAGTATGAGTATGACGGGGAATACATGAACACAATGAAATTCAGTTTTGGCTATATAACGTATCCAAAGAAGCCCAAGACTGGAGAAGAGATATATTCTGACTCAGTATGGAATGCCAATAGAAGACAGATGGCGGATTCCATCCGTCAGACTTTCATGACACTATCAGATGTAAGCAATGAAGTGTATATGAAGGAGATTCATAACGACAGGATGGATACGCTCGTCTATGTAGCCACATTTGGAGATAATGATTGTTCGAAAGGGGACAGGCAATTACAAAACACTGTACAATATCATAGCCCAAGATCAAGGAGCTATCATTATCCTCAAGTGCCAGAAGCCATGGTGTTTGAACTTCACCCATCCACTGCAGAGATGAAGGTGGAAGAAACAGACCCCGTGTCTTTGTCTGGCTATATGTGTTATTACAAAATAATTGGAGGAGATGAGACATTAACACCAAAATATGTAGATAAGAAGTCGTATGGAAAAGTGTTGAACAAGATATTCAAGGAAAAAGGTATCAAGAAACAGCACTGCTACGTTCGTAAGGATAGAGAGTATCAGGACTTGGGGCAGTGGTATATCTTCGGGGGTGTCAGGAAGGGCTATGAATGGAGCACTGAAATGAATGCAACCACCTATCAGTTCCCATCAAGAGAGATGATACGGGATGTTTATAAAGTTTTTTGTGAAGAGACTTGGAAGTACATAGAACAACATCCCGACACGCGTTGTGAATTCTGCTATGAAACTAAAATGAATTCTTTTCCACTACTCATCTTTAGCTCGGAAAAAGAATTGAAAGACAAGCAGAAAGAGACGTTTAGAATTTACATCACTCCTAGCAATGCTGGGCACGGCTATACCTTTATTATACTCAACACGAAGATGAGCGAGTTCGGAACAGAATTCCTTCCTATGGAGTGGGAAAACCTGAAATCTTGGAAGAATGGCAAGAAAGTCTATTATAGGAAATAGGAAAACTTTGCCGCACGAAATGTTAAAAATGCGACATTGATGTAAAAAAGTTGCTCCTTTGATTATACATTTTGACACAAATGGGTAATATAGAGGTAGAAAACAATTAAAAAAAAATAACAATATGAAAAAGCAAACTCTTTTCCTGATGGCATTATGCCTGAGTGTGCTTGGGATGCAGGCACAAGAGAAACAAATATTCACCATTGATGGCTATGTGGATGAGAACATCACGGATTCGTGTTACAACATCTATATAGGCGACGAATATTTCAGAATTGAAGAGGACAGCGAACCTGTCGCCACTGTGCCTGTAGTCAACAAACGATTCACCTATTCCGTCGCTTTGGACAAGATGAAGGCTGGCCGCGTACGCTGCATCTTCCCTGGAGGCGAACTTTGCTCTGCGTGGATTGGTCTCTTCTTCGTGCCAGGCGAGACGGTGAAACTGACGGTGCATAACGGCTATTTCGAAATGGAAAGACCCTATAGCTACAGGATGAAAATCGCTCGTGCCGTGGAAGCTGTCAGAAAGGAAACTAAATGGGAATCGCCTCATCTGCCCAAGGTGAAGGGCAAAGTGTGGAAGGATGTAGCGTATGACAAAGACACAAGCGTGCCCAATTCTATGTATATAAAGGATGTCATTTTCAATGAGGAGGAGACCGTGTGCAGGATTGTGTACAACGAGCACACATATAACATGAACATTTCCAAAGAGGCATATCTTGAAGATGAAGCAGGCAACCAGTACAAGCTGAAGCGTGCCCTGATGGGAGAAGTGGATGATAACAACAGCCAGGATGTGCGCGTGTTCGGTGGTTACTACGCCTTCGAGCCATTGCCAAAGGGCGCGAAGTTCTTTTCTTATCATGATGATAAGCAGCACTACCAGATAATAGGCGTTCGCAAGGCAGAACAGTCTAAGAAGAGAAAACCCAACTTCAGCATGAACGTCCACATCTCAGAGGGCATCGGCGATTCTGGCTATCTGGTGTATTTGTATAACGTGCTGAACGGATATGGCAGAAACCAGATTGCTGACATTGCTGCCAAAGACAAGAAGTGTTCCTTCTCCACTTATCTCGACAAACCCTATCTGGCAGACTTGTTCGCCACATTCCCTGATGGCTCCATCTGCACCCATTGCGTCCGATTCCCCTTCGTGCCAGGCGAAAAGGCTGAGGTGAAAGTGATGAATGGCTCTTTCTATGTGAGTGGAACAGGATTCTACAATGATTGGATCAAGGCAGACGAAGTGATAGAGAACGCCAACAAATACCATACTGCAGAGGAGACCGACTCCATCCTCAGGAACTACCTGAAGGAACATGGAAACGAGGAAGGTTGCTCCTTGTGCTTCATACAGGAAGGGGCATTGCCGTCAAAAGTGCTGAAACAATTGATTCCCCAACCCATTTTTACAGGCAGAATGAAAGACATTGCAGAGCTCTTGATGGTTTATCTTAGAAGCGAGGAACGGCAAAACAAATAGGGCGAATCGAGGTAGGATTGCTGAGTAAGAAACACATCATTCGATAGGTTTTCAATGGCAAATAGTAAAATTAATAAAAGATTTAGAAAAGGTGAAGACTTCATCATGGGAGTGCAGGGCTGGGAAGTTCTGCACACCCACAAATAAATCCAATCCTTAACGTGAATCCGGTGTAAGAGGTTGCGCCGTTGGAGCCGAAAGAAACAACAACGAATATTCCGAATGTGGCGAATTGTTTTAATGGGCAAGCCCGACGAATGAAATCCTGCTGATTTCTCCGAATGCGGAACGCCCGCCATTCGTTTTCCTTCGTTGCCGTCCCACGGCATTGAAAAGAAAAAGATTCGTTTAATTCGTATTATTCGTTGTTAAAAAAATCCGTTGAATTGGCTATGCAGAGCTAAAGGTTCGTTGTTAAAAACTGTGAATCTGTGGTTTTATAAAAGCACTTTCTTTTATGCCGAACAGACGTAATCTATAATAGAAGATGGAAAGGAACTTGAGAAATGTGTTACATATACTATCAAATTTGAAACATGAAGGAGGTGAGGAAATTTTGTTCGACGAAGGATGAAAACTGAAGGGCATCCATCTCGCAAATATTTGGGAAATAGAGAAATACAAGAAATATGTAAAATTTTTGTAAATTCATTTCCACCCCCAAAATATAAATGTGAAATTTTTGTAAATTCATTTTCTTGGTGTTTTGAAGACGAAAGGCGTAACTTTGCATCGTTTTCAAAATAGAATTCACTTCAAAAAACTAATAACAATGAAACGACTTAATCTTTTCCTGATTCTGCTTGCCCTCGCATCATGCGCTTGGGCACAGACAAAGGCGCGCTACACTGAGCGTCTGGACAGCATTGTTGTTTACGAATACTGGATGCCGTCCTTTGAGAACTTGATAACATGCAAGAACTATCTGAAAAGTGAGTTCAGCTATAACGCAAAAGGACAAGTGGAACAGATCCTTTGTTACAAAAGGTGGGAAGATGATGAGAGTGGCTGGTTCTTGACCGACAAACATGAGTATTTCTATGACGAACAGGGACGTGACACCCTGCGTGTCGTCTTCCTGCGAGAAGATGGGCAGTGGGAACTTTCGCAAAAGCGTTACAACACCTATGACAATCATGGGAGAAGGGTGCAAGAGCGGACAATGTCATACAAGGATGGCAAGGAGTCATCGCAATCAAGATGGGATTATGTATATAATGAAGAAGGGAAACAAGTGTCAGCAGCCCAGTATAAGGAGAAACAGGGTGTGTGGCAACAAACAATGGCGGTACATGACGAATACGACGCCAAAGGGAATCACGTGAAAGAGGTGTATGAATACTTGAACGTGCCATCGGCTGAAAAGGGGACGACCATCATGCGTTATGATGAGGAAGGAAGATTGACTGCGGAAATCGATTCCATCTATAATGCTCTGATGGGAGGGAGAGAATGGCAGAGAAAGGATTTCTCGTACGTTGGCCGGCAGTTGAGCGTAATGAAAGACGTGGTCACGACCATTGACCATGATATGGTGCATCAGCGTATGGATGAATCCTTGTTCGACCTTCAAGGGAACCTCTTGCAGAAACGGAGTTACAGACAAATCGACGAGGTGTTGCAGCACACCAGTTCTGAGTCTTACTTCTATGATCTGAATCGGGAGGGATCATCCATCATGGGGTATGAATTTGTACCTGAAATCTTGGGATCAATTTCTAAAGGCTTGGGATTTGAGGAGGAAGGCATATTCCATCATAAGCTCATGATGACGTCCCAATTCTGGCATCTGGACGAGGAAGAAGATGACGAGGGAGAGGATATGAAAGCTGAAACACGCTTATATTATACGATATTAGAAAAATAGTTGCTATCACTGCAAAGGTAGGAAAAATAAGTGAAAAGTGAAAAGTGAAAAGTGAAAAATCTAAGTTACCAGCCATCCGGACTGCTTATCATCAGCAATAGTCACTGTAAAGGTAGGAAAGCCTCATTGGTTCAGAATTCCAAAGAGTCGTCTCAAATCTTGATCCCGTGATAAATATCCAATAAAAGGCTTGTTTACAGTTCACCGACATCAATGAGGCCATTCATTACCACATAAAGGATGATGTCGGCAAGGGAATGTGCATGGAGCTTTTCCATAATATTCTTTCGGTGCGTGATAACAGTTGTGACGCTGATATTGAGCAGGCCGGCTATTTCCTTATTGATATGTCCTTTAGCTAACAATATCGCCACCTCTACCTCACGAGCAGAGAGTTGAGAAGAGGACGAAGAGGGCTGTGGATGGGAGATGGGTACATGAGGGTTTGGATGTCCCTGACGATGGACAGAAAGGATACTCTTGACCAATGCCTGTTCGCTCTGACACACATTCAATGTCGGCACTCCAGCTATCTGCAAATCGCCATTGACCAGCACAATGGTGCGACGTGGTTTCTCACGGAAATAGGCTGCATGTTCGAAATAAAGCCGTGACGCCACAAAATAGTGGACGAACTGCCCATGATCAGCAGCCTGCAATTCACCGAACGAGATAAAGATATGCACCTCCGCCACTGGAATCAGGTCGGTGAGCAGCGGCTGTAACCCCAGTGCCGCTAAGATGTTGGAATCCACAATGGCTATCTCGAAGTGTGGCATAAGAATTGAATTTATCACTGCAAAGGTAGGAAAAATAAGTGAAAAGTGAAAAGTGAAAAGTGAAAAATCTAAGTATCCTTGGAAGATTAAGTGAAAAGTGAAAAGTGAAAAATCTAAGTTACTTGCCATTCGGACTGTTGGCAACTCATTAGTAAAAGTAATTTAGATTTTTCACTTTTCACTTTTCACTTTTCACTCTTCACTCTTTATTTTTCACTTTTCATTTTTAGTTTTTCACTTAAAAGTTTTAACTTTGCAGTATGTTTACCACTACACTTCTCGATTGGTTTTCCGTCAATGGACGGGACTTGCCTTGGCGACACACACGCGATCCTTATGCCATCTGGCTGAGTGAGATTATTCTTCAGCAGACACGCATTCAGCAGGGCATGGACTATTGGCTACGCTTCATGCAGCGATGGCCCCGTGTAGAAGATTTGGCGAGGGCGACTGAGGATGAGGTGCTACGCGAGTGGCAGGGGTTGGGTTACTACAGCCGTGCCCGCAACTTGCACACGGCTGCCCAACAGATTGTGGCACAAGGTGGTTTTCCCACTACACTCGAAGGCATCAAGCAACTGAAGGGTGTGGGCGACTACACCGCTGCCGCCATCGGTTCCATTGCCTTCGGACTGCCTGCCGCTGTGGTGGACGGTAATGTCTATCGGGTGCTGGCTCGACACTATGGCATCGACACACCCATCAACACCACTCAGGGTAAGAAGGTGTTTACCGAACTGGCACAATCCCTCCTGCCTACCGACCAACCTGCAGCCTTCAATCAAGCCATGATGGATTTCGGAGCTATTCAATGCACCCCCACTTCGCCCAAGTGTATTGTTTGTCCGCTACAAGAATCTTGTGAAGCGTTGCGTACAGGACGCATCAGCGAATTGCCTGTGAAGGAGAGGAAGCTGAACATTCAGACTGTACGGCTTACTTATTTATATATAAGATGTAATGGCAAAACAGCCATCCGTCGCCGACCTGCTGGTGGCATCTGGCAGGGGCTTTGGGAACCTTATAATGTAGAATTAGGGATGAGGAATGAGGGGTTAGGATTGGAGGGGAGCACTATGGTTTGCAGGAATGTAAAGCACGTGCTTACCCACCGCATTCTGCTTGCCGACTTTTATCTGTTGGAGACAGACACTTTCCCCACTCTTCCCGATGAGTATATCTGGGTGAAAGAGTCTGACCTTGACCAATATGCCCTTCCCCGACTCATTGAGATTCTGCTGGAGCAAGTGCCGAGATAGGCTCTGAGAAATCTCCACAAACAAAAGCAGGGGCTGCATCGTTGCAATGATGCAGCCCCTGCTCTTGTTCCCATAGGGGGATTAGTTCACATAGACTTTCTTGCCACCAATAATATAGATACCCTTAGCAGGTGCCTCAACATGCTGACCATTAAGGTTGTAGATGTTGCTCTGCTGTGTTGGGGCCACATCAACAGACTCAATGCCTACACCGCTTGTTGGCTTGTACTTCAGTTTCACATGGATGATGTACTGATAAGAATCGTACTGGAAGACAACATCGGTCTTATACAAGATGCCATCGGCTGGAACAACTGTTCCCTCAGCAAGTGCGCCGTCAGCATAGACTCTGCAACCCACCACATCGTCCAATTCGAAGAACAATGAGAAAGCTGAAGACTCTGCATCCTTGGCAAGCACGTTGCCCGATGCGTCGAACATCCAGTCATCTTCGTCATTGAGGGTGTACTCACCTTCGTCGGCATACGAGCCTTCGCCAGTACGCGGCAGAACAGCACCATTCAGCAGGAAGGTCTCCACGTCTTTTGCACCAATGGCTTTGACGAGTTTCAAACCCTCAAATTCCTGTTCACCCTTACCTTCCTCGTCATCCATCTCAACCACCACGTTCATCTCGCCAACGGTCGTGTAACTGATAATCTCATCCACAAACTTCACCTTGGCTTTCAGGGTCACGTAAGCACCCGTATATTCATTGACCAGATAGATGGCGTGTTCCAATTCGTCACCCACAGCGGTAGCACCTGGATTCTTGTGCATACAGATCTGGTCGCCTTCAAATCGGATGCCCACCTTGGCTTCGGACCACCCCACCACATTGCCTTCGGGAGAGAACCAGAAACCAGGATAAGGCGTACAGGTGTAGCCTTTTGTCCACTCGCCAACTGACTGTGCATAGACAACAAGGTCTTCTGTGCCCAATTTCTCCATCACCTCCTTCACATCAACTGGAGCTGTATATTCTGTCAGGTTCCATTCACCATTAACAAGGCTTCGGAAAGAGAAGGAGTAACTGCCCACTTCGTTGTATGCTTCAGGAGCAGCCTTTTCCACATCTTGGATGTTGAGGACAACCGGCACCTCATAGTATTTTTCCTTGTTGCAGAGCCAGAAGGTAGCAGAGAGTTTGTCACCCGCCTCCATTGTGTTTGGCATCTGCCCTACATTGAAGACACCTCGACCTGCATCATATTCTGCATAGAAACTCTTGGCATTGGCATCGCTTTGAATAGGTTTACCTGTCGCATCAATCCAGAAACCATAAATGCCTTCTGCCACATTGGTCGTCGTGGTCGTATATTCGTTGGTCACGGTTCCATCAGGCAATTTGCACTTCAGCGTCATGTCTTCAGGGTTACAACCCAACAATTCGCTCACCTTGTCCATGTCCAGCATCCAGTGTTCCAAACCAGTCCAGTCTGCACGAGGTTCCTGAACCCATGTCATGGCTTCACTGCCGCCCACTTTCACCATGTCGGCAACATCAATATCCTTTTCTTCCTCTACATTGAAATGGAAATCTACTTTTATCGCTTTGTCACCATAGATGAAGTAGAAGTTCGTGAACATATGTTCACCACCCGTGAATTTCTTAACCATCTGACCAGCCCAACCATAGAATTGGTTTTCCTCTGCATCATAGCCCACGTTTTCTATAAAGAAATTACTACTCCCGTAACTTCCGCGGTAGCATTCTTCCGTCAGAACAAGGTCACCACTTCCTTCGTCTTCCACTGTGGCAGGAGCGAACCAGAAACCAGCACCATTTGCCGTATATTCGCCACTCACTTCTTCAGCCACACGCTCAGCATTCGCATCCCATACCTGGGCAAACAACATCGCACGAGCGGCTGCCGTGAAAGCACTTGGCTCTACACCTGCGGCTTCCAACAATTTGCTGGCATCCACCGTCCATAAAGGATTCTCCCCCCAGTCCTTCATCACAGGTTGAGACACCTCCACCTTGGCTGTTTCCACGATGTCTAACTTGGCAATCTCGGTGACAGGATCAGGCATGTCTATTGCCTCCTCTTCCGTGACAGTAAGGGCGAACTCCACCTTGATGGCTTTATTACCATAAATAAAGTAGAAGTCAGTAAAGAGTTGGTCACCCGCTTGGAACCTATTGGGCATCTGACCCGTCTGACCATAGAACTCATGTGATTCGGCATCATAGCCAATATTCTCAATAAAGAAGTCCGGGTCTGCTCCCCAATCACTCTTCACACAGTAGAATGAACTTGCAACAGGGCGTTTGAGCCAATAACCACCACCATTGGCGGTGAAATCAGCATCTACAGAACCAACAAACAACAAATCTTGTACAGCTGAAGCATCTGCGTTCCAAAGAGTGACACCCAACATTTTCGATACATTAGGAGTAATCGCAGACTCTTCAACCTCTTCGTCTTCAATCAACGAAGTGGCATCGACAGTCCAACGAGGATTCTCGCCCCACTCTTTCATCACGGGCTGAGACACTTCAACTTGAATGACATCAAGTACATCCAAATCCGAAACAAACTTGGTCGGAACAGGGAATGGTGGCAATTCTGCAACTTTCAACGTGCTCTTCAGCACCACGTTTTTCCCGTTTGCAGTCAGCGTGATGACTGCAGGATAATCTCTGCCAGGAACAGTTTTGTCTGCCGTGTTCTGCAAAAGATGAATAATGATGTTGGACTCATCATAATCAAAGTGATTAGCAATAGCCACTCCTTCCGAATCCCATGCCGCCACAATCTTTCCTTCAGCGTTAAGCCAGAAACAGCCATAACTATATTCTTCAACATCATTGCGGGTATAGTAAGACGTCGGCTCTGCAGACTGGGTGCCATCTTGTGCCGTAGCAGTGATGACCACTTCCTGCGCATCCAACGCTGCCTGCAAGGCTGCAGCATCGGCATAACTCAATGCTGTGGCGACTTCACCAAGATCATAAGTCACGTCAAAAGCGTTCCATGGAGCACTTCCAGCCTCCACTTCACCCGAAAGTTCCGTCTGCGCATTTATTCCAAGCGCACTTGTGATGAAAAACATCACGAAAAAAAGCAGATTTTTCCTCATACTCAAAATAGTTTTGGTTAATAATTATTGTCACGTTGCAAATTTAGTTAGTTAATCCGACATAAACTACTAATTTTGAGATTTCTTTTTTCATTTTCTGAGAAAAAGATAACTCAATGGTACAAATTGGACTTTTTTTGTATTTTAATAAAAGAAATGTCTGAAGATGAGGGGGGAAAAACACTAAATCATCACAAATGAGGATTGCAGGAACAAACAGAATTCCGTAACTTTGCAGCGTTTTTCTGTTCATCGGTTAAATTCAGGTAAAAGATTTTTAGGTATGAATTTTTTAGGACTCATCATCGCTGTGGCGACTTTCCTCGTGATAGGCATATTTCACCCTATAGTCATCAAATCAGAGTACCATCTGGGCACTCGTTGCTGGTGGGTGTTTTTAGTGGCTGGCGTTGCTTTCATTGTAGCGTCATTGTTCACTGCCAATGATGTGCTCAGTCCCATCCTCGGTGTGGTGGGGTGTTCATGCTTATGGAGCATACTCGAACTGTTTGAACAGAAAAAGCGGGTGGAAAGAGGCTGGTTCCCGATGAATCCGAAACGGGAAAAGGAATATTCACGCAAGAGTTAAAGGAGTTTTCGCTCCGCTTAGGAGTTTAAAGCCGATACGCTGACACCAACACAACATTCGGAACTAACTCCTTTAACTCCCTCTAACTCCTAATTCATATAAATTAAAAACTTAAAAAAATAGCACAAACAATGAAAGCAATTAAATTTTTAGCATTAGCACTCGTTGCACTGATTGGCATGACCGCATGCAGCGACGACAAGGAGTACACTCAGGAGTGGACCTACACAGGTAACAACACCGTGACCGTTGACAAGGAATATCCACCTGTAAACATCACCTGCAAGGTCACCCTCAGAGAGAATGGCACCATCGAAGTGGAGATGCCTGAGTACCAACTGCTCAACACCACCATCGGTAACCTCACCATTGGCGCTGTCACCATCAAGAACATCGCATACGATGCCCAAAAGGGTTCATACTATCGCGTGTTTGGCAAGGACAATCTGCAGATGCACTACAAGTCTGAAGGTGGTCGTGCTCCGATGGAGGGCGATTACACTTTCAACGAAGACAGCGACATCGACGTGAAACTGATTGAAAACGGCAGTAAGGGTGCCACCATCGTGATGACATACTCTTTCGGACAAATGCCTTTCAAGATTATCTCCAAATTCGAAGTTGAAGTCAATAAATAAAAGGTACACCTCTGCTCAATGAGACACAAGTTCCTGACGCTTAGCACACTCACATTGCTTTTGTCCTCTCTGTCAGCCTGTCATGGCATCCTCGACGACATCTACGATGATCCGTCGAATGACGTGACCCTGAAAGAGGGGCAATTGTATGTGGATGCCTCCAGTTGGACAAAATGGTACTATATTGACCTGCTGGACACGAACAAGGAATGGGTATCAATGAGCATCCCCACTGAGAAACTTCCAACTCTCAGCCCTCAACCCTCAGCCCTCAACCCTCAACCGGGCATCTACACCTATTGGTACGATGTGTTCGGGGCTGGTCTTTCCAACCACGAGTTCCAAAGTTTCACTCCTACAGCCGAGCAGCCAGAGCCTGAAAAATGGCACATTTCCGTGCATCGCAACAATGTGCGCACTAACGGAGGAGCTGCCTATGAAACATCCTATACTTCAATGAGTGAACTGCCCGAAAGCAGCGAGGCATTTGCTGATGCCACCTTCACTCCCGACACATGGAACGAGTTGGATGTGTGGACTATCCGTGAACAGATGCTGCAAGGATTTGTGGGCAATCAGGGCATTCAGGTGAACCCTGTGCTCTCTTCGTGGCTCAAACTCGAAATTCCTCCTGTACCTCCTGCCTTCACACTCAACAACCATGTGTTCATCGTCCGTTTCGACGATGACACCTACGCAGCCATCCAACTGGAAAACTACCAGAATGCGGCAGGTGTGAAGTGTTGCCTCACCATCAACTACAAATACCCGTACTGAGATGACTGCAACCGATTATAACGGAAAAAGTGAAAAAGTGAGAAATCTGTTTCACCAGCCAGAGGCACTCCAATTTCTCATTCTTTCATTTTTTCATTTGTTCATTTTTTCTCACTTCGCTCATGCTCAGCAGCAAGACTCCACTTTCCTGCTCAACGATGTGGTCATCACTGGCACGCGCACACCGAAGCTGCTGAAGGATGCTCCTATCCAAACCCGTGTCATCACCACAGCTGACATTGAGAAGGTGGATGCCACAAACGTGGAAGACCTGCTTCAGCAAGAGATGCCTGGTGTAGAATTCTCTTATGCCATGAACCAGTTGAAGCACATGAACCTGTGTGGATTTGGCGGTCAGGGCATCCTTTTCCTTGTAGATGGAGAGCGGTTGGCTGGAGAAACAATGGATGACGTGGATTTCACTCGTCTGAACATGGCGAATGTGGAGCGCATCGAGATTGTGAAGGGAGCCGCCTCTGCGCTTTATGGAAGTAATGCAGGGGGTGGTGTCATCAACATCATCACCAAAGAGGGGACTGAACCGTGGACACTGAACTTGAATGGACGATTGGCACGCTACAATGAACGGAGATGGGGGGGAGCGTATGGAGTGAATGGAAAGCGGTTGCACAATATGCTGAACGTGAACCACACCTCCATTAACAACATCCATGTAAGCAATGCTGAGAACCCTGCCACGCAAGTCGTGACGACCATCTATGGCGACTGCACATGGAACGTGAAGAACAGGCTCACATTCACCGTGAATGACCAACTGAAACTCATCGGCAGGGCTGGTTATTTCTATCGTGAACAAACGCGTGTAGCCGATGCCCCAGAACGATTCAGAGATTTCAGCGCAGGGCTCAAAGGGCTATGGGACATTAGTAAAGACGACAATTTGGAAATCTCCTATTCGTTCGACCAGTACGACAAGTCTGACTACCACAAAATCAACAAGCTCGATGTGCGTGACTACCGCAACGTGCAGAACATCTTCAAAGGGCTCTACAACCACTATTGGTCGTCAAACGGAATCTTGACTATGGGGGCAGATTTTATGCATGACTATCTGATGAACAAGAACTTGGGCAGCAGAACGGAAAGTCAGAACACTTTCGATGCCTTTGCGCAATACGACTGGATCATCAACACGCAATGGGAGGTGGTGGGTGCTGTGCGCTACGACTATTTCTCAGACAAGAAGGACTCTCACTTCACTCCGAAACTCTCCGTGCGTTACCAGCCCATCAGCAATCTCAACATCCGTTTTGGCTATGGCATGGGCTTCCGTGCACCTGCCTTGAAAGAGAAGTATTACAACTTCGATGCAGCAGGCATCTGGATTATTCGAGGGAATCCTGATTTGAAGGCAGAGCTCAGCCACAATTTCAATGCCTCTGCCGACTATACTAAAGGGCATTACAATTTCACCCTCGCCGCCTACTACAACGACGTGCACAACAAACTCGCCACAGGTGTCCCCCACTATCTGCCAAACGATGATAAGCAACTCTATCTCGACTACACCAACCTTGCGGGCTACTCCGTTTACGGAGGAGAAGCCGCCATTCAGGCACGATGGGATAACGGATTCAGTGCCAAACTTTCTTACGCCTATACCAACGAGCGTCTGCCGAAAGACAAAGAAGGGCACACCATCAATAACCAGTACATCCCTGCCCGTCACCACTCCCTCACTGCACGGGTAGATTGGGACAAGCAATTCACCCGCAACTATGGTCTTCGTCTCTCTCTCAACGGGCGTTTCCTTTCGGCCGTGAAGAACGTGGAGTTTATCGACTACTACGACATCGCCAAAGGCACCAGCACAATCCATTACCCTGCCTACACCCTTTGGAAATTCTCAGCCACCCACCACTTCGGCAAGGCAGTGAAAGTGACCACCGCCCTTGATAACCTGCTGAACTACAAACCCCAATATCACTACTTCAACAGTCCCCTCACCAATGGCATCAATCTGATGGTGGGTGTGGCTGTTGACATTGACAAAATCAAATGAAAAGTGAGAAGTGAAAAATCCATGTTTCCAACTGTCCCAATGATGGATAACAGAGATTTTTCACTTTACACTTTACACTTTACACTTTTTTTCGTACCTTTGCATGTTTTTCGGGCTTCACCTGCTTGAGAAACATGTTTTTTATGTCTTTTACGTAATTACTACAAAACTACAATTATATGAAACAATTACTTTTGGGTGACGAAGCCATTGCGTTGGGAGCCATCAATGCCGGACTCTCTGGTGTGTATGCTTATCCAGGCACTCCGTCCACCGAAATCACTGAATTTATTCAGACAAACAAAGTGGCACGCGAACGTGGCATCCACAGCCGTTGGTGCACCAATGAGAAAACGGCGATGGAAGCCGCTCTCGGTATGTCGTATGCAGGTAAGCGTGCGTTGGTGTGCATGAAACATGTGGGTATGAATGTGTGTGCAGACGCTTTTGTGAACAGTGCCATTACGGGTGTGAACGGCGGTCTCATCGTGTTGGCTGCCGACGACCCTTCCATGCACTCTTCACAGAATGAGCAAGACAGCCGTTTCTATGGCAAGTTCGCCCTCATCCCCGTGTTTGAGCCATCAAACCAACAGGAGGCTTACGACATGGTGGCTTCGGCATTTGAAATGTCGGAGAGTCTGAAAGTGCCCGTGCTGCTGCGCATCGTAACTCGTCTGGCACATAGCCGTGCCGCTGTGGAAGTGGGTGAACTGAGTGCAGAGAACGCACTCAACCCCAGCACTGACCAATGGGTGTTGCTGCCAGGCATCGCAAGAAAGAAGTATGTGGATCTGCTGGAAAAGCAAGAAGCATTTCAGAAAGCTTCGGAAAATTCACCCTATAATAGAAAGGAAATGTCCAAAGGACAGAAAAGGTCTTCTTGGGGTATTGTTGCATGCGGTATCGGTTACAACTACGTGAAGGAGAACGTGGGTGACAATGCCGACATTCTGAAAGTGTCCCAATATCCTCTCTCACCTAAGGCTATCAAGGCATTTGCTGCCGAGCACGAGTCCATTCTGGTGGTGGAAGATGGTCAACCTGTGGTGGAAGAAGCCATTGCAGGCATGGTAGGTGCAGAATACCCCATCAAGGGACGTTTGACTGGTGAACTTCCCCGCACAGGCGAGTTGACACCCGATAGTGTGGCTAAGGCTCTCGGCAAACCTGCTGGTCCTGCTTTTGACAATGCAAAGAACCTCGCAGGTCGTCCTCCACAACTCTGTCAGGGTTGCGGACACCGCGATGTATATACAGCGTTGAACCAAGTGCTGGCTGAATATCCAGACTATCGTGTGTTTGGTGACATTGGTTGCTACACGCTGGGGGCATTGCCACCCTTCAAGAGTCTCTCTTCGTGTGTCGATATGGGCGCATCCATCACGATGGCGAAGGGTGCGGCTGATGCAGGCTTGTTCCCTGCTGTGGCTATCATCGGTGACTCCACTTTCACACACTCAGGCATGACGGGTCTGCTCGATGCAGTGAACGACAAGTCGAACATCACCGTTGTCATTTCTGACAACCTGACCACAGGTATGACAGGTGGGCAGGATTCTGCTGGCACGAACAAGTTCGAGGCCATCTGTCTCGGTCTCGGTGTAGAGCCAGAGCATGTGCGTGTGGTTGTTCCACTCCCCAAGAATATGCCAGAAATCACCCGCATTCTGAAAGAAGAGATTGAATATAAAGGAGTTTCTGTGATTATTCCTCGCCGCGAGTGCATCCAGACGGCTGCACGCCACGCAAGGGAAAAGAGAAAATAGAGAAGACCCTCTCCCCGACCCTCCCCCGTAATGGGGAGGGAGACCATGCGGGATGTGGGACAATCAGAATATCAACCAAACATCAACCCTCGCTTAAACCAAGCCAGACGGCACTCCCTCCCCATTACGGGGGAGGGTCGGGGAGAGGGTCTCACATATGAAGAAAGACATCATACTCTGCGGTGTGGGCGGACAAGGTATCCTCTCTATCGCAACCATCATTGGAGAAGCAGCCACAGAGGCTGGCATCAACTTGAAACAAGCAGAGGTACACGGAATGAGCCAGCGTGGCGGTGACGTGCAGTCGAACCTGCGCCTCTCTACGGAGAACATCTATTCAGACCTGATTCCACAAGGAGGGGCTGATGTGGTCATTTCCATGGAACCTATGGAGTCGCTGCGCTATCTGCCATACCTCGCTAAGACGGGGACCATCGTGACCAGCAGCAAACCATTCATCAACATACCCAACTACCCAGATGAGGCTGCACTGCAAGCCGAACTCGACGCCCTGCCCTCTGTGGTGAAACTCGACATCGAAACTGTTGCTAAGGATGCAGGCAATGCGCGTGGTGCCAATATGGTGCTGCTCGGCATGGCTGCCCCGTTCATCGAGATTCTCACGGTGGAACAACTCCGCAAAGCCATCGCCGTCATCTTTGCCCGCAAGGGTGAAGCCATTGTCGAAGCCAACCTGAAAGCTTTCGACTGCGGTGTGGCTGCAAGCAAAAAGTGAGTTTTTACGCCTTCGGCGGCTTCAGAAAAACAAGAAAAAATAAAAGAAAACAAGAAAAAATGGGCATGTTTATAAAGCAAGAGGTAGAACCAACCCTAAAAGAGAAACTCAAACATTTCGTCTTCGATGTGGTGGGGTGCTGCCAAGACGTGCATCGAGAACAAGGCCCAGAACTTACAGAATATGTTTATCAAGATTCTCTGAAAATCGCTTTTGAGCAAGCACAAATCAAGTTTGTCAAGGAGTACTTTTTCCATCCCACATTCAGAGGAAAAGAATTGCCCAGCAGACTTTTTGTGGATTTCTTTTGCAAGGATAAGATTTTTCTGGAATGCAAGGCTATTGAGAAGATTGGTCAACACGAGCGCCTCCAACTCTGGAATTACATGCGGTGTGCAGGTGTTTGCATTGGCATCCTATACAACTTTTCCCCTGTCATAGCCGAGTGCGAGAAATACTACTTAGACCCATATTCACGCACTATCTCCTACTTCTGATTTTTTTTCTTATATTTTTTTGTTTTTTCTTGTTTTTTCCAAGCCGCCAAAGGCGTAATCCCCAGTATAACGTAAACAAACTAAAAAAAGGTCAATAACCCCTAAATACCAAACCAAAATGATTCACAATCCCCAAATGGAGTGCATGGACCGGGAGTCTATGCGCAAGTTACAGTCTGAACGACTCGTCAAGACCGTGAAGACTTGTTATGAGAAGGTACCATTCTACAAGAAGAAGATGGACCGTATGGGTGTCAAGCCTGAAGACATCCGCAGCATTGATGACATCTATAAACTGCCCTTCACCACCAAGCACGACTTGCGCGACGAATATCCGTTCGGTCTGCAAGCAGTGCCTCAGAGTGAAATTCGCCGCATCCACGCTTCATCAGGTACCACAGGTAAGCCTGTTGTCGGCACTTATACCGAGAACGACCTGAAAATGTGGGCTGAGTGTGTGGCACGTGTGTTAGCCGTAGGCGATGTAGGTCCCGGTGACATCGTGCAGGTGGCATACGGATATGGTTTGTTCACAGGTGGTTTAGGTGCCCATGATGGTGCCCTTGCACGTGGCGCCGTCCAGTTACCTATCTCAGCAGGAAACTCCGAGAAGCAGATCATGCTGATGAAAGACTTTGGCACGACTGCTCTTTGCTGTACCCCTTCGTATGCCCTCCACTTGGCAGAGGTGATTGAGAAAAATCCTAATATCAACGCAGAGGATCTGAAACTCAGAGTCGGTTTCTTTGGAGCCGAGCCTTGGACATGGGGCATCCGCCGCGAACTGGAGAAGAAGCTGCACATTAAAGCCATTGACATCTACGGACTGACAGAGATGTGCGGTCCTGGTGTGGGTGGCGAATGCCAGTACCAGAACGGAACCCACGTGGCAGAAGACATGTTCTACCCTGAAATCATCAACCCTGAGACACTGGAACCTATGGCACCTGGTGAAGAGGGTGAGTTGGTATTCACCTCGCTGTGCAAGGAGGCTATGCCTATCCTGCGCTATCGTACACGCGACCTCACTCACCTCATCTACGAGCCCTGCGAATGTGGTCGCACGACTGTCCGTCTTGGAAAGATTTTGGGTCGTAGCGACGATATGCTCATCATCCGTGGTGTGAACGTCTTCCCATCGCAGATTGAGACTGTGCTGACCGAATTCCCCGTATTCACTCCACAGTATTTCATCACCGTAGATCGCAAGAACAACGAAGACACCTTCGACCTCGATGTCGAGTTGCGTGCCGAGTACTTCTCGCCCAACCCGGCAAAGCAGATGCCGTTCATCAAGCCACTCTACGACCGCATCGTCTCTCTCGTCGGCATCAAGCCCAACATCCACATCAAGGAGCCAGGCAACATTGAGCGTTCGACGGGCAAGGCAAAGCATGTGCTCGACAAGAGAACGCTCCTGACGGATTGGAAATAAGTCCATTCTATTATCTTTTAATATATGAATACACCATTAGATTACCAAATAGTCACCGAGGCCATCGAAGGGATGGGGCTCGGTGACTTCTCACAAGCCACGATTCGCGACCTCCAGTCGCTGTCGCGTATGCTGGAGGAAAAGACGGGGCAGCAGGTGATACACCTTGAGATGGGTGTGCCAGGACTGCAACCGTCAGAAATTGCATTGAAGGCAGAACAGGAGGCACTCAGCAAGGGCTGTGCCACGATTTATCCACCCAATGGGGGCATACCACGCATCAAGGAGGCTGCTTCGAGATTCGTGAAGGCGTTTATCGGCGTGGATATCGACCCACTCTGCTGCATCCCCACTACAGGTTCGATGCAAGGCACGTTCGCCACTTTCACCGCGTGGCACCATGCCATGCCTGAAAAAGACACCGTGCTGTTCATTCACCCCGGATTCCCCGTGCAGACGACCCAATGCGACGTGATTGGGCTGAAACACATCGGACTGGACATCCATGACTATCGTGGAGCCGCACTGATTCAGAAACTGGAAGAGATTCTATCGGCTGGTAACATCTGTGGTATTGTGTATTCTAATCCTAACAACCCCTCGTGGGTATGCTTCAATGAAGAAGAGTTGAAGGGCATTGCAGGACTGGCTGACAAGCATGACTGCATCATCTTGGAAGACTTGGCTTACTTCGCCATGGACTTCCGCCGAGACTTGAGCCATCCATTTGAAGCACCCTATCAGGCAACAGTGGCACGATACACAGACAAGTACATTTTGGCTGTATCAGGCTCGAAAGCCTTCTCGTATGCAGGTCAGCGCATTGGTGTGGCTTGCATCAGCAACACACTCTACCATCGCATTTATCCGGCATTGGAGAAGAACTTCGGCGTGGGCGAGTTTGGAAACTTCTTCTGCAACCGACTGATGTACACGCTCTCCAGCGGTACCACCCACAGTGTGCAGCATGCAATGGCAGCACTGATGGAGGCGGCTTGCGACGGTTCCTACAACTTCCTGAATGACGTGAAAGAATATGGTAGAAGGGCCAAGTTCATGAAGGACGTGCTGCTTGCCAACGGTTTCTACTTGGTGTATGACAACGACCTCGGTGCTCCACTGGCCGACGGCTTCTATTTCACGGTGCAGTATCCAGGCATGAACGACCTTGAACTGACCCGCGAACTGATGTACTACGGCATTGCCGTGTTCCCGCTCGACACAATGGGCAGCAACGAACAGGGCGTGCGCATCTGCACCTCTTTCTTCTCGAAAGAACAAGAGCCTATGTTTAAAGAGAGAATAGAACTTTTTCATCACCAACATTGAGAACTACTATAACGCCCAACACCCCGAATGGCGTTCTCCCCATAGAGAGGAGTTAGAGGGGGTCTTCCTTATGGACGATAAATCACCTTACCTACATCCCCAATACGAGACACTCTCGCATGAGGAACTGAAGAAACTGCAGCTGGAACGGTTGCAAGCCACGGTGAAGCACTGCATGAATTCACCATTCTACAAGAAGCGTTTCGAGGAAATCGGACTGAAACCCGAGGACATCAAGAGCCTCGATGACATCCGCAAGATTCCTTTCACCACTAAGCAAGACCTGCGCGACACCTATCCTTTTGGCATCGCCAGTGTGCCACTCCGCCAGTGTGTGCGTCTGCACTCCTCGAGCGGCACCACAGGTAATCCGACCGTGATTCTACACACACAGAAAGACTTGGACGAGTGGGCAAACCAAGTGGCACGCAACCTTTGGATGGTGGGACTGCGCCCTGATGACGTGTTCCAGAACTCCTCTGGTTATGGCATGTTCACTGGTGGACTGGGCTTCCAGTATGGAGCCGAGAAACTTGGCATGCTCACCGTGCCTGCAGCAGCGGGCAACTCTTTGCGTCAGATTAAGTTCATCAAAGACTTTGGCACCACAGCCATCCATGCTGTGCCCAGTTACGTGACCCGTCTCTACGAAGTGATGCAGCAGGAGGGCATAGATCCTCGCAAGGACACGAAACTGAAAGTGCTTGCCATCGGTGCTGAACCTCACTCGGAAGAGCAGCGCAAGCGCATCGAGAACATGATGGGAGTAAAGGCTTACAATTCCTTTGGCATGAGCGAGATGTGCGGTCCTGGTGTCGGCTTTGAATGCCAAGAGCAGAACGGTCTCCACTTCTGGGAAGACTACTACATTGTAGAGATTGTCAACCCCGACACCCTTGAACCTGTGCCCGATGGAGAAATCGGTGAGTTGGTGCTCACCACCCTCTGCCGCGAAGCCATGCCATTGCTCCGCTACCGCACAAGAGACCTCACCCGTGTGCTGGGACGCACCTGCCCCTGCGGACGCAACCACATCCGTCTGGACCGCATGCGCGGACGTTCGGACGACATGATTGTGCTGCGTGGCGTGAACATCTTCCCCATTCAGATTGAAAAGATTCTCATGCAGTTCAAGGAACTCGCCAGCAACTACCTCATCACCCTCACCACCGACGAGGATAACGACAACATGACCGTGGAGGTGGAACTCGAAGAACTCTTCACCGACGATTACCCACGTCTCCTTGCTTTGGAGAAAGAAGTGAAGCGCCGCCTGAAGGACGAGATTCTCCTTACGCCACACGTCAAACTTGTACCCAAAGGCACGTTGCCAGTCAGCGAAGGCAAGGCTGTCCGCGTAGTAGATAAACGTAAAGTATATCAGTAGAAATGAATTTTACGCTTCGCGCCTTTAGAAAAATAAGAGAAAACAAGAAAAAACAAAAGAAAATACAACAAATATTTTTTCTTATATTATTATATCTTTTTTTGTTTTTATAAAGGCGCAAAGCGTAAAAAGCAACAACAAGATTTATTAACCCCCATGTACGTACACACTGCATAGCAAATGGTACATGGTACATGGTACATGGTAAATGACAAGATGACTATCAAACAACTTTCCATCTTCATCGAGAACAAGGGAGGCACCCTCATCAAGGTTCTCGACCTGCTGAGCAAAGCAGGCATACAGATTATCGCCTCCACCGTGGCCGACACCAAGGACTATGGCATCTACCGAGTGCTCACCAACAACCCCGCACAGGCATATCTCATCCTGAAAGATGCCGGAATCAATGTGCAGCTCTCCGAGGTCTTCGCCCTCAGCATCGACGACCAGCCCGGACGTGCTGCCGAGACCATCAAGGAAATTTCCGATGCGGGCGTGAGCATCCTCTACCTGTACTCCTTCCTTTGGAAAGGCAAAGGCGTGCTCGTTTTCCGTGCCGACCAGAGCGAGAAAGCCAAGGAGAGCATCATGCTCAACAAACTCACATTCCTCACCGAAGAAGACTTCCGTGCATGACTTTGCTCGACACGCTCAACAAGAACGACCGCTTTGCCGCCAGCATCGGTGCGCAACTGACGGAAATCAGAGAAGGCTATGCCAAGGCAGAACTGACGGTTGCGGAACAGCATCTGAATGGTGCAGGCGTATGCCAAGGAGGAGTCATCTACACACTTGCCGACCTTGCCTTTGCAGGTGTCGGCAATTGTCACGGCATTCTCACCCTTGGCATCAGCAACACCATCACGTTCCTCAAATCAGCACAACTCAGCGACCATCTCACAGCCGAATGCACGGAACTGCTCGACCACCACAAACTACCCTACTGCGACATCAAAGTGACCAACCAACAAGGTGAACTGATTGCAGCCATGACTGGTCTTGCCTATCGAATGAAGAAGGATTTTCCCTTCGAACAACTGATGTAAAGCACTTTTTTTCGCCCTTGACGATAAAAAAGTAAAGAAAAGTTTGGTCAGTAACAAAAAAAGCCCTACCTTTGCACTCGCTTAACAAAGCTAATTGGTGCCATAGCTCAGTTGGTAGAGCATCGGACTGAAAATCCGTGTGTCCCCGGTTCGAATCCTGGTGGTACCACTGCAAAAGGACTCCTGACGAAGAATCATTCGACGGGAGTCTTTTTTTATCCCCTTTTTGAAAAAAAAATCAAAAATCCTTTTTACTTCAAACTATTATTACTACTTTTGCAAATTATCAATACAATCATATTTACAACAAAACTTATATCTTTATCCATATGAATACACAAATAAGTCTAACCGAGGCTTTGAGCCAAAGCGGACTTGAATCCATCGATTACATCATCCTATTCACCTATATTGTCATGCTTGTTTGCCTTGGTGTATTTCTTAGTTACAACCGAGGCACCAAAAACACCAACGACTATTTCCTTGCCGGCAATACGCTGACATGGTGGGCGGTCGGTGCATCACTTATCGCCGCCAACATCTCAGCCGAGCAGTTCATCGGCATGGCTGGTACGGGATATGCTGACGGTATTGCCATTGCCGCCTATGAAATCATGGCAGCATTCACACTGGTCATCATTGGCAAGTTCCTTTTGCCTGTCATGATGGACCAACGTTTCTTCACGATGCCTCAATTCCTGCGCAATCGCTACACGAGCGGTGTCGGGCTCTCCTTCTCCATCTTGTGGCTCTTCCTCTACATCTTCATCAACCTCACCTCTGTGGCATGGCTTGGTGCGCTTGCTATTGAACAAATCATGGGTCTGCAAGGGTTAAATATCTCCATAGGGAGCATCAGCATCTCCATGCGCATGGCAATCATCATCTCGCTCTTCTTCATCGCAGGTCTCTATTCCATCCACGGCGGCATGACATCTGTAGCATGGACAGACGTGATGCAAGTTGTCTTCATCATCGGAGGTGGACTTGCCACCGTCTATTACGCTTTGGGAACAGTGGCTGGAGACGAAGGTGGCATCTCAGCAGGATTTGAGCGACTTGTCAATTTCGCCATAGACCGAGAATATGCCCATGACACCCACTTCCACATGATTATCCAGAAAAGCCACAACCCTGAAGCATACGACAACGTGCCCGGCATTGCAGCCATCGTGGGAGGTCTGTGGTTGACCAACATTTCCTATTGGGCATTCAATCAATATATCACCCAAAAGGGACTTGCTGCATATAGCATCCAAGAGGCACAAAAAGGCTTTCTGTTTGCAGCCTTTTTGAAATTCCTCATTCCTCTCATCACCCTCATCCCTAGCCTTTGCGCACTCTATCTTATCCAATCTGGCGACATCGCTGCAACGGAGACCCCCATCCATGTATCAGATGAAGCCTACCCTTGGTTTATCAAGAACTTCATCCCCACAGGTATCAAGGGACTTTCGCTCGTGGCTATAACAGCAGCGGTCATCTCTTCGCTGGCCTCCATGCTCAACAGTACCGCCACCATCTTCACTATCGACATCTATCGGAAATACATCAATCCCGATGCTTCCGACACGAAACTCGTAACCGTCGGGCGGCTATCTGCCATCATCGCCCTCTTGATAGCCCTTGTCTCAGCCAACCCACTCCTCGGAGAACTCGACCAAGGCTTCCAATACATTCAAGAGTACTCAGGTTTCCTCTACCCGGGCATCACCATTGTTTTCGGGTTCGGACTCCTTTGGAAACGCGCCTCCAGCACCGCCTCCATCTGGATTACCATCCTCACCATTCCCCTCGGCGTGCTTTTCAAGGTATTCCTGCCTGACGTTCCATTCCTCATCCGTGCAGGCTACGTGTTCATGCTTCTGCTTATACTCTTCGTCACCCTCTCATTGAACAGCAAAAAAACAGAACCAACCCAGAATATTCCTAAACTGGAACGAGATGTGATGAAGAAATGGGGATACATCCTATTGATTGTTGCCGGTTGCTCCATACTCATAGCAGCCACTATTGACATCGGGGCACTCTTGTTGCCCAATGGCTCCACGCCCGACAACAGCATCATTGCTTATTGCAAAGACATCGGATTCCAAGCCTTCTACTTCTTCGGATTCCTGTCGGGTGCCTGTGCAACCTTCCTGATTTCTGACGCCCTAAGCACCAAGCAAGACCCCAAGGCACTCCCCATCAACCTCAGCCTCGTATCTACCACACGAGGATACACCTACGGCGCCATTCTGGTCGGTGTACTCACACTCCTCGGTTACATTCTCTTGTGGTAAATGACAGCAATAAACCCGAATCGGTCATTGGATTTTCCTACATAAAATTCAATGACTGATTTGGGATAAAAGAAACAGGGTGGAAACTTCGTTTTTTGAAGTTTCCACCCTGTTTCTTTTATTGTTATATATCCCTATCCGAAATAATACAAGAACGTAGCCAATCCTTCCAGTGCCTGCTTTTTCTGGTTCTCGATTTCCAGTTTGAACTTAATCTGCGCCTTGCAGATACCACGGATGTTGGCAATGTCGTGCAGTGAAGCCGTGAGACGGACACGCTGCCCCGAAAGGACAGGCTGCCCAAACCTCATCTGGTCCATGCCATAGTTGACCAGCATCTTCACATTGTTCACCTGTATCAGTTCCTGCCAAAGGTGCGGAAGGAGAGACAGCGTCAAATAACCATGCGCAATCGTTGTTTTGTATGGGCTCTCCACCTTAGCACGCTCAGAATCCACGTGTATCCACTGATGGTCGAGGGTAGCATCTGCAAAAAGGTTGATGCGCTCCTGTGACACTTCAAGCCACTCGCTCGTGCCAATCACTTCGCCCAAGTGAGAGGCAAACTCATCGTATGAATTTACAATCAACTTTCCCATAGTTTGAAAATATGTATAAATTTGGGCACAAAGGTACACTTTTTTTTTATTTCATCCAAGTATTTTCGCACGATTAGGACAAAAATATCTATTTTCGTATATAATGAACAAAAAAGAGGGAACTGCCAATAGCAATTCCCTCTATTTCTCGTAAGGTTGGAGGAGGGTTAATCCTCCTGCTTCTTGATGGAGAGCTTCTCCTTGATACGAGCCTTCTTACCAGTGAGCTTGCGCAGATAGTAGAGCTTAGCGCGACGCACCTTACCTACCTTGTTCACCTCGATAGAATCGATGTTAGGTGAATTGAGCGGGAAAATACGCTCCACACCTACAGTACCAGACATCTTGCGCACTGTAAAGCGCTTTTTGTCCTCGTGACCTGCAATCTTGATGACTACGCCACGATAGAGCTGAATACGCTCCTTAGTACCTTCGATGATTTTGTAAGCCACTGTTACGGTGTCACCTGCCTTGAAGTCAGGGAACTGTTTTGACTCAGCAGGCTTCATTGCCTCCTCAGCCACTTTAATTAAATCTACTGCCATGATGGTTTGATTTGATGATTAAAGAGTTACAGCGAAGCATTCTCCTTTTCAGAACATTGAAATCCTGTGTCTCAAGTCCTTGGGCTCTCTCCCTATCAGACAGCGGCTTCGCCACAAAAGCGGATGCAAAGGTAAGAAATAATTAGGAATTAGGAATTAGGAATTAGGAATTATTTGCGGAAGAAGAGTAAAAAAAGGCGAGAAGAGGGCAATGTTTGCCCCTTAAAACCTCATTTTGACATCTTCTCTTGGCATCTTCGTCTCTTTCTCTATAGTTCCTGCCATACAAGAAGTTTCACAACCATGCCATCCATCCCACCTATTCCGTTTTTCCACACCCTCAAAACCGACGTGCCCCACGTCGGTCAACCGATGTGCCCCACGTCGGTCAAGCGACGTGGGGCACATCGATTTTGGGGTAGTGAAAGCACCATGTTTTGGTACTTGGAAGACAGGAGAGAAAAAGAGTGGGTGCGCCTATTGGTTCACTCCTGTTCTTTTGCCTCATCGAGTCTTTCTCTAAAAAGTCACTCCGTAACTATTCAGCGAATAATAATAAGGAGTGCCCTATCGGGCAGAAATCCAACAAATCTATTCAAATCTATCAAATCTTTATATTTTTACCATAGGGATTTGTTTGATTTGTAAAGATTTGAATGATTTCTCGCCATAGGCGACTCAAAAAGATGATTCGCTGAATAGTTACGTCATCCCATTTGTTAACAAACATTAAATAGCGAGGGATCTTCTTGTTTTTATGACAAAAATCTGTAATTTTGCGCTGTGTTCATAATTGGGCACAAGTCTTTTTGCTCAAATTCCTGCCGAATCAGCACCTCGAAAGGGACAAAATAAGAGCAAACTAATACGTCTTGAGGTATGCACTATTGTGCAGACCTTCCCATGATGTATTAGGGGCTGTGCTGAGCCCGGCAGGAATATGGCAGGTCTGCACTTTTTGTATTCCACATCGAATCGTGCCGCTTTGCTGAAGTGACCCAAAAATCTTTTATTCACACTTAAATCTTAGACGGCATGAAAAGGAAACATGTATTTAAGTATGCCACGATGCTCATCTGTGCGCTGATGGGCTTGGCAATGGCTGTGTCGTGCAGCAAGGACGACAATGGCGGAGGCGGAAGCAGCGGAAGCGGCAATTCCGACAATTACTCCCAATATGTGGGAAAATGGTCTGGTTCGGCAACAAGCAGCACTGGCGGCACATGGGGGCTGATCATTCAACTCTATGCCAACAAAACCGCTGACTTCAAACTCATGCTCATCGGAGGGGGAAGTGTACAAACCGTGGAGAACACGACAGGCGAGAAGGTGGTGTATGATGAAAACTCCAAGACCATCTACATTCATTCGGAAGATGACCTGTACAATGTCCTTCGGGTGGTTTCCATCTCTGGCAACAACATGGTGTTGGACTTCATCGACTGCACGTTCAACATGGAACGCACATCTGGCGCAGGAGGTGATTCAGGAGGAGGCACGGAAACAGGAAAGCGCTGCACACTCTGTGGCGGCACAGGCACATGCTCCAACGTGAATGACAACCAAGATCACTATTGTTATGGTTCTGGCGAATGCGGATGGTGCCTGTACGGCATCATCTATTGGGCAGGCACGGAGCGTGTTTGCGAACACTGCAACGGCAAGAACAAGTGCGAATACTGCCACGGCTCTGGCAAATGCTCACGCTGCGGCGGAGACGGCAGGATGTAACAACCGACTTTTATTCACTTAACACCCTTACTAACATTAACTTCAAAAACCTTTACGAACATGAGAAAAACAACCTTAAAGAGCCTTGCATGGCTCACGATGTGCCTCTGCGCACTTGTTTTCACGGCATGCAGCAGCGACGGAGGTGGAGGCGGCAGCGAAACGACTGATGCGCGAAGCAGCATTGTCGGCACATGGGAACTGGCTTCCTGCTCCGAGCCGGGTGCGCCCGTAGGTGCCACTTATGTGTTCAATGCCAACGGCACGGGAATCCTCGAATCCGAAGAGACAATGACATTCAACTACACCTACATGTCCGACGGAGAATTCACCCTGCAACTGTCAAACGGCATCCACATATTAGGCACTCTCATCGTGTCAGACAACGTGGCAAGCGGCACCTACAGCAAGTCCGGCTCGTCAGCCCAATATTCCTTCACGTTCAGGAAGGAGTCGGGCAACAGCGACGACAGCGACGAGAACAAAGACGGCGAACTGACGGTAAACATGCAGAATCTGGCAGGAACGTGGCAGTCGATTCACGCAAAGGGGTATAACAGCAAAGACAATCGATACTACGAGACAAAAACGCTGAGTGGCCTTGACTCCCTCGATGCGCCCGTGCTGATGACATTAAACACCAACATGACCTACATTTCATATTGGCCATCGTGGAGCAGTTGGGATGGACAGTATAACAATTCGCCCGACTTCACATGGCGCAAGAGTGGAATCTATGGCGCTGGGGGCGATGGCACCATCCTTTTGGTGGGCAAGCAATTGCAACTGACAGATGACTACGGAAGCAGTTACTGCTTGCGCATGACTATCACGAGCCTTACGAGCAAGCGTCTGGTTGGACGCATAGATTGGGGATATGGCGATTACGACATCGTCACCTACGGACGTGATGGCGATGGAGCGGATTACTTCTCCAGCAACTCTCCGCAGGAAGACGAGGACGAGACCCCCGTCAGCCCCACCCCATCTCTCATTGCAGACATGGCCGGCACTTGGGAGTTGGTCCACACATCAGGCATCCGCTTTGAAAACGAGACGCAGACAGAGGACTGGGACGAAGACGTTCCTGCTGGAAACGTCCGCATCATCATCACCCCCGATGGCGCATGGAAGGCGATGGAGTATTCCCACAGCACAAACACATGGCACGAAGACAGTTCCGGCACGTTCTACATGCAAGGCGACCAGTTAGCCGTGACAGGCGAGATGGAACAGTTCAGCATCTATAGCCTAACGAAAAACGAAATGACGATAGAATACATGAAACAAGAAGACAAAGGCAGCGTAATTGTACAAAAATACTACCACGACACCTTTAGACGCATCAACTAACACTTTTCAACCTATCATAGGAGGCTGTGTCAAAAGTAACTGACACGGCCTCTTTTTTTACTTATCCTAAAATCCGCAACTATCATCCAATACACGATTAAGGGTAGATTTATGAG
>SAMEA3663010__coassemble_83_pt1 | contig 51736 bp, 33 predicted proteins | sample SAMEA3663010__metabat2_low_PE_015 | metagenome-assembled genome bin SAMEA3663010 (sample SAMEA3663010) | pig gut metagenome | biome: pig gut; feature: pig-associated habitat; material: faeces | place: France | collected 2012 | reverse complement strand
ATGGTAATTTGTTTCTTAAAATCATCGCCGAGGGCGATTCGCTGAATTGTTACTGTAAATTGTCAAATTGTAAATAAATCGTAAATTGTAAATTGTAAAATTGTAAATAAGAAGGTGGATAAATTGTGGACTAAAAACGTCTCCATGACGAAAGAGATAGAGAAGTTCACCGTGGGCAGAGACCGCGAGATGGACCTCTATCTGGCCAAATACGATGTGCTTGGCTCCATGGCGCACATCACCATGTTGCAGTCAATCGACCTGCTGACAGCAGACGAACTGAAAGTGCTGCTCAAAGAGTTGAAAACCATCTATCAGCAAGCAGAGAAAGGCGAGTTTGTAATAGAAGAAGGCGTGGAAGATGTCCACTCACAGGTGGAGATGCTGCTCACCCGCAAACTCGGCGACATCGGCAAGAAGATACACTCGGGCAGAAGCCGCAACGACCAGGTGCTGGTGGATTTGAAACTCTTCATCCGCGACCAAATCAAGGAGATAGCAGGGCTGGTGAAGAGCCTCTTCGACGAACTCATCACCCAGTCGGAGCGGTACAAGAACGTCCTCATGCCCGGCTACACCCATCTGCAAGTCGCCATGCCCAGCAGTTTCGGCCTCTGGTTTGGAGCCTATGCCGAAGGACTCGTCGATGATATGCAGTACCTGCAAGCAGCATGGAAAATCACCAACCGCAACCCACTCGGTTCGGCAGCAGGCTACGGCAGTTCCTTCCCCCTCAACCGCCAGATGACCACCGACCTCCTCGGCTTCGACTCCATGGACTACAACGTGGTCTATGCCCAGATGGGACGCGGCAAGACCGAACGCAACGTCGCCTTCTCCATGGCAAGCATCGCCGGCACCCTCGCCAAGTTGGCGTTCGATGCCTGTATGTTCAACTCGCAAAACTTCGGCTTCGTCCGCCTTCCAGCCGACTGCACCACAGGCTCCAGCATCATGCCGCACAAGAAGAATCCTGACGTGTTTGAGCTGACCCGTGCCAAGTGTAACAAGCTCCAGTCGCTTCCTGTCACGGTGACGATGATTATGAATAATCTTCCAGTGGGTTATTTCCGCGACCTGCAAATCATCAAGGAAGTCTTCCTCCCTGCCTTTGACGAACTGAAAGACTGTCTGCAGATGGCGGCATACATTATTAATAAAATGGAGGTGAACGAGCACATCCTCGACAACCCTATCTACGGCCCCATGTTCTCCGTGGAAGAGGTCAACCGCCTCGCCCGCCAAGGCATGCCCTTCCGCGATGCCTACAAGAAAGTGGGGCTCGACATCGAGGCAGGCCGCTTCATCCCCAACAAAGACATCCACCACACCCACGAAGGCTCCATCGGCAACCTCTGCAACGACAAGATACAAGCCCTCATGGATGATGTGGTGAGCGGCTTTAAGTTCGAGAAGATGGAAGAAGCAGTGAAGAACCTGTTAAACAACTGATTGAAATGAACTGATAGACATAACAACATAAGGAAGCGTTGACTTTTTGATTCTTGTTCCAGAAATTTCGCCAAAAATAACTCTCAAGATGATAGAAGTTGATGTTCGCGTTTTGGCGCGGGCTGATACTTGTATTTGAGAGAACGGCGTTTGGCGATGCCTCTGGAACGGATACAGAATCAGTACCGCGCCTGTTTTATCACACATTAACGATATTTAACGCTATCGGCTGCCATATTTGGGGCAAAACCTACGTATATATAAATATAGAAGAAGCAAAACAAGGAAATATGAACAAGAAAAATATCATCAAAATCATCCTCGCCGTCGCGGCGGTCATCATCGTCACTAAGGGCGTGTTGTTCGTCTACGACAAGATAGAAGTCATGAACGCGCCCACGATGCAGGAAATCGTTGAGGCAAACCCGTGGACAGTGCCTGCCGACTGGTTCAAGACAGACACCATCACCATCAAGGGACGCATTGAGGACTACGATGCCGAGGAGTTCGGCTTCACGTCGATGGCGTGCTATTACGATGACGTTTTCGAGAAGGACAACACGGTGCTGGTGCTCGACATCGCCGACGACGGCACGTTCTGCAAGAAATTCCTCGCAAGTTACCCCGTGTGCAATTCGTTCATTGCCGACGGCTCGAAGGTGTTTTTCAATGCCATCCCATTCTTCGCCCGCCCCGGCGAGACCATCGACATCTCCGTGCGCAAGGCTTCGTTCGGGCGCTACGAGTGCGTCTATAACAACGGCAGCAGCCGCGACGTGGAGCGATGGCTCCGCACGTCGCGTAAGTTGGAGGGCGTGATGAAGCCGCTGTGGAAGTTCGAGGGAACGTTTGACGAAGCCAACGAGGTGGCCGACGAAGTGTGGCGGCGGGCGATGGCCAGACTGCAAAAGGTGAGCCGCAGCGAGGACTACACGCCGATGGAAGTGCAGTTGGCGCTGGCCGACCTTCAGGCCAACTTCGGCATGGACTACATAGGCTGTATCGAGAGAATCGCAAGAGGCTTGACGAAAAGCGAGGAGCGCGACAGCGTATGGTACACCGAGATTCTCGACAGCGCGGAATGGAAGAAGTATCTTGACTACGAGACTTACGCCCCTATGCGCCGCATCGACTACGACAATCCGCTGCTCTTCGCCAGCAGCAGTTACTTTTTCCTGCAAAACCGCGTCCAGTATGCCAAGCCCGTCAGGGAAGACTTGTACAAGGGCATTCTCAGCGAGGGAGGCGGCATGGAAGTAAACTTTGAGAATTACTCCAAGAAACTCACTAACAACCTTGCTGCCCTGCGCAAGTTCATGGGTGCGGACAGGGAAAACCTGACAGCACAGATGTGCGTCTATAAGGAAATGGCTCAGGAGTTTGACACTTGGCGCAATACCGATGATTTGCTCGATAGTCTGTTCCCGCTGTACCTCGATGCCCTGAAGAACCCCTACATCCGCCAGAAAGCCGAGCAGTTCCGCGACCGACGATTGGCACAGACCGACCTCGCCACACCCCTGCCCGACGTGCCCGATGCCAAACTCATCAGGAATCTCAACGCCAAGTTCCCCGGTCGCTTCCTCATCATCGACTTCTGGGGCATGACCTGCGGTCCTTGCCGCGCCGCCATCCAGGCGAGCAAGGAGTTGCGTGCCAGAGTCGCCAAGCGCGACGATGTGAAACTCATCTTCATCGCTGGAGAGCGCACAGCCGAGGGCAGCGAAGCCTATCACAATTATGTCAACGAGTGGCTGGCCGACGAGGAGACCGTTTGCCTCACCAATCGGGACTTCGACCGTTTGAGAGAACTGTTCCAGTTCAACAGCATCCCCCACTACGAGACCATCACCCCCGATGGTCGCCGCGTGCGCGAAGATCTCAGCATCCACGGCTATGACGACTTCGACTACGAACTGAAAAGGCTAAAAGAAAAACTCAAATAAAACCGAAATGAATATGTACAAGAAAACCATCATCACCATCCTCCTCGCCCTCGTCGCAATGGCGGTGCAGGCAAAGGAGAAAGCAAGAGTGTGGGAGCAGCCCACCACAGAATATGGAACCAGTTATGGCGATGGATTCTTCAACCTCGCCCTCGATGTGACGAAGGTGGAGTTGAAGGAGACGGAGACGGTGGTATATATCACGGCTATGCAGCGTTCGGACTATCCCGACTTCAGTTTTCAGTTTGTAGGAGACACCTATCTGAAGGTGGGCGAGACACGCTACTCTCTCACCTCTGCCGACGGCATCGAACTGAACAAGTTTGTGCAGACGAACAAGAACGGCAAGCGCGATATGGCGTTTCACTTCCAGCCATTGCCACAGGACACGAAGTCGTTCGACTTCATTGAGGGTGATGGCGACCGCGCTTTCCAGATAAGGGGCATCAAGCCTGTGGAGGAACGCTGGAAACAGCTGCTGCCTTCCTACTGGCGCGATGACAAGACTGGCAACTGGGAACTGGCTCTCCTGGAGGATTGCGCCATCTACCAATGCAAGTTCTGGAGCTACGACCAGCGTGACGTGAACCCTCAAACGGGCGAGGCGACCATCGTGATGCGCAACGGCAACGACGAGTTGAAGGTCACAGTGGGCAAGGACAAGAAGGGCAAACGCACCATGCAGATAGGTCGGCAGAAAGTGACTTATTCCATGATTACCAGCCGCTTCATGCCCGACTACCCCACCCAAGACACACGCACAGACTTTGTAGATACGGGCAACAAGACAGACACCGTGACGGTGGTGGGCTGGCTCAAGGACATGCCCGAGGAGTACAAGCAGATGAAGACTTTTGAATTCGGCCACACCGACTTCCTTACAGATGACCAGACATCAGCCTATGCAGACTTGGATTCGTTGGGACGCTTCACCGTGAAGATTCCTGTGCTGAACAGCACCGAGTTCCGCTGCGACTGGCGACGCTGCTTCATCCGCACCATGCTGGAGGTGGGAAAGACTTACTTCATGCTCTACGACTTCAAGGAGGGTCGCCGCTACTTCATGGGGGACGATGCACGTTTGCAGAACGAAATCCTCAAGTATCCGCTTGATTGGGAATCTATCCGCTTGTATCAAGGCAGGGAAGGAGCAGGCGAAGGTGACGAAGCATTGTTCACGCCCTACATCGCATCGGTTGACAGCCTCATCAAAGCACAGGATGCCAACACCGACTCACTCTGCAAGGCACACCCGACACTCTCCACCCGTTACTATCTGTACAGAAAAGGCAACACCCTCGTGCAACAGGCACGCGACTTTGGGCAGGCACGCTTCAGAGCCAAAGGCTTCAACCTTCCCGACAATGCCCGACAATATGCCCACGACACGTTCTGGACGAAACTGGAGAAGCCTTACACCCTGCACAGTGACCTCAGCACGTTCCTGCGTGACTATCTGGACGATGCCATTGGCACGCCTTCCGTTACATTCAAATGGAATTCACAAGACCTTATCACAGAATTTGCCTCCGACGATGAGGAACTGGCCATAGCAAACCGCTGGAAGAACTGGATTGCAGAGGCGCAGGCGGAAGTGGAAGCAGCATCCACCCCAGAGGAGAAACAGCGCATTGCTGAAAAACTCAATACCGACAACGCTGACATGATTGAAAAGGTGAACACAATACTCAACAGCCCGAAGGCTCATAAGTATGTTGCCAGTCAGATGTTCATCCTTCGAGCAAAAAAGGCCCTGCATGCGCTCGATTCCATCGGTGCAGACTCTTTCATCAAAAACCTCTGGCTTTCCCGAATGGCTTACAACGAGATAGAACATAGACGGACATCGCTGGCACCTGCCACCTTAGACACGCTGAGGGAATTGGTGAACAGTCCCGCTTTCCTTGAAAGAGTGGAGCAGCAAAACAACCACTATCTCGCCATCGAGAACCGCGAGTTCGACAAACTGGTGCTAAAATCATCGGACAACCTTGCAGACCTCAGCGAGGGCGAGGCACTGCTGAAGAAACTCCTCGAACCATACAAGGGCAAGTTCGTGCTGCTCGACATCTGGGGAACGTGGTGCAGCCCCTGCAAGGAAGCCCTCTCGCACTCCACCGAGGAGTACGCCCGCCTGAAGGACTACGACATCCAGTATCTCTATCTGGCCAACAGCAGCCCGCTGGAATCTTGGGAGAACGTCATCAAGGAGTACAACGTCAGCGGCCCCAACGTTGCCCACTACAACCTGCCCGCCGAGCAGCAATCTGCCATCGAGCGTCACCTTGGTGTCAATTCCTTCCCCACCTACAAACTCTTCAACCGTGAAGGCCATCTGCTGGACCTGGAAATAGATGCCCGCCACCTTGACCAACTGGTACACCTATTAGAGCAGATGAAATAAACCCTACCGACATAAAAGAAGGACCACCCGAACGGTTCTTCCACACTTCCCAAACCGACATCGACGACATCGGTCAACCGACGTCGTCGATGTCGTTTTTGAGGCTGTGAAAGCACCCTTTCAGAGACTTTGCCACGAAGCCATCGGAGGCAATGCCGTAAAACCACACAGGGCAATGAGTTTATCGGTGGAAAATTTTGCTGCTAAAGGGACTCTTCGTACCGTTGAACTGCTTTCGAAGGTACTCACGTTCGGAAAAACTCAAATAAATTTGGTTTTTCTCTCACTTAATCGTACCTTTGCGACCCAGAAAACGCAAAAGATTATGATATATAAGTATTGCGGACATTCGGGCGTGCAACTCCCGGTGCTGAGCCTCGGGCTTTGGCACAATTTTGGTAGTGTGGACGACTTTTCGGTGGCCACACAAATGGTGGTGAGGGCGTTCGATGCGGGCATCTGCCACTTCGACTTGGCGAACAACTATGGGCCTGTGCCCGGGTCGGCTGAGACGAACTTCGGCAGGATTCTGAAGAATGAGTTGGCAAGCCACAGGGATGAGATGTTCATCTCGTCGAAGGCGGGGCATGAGATGTGGCCGGGGGTGTATGGGGGCAACAGCAGCAGGAAGAACCTGATTGCTTCGTGCGACCAGAGCCTGAAACGGACGGGGTTGGAGTATTTTGATGTCTTCTACAGCCACCGCTACGATGGGGTGACTCCTGTGGAGGAGACGATGGGCGCGCTCATCGACTTGGTGCGGCAGGGGAAGGCTCTGTATGTGGGCATTTCGAAGTATCCGCCCGAGTTGCAGCAACGGTGCTACGACATCCTGAGGGAGGCGCATGTGCCGTGCCTGCTGAGCCAGTATCGCTGCTCGATGCTCGACCCGAAGGCAAAGATGGGCAACTTCCAGATTGCTGCCGACAATGGGAGCGGCATCATCTGTTTTTCGCCGTTGGCGCAGGGTTTGCTGACGGGCAAGTATAACAATGGCATTCCCGAAGGGAGCCGTGCGGCACGGAGCACGGGTTTCTTGCAGCAGAGCCAGGTGACGCCCGCACGGGTGGAGGCGGTGAGGAAACTGGCCGTCATTGCTGAAGAGCGCGGACAAAGCATCGCACAGATGGCACTGGCTTGGGTGCTGAGCGACGAGAGGGTGACTTCGTGCATCATCGGCACGTCGTCGGTGGCTCAGTTGGAGAGCAACCTCGCCACGGTGGACAACCTCTCTTTCAACGAGGAGGAACTAAAAAAGATAGACACGATTATCCGTCAAAAAGAATTATGGTTTTAATCATGAGAAAAGTTTTCATCACACTCATATTACTCCTGATACTCTGCGGATGCAGTGATGATGCCACCAGCACCTTCTCCAACCGTGAACATGTGTATTGCGCTTTAGACGTGTTACAGTCAGATGTTCTTTTCAATGTGATGGGAAATTACGGGCAGTTCGCCAGTGTTCGGAAACGTGTGGTGGATGGCAAGACACAGATAGAACTCATCAGCAGTTCGGGTCTCAAAGGCTACTACCCTCTTAACCAGTTGAGTAACAACTATGGCTTCGGTTTAGGAGGACTCATCGTGGGGACAAGCAACTTTGGCGAAGCCCTCTGCTATGACCTTTCTTGCCCCATCTGCGACCGTGCAAACAGGCGGTTGTCTTTTACGAATAATGGCTATGCCAAATGCGGCAAGTGCGGTGTAACTTTCGACCTGAACAACTACGGAGCCATCTATCAAGTGCCGTCTGACGCCCAACTGCCCACCCGACGCGGACTCTACCGCTACCGCATCAACTATAACGGACAGATTGTCAATGCCTATAACTAAGAGGAACTGAAGAATTGGAAACAACTCCATCGCTGAAAGACAAGACGGCTCGCGGGTTCTTCTGGGGAGCCCTGAACAATGGAACCATGCAGGTGCTGAACGCTGTGTTCGGCATCGTGTTGGCACGTAAACTCGACCAAGATGACTATGGTCTCATCGGCATGCTCACCATCTTCACCCTCATTGCCAATTCCCTGCAAGACAGCGGATTTGTGACAGCGCTGACCAACAAGAGGGATGCCACTCGGCACGACTACAACGCTGTCTTCTGGTTCAACATCGGCGTGAGCCTATGCCTCTACATCCTCCTCTTCTTCTGTGCACCGCTCATTGCATGGTTTTTCAACGAACCCATTCTGACGAACCTTTCCCGCTACTACTTCTTCGGCTTCTTCATCGCCTCATTCAGCATCGTGCCCCGCGCCATCCTCTTCCGACAGATGAAACAGAAGGAACTCGCCATCATGGGACTCTGTTCCCTTCTTGTATCGGGCATCGTAGGCATCGTTATGGCTTACAACGGCATGGCATACTGGGGACTCGCCACCCAAACCATCGTGTTCAACCTCATGGTCAGCATCCTCAGCTGGGTGTTTGCAGCAAAAGCCCCCCTCTCATCCCCCCAAGGGGGGAAGATGCCATCCGGCGAGGTTCCCGATGATAAGACTCCCATTGACAAACACTCCGCATGGCTCCTCCCCCCCTGGGGGGACAAGAGGGGGGCTTCAGCCTTCTTCGCTCCCATCAAAGAAATGTTCGGTTTTTCTTCCAAGATGCTCCTCACCAACATCTTCATCGGTGTGAACAACAACATCTTCTCCGTTGTGCTCGGCAAACTTTACAACAAATACGAGGTGGGCACTTACAACCAAGCCAACAAGTGGAACACGATGGGAGCCTCGACCATCACGGGTATGGTGCAGGGCGTGGCACAACCTGCCTTCGTCGAGGTGGGCGACGACATCGAGCGTCTGCGTCGAGTCTTCTCCAAGATGCTGCGCTTCACCTGTTTCGTTTCCTTCCCCGTCATGTTCGGATTGGCGCTGGTGGCACCAGAGTTTATCGTCACACTGATTAAAGAGAAGTGGCTCTCCTCCGCCCACCTCATGCAATATCTCTGCATCGGCGGTGCCTTCCTCCCCATTGCCACGCTCTACTACAACCTCATCATCTCGCGCGGCAAGTCCGATGTCTATATGTGGAACATCATCGCTCAGGGTTGCGCCATCCTCGGCAGCATCATTTTAGTTGACAGTTTACAGTTGACAATTGAAAGTTTTGCAAACAATATTCTTTACCAATTATCAACTATCTTTCCTCAACTGTCAACTGTCAACTGCCAACTGCCGACTGTCGACCTGATGGTCATTGCTTACGTCACCATCGTCATCCTTTGGGTGGGCATCTGGCACCGCTTTCTCTATCAGGAAATCCGCTATCCCTTCCTTTCAGCCCTGAAGGACATTCTTCCCTTCCTCCTCATCGCTGCGGCGACCATGACTGCCACCTATTTTGCCACTCGCTGGATAGACACCCCCTGGATTCTGCTGATCAGCCGCATCTTCACGGCAGCAGCCCTCTACCTCGGCATGCTCAAACTTTTCGGTGCACAAATTTTACGCGAATGCTGGGGATACCTGCGAAAAAAGAAATAAGAACCACCAGAAAACTTATATCTCTATATGAAAAAAATTCTGTTCCTGACACTCCTCCTATGTTGTCACATCATCGCCTATGCACAGTCCAACAAACACATCATTCTTGGTGGTGAATTGAGTAACTCCGCTGCTACCTCCGTGGCAGATATTGACGAAGTCATGCCCCGAATGAAGGCATTAGGACTGAACACCGTGCTGGTGCCTGCCTATTGGGAACTGATGGAACCCACCGAAGGACAATTTGACTTTACCCTTATCGACCGTACCATCAATGCTGCCCGACAGCAACAACTGAAAGTAGTGTTCTTGTGGTTTGGAGTCTGGAAAAACAGCATGTCATGCTATGCACCAGCATGGTTCAAGCAAGACACCCAACGGTTTCCACGAGCACAGACCGCGACAGGCAAACCACTGGAGATAGCCTCTTGCTTCAGCGACAACGTGCTGCAAGCCGACCTAAAAGCCTTTTCTGCCCTGATGCAACACATCAAAGAAAAAGACCCGCAGCGCGAGGTGGTCATCATGATACAAATAGAAAATGAAATCGGCATGCTCGAATCGGCACGCGACCACTCGCCTCTGGCAGAGAAAGCCTATCAAAAAGAGCAATGGGCAAAGCAATATGGCACAGACGACTATGCCGACGAGAAATTCATGGCACTCAGTTATGCCCGCTATGTGGAACATCTGGCACAGGCCGCCCGCCGTATCCACAACATGCCACTCTATGTCAATGCCGCCATGAACAGTCGTGGACGACGCCCAGGTGAATACCCGTCGGCTGGTCCACTTGCACATCTCATCGATTTCTGGCGCAAAGGGGCACCCAGCATAGATTTGTTGGCGCCCGACATCTATGATACAGGTTTCAAGTCGTGGGCTTCCCAATATGCCATGCCCCAACGTCCACAGGATGGAGGAAAAGTGAAAAACCGCCTGTTCATTCCCGAAAGCCGATGCTGCGTCAACAGCGGTGTACGTGCGCTCTATGCTTTCGGAGAACATCAGGCTTTAGGGTTTAGTCCCTTTGCCATTGACCAAGCAGGTGCCAAAGACACAGAATCGGTGACAAAAGCCTACGGACTGCTGAACCAACTCACCCATTGTCCTCTATTCAACCAAGGTATGACATGGGGACTCCTCTTCGACCAAGAAGACCGTGAACGCATCATCACCGATGACGACGTGGTCATGACTTGCCGCCACTATTTCACCTTACCGTGGGATGCCCGTGCCACCGACGGCAGCACATGGCCTGAAGGAGGAGCCGTCTTAATTCGATTGGGCAAGTTCGATTATCTGCTGGCAGGCAGTGGAGTGGTCATCGACTTCAAAACCCCATCCGAAAAACAACGGGAAGTGCAGAAGCAGTTGGGAGAGGACGGGTTTGCAGAAGCAGGCAATACCACAAAAACCTCTACCTTCTCCACTTTCAAAGGCAAGCGGCTGGGACTCCTTTCTGTCGATGAGGTAGCCATCGGTAACGACGGCAATCTGAACTACCTGCGCCGTCACAATGGTGACCAAAGCCATCAGGGACGACATGCCCGCATCGGTGTAGGCGAATGGAAAATCCTACATATCCAACTCTATCAATACTGACAAATTATTTTTGTTGGAATTCATCGAACTGACGTTCAATGAAGACCAGTATGGTTATTGGATGGTGACAGAGACCGATTTCAAGTCAGTGGGGTTGCTGGAAGGACCAACCATGACATTGAATGTTCCTGCACTCACGTTCATGGTGTTGGTGTTTGTGTTCCACCACTCAAAACTGGTGCGTGGCAGCGGGATTTCTGCCTGAACGGTCTTACCAGCCGGAACAGTCACTCGCTGATAAGCACGGAGCGTGGCTCTCGGTCCATCCGTGTCACCTTGTTTATTGATATACACCTGCACCAGTTCTTCTGTCTGACGCTTTCCCGTATTGGTGAGACTCACACTCACTACGTTATTTTTGTAAGTGGGAGCACCATAGCGAACCGTTGTGTAACTAAGTCCGTAGCCGAAATACCACAGAGGGGATTCCGTCATGTAGCGATAGGTGCGACCCTTCATTTCGTAACTCTCATAATCGGGCAATTGGTCTGTGCTGCGATAGAACGTGATGGGCAATCTTCCTGTAGGGTTGCAGTCGCCATATAGCACATCAGCCAACGCCTCTCCACCTGCTTCGCCGCCATACCAAGCCTGAACGATGGCATCACAGGTGGTGGTTTCGGGAACCAATGCCATTGCACTTCCCGAACAGTTGACAAATACAACCTTCTTGCCTGCATCGTGCAACATCTTCAACATATTGCGCTGAATCTGCGGTAATTCGATGCTGGTGCGGTCGCCTCCTCTGAAACCAGGCAATGTCACACGCATCTCCTCACCTTCCAAACGGGGCGAGATGCCACCCACAAACACCACCACATCCGCATCCTTCACACAGGCAAGGACATCTTTATCTGTCGTGTTGGTGGCATCTTCCGTCTTCACTTGCAGGGCATCATCGTGACCATAGTCTCGTGCAGGACCTTCGTTGCCTCTACGTGACTGACGACCCATGTTCTCCACAAGGTCACAAGCCTTCATGCTGCCCACCACATTGCCTTTCTGCTTGATGCCTTCGAGAATAGTGACTGTGTGGCGAGGGAAACCATTGTAATTGCCCCACATCATCACGGAGTCATTGGCATTGGGACCAATCACTGCCACTTTTGTCTCTTTTGCCAAAGGCAGAATATTCTGTTTGTTTTGGAGCAGCACGATACTTCTTCTGGCTGCATCGAGTGCTATCTGATGATGTTCTTCATTGGCAATGACCTCGGGACCAATCTTTTTCCAAGGAACAAGGTCTTCACTGTCGAAATCGCCCAACTCGAAACGGGCTTTCAACAAGCGGAGCAGACTCTCGTCAATCTTCTCTTCCGTGATTTTTCCTTGAGCCACAGCATCGGTCAGACTACGGAACGTGCCACCACACTCCACATCTGTACCTGCAATGACAGCCGTCGCAATGGCTGATTCCTTTGAATCGGAAGTGCCGTGATTCGACTTATTGAAGAAGTCGTTAATTGCCCAACAGTCACTCGTCACCAGTCCCTTGAATCCCCACTCCTTACGAAGAATGTCATTGAGCAGACGAGAATTGCCACAACAAGGTTCACCATCGAAACGATGATAGGCACACATCACCTCCTGCACATCTCCCTCCTGCACCAAAGCCTTGAAGGCAGGCATATAAGTTTCCCACAAGTCACGCTCGGGAAGCAGTTCGAGATTGAAACTATGGCGGTTATACTCAGGACCGCTATGCACCGCAAAGTGCTTGGCACATGCCAGCAGTTTTCTGTATTGTCCCTTACTGCCATATTCAATACCCTCATCGCCCTGTGCACCCTGCAATCCGCGCACCACAGCCAAACCCATCTGAGTGGTGAGGTAGGGGTCCTCACCATAGGTTTCCTGTCCACGCCCCCAGCGAGGGTCACGGAAGATATTGATGTTAGGTGTCCAGAACGACAAGCACTGATACTGTCTGATGCGCCCGTTCTGTCGGGCAATGTTGTTCTTGGCACGCGCCTCATCGCTGGCAGCAGAGAATGCACGTTCCACCAACGCATCATCCCAGGTAGCAGCCAATCCCATCGTGATAGGATAGACTGTCGCCGTACCATTTCGCCCGATGCCGTGCAAAGCCTCGTTCCACCAGTTGAAAGCAGGAATGCCCAAACGCTCAATGGCTGGAGACGTATGCTCCATCAGTTGTGCCTTCTCTTGCAAAGAAAGGCGTCCCAACAGGTCTTTTGCCCTCGCCTCCGCAGAGAGATTCGGGTCTTTGTAAGGTTGTGCAAACATGCTGAGCACCGATGTGCAACAACAAATCAAGGTAAAAATCTTTTTAATCATACTACATGCTTTTTTCGAGTTTGTTTTTACAAATATACAACCTTTATTCTGATGTCCACACATTTAGAAAGAAAAAAAGACAAAAAAAGCATGAAAAAAGCGATGTTTTCGTTTTTTTAGCGTATCTTTGCATGAAATCAATACGGACAAACAAATAAAAATCTAACATTTTATGGCTCAAGCAACAGAATTCAAGTACGCTCCGATGTTCCAAATGGGCAAGGACGAAACAGAATACCGACTGCTGACAAAGGAGGGAGTCTCCGTCGGCACATTTGAAGGAAAAGAAATAGTGAAAGTGTCGCCCGAGGCACTCACGCTGCTGGCTCAGCAGGCATTCCACGATGTGGAGTTCATGCTGCGCCGTGAGCACAACCTGCAAGTGGCGAAGATTCTGCGCGACCCAGAAGCCACTGAGAATGACAAGTATGTGGCTCTGCAGTTCCTGCGCAACGCTGAGACGGCTGCCAAGGGAGTCCTCCCCTTCTGCCAAGACACGGGTACGGCCATCATTCACGGTGAGAAGGGCCAGCAGGTGTGGACTGGTTTTGAAGACGAGGAGGCACTGTCGAGGGGTGTGTTCAACACCTTCACTCAGGACAATCTGCGTTACTCACAGAATGCACCGCTGAACATGTATGACGAGGTGAACACGAAGTGCAACCTGCCTGCCCAGATTGACATCGAGGCAACGGAGGGTGCCGAGTACCGTTTCGTGATGGTGGCAAAGGGTGGCGGCTCTGCCAACAAGACCTACTTCTACCCCATGACGAAGGCCACCATCCAGAATGAGGGCACACTGCTCCCCTTCCTGGTGGAGAAGATGAAGAGCCTCGGCACAGCGGCTTGTCCTCCTTACCACATCGCCTTCGTGATTGGCGGAACATCGGCTGAAAAGAACCTGCTGACCGTGAAACTGGCCAGCATCAAATACTACGACTCTCTGCCCACTACGGGCGACGAAACAGGCCGTGCCTTCCGCGACGTGGATTTGGAAGAGAAACTGCTGAAGGAAGCCTACAAGATTGGTCTTGGCGCACAGTTTGGCGGCAAGTATCTGGCACACGACATCCGCGTGATTCGTCTGCCTCGCCACGGTGCCTCTTGCCCTATCGGCATGGGCGTGTCCTGTTCTGCCGACCGCAACATCAAGGCGAAGATTAACAAGGACGGTGTTTGGCTCGAGGTGATGGACAGCAACCCATCCGAACTGATTCCTGAAGAACTGCGTCGTCCGGGCGAAGGCGGCAAGGGCATCGAGATTGACCTGAACCAGGGCATCGACGCTGTGCGCAAGGAACTGAGCAAGTATCCTGTATCGACCCGTGTGAACCTGAAGGGCACCATCATCGTGGCGCGCGACATTGCTCACGCCAAACTGAAGGCTCGTCTGGATGCTGGCGAAGGCTTGCCACAATACTTCAAGGACTATCCTGTACTCTATGCAGGTCCTGCCAAGACTCCAGAGGGTTATCCTTGTGGTTCGATGGGACCAACCACAGCCAACCGCATGGACCCATACGTGGATGAGTTCCAAGACAATGGCGCATCGCTTGTGATGATTGCCAAGGGCAACCGTAGCGACGTGGTGACTGAAGCCTGCAAGAAGCATGGCGGTTTCTACCTTGGCACCATCGGCGGTGTGGCAGCCGTGCTCTCACAGTCGAGCATCAAGAGCATCGAATGTGTGGAATATCCCGAACTGGGCATGGAAGCCATCTGGAAGATTGAGGTGGAAGACTTCCCAGCCTTCATCCTGGTGGATGACAAGGGCAACGACTTCTTCAAGCAGCTGAAGCCCTGCACGGGATGCACCATTCTCTAAAATACATCAGTGAAAAGTGAAAAGTGAAAAATCTGAGTAACTTTTATCACAAGAAAGACAAGAAACAAAGGTAACTTAGATTTTTCACTCTTCACTTTTCACTTTTAACTGAACAAATGCGTTGGTTTGAACCCAATCTACAGAAACTGCTGATGGAAGCGGGCAAGGAAGGCCTACGCATAAGTCATATCGTTCGTAACATCTGCAACATGGAGCCGCAACTCTTTGGCGAGCAGCACCCCTACGACGAGGCATGGAAAGAGATTTACCAGTTCCTTCGAGGGGAAAGCAAGAAAGCCGATTCACCCTACTGCTATGTAGTGGGCAAGCGGGGGCACTTCTTCTTCGATTGCACTAAAGTGGCTGAAGACTCGCAGATGACCTTGGAATTTTGAAATAAAGAGACCCTCTCCCCAACCCTCCCCCGTAATGGGAAGGGAGACCATGCGGGATGTAAGGGAAAATGAGAAGAAATATATTATTAACTTTAACAATACCCTCGTTGGAACCTCGCCGAATGGCACTCCCTCCCCATTACGGGGGAGGGTTGGGGAGAGGGTCTATATTGAATATGGAAGAAGTAAAAAAGTATCTGGAAGATGCTGAGGAAAAGATGGAGTTTGCAGCCATGCACCTCGAAGAAGCCCTCAGCCGCATCCGTGCAGGACGTGCCAACGTACACATTCTGGACGAAGTACGTGTTGACTCCTACGGCAGCATGGTTCCACTGAGCAATGTGGCATCGCTCAACACACCCGATGCCCGCAGCATCACCATCAAGCCCTGGGAGAAATCGATGCTCAAAGTCATCGAGAAGGCCATCATCGACTCGTCGGTCGGCATCATGCCCGAGAACAACGGTGAACTCATCCGTCTCGGCATCCCAGCCCTGACCGAGGAACGCCGTAAGGACCTGGCGAAGCAGTGTTCAAAAGAGGCAGAGACCGCCAAAGTGAGTGTGCGCAACGCTCGTCGCGATGCCATCGAGAAACTGAAGAAGTCCATCAAGAACGGCACTCCCGAAGACATGGAGAAGGACTATGAGGACAAGGTTCAGAAGGCACACGACAAGTACATCAAGAAGATTGATGGCATGCTCGAGGTTAAGAACAAAGAGATTATGACTGTATAACCTGAGTTGACAGTTGATAGTTGACAATTGACAGTTTGCCATGCAGCTTGTCTATCAACTATCAACTGACAACTGTCAACTATCAACTATCAAAAAGTGCACGGACTCGTCGTCAGAAACACTGGGTATAGTTATACCGTCAAATCGGATGCGGGAGAGGTCTTTGACTGCAAGGTCAAGGGCAACTTCCGCATTCGCGGCATTCGAACGACCAATCCTGTGGCGATTGGCGACGGAGTGACTTTCACACCCTACGAGCAGCAGACCCTCCCCTCACCCTCCCTACAGGGAGGGAGTGGTATCTCTGCTAATGAGGAAACTAACGAACAAGGTAACCACCCCCTCCCTGTAGGGAGGGTGAGGGGAGGGTCTGTGGTTGGGTCTGGTCTCATTACAGCGATTGACGACCGCAAGAACTACATCATCCGCAAATCGACCAACCTCTCCAAGCAGTCGCACATCATCGCCGCCAACGTCGATATGTGTTTCCTCATCATCACCATCCAGCAGCCCGAAACACCTCTCCAGTTCATCGACCGCTTTTTGGCTTCTGCTGAGGCATACAGTGTGCCCGTCACCCTCGTCTTCAACAAGATAGACTTGATTGACGACGAGTGGAAAGACTATCTTGACGGAGTCATCAACCTCTACGAAACCATCGGCTATCCCTGCCGCCGCATCTCTGCCCTGACAGGCGAAGGTGTGGAGGAGTTGAGAGCCGAACTGCAAGGCAGAATCACCCTTCTGTCGGGCAACAGCGGCGTGGGCAAATCAACCCTCATCAACACCCTCTTTCCCCACCTCCACCTGCGCACCAGCGACATCAGCGATGCCTATAACACCGGCAAGCACACCACTACCTTCTCCGAGATGTATGAAGTAGAGCAGACCCTCCCCTCATCACAGACCCTCCCCTCACCCTCCCTACAGGGAGGGGGTAGAATCTCAGGCAAAGAGGAAGATAATGTTGTGATGAATGCGGAAACAAACGAACAAGGTAACCACCCCCTCCCTATAGGGAGGGTGAGGGGAGGGTCTGCGGCAGAGGGGGTCTGTGGCTACATCATTGACACGCCTGGCATCAAAGGTTTCGGCACCTTCAACATGAAAAAGGAGGAGGTCAGCCACTATTTCAAGGACATCTTTCACTTCTCAGCCGACTGCCGCTTCAATAACTGCACCCACACCCACGAGCCCCACTGCGCCGTGCGTGAGGCTGTTGAACGCCACGACATCGCCGAAAGCCGCTACAACTCCTACCTCTCCATGCTCGAAGATGAAAATGAAGACAAATACCGCCCAGCATATTAAAGTGAAAAGAACACTTTTACTTTTAGTTTTTAGTTTTTCGTTATTCACGTCCTCCGCCCAGACCTACGAGTCCTTCATTGAGCAGGGACTCGCCGCTGCCAATGAAAAGCATTATGACGAAGCCATCGGTTACTTCCGTCAAGCATTGAAATCGTCGCCTGACGACATCCGCAACGCCCTCACTTATGCAAACATTGCACACATTCAAGAACTGCAGGGTGAACATCTCAAAGCCATCGACACTTACGACATTGCTTTGGGCATAGCCCCTCTCAATGTCCCTATCCTCAAGGCACAGGCAGACATTCTACTGTCTTTGGACAACTACAGTAAAGCCCTGCACAACTACACAAAAATCATAGACGTTGCCCCCAACAACACCGATGCTCTGCTCAGTCGTGCCTACATCTACCAGCAGCAACGCAACTACCAGAGTGCTAAGACCGACTACGAGCACCTGTTGACCCTCCAACCCGACAACTACGCAGCCCTCCTCGGTGTTGCCATCCTCTTCCAAAATGCCAATAAGCCACAGGAGGCTGTCACCCGTCTCACTCTCCTCATCGACCAATATCCCGACAAGGCAGAACTCTACTCCATCCGTGCTGAGATAGAGGCTGAAAATAAACAGTCAGAACTTGCCCTGATGGATCTGGACAAAGCCATCGAACTGGAACCCGAAAACAAAAACCTCATCCTCACCCGTGCATACCTCCACTTGAAGGAAGGCCATAAGCACCAAGCCAAACAAGACTTCCAACGTGCCATCCAACTCGGCGTTCCACGAGGACAGTTGAAAGAAGAACTCAAACAATGTAAATAAAAAGCCATTTTACTGTATAAAGAAGAAAAAAAAACGTCATTTCACAAAAAAACACAGAACTCATAACGCTCAACTCTCAACTTTTTCCTATCTTTGCAAAACAAAACAAAAATCTGCTTCAGTAGCTCAGTTGGTTAGAGCACATGACTGTTAATCATGGGGTCGTTGGTTCAAGCCCATCCTGAAGCGCAAAAGAAAACAGCCATCTACGGGATTTCGCAGATGGCTGTTTTCCTTTCCATTTCGATTCAATCACAACTCCATATTGGGTTTCATCACGTCATTTCCTGCCTGAATTTGTGCAGCGGTATTGCGCAAACCCGTCCAGTCAGTCATAACAATGCCATCAAACCCCCACTCATATCGCAAGATGGTAGTAAGGAGTTCACGATTCTCCTGTGTGAAGGGGCCATTCACCCTATTGTATGAGGACATGATGGTCCATGGTTTATGTTTGTACTATCCTTTCTTCCAGAATCCTCTCGTGAAGAGAATCATGATGGGGAATATTTCAAGACGACCGATGAGCATGAGGAACGAGCAGACCATCTTTGCCTCCGGTGAAAGAATTGCCCACGAATGGACTGGACCATAGTAGCCCATGCCTGGACCCACATTGCTGATGCTCGACATGGCAATGCCCAATGCCTCATAATAGTCAAAACCAGGATGCATCTCATTGGGATCCACACCACTCAGCGCCAGAACGAAAGCACCCAAGAAGAGGGAACAGACAAAGAGGGCAACAAACCCTAGAAGAGTCTTCACCACATTGGTGGGGACAATGTTTCCGTTCATCCTGACAGGCGTGACGGCACGAGGATGGAGAATGTGGGTGAACTCATTCTTCAACACCCTGTAGATGATGCTGAGACGCACACACTTGAATCCGCCACTGGTGCTGCCCGAACAGGCTCCTGCGAACATGACGAACAGCAGGACGGGCATCAGTTGGACAGGCCACAAGGTGTAATCGACCGTGGCAAGTCCCGTCGTGCTTTGCAGGGAGATGACCGTAAAGAGACTCTGACGGATGGCAGGTTCCACACCAACAGGAGCCGACTCGTTGAATACGAGAGCCAATGTGCAAATGAGCGATGCCCCCCCCACAATGATAAGATAAGCTTTCAATTCCGCATCACCGAAAAACCTCCTCACCTTCCCCTTGAGAATCGTATAATATATTAATGTGTAATTCATGCCCGACACAAGCATGAAGAAGATGAGGACATACTCAATGGCAGGAGAGTGGTAGAGGTCACCCAACAAAGCCGAGTGAGTGCCATACCCACCCGTAGCTGTGGTACAAAGCGAGTAGTTGATGGCATCAAACGTAGGCATGCCACAAATCATAAGCGACAAGATGCACAACAGCGTCAGCACCACATACACCCCCCAAATCCACCTGGCAGCCATCGAAATACGCGGATGCACCTTGTTGTGGAGAGGACCTGTCGATTCCGCCGCAAAGAGTTTCACCTCGCCCACACCAAAAGCAGGCAGAATGGCAATGGTGAAGAACACAATACCGATACCACCAATCCATTGGGTGATACTTCTCCAGAAAAGCAATCCCTTGGGCATGGCATCCAGATCATCAATGATGGTGGCACCCGTACTGGTGAATCCCGACATCGTCTCGAAAAAAGCACCAGCCACATCAGGCACATGCCCGTCAAGCAAGAAAGGAATCATGCCGATGAGCGTGAAGAGCACCCACACAACCGACACAACAATATACCCGTCCTTCCTTCCCATATTCTTTCCGGCACGACGCCCCAACACCACACCAACAAGACCCAAGAACAAGGCAATGGCGATGGCTGGGGAGAAAGCCCTGACACCTTCATCGTAAATCCAGCAGACCACCTGGCACAACATCATCAACCCCGCCTCAATGAAGAGGAGGAATCCCATGATTTTTGCTATCAGTTTCCAGTTGACCATCTCTTACTTGAAGAACTTATCCAGTTTCTTGAGCGTGCCAGCAATACAAACCACCACCACCTTGTCATCGGCTTGCAATTGCGTGCCACCGCCTACCAGCATCGACTTGCCGTCACGCGACATGCCACCGATGTTGACACCAGACGGGAAATGCAAGTCCATCACCTTCCGCTTCGTCACCTGCGAACCCGCCTTCACCACAAACTCAGCCACATCCGCATTGCCAATGGCAAGCATCTTCACATTGTCCACATCTCCCTTCAGCAACATGCGGTAGATATGGCTGGCAGCAATCATCTTCTTGTTGATGATGGTGCCAATATCAAGGTCATCTGCCATATCGAAATAATCCAAGTTCTCCACCTGCGCAATGGTCTTGCGGATGCCCCTTCTTCTGGCAGCCACACACGCCAAGATGTTCTGTTGGTCATTATCCGTCAAGGCAATCAGCGCCTCCATATTGCCATAGCCCTCATCATTCAGCAAATCCACATCATAACCCTCACCCTCCAAAATCATCGTCTTGGGCGACACCAACGACTGCAACATTTCTGTCCGTGCCCTGTCAGGCTCAATCAACTTGATGCCATCGTGGATGGAAGCCAACTTCCAACTGGCACGCACCGACAATTTTCCGCCACCAATCAAGAGGCTGTGCTTCACCGCGGGATAGTCATCCTTACCTGTCAAGTGCCTAATTTCTCCGAGGTTCTCCTTCGTGGTCATGAAAAAAACCAAGTCGCGCGGCAGAATCTTCTCGTCGCCATGTGGACTGATGGTCTCACCGTCACGCTTAATCGCCACCACATGGAAGTTATGCCCATGTGCTATACCAATCTCCTTCAGCGTATGACCCACCAACTGATTATCTTTATTGCTGATCTCCTTCTCCCCTATCGGGTTGGCATCGTGCATCTTTACGCTCAACAACAGCAATTCACCATTGTTGAACTCCCACATCTGCCTCACCCAACTGTACCGTGCACTCGCCTTGATGTCCTCCGCAGCCAGCAATTCTGGATAAATCAGCGACTCAATGCCTATCTTCTTGAAGAGTTCCAGATTTTCAGGCTTCATATACTCATAGTTATCCACCCTCGCCACTGTCTGCTTCGCACCCAACTGCCTCGCCAGCATCGCACAGGTCAAGTTCTCGCTCTCGTTGGGAGTCACGGCGATAAACAAATCTGCCCGTTGCACCTCGGCATCCTTCAGTCCTTCAATGGAAGACGGCTGCCTGACCAGCGTCATGATGTCCAGTTCGCTGCCCAAACGGAAAAGTTTGTTCTCATCAGCATCAATCAGCACCACATCCTGTCGGTCGTTCGACAGCATGCGAGCCAAATGAGTGCCCACGGCACCCGCGCCAGCAATCACGATTTTCATACCAATACCTCCGATATGCTTTGTGCATCCATTCCGCAAATCTGCCGCAACTCAGCCACTGTGCCGTGCATCACAAACTTGTCGGGAATACCGATGCGTTTCACTTCCACTTCATAGCCATTGTCTGAAAAGAACTCCAGCACCGCACTGCCCAAGCCGCCCGAAATCACACCGTCCTCCACCGTCACCACCTTCTTGAAGTTCCGCCCCACCTCATGCAGCAAGTCTTTGTCCAGAGGCTTCAGGAACCGCATGTCATATTGAGCGATATGCAATGGCGCGTCAGGATGGTCATTCAACGACCGCAACTCAGCAATGGCAATCGCCTTCGAAGCCTCCACGCCGATAGGGCCAAGACTCAGCACCGCAATATCCCTGCCGTCCTTCAGTTTCCGCCCCTTCCCCACAGGAATCTCCTCCAGTTCACACTGCCAGTCCACCGTATTGCCCCTGCCACGAGGATAGCGAATGACAAACACACCCTTGTCAGGCAACTGCGCCGTGTACATCAGTCGGCGCAATTCAGGTTCATCATACGGTGAGGCGATGGTCAGATTCGGAATAGGGCGCAAGAAAGCCAAGTCGAACGCACCATGATGCGTCGAGCCATCCTCCCCCACCAGTCCTGCACGATCCAGACACAGCACCATGTTCAGCCGCATCGTCGCCGCATCGTGAATGATGTTATCGTAAGCCCGCTGCATAAACGACGAGTAGATGTTGCAGAACGGCAGCAACCCGTCCTTCGCCATCCCACCCGAGAAAGTCACCGCATGCCCCTCAGCAATGCCCACATCAAATACACGCTCAGGCATCGCATTCATCATGATATTCATCGAACAGCCCGTCGGCATGGCAGGCGTCACACCCACAATCTTCGGATTCTGCTGCGCCAACTCCAACAATGTCTTTCCAAACACCTCCTGAAACTTAGGCGGATGCGGCTTGCCATCATCATTCTTAATGCGCTCCCCCGTGTCGGGGTCAAACTTGCCCGGAGCATGCCAGATGGTGGCATCCTCTTCGGCAGGTGCATAGCCATAACCTTTCGTCGTATGGATATAGAGCAGTTTCGGTCCCTTCATCTCCTTGATCACTTGCAGAATGCGCACCAGTTCCACCACATCATTCCCCTCGGCAGGACCAAAATAGCGGATGTCCATCCCCTCAAAAATATTCTTCTGACGCGACAGCACCGACTTCAGACTGTTGCTGAAACGAATCAGTCCCCTGCGACGCTTCTCGTTCAGAATACCCCAGCCCAACAGCCTCTGCGACACCCTGTACCGAATAGTATTATAAGTCGTGTTCGTTGTCAATCGCAAGAGATACTTCCTCATGCCCCCCACACTGCGGTCAATCGACATATTGTTGTCGTTCAACACAATCAGCATGTCATTCGGTGTGCTCGCCGTGTTGTTGATGCCCTCAAAAGCCAAGCCGCCACTCATCGCCCCGTCACCAATCACCGCCACCACCTTCCTGTCCTCACCCTTCATCTTCGCAGCCACCGCCATGCCCAAAGCCGCCGAGATGGAATTGCTCGCATGCCCGCAACAAAACGAGTCATACTCGCTCTCGTCGGGATGCGGAAAAGGCTTCAATCCGTTCAACTTACGGTTCGTACAGAACAAGTCACGCCGTCCCGTCAATATCTTATGCCCATACGCCTGATGCCCCACGTCCCACACAATACGGTCGTATGGTGTGTTAAAAACGTAATGCAACGCCACCGTCAACTCCACCACCCCCAGACTCGAAGCCAGATGCCCCGGGTTCATCGCCAACTCCTCAATGATGTCACGTCTCAACTCATCACACACCGCCGGCAGTTCCTCCACCTTCAGTTTACGCAGGTCAACAGGGTAATCAATCTTCCTTAAATATTTATAATCGTCGCTATCTACCATAATTCAATGTTAAAAGCATGCAAAGGTAGAAAGAAGTGGGAAAAGAAACAAATTTCTTTGCCTATTTTTTATTCATTTTGTTCCATCTGTACTCAAATTTGTCCCTTATGGTTCTTTTTTGTTAAAAAGTGTTGGTCGATAGGTGAAAAGAGCATATCTTTGCATCGTCTTCACATCGAGGGGATTCCGAAAACCTCAGAATGACATTGTTAACAGAGTAGGAAAAACTAATTGGTAAAAAAACGAGAATTTATGAAAAAAATGATTCTTACTGCTCTCGTAGCAGTTGCATCTCTTTCAGCTAACGCACAAGTTTGGGTCGGTGGTGAAGTTGGTTTCAGCTCAGGCAAAACTACTATTGACGGAAACAAGCAAGGCACTGGTGCCAATTTCAATTTTCTCCCTGAAATTGGTTACACTCTCAACGACAAATTTGACATTGCTTTAGGCATTGGCTTCACTCACTTCAATGGTAACGGTGACGCTTATCTGGACTTCAACAGCGAGGATAGCTATGATATCGATCGTATTCCTCACGTTAACAAAAACGCCTTTATCCTGAACCCATACGTTCGTTACAAGTTCGTTAAGTCTGGTGACTTCACTTTCTTCGTTGACGGTGGTTTCGCTTACAAGTACGTTCACATCAGTGGCATTGAAGACAATGGTAACGCTTGGGAACTTGGTTTCAAGCCAGGTATCTCTTATGGTATCAGCGACAAGGTGAGCCTCATTGCACACGTTGGTAAGCTCGGTTACGACTTCGGTAAGGTTGGCGACATGAAGACTAACGAGTTCAGCATTGGTCTTGCTAACAACATCTCTTTCGGTGCTTACGTAAGCTTCTAATCGAAAGATATAGACACTCATAATGACGGGAGGTCAGCAGTCGCTGACTTCCCGTTCTTTTTTATCATTTTCAAGTTTCGCAAGTTGCTCAACTTCTTTATAGTTTATCCCGAATCGGGTTAAAAGAGTTCTGTAAAGTTAGAGTTGAGGAATTCGATTCCTCATTGTGAAAATTCTTTCACCACATCTCCAACTGTGCCACATGGGGGGTCAACTTGTTCAAGTCGGGCAGCTGCATGTAATCTCCGTAAATGTGACGCAAATGCGCATCCGCCTTACCAGGCACAGGAAGTTCATATCCTTCAAACTCATGGGTGGTCAAGGGGAAAATCTCATCTTCAAAGCGAGGATTGTGATAAGGGATACCCATGCCACTGGTGACGACCTTACCTGGCAACAACTTGCAGAGGAAACGCAGGAGGGGGAAGAGGCACTTTTCGTTGACATCGAAAATACGACGTACCTGCTTGATGCTTTGGGCATCGTCAGTGCTGGTACGCCAGATCTTATACATGTGACCCACCGTCTTCTCGGTGAATTTGTGCAACCCTATTGGGTGCCTTTCCATTGGAAAGATATCGATATAAATGCCCTGTTCCTTCCAAATGCGGTCATAACGGGTATTTTCCAACATTTTAGAACGGCGGTCACGTATCTTGGCATAAAAAAAGAAATAGTTGGGGTCTGTGTCGCTGTTCTGCAGGGCAAGCCAATCGGGCAGCTCTTCGGGCAACACCTTCATCAGTTTCACGTAATCCTCCCGCATCATCTCAATATCAAGGTCATCATCCCACGGGATGAAGCCTCCATGACGAAAAGCACCGATGAGGGTGCCGCTACTGAGCCAATAACGGATGTGATGCCGCTGACAGATGCGGTCGATTTCAAGCAAAATGTCAAGCATACGAAGTTGCAAACGGCGCAACTGGGAACCTTCAGGATTGAACCGCGAGCGTAAGGCTGCATTCTGAATGCACTGACTGCCCCATGCCATGATTTTGTCTATCGTGGGAGTTGCCACTCCTTGTTTCCGTGCCAAGTCCTGAACAAGTTTCAGTCCGAAAGGAAAATCCTCGGTGAAGTATCGGCTCTGGAAGTCGGGCACCCAACCAGTCTTCACTTCTTTCATCGGTGCCCGAATACCTTGGAAGGCTTGGATGGAACGGAGTTTCTGTGTGAGCGAGGAGGCATCGTGACTTTCGTAATAGTTGAGAATGGGAGGAATGCTCCCTTTCGTAACAGGCAGTGTGTCCAGCAATGCCTGAAACTCTCTATCCATCGCGATAAGCAGTTCAGAAGCCTCGTCTGTCCATTCCTCATAAAAGAGAGCCTGAACCGGATATACCCTCCCCTCACACCAACCTTTCCACATACTATACAAACGGGCTGGATGAAGGATGGGATTGCTGTTGGTCAGACTCGCCTCATAATAGTTGCTGAGCAGATGGGTCGGGACATGAAACAGCCGTTCTATCTCCTTCCGTATGCCCTCTCGTTCATCAGTCTGCTCCACACTGATGTTCAGCGAAGGCTTATACCCCAAGAGGGTTGCCGAATGTCCATATTCCGTCAGACGAGAGATGAAGGGCACACGCTGAAAACCAAACAACGGCGTGTCGGGAGGAAGCACCTCGAACGCCACCGAAAAGAATCCCGTACTGCTGACAATACTTCCCACAGGGGTACGAGGTCGCAAGGCTGAACGAATCTGCTCCAGCACCTCCTGGATGGAAAAGCCCGGAAGACACAACAGCACAAGGTCGGCTGGAGTCACCACCTCCTCCGCAGAAGAGGATACCTGCTGCAAAATACCCTGAAGCACCTCACCCTCGGGAGTCGTAATACTCAGTTGATGTTGCCAACGTTCAGGCTGACGAGTCAGAAGACTTACCTCACAATTCCCCTTGGCAGCAAGAAAACCCGCCACTACGTGACCCAGATTACCACCTCCACAAATACAAACCTTCATTCCCTTCATTTATCATTTATAATTTCTCATTTAGCGTAGCACAACTCCCACAACGCCGCAATCAACACGTCATTGTCTTTCTGGCCACGAACAGAAATGCGGATAAAATTCCTTCCTTGCAGCGAGGTCTTGGAATTACAGTCCTTCACCATGATGTTATACCGCTCCAAGAGCAGTTTGGTCAGTTCCGCCGAAGAGTACTTATCCGTAATTTCCAGACAGAAGAAATTGGCTTGGGTCGGAATGAGATGCAGATAGGGAATTTCTTTCAACAATTTCTCAAAACGCTGACGCTCGGCGATGAACTGACGGCATGCCTGCTTGTACTCTTTCTCATACTTTCCAAAAATCTGCATATAGAACTCGGCAAAAGAATTGATGTTCCATATGGAAATGTCTTTCCGAATCCGACGAATCAGTTCCACATCGGCTGAAGCCAGCACCCCTAAGCGTAAGCCTGGAACACCATACGACTTCGAGATGCTCTTCATCACCACCAAATGAGGATTCTCTTCCAATATCTTGTTCAGCAACAGCGTGTTGTATTCAAAGTCATCACTAAAATCCACAAACGATTCATCTACAATCAGCTGAATTTCCTGCTCCTTCGTCCATTGCAGCAGACGGAGCAGACCCTCCATCGGAATGAAGTTGCCTGAAGGGTTGTCGGGATTGATGAGCAACAGATGCTTGATGCCCTTGTCGGCAAAGAACGCCATCAAGTCACCCTCATCATACTTCAGTTCAGCACCATCGGGGAAGAAGGACACAATCTCTTCCTTCTGTAAACGGTTGGGGTATTCCTCAAAAGTGGGATAGACCACACCCACCTTGCCACATACCATCTCCATCAGACTTTTGATAAGTTCAGCGGCACCATTGCCCACCACCATATAGTCCTGTTTCACCCCGAAATACTTCCCAGCCAACAACGAATTGACATACATGCCCGACGGATACTCCGTCAATAAGGTATCGAAACTCGACCGCAACTCGTCCTTCATGCGTCGGGTGGGGAAATACGGATTGACCAGATAGCAATAGTCCAGCATCTTGGGGAATCGCCAATGTCCGCCATAGCGGTAGTTGAAACGGTGAATCATCTCATCCCCCTCCGCAAAAATTGTCGCAGCAATATCCAAGTCCTGAATGTCATCTATCTCATACCATTTCTCATCGCCGACAGGCAACGCCTTCAGTTCGGCAGCATCCAGCAACGTGATGACACGCAACACCTGCTCGTAATACTCATTATTGCCCAAGGCATGACAATAAGCCTCCAAGAACGGCACATATTTCTGTTCACAGAATTCACGCGAGAACTTGTAGATGTTCACCGTCTTGTAATACTTGTCTATATCCTCATATCGGAACGCTTTCTTGGGCACAAAGTTCACGATGTTTCGTTCTCTGTCAATGCACACCATCGTGCCATCCATCCACGACTCGTACCTTGCCACCAATGCCAGATTGGGGAACGGATCCTCCAATATCATTTGGAAAAGGCGGTCACTGAAAATCAAATCGCTCTCAATCAACAAAGTGTCATCCTCCAGCATTTTCTCCTTCACCAACGACAACGAATAGATATTGTTCGTCTTTTCATAGATGGGATTCTCCGCATACTCTATGGTCAAATGCCCGTCATACCGATGTCCGATGTAATCTATCAGGTTCTGCCCCTGGTAGCCCACCACGATGATGACTCTGCGAAGCGAAAGCCGAGAGAGTTGTCCCAAAAGACGGTCAATCAATCGCACGCCATTCACCTCCACCATACATTTGGTGTTCTCCCTGGTCAGTTCCCCCAACCTACGACCCATTCCTGCCGCCAAAATAATTGCTTGCATACAAATCGATTATTAATCATGATGCAAAGGTAGTGATTTAATTAGGAATGAGGAATTAGGAATGAGGAATTGTTGCTTTTTTTTAACAAAAAACACGTTGAATGACAAATAATTCCTCATTCCTAATTTCTAATTCCTAATTCTTCACTACCTTTGCACTCAAATTGCAATCAATCATCAACATGAAACAGAAGAACTATAAGAGAACAACGGTGACGGCGGCTCTGCCGTATGCCAATGGGCCTGTGCACATCGGCCACTTGGCTGGCGTGTATGTGCCGGCCGACATCTATGCAAGATACCTGCGTCTGAAGGGTCGCGAGGTGCTGTTTGTGTGTGGAAGCGATGAGCACGGCGTGCCCGTGACCATCCGCGCCAAGAAGGAGGGATGCACCGTGCAGGACGTGGTGGACCGCTATCATGGCATCATCAAGAAGTCGTTTGCCGACTTCGGCATCAGCTTCGACATCTACAGCCGCACCACGAGCAAGACGCATCATCAGTTTGCCGCCGACTTCTTCAAGAAGCTCTACGACGAGGGCAAGTTTGTGGAAATCACTTCGGAACAGTTCTACGACGAGGAGACGCATCAGTTCCTCACCGACCGCAACATCAAGGGCGAATGCCCACGTTGCCATGCCGAAGGAGCCTACGGCGACCAGTGTGAGAAGTGTGGTGCCACCCTCTCGCCCGAAGAACTCATCAACCCCGTCAATGCCATCAACGGCAACCCGCTGGTGAAGAAAGCCACCAAGCACTGGTATCTGCCGCTCGACCAGTATCAGGGTTGGCTCGAAGACTGGATTCTGAAAGGACACCCGGAGTGGCGCAGCAACGTGTACGGCCAGTGCAAGTCGTGGCTCGACGGGGGACTGAAGCCCCGTGCCGTGACCCGCGACCTCGACTGGGGCATCCCCGTGCCGGTGGAAGGTGCTGAGGGGAAGGTGCTCTACGTGTGGTTCGATGCCCCCATCGGCTACATCAGCAACACGAAGGAACTCTGTGAGAAGGAACCAGAAAAGTGGGGCACGTGGCAGCAGTGGTGGCAAGACGACGAGACCCGTCTTATCCACTTCATCGGCAAGGACAACATCGTCTTCCACTGCATCGTGTTCCCTGCCATGCTGAAGGCGCACGGCGACTACATCCTGCCCGACAACGTGCCGGCCAACGAGTTTCTGAACCTCGAAGGCAACAAGATTTCCACCTCGAAGAACTATGCCGTGTGGCTGAACGAATATCTGGAGGAACTGCCCAACCGTCAGGACGAACTGCGCTATGTGCTCACGGCCAATGCGCCCGAGACGAAGGACAACGACTTCACTTGGGCTGATTTCCAGGCACGTTGCAACAACGAACTGGTGGCGGTGTACGGCAACTTCGTGAACCGTGCCCTGCAACTCACGCAGAAGTATTACGACGGCATCGTGCCCGAGTGTGGCGAACTGACTGATGCTGACAAGGCTACGCTCGCCGAGTTTGCCTCGGTGAAGGATAATGTAGAGAAACTCATCGAGGGCTTCAAGTTCCGCGAGGCTCAGAAGGAGGCGATGAACCTGGCCCGCATCGGCAACAAGTACATTGCCGATGAGGAACCTTGGAAGGTCATCAAGACAGACCCTGAACGTGTGAAGACCGTCATCTACATCTCACTGCAACTCACTGCTAATCTGGCCATTGCGTTTGAGCCGTTCCTCCCCTTCTCGTCGGCTAAACTGAGAGAGATGATTGGCTTGCAAATAGTTGATAGTGGACAGTTGACAGTTGACAGTTGCCATGCGGACTGCGACCAACAGTCAACTCTCAACAGTCAACTCTCAACAGTTAACTGGGAAGACCTCGGCAAGACGGATCTGCTGCCTGCTGGCAAGCAACTGGGCAAGCCAAGCCTGCTGTTCTCAAAGATAGAGGATGAGACGATCAAGTTCCAAACTGACAAATTGGAAGCCACCATCAAGGCGAACGAGGCTGCCAATGCGACAGTGGCTCCCGTGAAAGAAACGGTGGCATTTGACGATTTCACAAAACTCGACATCCGCGTGGCCACTGTGCTGGAGTGTGAGCGTGTGCCGAAGATGAAGAAACTGCTCAAGTTCAAACTGGACGATGGCACCCCGAAGGGTCGCACCATCGTAAGCGGCATCGCACAATGGTATGAGCCTGAACAACTCGTAGGCAAGCAAGTGCTTTTCATCGCTAACTTGGCTCCACGCGAATTCAAGAACGGACTCGTGAGTGAGGGCATGATCCTCTCTGCTGAAAACTATGATGGCAGCATCAGCGTCACCACAGTGGAGAAGCCTGTGAAGGGCGGCAGCCAAGTGTGTTAGAAGAGTTGCCCGTTTTCTGAAAGAGCGTGAAGTACGAGATTCATGATAAGTATGCAGCGATGCAGGAGGTTCAGGATTTTGTGACGCATCTCCCTGCAAGGTTCGGGGCAGAGGGCGAACTGCTCTTTGCCAACGGAAGGAATGTGCTGAAGGTCTTTGTGGTGAAGGAGGGGCCCCTGTGCTCGGCAAAGTGGTGGTGAAACGTTTCCGGACCCGCAACTTTTTCCAGACTTTGGCTTACAGCACTTGTTTCCTGCTTATTCGTTAACATTCCATTCCTAATTCCTCATTCCTAACTGATAGTAGCATGAAGCAACGTAACCACACATTCGACCTCCTCTGCGGACTCTGCATCCTTCGCATGATTCTGCTGCACGTGATGAGCGCATGTGGCTACAGGAGTGAGTTCTGGTTCACCAAAGTCATGGCATGGACCTTCTTCTTCATGTCCTTCTTCTTCTTCAAGGCAGGCTACTTCAACAAAGGAACCTCCCCACCTACCTGGTCCTACATGAAAGACCGAGTGAAACGGTTATTAGTACCTTATGCCACTTGGGGCATCATCGGCAGCATCCTCTTTTTCGGTTTCTTGTTGCTATTTCCCAACAACTTTCAGAAATACTATAAGTCACTCCATTGGTCACACCTTTGGGAGGACAGTCATGTGTGGGGTGACCCTCCATTGTGGTTCCTCTTCTCCTTCTTCATGGCATATGTGGTGGTACATTTCCTGAACAAAGTCAAGTATCTGCGGTGGATAGCGGCTACATTTCCCTTCATCAGTTACTATTTATGGACCCAGCACAACCCGCTGTGGATGAGCCTCGACAACGTGTTCACAGGTGTGTTCTTCTTCTACCTCGGCAGAGGATGGCATTGGTTGCAGGCTCGTGTGCCCCAAGGTTGGCTCGTCGTCATCAGTGTGTTGTTGATTGCTGAGTTCGTGGTGGGCAACCGCTTGTGGCATGGCGAATATGACATGAGCCTCAACAAGTTTGTACAGAACCCTTGGGGGGCAGGTATCAATACTGTCTGCGCACTCGTCGGCATCTCAGGACTGCTCCTCGCTTTACCCATAAAAAGAGTACCCGGAATTGGCTACATCGGCGAACACTCCATGGTCTATTTCGTCGCCCACTATCCCCTCATCCACCTCTATGCCTTCACCCACATCGCCTTCCGCCACACCGTGGCTCACCATCCCGAGGATGTCATCCTGATGATGCTTTTCATCTTTGTCACTTGCACATGGCTGGTACCCTACGTAGAGAGGGTGCCTTGGCTCTCAGGACGCTGGAAGAATAAGAATTGAATATATTTTTTCTCCCAGCGGGGGATGGTAGTAGCATTCTGCAAGGCAAGGAACGAAGCCGATGCGGAATGCGAACGGACATCGGGGGACAAAAAGAAAAAGAAAGAATATACTTTTTCTCAATTATTTTCGTACCTTTGCACCGATGAAAGAACGTAACCATACATTTGACTTCCTATGCGGCATCTGCATCATCCGCATGATTTGCCTCCACACCATCACCTTCTGTGGTCATAAAGACGATGCATGGTGGCTCGAGGTCATGGGATGGTCATTCTTTTTCATGTGCTTTTTTTTCTTTAAGGCAGGCTACTTCAACAAGACTGTATCGGGTGACACCAAAGCGTATGTCACCGACAAAACGAAGCGACTGCTTATCCCCTACGTCGTATGGGGCACGATCGGGTTCATCATCTATGCCTTCTACATTCCCTTTGAAGTAGAGCGTTACCACCATCCTATCGAACCGATGGAATGGAGTCACCTGTGGCGAACCAGCTCCTTTTGGGGCAACGAACCCGTGTGGTTCCTCTTTTCGTTCTGGGCTGCATACATCTTGGTGCATTTCATCAAGAAAATACATATTGTCAAACCCATCTCGGTGTTTCAGACCGTGGTGATTCTGCTCTGCCCCTTGGTGAGTTACTGGCTTTGGACACAAGAGAACCCTCTCCCCATGAGCCTGAGTAACGTGTTTATGGGTGTGTTTTTCTTCAATATGGGACGTACGTGGCGATGGCTCATCGAAAAGATGGAACGACGCACCACCCTTTGGCTCTCAGGGGTACTGATAGCGGCATTCGTGGTACTGAACATCGTATGGCATGGCGAATATGTGATGAGCACCAACCTGTTCCGAGGCAACCCTTGGGCAGCCTTCTTCAACACGATGATTATCCTCATAGGATTGTCTGGTTTCCTCATCAAACTGCCCTTGCCACGTGTACCCGTCATCAATTACATCGGTCAGCACTCGATGGTCTATTTCGTAGCTCACTATCCCCTCCTGCAATTCTACCGCTTCACCCACATCGTCTTCGGTCACAGCATCTACGGCCACTGGGACGACTTCATTGTCCTCCTCGTTTTCGTCTTCGGACTCTGCACCTGGCTCGTCCCCTACGTCGAAAAAGTCCCCTGGTTAAGTGGACGCTGGAAGAAAAAGAATTGAATATACTTTTTCTCCCAGCGGGGATGGTAGTAGCATTTCGCGAGGCAAGGAACGAAGCTGCAAGCGGAATGCGAACGGACATCGGGGGACAGAGAGGAAAAGAACTAAATATACGAAACTTTCGGAAGTGTTTTTTCGCCCCACAGATTACACAGATGGACACAGATTTTTTTCTCACACGGATTTTGGGAGCCTCGACGGCTCCTGCCATGTGGGATGTTTTGTTCATCAGCCATCGTTGCTTGCGATGACAATAATCCGTGCAATCCGAAAAATCTGTGTGAGAAAAACGCACGATAAGACAGAACATCTGCGCTCATCTGTGTAATCTGTGGGCAAAAAAATACATCCGAAACTTAAATCAATTATCAATTATTTTCACTACCTTTGCAGCATGAACATCGCCTATCTCATATCAGCCCATACCGATGCTCCTCAGCTGCAACGTCTGGTAGAGGCACTGCACCCTGATGCCCACTTCTTTATCCACATCGACAAGAAGGCAGACATCACCCCCTTCAAAACCTTACTGCAAGGGGACAACGTGCATTTCCTCACCCACCGCATCGACGTGCGTTGGGGAACCATTCTCGAGGTCGAATACCAGATGGAACTCATCAAGGCAGCCATCAACCATCCTGTGGCATTTGACCGCCTCTTCTTCCTCTCCGGCATGGATTATCCGCTATGGAGCAACGAACACATCACCCAATGGCTGAGCACACAAGGGAACAAAGAATTTCTGAGTGGCATCTGCATGGACACGCCCCTCTTGAGTAAGCAGCAACGAGACCTCTACACATGGTCACGCCCCTTCTTCCAAGTCGGGTGGCTCAGCAACAAGAGTAATGAACGGCTCAGCATCGCATGTCGAAAACTGAAAGGATGGATAGGTATGCGCAAACCCCTCTCCTTCAAGGTGGGCAGTAGAAAATGGAGCCTTTACAAGGGTTCAGCGTGGTGGTGCATCACAGAGTCATTAGCATCCTATATCTATCAGATGTATCATCAGGAACCAGCCATCCGCCAATATTTCCTGGACTCGTTCGGACAGGCAGAAACTCTCATACAGACCATCGCCTTCAATTCCCCCGAGTGGGCACCACGATGTTTGCTCCACGAAGGGAAATACCCAGGGCTGGCAGCATTGACCCCACTACACTACATCTATTACGAACCCGTCATCAAAGTGATGAACGAACAGGACTATGAGACATTGATGGCAAGTGGAAAGATGTTCGCCCGCAAATTCGTCAGTGGGAAAAGTGACCAACTCATTCAAATACTCCATGGAAGAAATTAAGAAAGAAAGGCTTCAGTGGCTCGATGCCATGCGTGGCTTCACCATGATTCTCGTCGTCGCATATCATGTGGCACAATCGGGATTCATGGAGTCGGAAAAAATATCTGCCTCCCTCCCCTTCCTTGTGCTCTTCCGCATGCCCCTCTTCTTCTTCGTCAGTGGTTTCTTGGCATACAAGGCAAAATGGCTTTGGACGCCCCAAAGTTTCGCCTCCATCACTTGGAAAAAAATCAAGGTGCAGGTACTCCCCACCCTGGTGTTCCTGTGCGTATTCCTTGTGCTCCGCACCCAATACCCCTTCGAAGAAGGTTTCCTTCGTGCCATGAAGACACCCACAAAATTCGGCTATTGGTTCACGTGGGTGCTCCTCCAAATGTTCCTCATCTATTATGTCGTGTCAGCCCTCTTCCAACGGTTCGGCAAACGCGCGGAACACACCGCCATCATCGCCCTGTGGTTCATCAGCCTCTGTGCTTATGTATCCCTCTACCTGCCCCAGACGTTAGGCAAGTGGTACAAAACCGACTTCATGATGTACAGTTCCTTCTACGAGACCTTGAAGTTCCTGCATTTCTTCCTGCTGGGCAATATTGTCCACCGCCATTGGCAAGGTGTCCAACGGCTCTTCGACGCCAAAGGCTTCTTTCTCCTCACCGTACTGTTGGCATTCTTCTGTTGTGCCGACATCTTCAGGTGGCACTTCATCAAACACGAATGGACCTTATTTCCCAAGACCCTCGCCATGTACACGCTCATGCTCATTGTCGTCATGTATTTCCGTCATCACCAAGACCTCTTCACGCGACAGACCCGTATCGGAAGAGGACTCCAATACATTGGGGTGCGCACCCTTGACATTTACCTCCTCCACTTCATCCTCCTCCCCGAACTCCCCGAAGTCGGCAAGTGGCTCAATGCCCACCATCCCAACTTCATCCTTGACATCGTTCTCTCCGTTGGCACCGCCCTCATCGTCATCGCCTTCTGCCTCCTCATTTCCGAAATCCTCCGCATGAGTCCCTTCCTCAAAAAATACCTATTTGGACGATGAGAGAAAAAGAATTAAATATACTTTTTCCCTCATCGGGGGATGGTAGTAGCATTCTGCGAGGCAAGGAACGAAGCCGATGCGGAATGCGAACGGACATCGGGGGACAGAGAGAAAAAGAATTAAATATACTTTTTCCCTCATCGGGGGATGGTAGTAGCATTCTGCGAGGCAAGGAACGAAGCCGATGCGGAATGCGAACGGACATCGGGGGACAGAGAGAAAAAGAATTAAATAAACCCTAACTTTAACCTTAACTCCTCTCTCCCCATTGAGGAGTTGGAGCGAACTCTCAAACCCTAAACTCTAATCTCTAAAACTCTAAAACCTCAATGAAACATCCTTCCAACATAGACGTATCAGTCCTCATCCTCTTCTTCAACCGTCCCGACTTCCTTCAGAAAGTCTTCGACGAAGTCAAGAAAGCACGTCCTTCCCGCCTCTTTCTCTATCAAGATGGACCTCGTGGGGAGCAAGACATGGAACGCATCATGCAGTGCCGCCAAGTTGTTGCCGACATCGACTGGGAGTGCGAAGTCCACCAACTCTACCAAGAGAAGAACTACGGCTGCGACCCCTCCGAATACCTCTCCCAGAAATGGGCATTCTCTATCGTTGACCGTTGCATCGTGCTCGAAGACGACGATGTACCCTCTCAATCCTTCTTTCCCTTCTGCAAGGAACTCCTCGACCGCTATGCCGACGACGAGCGCATCGGCATGATAGCCGGTTTCAACAGCGACGAAGTCACCCCCGACGTTCCCGACGACTACTTCTTCACCACCGTCTTCAGCATCTGGGGGTGGGCAAGTTGGCGACGTGTCATCGACCAGTGGGACAGTCACTATACTTTCCTCGACGATTCCCACACCATGCAGCAAGTGCGTGACCTCTGGAAACTACGCCGTTATCGTCCTCATTTGCTTGACATGTGCTACCACCACCGCGATTCTGGCAAGGAATACTACGAGACCATCTTCCTCATGAGCCTCGTACTCAACCACCAACTCGCCATCATGCCCACGCGCAACCTCGTCAACAACCTCGGTGCCACGCCCGACAGCACCCACTATGCTGCCAATCTCAACACCATCCCAGCCCGTCTGCGCCGCATGTACACCATGAAGCGCCACGACCTCCAATTTCCCCTACGCCATCCTGCCCACATCATTGAGCATATCGCCTTCAAGGAGCACGTCTATCGCACTAACGCATGGGGGCATCCCTGGCTCAAAGTAGCCCGTTCCCTTGAAGAACTCTTCAACAACCTTCGCCGTGGCAACTTCAAGCAAATCGGACAAGCCATCCGCAACCGCTGGCACATTCTCACCGGCAAAAACAAGTACAAATAAATCATTTAACTCAAGTTTTGCAAGTGCTCAACTTCTTTGGAGTAAAAGGAGTGAGAGGATAAAAAAGACGTGGGTTCGGGAGGAACTCACGCCTTTTTATTATATATATGTGTAAGGGGATAATCAAAGGGGAGGAAGTGGACCATGCCGGTGTGGCTGGTGGACGAACCGGTGTTTGCCGCTTTTTTATGTTTTTTATTTGTGGCTTGCCGCACTTGCAGGATGATTACTTGATCGTGTCCAGGAAGTCACGGAGTTGGTCGGGTTCGACATCACCCATCTGATATTCTCGTTCGGCATCGTCTTTGACCATCTTGAGCCAGAGGGCATGGGCTTCTTCGGCTTCACGCATCCAGTAGTCACGGTCGATGAAGAGGTTTCCGCCACAATTCTGCATGACAAAGTTGGCGTATGCCTGTTCGCTGCGCTGATAGTCTTGGTGTATCTGTCGGAGAATCTCTTTGAGTTCGTCGGCGGTGCTGATGGCACCACTCTGGATGTCGCGCACCACTCGTTCCAGTTCGCTCTTGGGTGCAAGCATACCCATCATGTCCACCCATCGACTTCCGTCTGCTTCGGTGGTTTCGGCGGTGTTGTTCTGAAAACAACGGTAGAGGAAGAGTTTAAGCACCAAATCATAATATTGGATGCCTTTGAGCAGGGCTGTCCGCTTGATTTTACAGCCATGATAGGTATATACTTCCGTGTTTTCCGGAGTTTTCTTCTGAAGGTCCTCAAGAATGGATTTTCCCTCGAGCACGGACTGGATGATATAAGGATTTGGGAAGGCAAAGTTGATGATGTCGTTGCGCGAATCGAGCGGACGTGCATCTCGTTTGGGCCATTTGTTGACGTCGCGCCAAGTACCGACAGTGCGGATATTGATGCCTGGCACGAGCCAGGTGTCACGTCCTTCGGCAATGACATAACTGAAGGGGAGTTTCTGCACTTGAGGGTGGTTCTGCACCTTGCCCATGACCATGGAGAAGGAGCCGATGTGGGCTGGCCAAAGGATGTGGCTGCCCGAGGCGGTCTTGCTGCCCCGGTCGAGGGTGCCCCAATGGATGGGTCCCATCTTGTAGGCGTGGTTGCTCTGGTTGGTGCCCGAACCTGCATTGTAGAATGAGAAGGCACCGCCGATAAGGAGGGTGCTCTTATGGTGGCTGGTGGCGAAGGGACCGCAGAAGGCTGCACACGACTCACCATTGTCCATATAACTGTTGGCAAAGAACACGCTTGCCTCAGCCGAGAAGCCCTTACCGATGTGGACAGACTCACCCACAAAGCAGCTATATACCTTGGCTCCATCAATCACACTGGCTCCAGATGCCACCACACTGTCTTCGATGATGACATCAGACCCAATGAGCGTGCCTGCATCATCGGTGCTCATGATGGTGCAGTTGTTGAGTTTGCAACTGCCTTGCACCTCACATCCTTCCCCTATCTTGACATTGTTCATCTCCTTCACACCAACAATACGAGAACCAGAACCGATGTGGGGAGTTGGCAGTAGGGAATTGGGGATGGAGGATTTGGCAAGTTCCTTGGTCTCAGGGAAATTGACCATCAGCCATGCCAGTTGTGCGGTCAGTCCCTCAAAGATGACGATGTTGCCATCGCCACCTTCGTTGAGCACAGAAATTTCGGTGCCACAGCCGAAGGTGCAATCCTCCTGGTTGGTGATGACCCCCACATTAGCCACATAGCAGCGGTCGCCAATCTGTGTGTTGGAGATGTAGCCACGCACATTCTCCACCAGGCAGTCGTCGCCAATATTCACGTTCCTCAATGTGGCATTGCGCACACAGCAACGGCGGCGGAAGCCTTCTTCCAGTTCGACTGAGCCGCTGAGACCACCTATCTCCACATGTCCGTAAAGCAACACGTTTTCCATTTGTGAGGGCACGAAAGCCTCATCCACCATGATGTCCGACCAGTCTTCTGCCCAACATCCACGCTCTTCCAATTGAGCAATTTCATTTACTGTTAGTTCTCTCATTCTATTTCTCCGTTGGTGTTATAATTATCATACAGGAAATCGTTGTAGGGGTACTTCTGGACATGAAGTGCACGGACCCGTTTGTAGAGCAGTTCCCTGAGTTCGTCGATGTGTTCACGCTCTTTGGCAGAGATGAAGAAGCAGTTGTCGTTGAGTTTAGCCATCCAAGTGCGCATCAGTTCGTCGAGCGGGATGTTCTCCTTGGTGCGTGGCGTGAGGTCGTCAGCCTCCTTCTCCACCCATGTGTAGGCATCTATCTTGTTGAAGAGAATCATCTGGGGTTTGTCGGCACAGCCGAGGTCGCCGAGGGTCTTTTCCACCACTTGTATCTGTTCCTCGAAATCGGGGTGGCTGATATCGACCACATGCAGCAGAAGGTCAGCCTCACGCACTTCATCGAGGGTGCTCTTGAAGGACTCCACAAGGTCGGTGGGGAGTTTGCGGATGAACCCTACCGTGTCGGAGAGGAGGAACGGAAGATTCTCGATGATGACTTTACGCACGGTGGTGTCGAGTGTGGCAAAGAGTTTGTTTTCGGCAAAGATGTCGCTCTTGGACAGGAGGTTCATCAAGGTGGATTTCCCCACATTCGTATAACCCACGAGTGCCACACGGATGAGTCGTCCACGGTTTTTCCGTTGTGTAGTCTTCTGTTGGTCTATCTCCACCAAACGTTGTTTGAGCAAGGAGATACGATGACGGATGATACGTTGATCCATTTCCAACTGTGTTTCACCAGGGCCACGGAGTCCCACGCTACCACCTCGTTGACGTTCCAAGTGAGTCCAAAGTCTGGTCAGGCGTGGCAACATGTAGCGGTATTGTGCCAGTTCCACTTGTGTCTTGGCCGCTGCAGTTTGGGCACGCATGGCGAAGATGTCGAGGATAAGGCTTGTTCTGTCCAGGATCTTCACCTGCAAGGCTTTCTCGATGTTCCTGATTTGTTTGGCAGAGAGTTCATCGTCAAAGATGACCATGCCCACAGGATCTTCCTCATCCTCCTTCTGCTTCAGGAATGCCGCAATCTCCTCCAGTTTTCCACTGCCAATATAGGTCACACTGCTCGGACCGTTCACCCTTTGCGTGAACCGCCGAACCACTTTTGCCCCAGCCGTATCCGCCAAAAACTCCAGTTCATTCAGATACTCCGTTGTTTTCCGCTCATTCTGCTGAGGGGTGATGAGACCCACGATGACCGCGGTCTCCACTTTCGTCTCAGATATGACAAACTCTTTCATGGTTGCAAAGGTAGGAAAAATCAATGAGGAATGAGGAATGAGGAATGAGGAATTGTCACTTTTTCAACGAAAAAACGCTCTGAATTGCAAAATATTTCCTATTTCCTAATTCCTAATTCCTAATTCTTCACTACCTTTGCACCCGATTTTACAAAAATGAGAGTACTCATTGTCAACACATCGGAGCGTGTCGGAGGTGCTGCCATTGCAGCCAATCGACTGATGGAAGCCTTGAAGAAGAATGGTGTCAAGGTGAAAATGTTGGTGCGCGACAAGCAGACCGACCACTTGACTGTACTCTCCATAGGACACCACTGGATGCAACCTCTCAAATTCATTTGGGAACGCCTCTGCATCTTCATTGCCAACAACTTCAGCCGGAAGAATCTCTTCCAAGTCGATATCGCCAATGCCGGAACAGACATCACGAAACTCAGCGAGTTCCAAAGAGCGGATGTCATCCATCTGCATTGGGTCAATCAGGGTTTCCTGTCTCTGGCAGACATCGACAAAGTGATGCATGCAGGCAAGCCCGTTGTCATCACCATGCACGACCAGTGGTACTTCACGGGCATCTGCCACTATTCAGGGAATTGTCAGAAATATAAAGAGTTGTGTGAGAGCTGTGAACTGATGAGTGGAAAATTGTTGGGCGACCTTGCCAAGAAGGTTTTCCTCCAGAAGGAGAAGATATACAGCGACACTCGACTGACGTTTGTGGGATGCAGTCAATGGATGGCAAATCTGGCAAAGACATCGAAACTCACCATTGGACACAAAGTGGTCAGCATCCCCAATGCCATCAACACCGAGCTGTTCCGTCCTCAGGACAAGAGGCTGGCACGAGAGGCATTCCATCTACCCGTGGACAAATATCTCTTGCTCTTCGGGTGTCAGCGTATCACCGACAAACGGAAGGGTTTCAGTTTTCTGGTGGAAGCGTTGCAACTCATCAAGCAGCAAAGTCCAGACCGTGCATTAAACATCGAATTGGTGGTGGTGGGCGGTGAAGCAGAGCACATCCGTCATCAGGTGCCATTCGGCATCTTCCCCATCAGTTACGTCCGTGACCCTCAGAAGATGGTGCAACTTTACAATGCGGTTGACCTCTATGTCACCCCTTCCTTGCAAGACAACCTGCCCAACACCATTATGGAAGCAATGGCATGCGGCACGCCTTGTGTGGGTTTCAAGGTGGGCGGTATCCCCGAGATGATTGACCATAAGGAGAATGGCTATGTGGCAACTTGCCAGGATGCGAAGGACTTTGCGGCAGGCATCCAGTGGGCACTCGATGCCGACCATGGTGCCTTGAGTCAGCGGGCACGCGACAAGGTGATGAGCACCTACAGCGAAGAAGCCGTGGCACGTAAATACATGGAAGTTTATGAGGGTTAGCATTATCACTGTCACATACAATGCAGAAGCCACCCTTGAGCGGACACTGAAGAGTGTGGCGCAACAGACCCACCCCGACATTGAGCACCTCATCATGGACGGTGCCTCGAAGGACAGGACGGTGGAGATTGCCCGACAATATCCTCATGCCACGGTGGTGAGCGAACCCGACAAGGGACTGTATGACGCGATGAACAAAGGGCTTCAACGAGCCACAGGTGACTACCTATGTTTTCTCAATGCAGGAGATGTGCTTCACAGCCACGAGACGATTACCCACATTGTGGAGGTGGTGGAGGAAGCCCCCCTCTTGTCCCCCCAAGGGGGGATGAACCATCCGAATGTCGGGAAAGGAATCGCTGTCATCTATGGGGACACACACATTGTGGATGGCGAGGGGCATTTTCTGCGCAACCGCCGTCTCACTCCTCCGGAACATCTGACATGGCGCTCCTTCAAAGAGGGCATGCTTGTTTGTCATCAAGCCTTCTACATCAACCGTCAGATTGCGCAGCCCTACGACTTGACCTACAAGTTCTCAGCCGATTTCGACTGGTGCATCCGTTGCATGAAAGAAGGGGAGCGGCGAGGCATGGTCAATCACTATCTCCATGAGCCTCTCGCTGACTATCTCGCAGAAGGCATGACCACCGCCAACCATCAGGCATCCCTCAAAGAAAGATTCAGGATTATGGCAAAGCACTATGGGCTTGCCACCACTATTTTACAACACATTTGGTTCACACTCAGAGTATTAGTTAAAAGGTAAAAGATGAAAAAGTATCGTCCTTCAAAACCAGAGTTGTTTCATACACTCAAACACTACAACAAACAGAAATTTACAGCCGACCTGATGGCAGGCATCATTGTGGGCATCGTTGCCCTGCCACTTGCCATTGCCTTCGGCATCGCCTCGGGCGTGTCTCCCGAAAAAGGCATCCTCACTGCCATCATTGCAGGCTTTGCCATCAGTGCATTCGGCGGTAGCCGTGTACAGATAGGCGGTCCTACGGGTGCCTTCATTGTCATCATCTACGGCATCATCCAGCAGTACGGACTCACAGGACTCGCCATCGCCACCGTCATGGCGGGTCTCTTCCTCATCCTGCTCGGCGTGTTGCGTCTCGGCACCATCATCCGCTACATCCCCTACCCCATCATCGTAGGTTTCACCAGCGGTATCGCCCTGACCATTTTCTCCACCCAAATCAAAGACTTGCTCGGTCTCCACATCGAAGAAGCCGTGCCTGCCGACTTCATTGAGAAGTGGATCTGCTACATTCAGCATTTCTCCACAATCGACCCTGCCACCGCCATTGTGGGCATCGTCTCCGTGGTCATCATCGCCTGCACCCCCTTCGTCAGCAAGAAAGTGCCCGGTTCACTCGTTGCCATCATCGTCATGACGGTGGCTGGCATCATCATGACCAACTACTTCGGCATCCACGTCGACACCATCGGCGACCGCTTCGACATCAACCCATCCCTGCCCGAAGCGGAGATTCCTTCGCTCAACTGGGACAACCTCAAAGGCCTTCTCCCACCCGCCATCACCATCGCCGTGTTAGGTGCCATCGAGAGCTTGCTCTCCGCCACTGTGGCCGATGGTATCATCGGACACAAGCACGACTCCAACCAGGAACTCATCGGCCAGGGCATTGCCAACGTGCTGAGCCCCATCTTCGGAGGCATCCCCGCCACAGGTGCCATCGCTCGCACCATGACCAACATCAACAACGGCGGCAAGACACCCGTCGCGGGCATCATCCATGCAGTTGTGCTGCTGCTGATTTACTTCTTCCTCATGCCATACGCCAAGTACATCCCCATGGCATGCCTGGCAGGTGTGCTCGTCGTGGTCAGTTACAACATGAGCGGTTGGCGCACCATCCGTGAGATGATGCACAACCCCAAGAGCGACACCTTCGTGCTGTGGCTCACATTCATCCTCACCGTGATTTTCGACCTGACCATCGCCATCGAGGTCGGCTTGATGCTTGCCTGCCTGCTCTGCATGCGACGCATGGCTGAGACCACGCAAGTCAGTGTGCTCACCGACGACGACGAGATTGACCCCACAGCAGAGACCGACCTTGCCGCCAACCCGAACATTGAGCACCTCACCATTCCCGAGCATGTGGAGGTGTATGAAATCAATGGTCCTTACTTCTTCGGCATTGCCAACAAGTTTGAGGAGGTGATGGCGAACATGAAAGAACGCCCCACCGTGCGCATCATCCGCATGCGCCGTGTACCCTTCATCGACTCCACGGGCATGCACAACCTCGAGAACCTCATCACGATGTCGAAAAAGGAAGGCATCAGAATCATCCTCTCAGGCGTGAACGACTATGTGCGTGGTGTCCTTGCCAAAAATGGATTCTACGAACTCATTGGCGAGGAAAACATCTGCCCGAACATCAATGTGGCATTGGAAAGGACAAAACACACATGCAGCCTTGCAACAAGAAGGGAGCCGTGTCAACCATGACATAGCCCCCCTCTTCATTCTGTCCGTTTCAGACCCTCATCATTTGATAGTCTGACCAGCCACATTGCACTTCATTTCATTCCTTTTTTGTCTTTTTTTACCCTCCCACGCATTTTTTCAAAAAAAAGTTTTGCACTGATGGCAAATGTTTCTTACCTTTGCAACCTGAAACTATAATTCCCCTCTTGCGTGGGGGGAGAGTTCCGAGACTAACTAAAAACGACTTCAACCTATTTATCTGCACATTATTGATATATAAAGGTAGAGATCAGGGAAGGGTCAAATGTTTAACTAATCTTTATTTATTAATTACTAACTCATTATGAAGAAATCAGTACTTCTTTTCGTAAGCTTATTGCTTGCAACGGTGAGTGCGATTGCACAACCCGCGAAGCCGAAGGTGTCTTATGCTGACTGGGCATCTGTGGAAGAAAAAACTGAAATCTACTTCTACAACGTGGAAGCAGGCATGTTTCTTACCGCAGGTAGTTCATGGGGCACCCGTGCCACTCTTATCGGCATCAAGGACAAGAACACTTACAATGACTTGCTTGCCGATGCAAGTGGATTCAAGGGAAACAAGTGGCTTATTGCCGCTGCCGAGGAATCACGAGGTGGCAAAAATTGCTACATGTTTGAAAACAAGAGCGGAAGCAACTATCTTTCAGCAGACACCAAAGATGGTATTTGGGTAGATGGTGGTACAGACCGTCCTGTTGTCGGTTGGTACATTGCCAAGGACAATGGTGACAAAACTTTCCAGTTGGGCTACATGCTGAAGACTGAAAAGAAAGATGCCGAAGGCAACACTGTGAAAGATGGTGACAACATCGTGTATGAATACTCTTCTATGGGTATCTTTGGTGTTCAGAAGTTCGAAGAGGGCGACCTCAACACTTACATCGACGAAAGCGAAGCCTACAGCACTTGGGCTATCGTGGATGGAACGGAGTACGAACGCGTTCAGCCTCTTTTCCAAGCATACTATGCTGGAATCAGTTTGCAGAATTTTATCAACGAAGCAAAAAAGCAAGGCATCAACGCCGACTTCTCACCGTATGAGGCACTTCTGGCAAAGGACGGAGTGACTTATAAGGAACTTCAAGACGCTATTAACAAGATTAGTCCTGCAGTTGAACTGGGCAAGGCTATCACAAAGGCTAAGGAATTTGATGGAAGCCGTAGTTGGGAAAAGTTTGAGAAAATCTACGCAAACACCGAGTCAACGGTTACAGAACTCAACGATGCAACAGCACTTGTCAACTCTCTCGTGGCGCTGAAAACTGCCATCAATGCAGGTATTGACCTTGATCAGGCACACGACTATTCTGCTTCTACAGCCATTTACAATAGCGATGACTCCAAGAAGGCAGATGTTGACACAGAAACTACACGTGTCAACGCATTTGTGTCATTGAAGAAGAAACTCGATGAGGCAACAGCAGGTTATCCCGCTGTTGACTTTAGCGAGGCAAAGACTGCTTATGACAACACACAGTCTGATGCCAAGACTCTTGCTGAAGCAGAGGCCAAGATTGGCGAACTTCAGGATGCATACGACATAGCACATGCTACAGTGGACAAGCCCGGTGATATCACCAGCCAACTCACAAATGTAGATGGATCATCCGCTACAGATTGGACTCGCACATGGTTGGGCGACGGTAGAGCCGGTGACTTCCACCTTAACACTTGGTCTGTAGAAGGCAACAACAATGCCGACGGTACCAACATGGTGGTGAACTTCCTTGAAGACTGGGTCGCAAAAGGTAACACACTCTCTGACCAAAAATTCCAGCGCAATCCTGTCAAGGTTGCACCTGGTGCATACAAAATCACCGCTAACATCCGCGTTTATAACGAGAGTGGCGCTGACTACATGAAGGGTGCTTATCTCTTCGGTAACGTCAGCCGCAACAGTCTGTTCGCCAACGAAGACGAAGCACAGACCAATGCTGTTGAAGGTGCAAAATACAACACCTACAACAACATGCTCAATTACTGGAAGGATGGTTTCGAGACATACGCCATCGTGCCTAAAGACGGTACACTGACATTCGGCGTGATGATTGAGAACGCCAACTACAACTGGGTGGCAGCCAAGAACTTCCGTGTTTACTACATGGGCGACTCTTACGAGTCACTTGACTATGTGCGCAAAAACTCAGACATGTTTGCACAGCCATTCCCAGAAGAGACATTTGCTATGCAGCAGTTGCTGGATGACTACAACAATGCCATTCCTAACTACGGCAAAGCACAGAATGCCGAAGAACTCCTTGACGCTGTACAGAAACTCGTTTCTCTGAGTGAAAGCGTGCAGAATAATGCTAATGCTTACAAGGCATACAAGGACAGAGTGGACGGACTGAAGGCAGGTATCGAAAACGGTGAAATTGACCTTGATGGTCCTGATGCAGACATTCTGTTTGACTACCTTGATGATCTTGGCGAAGAACTTGGTCCAGACAGCGAAACTGCTGTTGAGTATGGTTTCAAGAACGGCTATTCTGCCTACATCATCGCCAACCGCTTGTTGAAGACAGAGGAAATCACCGAAGAACTTGAGTTCCTCAACAAACTTTACGATGCAGCCGTTCGTACTTCCCTCAAGGATGGTACAGACTTGACCAACCTCATTGTCAACCCAGGTTTCGAAGAGGACCTTGTTGACGGTAAGGGTAAGGGTTGGAGCCTTGACACCTCTAAGGGTGGTACAGGTTCTCTCACCAACTGGCGTGGCGGTGACAGCGACGGCAAGAACTACTGTGCTGAGGCTTACGAGCAGAACTTCGACGTTTATCAGGAAATCGAAGGTGTGAAGGACGGTATCTATGAGGTATCTGTACAGGCATTCTACCGTGGTGGATCGCCTGAGGCTGCATGGAACAACTACAAGAAAGACCCAGAGATGAAGGGCGACGCTAAGGTTTACTCAGAAGTTTATCTAAATGAGTTCTCCACCCCAATCCGCAACGTGATGGAAATCACACTTGACGATGTGAGCCAATTCACTTCGAAAGATAACTACTCTTCATTTGCTGTAACGGGCGAAGGCGGTGAAACAACCAATGTGTTCGTTCCTAATGGCATGGCTTCCGCTTCGACCTCTTTCAGTCTTGAAGACCCAGAGAAGAACTACACCATGTCTGCTTACGGTCTGGTAACTGACGGTAAGATTCGTCTTGGCATCCGTCGTCTGACCACTCCTCCAAGCAACGCTGGAACTTGGACGCTTTGGGACAACTTCAAGTTGACTTATCGTGCTAAGAATCCAGAACTCGCTGCTCAGGTGCTTGATGCCAAAGCAAAAGAACTGAACGAGCTCCTTACAACAAGCGAGGAGAACATGACAGACCCTGTTATCCAGAATAGTGTATATGCTTACACTGAGTCTCAGAAGACCGATCTCAGTGATGCTGCCAAGTACGAGGTGCTGATTGAGACTAACGATGCACTCGTGGCTGCCAAGGAGAACATCCTGCAGGTTGGTGCATACAAGACTGCCAACGAAGCCTATCTGGCTGCTTGTGACGAATTGGAAAAAGTAGATGAAAGCCAAGAGGCTGAAATCTGGAATCAGATTGACGAGATGGATGACGAACTCGATGGCGACGCTTTCAGATCTCTCTCTACTGAGGATTTGGTAACGCTGATTGCAAAGGTGGAAGATTTCACCAAGGAAGTTCAGGCTGCCATTGACGACATCAAGTTGGCTCAGAAGGTTGCCGAGATGGCAGACGCCACCGACGACAAGCCATACGATGCTACTTCTTGGATTATCAACCCAGACATGGAAGACTCAAGCCAAGACTCCAATGCTGACGCAAGCAAGAAGATGGCAGGTTGGGACTTCTGGAAGGCTAAGGGTAATGGTCCTGTGAAGGGTAGCGATGGTATCAATGGTCGCTCACTCGAGGCATGGTCTGGTACAATTGGTGCAGAACTCGAATTCACTGCTTATCAGACATTGACTGGTCTTCCAGCAGGTAAGTACAAACTTTCCGCAAAGGCTGCTAACGCTTCAAACGGTGTAGCCGCTGATGAGACACTTTGGGCAGATCCAGAAAAGGCTGCTACAGGCCGTGCATACCTCTGTGCAATCCTCTCTGACGGTGAAAACGAGAAGGCTGTTTCTACTCCTGTAGAGCCTAACGTGGGTAGTGCCACTACTGCTAACACCTACACTGTAACCTTCACCGTAGAAGAAGGCAACGACGTGAAGATTGGCTTCCAGTCTATCGGTACAATGCCATTCCGCTGGTTCATGTGTGATGACTTCACACTCACCTACTACGGTACAGAAAGCGCGAAGGTTGACTCTACAGACGAAGGTGATGTTGTTGCTATCGAAGGTGTAGAAGAAACTGCTCCAGCAACCAAGGCTATCGCAGGCATCTACAATGCTTCTGGCGCTAAGATTGCAACGCTCCAGCAGGGCATCAACATCGTGAAGTACACTGATGGTTCTGTGAAAAAGATTTTCGTAAAGTAATGCAGATAGAATAAACAAATCATCTATTCATACCAAGAGGGGCTGTGCCAATTCTGGCACAGCCCCTCTTCTTTTTTTATTAGGTTACACCTCGGAAATACTCAAATTATTTTGTCATTTTTCTCATTTGTACTACCTTTGCAACATGAAGAATGTGTATAGAGACATCAAGCGTGTGCTGATGGAAAACCACATGGAGGAAGGAGAGGCAAAGGCTGTCGCCCTCTTGATGATGGAGAAGGTGTGTGGAATGACGACCACGGAGGTGCTCATCAATGAGCCGAAGGGGGAATTGCACCGTGAGGAACTTTTGGCTATGGTGCAAAGGATAGCAGAAGGGGAACCTGTACAATATGTGCTGGGGGAAACGGACTTCTGTGGTGTGTCTATCAAGGTGAGACCTGGAGTCCTTATCCCTCGGAAGGAAACGGAGGAACTGGTCAACTGGATTGTCGAAAGCCTTCACGTTAACTGCCAACGGTCAACTTTCAACGGTCAACTTTTAGACATCGGGACGGGGAGCGGATGTATTGCTGTGGCTTTGGCAAAGAGGATGGAGGGTGCAGAGGTGGAGGCTTGGGATGTGAGTGAGGTGGCTTTGCAGGTGGCGAGGGAGAATGCGGAAAGGAATGGTGTGGAGGTGAAGGTGAGGAGGGTGGATGTGCTCTCAACTGTCAACTCTCAACTGTCAACTCTCAACTCTTATGAGGTGGTGGTGAGTAATCCCCCGTATGTCTGTGAGGAGGAAAGGAAAGGGATGGAGAGGAATGTGCTGGAGCATGAGCCTGAGCTGGCTTTGTTTGTTCCCAATGAGCGTCCGTTGCTTTTCTACAGGAAGATTGCCTTGTTGGGGTGTTCGCTATTGGCGGAGGGGGGGTGTCTTTTCTTCGAGATCAACCGTCGGTTTGGCGCTGAGGTGGTGAGGCTGCTGGAGGGAATGGGCTACCGAGATGTGGAACTGCGGAAAGACCAGTTCGGCAATGACCGCATGGTGAAAGCAATAAAACCGCTATAAAATCGTTATAAAAGGTATGAGAAGACTATTTAAGTTTGACTTCGTCGAGCTAAAGGTTCGGAAGTTCCAAACGCTTCATTTTCAACAACGAATAAAACGAATCATTCTAATTTACCATGCGGCGAGAAGATGTATTTCCCTAATGCCGCAAGCGGCTACGAATGGAATCGAATGGCTACACTCAGCATTCGTTTTTATTCGTTGCACCTTTAGGTGCATTGTGCATTGTATAAATTCGTCATATTCGAAATATTCGTTGTTGAAGAAAGCATCCGGAACTTCAGGAAGACTATTTTTCACCCTATTGATATGCCTGTTGGGCATCATCCATTCGTATGCCAACGAGTGGAGAATTTATGCTTCATACCACAATGCCACCAAGGCTGTGAAGTGCGACTCCCGCGTCTTCGTGCTTGCCAATGGTGATTTGTTCAGTTTCGACACCGAGGACAACAGCGTGGAACGCTATGACAAGACGAATGCCCTGAGTGACTTCGGCATCAAGGACATTGCCTATTCGGCTGCCACGAAGCGATTGGTTGCCTTGTATGAAAACGGGAACATTGACCTTGTGGGGATGGACATGACCCGTTGGAACATGCCTGACTTGAAGACGAAGGCGATGGATGACAAGACCATCAACGAACTGAAGGTGGTGGGCAAGGAGGCGCTCATCAGCCTCAACTCGGGGTTGGCGCTGCTGAACCTGACTGATGGCTACTTCGTGAACTTCTACTCCTTGGGCAGTCAGGTGACCAACGCCACCCTTGTGGGCAACAGGATTTATGCCAAAACCAAGGATGGGGTGATGGAGGGTGACAGGAGCTTGAACTTGCTGGACGTGAACAACTGGAAGAAGGTGGGCGGCAGCACCGTCTCTTTCGGGCAGACAGAGGAGGAGGCGAAAGAGTCGGCAGCATGGCTGGAGAGGGTGAAGAACATCGCCATTGACTCTCCTGTCAGGAATTTGTCTTACAAACTGAACATGGTGGGCGAGCGTCTGCTGGTGGCAGGGGGAAACTTCTACTACCCTGAAGTGAATGATGTGGGCACTGCCATGAAATACGAGCAGGGCAAATGGAGCGCTTTCGACGAGGAGGCTGCCATTGCCTTGGTGGGTGAAGCGACCTATCGCAATGTGACAGATGTGGTGCAAGACCCCAACGACCCGGAGCACCATTGGTTAGGCACGAAGCGTTCGGGCATCTACGAGTTCAAGAACTACAAATTGGCGAATCATTACAGCATGGACAACTCGCCTTTGACCAGCATCCTGCCCAACGATGCTCATGCTGAGAATTTTGTGCGCGTCACGGCTCTCAACTATGACAAAGAGGGCAACCTGTGGATGTGCAACAATGAGTGCGACACCATCGTGCGCATCCTGAAGAGGAATGGGGGATGGGTCTCTTACTATTATCCTGAGGCTGCGGCAAAGCCCACTTGGGATCACACCTACTTTGACCAGCGCGGATGGGCATGGATCAACTCGCGACGCACGTCGAGCAACGGTGAGTCCGGACTGCTCGTCATCAACACCAACGGCACCATCGACAAGCAGTCTGACGACCAATACCGATACATCTCCACCTTCCAGAATCAGAATGGGGAGAGTTACACGCCCGACCTCTATTACTATGCGACCGAGGACCTGAACGGGGCGATGTGGATGGGCTGCACCCAAGGGCTCTTCATGACCAAGACTCCAGAGGAGGTGTTCAAGAGCAACTTCACCTTCACGCAACCCGTCGTGCCCCGAAACGATGGTTCGGGGCTGGGCGACTACCTGCTCAGTGGCATTCCTGTGAAGTGCATCGCTATTGACGGGGGTAACCGCAAGTGGATTGGCACGCTCAAAAACGGGGTCTATCTGCTGAGTGCCGACGGCATGGAAACCATCGAACACTTCACGGCTGAGAACAGTCCGCTCATCAGCAACGAAATCAACGACATCGCCATCAGCGGTGAGTCAGGGGAAGTCTTCATCGCCACCAGCAAGGGGCTTTGCTCTTATCATGGTGATGCCACCGACCCTGCCTCCTCCATGAACTCCAGCAATCTGAAGGTATTTCCCAATCCTGTCCGCCCCGACTATCTGGGGAAGGTGCATGTCACAGGACTGATGTACAATTCTGACGTGAAGATAGTGAACGCTGCAGGAAAACTGGTGGCAGAAGGTACCAGTGTGGGGGGTGAATTCTCATGGGACTGCTGCATGCAGAGCGGAAGACGTGTCGGCTCTGGCATCTACTATGCCCTTTGCACAGACAAAGAGGGCAAGAAGGGAGCAGTCGCCAAAATCCTCATCATTCATTAGAAACCCTAACGTCATTTACAATTTGACCATTTACAATGTACAATTTGCCATACGGGGTGTGCCTAA
>SAMEA3663010__coassemble_66_pt1 | contig 59970 bp, 59 predicted proteins | sample SAMEA3663010__metabat2_low_PE_015 | metagenome-assembled genome bin SAMEA3663010 (sample SAMEA3663010) | pig gut metagenome | biome: pig gut; feature: pig-associated habitat; material: faeces | place: France | collected 2012 | reverse complement strand
CAGAATTTCTGGCACCCGCCGCTGTCTGCTGTTTCCATGACAATAGCCAACGGAATCACCAATCTGGGGAAACTGATTAAAAAACAAAAAAATGAAATCCATCACGGACTTCACTTTCTTCGTCATTTTCATTACCATGAAAAAAATGAACCAAAATCTTTTACTAACCTAAAACCTATTGTATAACCTATGTCTAATAACACTATTTCTTTTTATCCTATGTAAAACAATCTATTTTACCCAAACCAATTAACCTTATTGAGTTTCATCTCACCTTAACACTAATACCTATATATATAACCTATGAAATAGAATCCTCTGTTCTGTTCCGCACTCTTGCGGCGGCTTCACTGAGCCTCTTTTCTTTTGACGATGCAAAGTTACGGGCCTTTAGCGACATCGCATCAAGAAATGATTGAAAAACTTTCAAAAAAGGCTGTTTGCTTGACATAAATCAACGTTTGTGTACGCACACACGTCCTTTTGCAGAGATTTTTGTCTCATTTCTTTTTCACAGGATCACAAGTAAGTCCGCAACCAAGACGTTTGAGGATTTTGCGGTCCACCTCACCCAGCATCACCGTCGTATGCATCTGACAACCACGCAACTTAGGCAGTTGTTCCAAGGCCTTGCGGCAGTTCTCGTCACGCTGGGAGAGCACAGAAATGGCAACAAGCACTTCGTCTGTGTGCAGACGCGGGTTATTGCCCAACAGATACTCAATCTTCGTCTTTTGGATAGGTTCAATCATGCTCTGCGGAATGAGTTTAACATCATGTCCTATGCCCGCAAGGTGCTTCATCACATTGAGCAGCAAAGCCGCACAACAGCCAAGCAAATCACCCGTTTTGGAGGTGATGATAGTACCATCCTCCATTTCCATCGCAGCACAGTGTACACCAGTTTGGTTTTTCCTTTCGTTGGCAGCCACGGTAACACGTCGATCGCCCGTCGTGATTTTCGCCTGATTGAACAGCATCTGAATCTTGCTCACCTCACTCTCGTTGCAAGCCCCGTCAGCCAATTTGTTGGTGGCATCGTAGTAGCGACGGATAATCTCATCCTTCGAGGCTTGACAGCACACATCATCATCGCTGATGCAGAACCCCACCATGTTCACGCCCATGTCAGTCGGTGACTTGTAGGGGTTCTCGCCATAGATGCCCTCAAAGAGCGCGTTCAGGACTGGGAAAATCTCAATGTCACGGTTATAGTTGATGGCCACCTTACCATAAGCATCAAAATGGAAGGGGTCAATCATGTTCACATCATTCAAATCAGCAGTGGCAGCCTCATAGGCAATGTTCACAGGATGTTTCAGCGGCAGGTTCCACACAGGGAAAGTCTCGAACTTGGCATAACCAGCACGAATGCCACGTTTGTTCTCGCCGTAGAGTTGGCTCAGGCAAACCGCCATCTTGCCACTACCCGGACCTGGAGCCGTCACGATGACCAACGGACGGGTGGTCTCCACGTAGTCGTTCTTGCCGAAACCATTGTCAGAAGCAATCAGTTCCACATTGTGAGGATACCCATCAATGAGATAATGACAATAGGACTTGATGCCCATACGTTCGAGACGATGGCGGAACTGGTCAGCAGCACGCTGACCGTCATAGTGAGTGATGACCACAGAGCCCACATAGAAGCCGCGACTCATAAACTCATCACGCAGACGCAAGGCATCTTCATCGTATGTGATGCCAAGGTCAGCCCTCATCTTGTTCTGTTCAATGTCTTCAGCACTAATCACAATCACAATCTCCAGGCTGTCCCTCAACTGGGCAAACATACGTAGTTTCGAGTCAGGCTTAAAACCAGGCAGAACACGCGATGCATGATGGTCATCGAAGAGTTTTCCGCCCAATTCGAGGTAAAGTTTCCCGTCAAACTGCGCAATGCGTTCACGAATGTGTTCCGACTGAATACGGAGATATTTCTCGTTGTCAAATCCTATCTTCATATATCTTCCTATATTTTGCAAATTTGGCTGCAAAGGTAAGAAAATTTCATTAGGAATGAGAAATCAGAAATAAGGAATTGTTACTTTCACAAAAAAAAACACCTTCAATTGCAAAAAAAACCGAAATCCTGATTTCTAATTCCCAATTAAGTTATATCTTTGTGGCGAGTTTCAACCCAATCATTAAAACTATGTTAGAATTTTTCGATGCCATTGCGCCTTCGTCCAGCATGACGCTGTGGGAAAATTTTCAAAGCATGGACTCCTGGATGCAAGTGTTCTGGGGATGTGCCATCGTTGGTTCCGCCATCTTCGTTGTGCAGATGGTGCTGACCCTGATTGGTATGGACAGCAGCGACATGGACGTGGACTTCGATGGTGGCGACACGATGGACTTAGGTGGGGGTATCTCGCTTTTCAGCATCAAGAACTTCGTCAATTTCATCGTTGGTTTTGGTTGGGCAGGTGTCTGTTTCCATGAGGCCATCGAAAACAAATGGCTGCTCACACTTATTGCCGTAGTGGTTGGTGTGGCGTTCGTTCTCATGTTCTTCTTCATCAAAAAGCAGACCAAAAAGTTGGAACACAACGGAGCCTTCGTCATTAACGATTGCGTAGGCAAAACCGTAGATGTATATCTGCACATTCCCGCAGGCAAAAGCGGCAAGGGGAAAGTGCAAGTAAGCCTTAATGGTTCTGTGCAGGAATTTGACGCCATGACCGAAGGAGACAGTATCGCCACCGGCCAGAAAGTGGAGGTAATCAGCACGATTGACGGTTCGACCGTGCTGGTGAAATAACCTTCAGACTTCAATGCCCAAGTACCCTATTGCTCAACATACCATTCATCAATTCTTAATTGTTAATTATTAATCGTTAATTTATTCATTTGATCAATATGACTTATCTCATCATTGTAGCGGTGGTTGTAGCCATCGTGCTCTTGATTTCCATCATCAATCGTTACAGAAGATGTCCATCGGACAAGATTCTGGTAGTTTATGGAACCACAGGCAACAAAGGCTCTGCCAAGTGTGTGCATGGCGGCGGTACATTCGTATGGCCTATCATTCAGGACTATGCCTACCTGAGCCTCACCCCCATCAGCATTGATGCCAACCTCACCAACGCACTGTCACGTCAGAACATCCGCGTGGACGTGCCATGCCGATTCACAGTGGGTATCTCTACCGATACGGACAGCATGACAGCCGCAGCAGAGCGTCTGTTAGGCTTGACCGCTGGTCAGATTCAGGAACTGGCACGAGACATTCTCTTCGGTCAGTTGCGTCTGGTCATTGCCACCATGAGCATTGAGGAACTGAACAGCGACCGCGACAAGTTCCTGGAAGCCATCTCCAGCAACGTCGAGGTGGAACTGAAGAAAATTGGTCTGCGACTCATCAACGTGAACGTAACCGACATCAACGATGAGAGCGGCTACATTGAGGCACTCGGACAGGAAGCGGCAGCCAAGGCCATCAACGAAGCCAAGGTACGCGTGGCAGAACAAGAGAAATTCGGTGAAATCGGTAAGGCCGATGCCAACCGAGAGACCCGTATCCGTACCGCTGAAGCCAATGCACAGGCCGTGCAGGGTGAAAACGAAGCAAAGGTGCAGATTGCCAATTCTGATGCAGACCGTCGCGAACGTGAGGCAGAAGCACAGCGCAAGGCAATAGCAGCCGAGAAAGTGGCAGCAGCCAAGGCACTCGAAGAAGCATATTCGGCAGAAGAGAAAGCCGAGGAAGCACGTGCAAACCGTGAACGCGCCACACAGAGTGCCAACGTGCTCGTCAGCCAAGAAATTGAGAAGAAACGTAAAATTATCGAGGCAGAAGCCGAGGCTGAAAAGATTCGTGTCAATGCCAAGGGTGAAGCCGATGCTGCCTATGCCAAGATGGAAGCAGAGGCACGCGGTCTCTTCGAGATTCTTTCGCGTCAGGCACAAGGCTACGACAAGATGGTGCAGGCCGCTGGTGGCGATGCCAACAAAGCCTACATGCTCCTTTTGCTTGAGAAGTTGCCAGAACTCGTCAAGACACAAGTGGAAGCCGTCAAGGGCATCAACATCGACCATGTCACCGTTTGGGATTCAGGCAATTCAGCCGACGGGAAAGGCAGCACAGCCAACTTCCTTAGCGGGCTGATGAAAAGCGTCCCCCCGCTCCACGAACTCTTCGACCAAGCAGGACTTGCCCTGCCTGAATATCTGGCAAAGAAGAAAGAGGAAAGCCCTGCCCCAACCCTCCCCGAAGGAGAGGAAACCGAAGAGGCATAAACAAAACAGAATGACAAAAAGAAAAAATCAGTGAAAAAATTACTCTATTCAGTGCTCGCGGCATGTGCCGTGAGCATTTCCGTATTCACCGCCACCAGTTGCAAAGATGGCGAAACCTATGCCGAGAAGAAAGAAAAAGAGGCAAAATCCATCGGGCAATTCCTTCTCGACAACGACTTCGTGGGTAAAATCACCCCCATCACCGAAGCACAGTTCTATGCGCAAGACAGCATGACAGACCTCTCACGCAACGAGTTTGTCAGATTCAACGACGATGGCATCTACATGCAGATTGTCCGTAAAGGCGAAGGTCCCACCATGGTGGAACTGGCAAAACAGAGGAAAGACACCACCGTCACCCGTCCCATCCTCTGCAAATTCCTGGAATACGACATCCAGGGAGGCGACACCACCAACACCAACATGACCATCAACAAAGACAACACCAGCCGAATCGACGAAATGATGTGCACCTACGACCACTATGGTCGAACATACACAGCAGGATTCACCATTGGTGTCATGAAAGAGGCCTATGGCTCTGTCGTACCGAAAGGATGGCTCAAACCATTGGATTTCATCCGTCTGACCAAGACCGACGGCGAAGAAGCCAAGGTGCGCATCATCGTGCCGCATTCCTCAGGCACCAACAATGCCTCAGGTCACGTGCAGCCATTCTACTACGAAATCACTTACATGATTCCGCCAAACTATTAAATAGTTGACAGTTGACAGTTGACAGTTCCATGCGGACTTAAATACAACTGTCAACTCTCAACTGTCAACTCTCAACTGTCAACTACAACAACATGAGTCTCATTAAATCAATTTCCGGCATCCGCGGAACAATTGGCGGACGTGCCGGCGAGGGTTTGAATCCCCTCGACATTGTGAAATTCACGAGTGCATACGCAACACTGATTCGTCGCACCACCAAGATTGAGAGCAACAAGATTGTCGTGGGTCGCGATGCCCGCATCTCTGGCGAGATGGTTAAGAACGTCGTGTGCGGCACCCTCATGGGCATGGGCTTCGATGTGGTCAACATCGGACTTGCCTCAACCCCCACCACCGAAATTGCGGTAACGATGGAAGGCGCCTGTGGCGGCATCATCATCACCGCCAGCCACAACCCCCGTCATTGGAACGCCCTCAAACTCCTCAACGAGAAGGGCGAATTCCTCAACGCCGCTGAAGGCAACGAGGTGCTGAAGATTGCCGAAGCCGAAGACTTCGACTATGCCGATGTCGATGGACTCGGCCTTTACACCGAAGACAACTCCTACGACCAGAAGCACATCGACATGGTGCTGGGTCTCGACCTCGTCGATGTGCCAGCCATCAAGAAACAAGGCTTCCGTGTGGCATTCGACAGCATCAATTCCGTGGGAGGCATCATCCTGCCCAAACTCCTCAAGGCTTTAGGCGTAGAAGATGTGACTCCCCTCTACGGAGAACCCACAGGTGATTTCCAGCACAACCCAGAGCCACTGGAGAAGAACCTGGGCGACATCATGAGCCTCATGGCGAAAGGCGGCAAGGATGTCGGCTTCGTAGTTGACCCCGACGTGGACCGCCTCGCCTTCATTTGTGAAAACGGCAAGATGTACGGTGAGGAATACACCCTCGTCACTGTGGCAGACTACATCCTCAAGCACACCCCTGGCAACACCGTGAGCAACCTCTCTTCCACCCGCGCCCTGCGCGACGTGACCCGCAAGTACGGTCAGCAGTACAATGCTGCCGCTGTAGGCGAAGTGAACGTGGTGACAAAGATGAAGGAGACCAACACCGTCATCGGCGGTGAAGGCAACGGCGGTGTCATCTACCCCGCCGCCCACTATGGCCGTGATGCCCTCGTCGGCATTGCCCTCTTCCTCAGCCATTTGGCACACGAACGCAAGGCACAACCCGGACTCACCGTTAGCCAACTCCGTGCCACCTACCCCAACTACGCCATCGCCAAGAACCGCATTGACCTCGATGCCTCCACCGACGTGGATGCCATCCTCGCCAAGGTGAAGGCAATGTACACAGGGCAACCCGGAATCGAAGTGAACGACATCGACGGTGTGAAGATTGACTTCCCCGACAAGTGGGTACATCTCCGCAAGTCCAATACCGAGCCCATCATCCGCGTCTATTCCGAAGCCGCCACAATGGAGACAGCCGACGAGATTGGCAAAAAGATTATGGACGTGGTGTATGCGATGAAATAAACCAACCACACACATATATATAAGAGGGTGTGTCAAAATACAGAGATTGTATAATAGACAACGGATTTCACGGATTAAACGGATTGAAGCCATGCTGATAGTCAGAGACTTACAAAACCCGTTTAATCCGTTTAATCCGTTTAATCCGTTTAATCCGTTGTGGTCAATTTGACACACCCTCTTGTACCCCCAAAAATCGACGTCGTCGATGTCGGTTGGTCGATGTCGTCGATGTCGACCAACCGATGTCGTCGACGTCGATTCAGATGCTGTTGAATAGTTTATTTTGACACAGCCTCATCGATTGGGTTACGACAGCACCCACTCAGGAAACAGTCATCACGTCAAAACAGGGATGCACGTTACACACGCTCAGTCCCATGCCAAGGCTGATGCACCGAGCACAGCAGCATTAGCGTTCATCAGCCCACTGACGAGGAACTTCGCCTTGCCGCGATAGATGGGCATGACTGCTCGATTGTAAGATTCCTCGATAGGTTTCATGATGAGGTCGCCAGCCTTGCAGAGACCGCCGAAGAAAATGTAGGCTTCGGGCGAGGAAAAAGCAGTGAAGTCAGCACAAGCCTCGCCCAACATCTTGCCAGTAAACTGGAAGATTTCATTCGCCAATTCATCGCCCTTGCCTGCTGCTATGCTGACATCAAGCGACTCGATATCTGCTGGATTCTTTTCACGAAGAAGAGAAGGACGATCGGTGTTGGCAAGCATCTCACGGGCAGTGCGAGCCATACCTGTGGCAGAGCAATAACACTCCAGGCATCCCTTTCTGCCACAACCGCACACTCTGCCTTCTTCACCCCTCACCATAGTGACATGTCCAAGTTCACCCGCAAAACCATCGTGTCCATATACAAGCTGTCCATTGATGACTATGCCCGAACCAACTCCTGTGCCAAGGGTGATGACGATGAAGTTCTTCATGCCACGAGCTGCACCGTAGGTCATCTCGCCAAGGGCAGCAGCATTGGCATCGTTGGTAAGATGAACAGGAATACCTAACTTCTGCGAGAACATCTCACCAAGAGGCACTACGCTGTCATGAGCCCATGCTATGTTGGGAGCAATCTCTATAGCGCCAGTATAGTAATTGGCATTAGGAGCACCAATGCCCATGCCTTCTATTTTCTCTGTACCTCCTCTCTGAGCAATGAGCGGCAGGAGACATGCTACGCCAGCCTCAACAAACTCCTCTGCTGTCTTATATTTCTGTGTCTTGATAGAGTCCTCTGCCACTATCTTGCCGTATGTGTCAACAATGCCAAATACGGTGTTTGTACCACCAAGGTCAACGCCAATAACGTATGGTTTCTGTGATTCCATTTTTTAGATAATTTTCTTTTAAGTCATTATTTTATCAACAAAATTACAAAATCTTTGCAAGGAGAAGCGCTAATTTGGGATAAAATCATTATTTTTGCAAAAAATTAACAACAAAAACTAAAGTTATGAAGAAATCTGCAACACTGATACTTGGCATTATGTGTGCCTTGTGTGCTAATGCTCAGCAGAAGCCTTTTGACTTTGACCTTTGGCAAAACGGACTGCCAAACAGTAACGGCATTGACAAGACTCAGCCATACGACGATTCAAAACAGAACTTCAAACCAAGCATCCGTGTGTTCCTTCCTGATGCCGACAAGGCTACAGGACGTGCTGTGGTATGCTGCCCAGGTGGCGGCTACAGTCATCTCGCTACTGACCACGAAGGCTATGCATGGTCGTCATTCTTCAACGAGAAGGGCATCGCACTCATCGTGCTCAAGTACCGCATGCCTCATGCCAACACAGAAGTGCCTATCAGCGATGCAAAAGAAGCACTGCGTCTGGTGAGAGAGCATGCAGAAAAGTGGCACATCAACCCTAAGGATGTGGGCATCATGGGCAGCAGCGCCGGTGGTCATCTCGCTTCTACTGTGGCTACTCACAGCGATTCGCTCACAGCTCCTAACTTCCAGATTCTGTTCTACCCAGTCATCACCTTCGACTATGCCTTTACTCACAAGGGCAGTCGTCATGGTCTGATAGGCGAGAATGCTTCACAGGAAATGGTGGATCTGTACAGCAACGAGAAGCAGGTGACTCCTCAGACTCCTCATGCCATCATGCTCCTCAGCGATGACGACAACGTCGTGCCTTCGCCAAACAGCGTGAACTATTACCTCGCTCTAAAAAAGAATAAGGTGAAAGCCACCATGCATATCTACCCTTCTGGCGGTCACGGATGGGGCATCAGAGAGAATTTCAAGTATCACAACGAAATGATGGCAGATCTCTCTGCATGGCTTAAGAGCTTTTGAAAATTCATAATTGACTACAATGAACAGCATTTTCTATAAGCCCCGCAAAAGATTGATGATCATTTATACCGGTGGCACTATCGGTATGATTCGCAATCCAGAGACAGGAGCACTTGAAACATTCAATTTCGATCATCTCTGCAAACATGTACCAGAGATAAACGAGTTTGGATATGCTATTCATAATTATCAGTTTGACCCGCCTATCGATTCGAGCGACATGTGTCCAGAACTCTGGGCTCATCTCGTAAAAATAATCGATTACAACTACGATTCCTTCGATGGATTTGTCATTCTTCACGGTACCGACACTATGGCTTACACGGCTGCAGCTCTCAGTTTCATGCTTGAGAATCTCGGCAAGCCTGTGATTCTGACTGGAAGCCAGTTGCCTATCGGAGTGCTGCGCACTGACGGCAAGGAAAATCTGCTGACTGCTATAGAACTTGCTGCGGCTCAAGACAAGGACGGACATCCTATGGTGCCAGAAGTGTGCGTGTTCTTCGGACAGTATCTGTACAGAGGCAATAGATGCACTAAGAGCAACTCTGAACATTTCAATGCGTTCAGCAGTTACAACTACCCTCCCCTTGCCAAGACTGGCATCAACATCAATTACAACCCTGCCAACATACGACAGGTGGCGGCAAGCCAGCCTTTCTCCCCTCACTACGAAGCTGACGCTGGCGTTGTGGCTCTCACTCTTTTTCCAGGAATAAAGAAAGAGTTGATAGAGAATGTAATGCAGATGGATGGAATCAAAGGCATCATTCTCCGAACTTACGGAAGCGGAAATGCCCCAACAAAAGACTGGTTGGCAGAAGCAATAGCCAAGGCTACGGAGTCAGGCAAGGTAGTGGTAAACATCACACAATGCCAGAGCGGCGGAGTGACAATGGGACTGTACGAGACCAGCAGGCAACTGCTGGATGCAGGAGTGGTAAGCGGTCATGACATGACAATAGAAGCAGCAATAACAAAACTAATGATTCTTTTCGGCAGAGGCTTCAGAGCCAGTGAAGTGAGACAACTAATGAGCAGAAACATAGCCGGAGAACTGACAGAATAGAATATATGATATTACAAGCCATACCTCAAATACCTGAACTAAACTTCCAGGATTGGATGCAGAACGTAGGTGTGTTTGAGGAAATGATGAAAGGTTTTCTGATTGGTGTGCTGGCATCGGCACCGATGGGGCCCGTGGGTATCCTGACTGTGCAGCGCACCCTGAACAAGGGGCGTTGGGAAGGTTTTGCCACTGGCATCGGGGCAAGCATCAGCGACATTCTGTATGCCATTATCACGGGTTACTTTATGTATTTGGTGGTCGATATCATCGAAGACCCCATCATCGCGCTGTGGATTAAGGTGATTGGCTCGGTGCTGTTGTTCGCTTTCGGTGTTTACACGTTCAAGAGCATTCCGAAACAAAAGGTGGTCGATAGGGACTCACCCGTGGAAACAAAGAACAAACTGACAGGATTCATCATTTCGGGATTTGCCATTACAGTGTCCAATCCTTTGATTATATTATTGTTTGTGGCACTTTACGGTCAGTTCACCTTCATCTTGGCTGGTAACTGGATTGTACAGACTGTAGGATATCTTTTCATTGTGGTAGGTGCATTGACATGGTGGTTTGCGCTGACGTGGTTGGTGGACAAGGTGAGAGCGCGGTTCAGCAATCAGGTGATTTGGCGGATTAACCGCATCATTGGCATCATCGTGATGGTTGTGAGTGCCATCATGATTGTGTATGCACTGACGGGACACACCTTCCATTACATCCCGTTCGGCGATGACCCAGGATTTGATTTGTTTGAGTGAGTTATGTATATAGCAGAGCAACTGAAGAAGAAGAGCGTGGCGGAATACCTGCTGTACATGTGGCAGGTGGAGGACACGTTGCGGGCATACGGATTGGATGCCGAAAAGATGGCGATGGAGTATATTCCACAGTTTGGACTGGACGAGGCAAAGAGTGAAACACTGAAGGGTTGGTATGAAAGCCTCATCCAAATGATGCGTGAGGAGGGGGTGACAGAGAGGGGGCATCTCCAAGTGAATAAAAACATCATCATTCTGCTCACAGACTTGCATGCCCAACTGCTCAAGTCGAGCAAGCATCCGTTCTATTCGGCGGCATACTATAAGGCATTGCCGTTCATCGTGGAGTTGAGAGCGAAACAAAAGAAGAAGAAGAAGAAGAAGAAGACCCTCTCCCCAACCCTCCCCCGTAATGGGGAGGGAGACCATGCGGGATGTGAGGGGGAAAAGGACAGAGAGGGTCTCAAAGGGGAGATTGAGACTTGCTTTGACGCTTTGTATGGGGTGATGCTGTTGAGGGCACAGAAGAAGGAAGTGTCGGCAGAGACTGCCACGGCGATGGACAACATCGCCAAATTCATCGGCATGCTGAGCGAGTACTACAAGAAGGACAAGGCTGGAGAGGTGGAATTTTAACCAAAGGAATAGTTATAAATATGAGAATTTTGGTGACTGGATGCAACGGGCAACTCGGTAATGAGATGCAGTTGCTGGCAAAGGAGAACATACAACATGTGTATTTCTTTACGGATGTAGTGATACCTGAAGGCTCTGTGGCACAGAGACTTGACATCACGAATGAAGCGGAGGTGGAGACTTTTGTGGAAAAGAACGACATTGACTGTATCGTGAACTGTGCTGCATTCACGGCTGTGGATAAGGCGGAGAGCAGCGAGGAACTGTGCAACCTGCTGAACAACATCGCCCCGGGCTATCTGGCCAAAGCGGTGGGCAAGCGAGGAGGATGTATGGTGCAGGTGAGCACCGACTATGTGTTTGACGGCACCAGTCACAAGCCTGTGACGGAAGAACAGCCGACTTGTCCCAACTCGGTGTATGGATGCACAAAACTGGCTGGCGAGGAAAGCGTGAAGGCGAACTGCAAGAACTACCTCATCATCCGCACGGCATGGCTCTACTCCACCTTTGGCAACAACTTTGTGAAGACAATGATTCGTCTGGGCAAGGAGAAGCCAGAACTGGGGGTCATCTTCGACCAAGTGGGCACACCAACATACGCCCGCGACTTGGCTGTGGCCATCTTTGCCGCCATCAACCAGGGCATTGTGCCAGGCATCTACCACTTCTCGAACGAAGGCGTCATTTCGTGGTACGACTTCACGAAGGCCATCCACCGCATTGCTGGCATCACCACCTGCCACGTGAAGCCACTGCACACAGCCGAGTACCCCACCCCGGCGGCACGTCCCCACTACTCGGTGCTGGACAAGACGAAGATTAAGAATACATATAACATCGAAATTCCCTACTGGGAAGAGAGTTTGAGAGAGTGCATCGAGCGGCTTTGAGCCGTTCAGTGCGCCCTCTCTTTTTGATTGAACATGAACGAAATAGAAAGAAGACGAACATTTGCGATTATCTCGCACCCTGACGCCGGAAAGACGACGCTGACGGAGAAACTGCTGCTGTTTGGCGGCCAGATTCAGGTGGCTGGTGCGGTGAAGAGTAATAAGATTAAGAAAACAGCCACCTCCGACTGGATGGAGATTGAGAAACAGCGTGGTATCTCGGTAAGTACGTCGGTGATGGAGTTTGACTACAAGGACTACAAGGTGAACATCCTTGACACGCCCGGTCACCAAGACTTTGCTGAAGACACGTTCCGTACACTGACGGCAGTGGATTCTGCCATTATCGTGATTGACGGAGCGAAGGGTGTGGAGGCACAGACGAGAAAACTGATGACCGTCTGCCGCATGAGGAAGACCCCTGTCATCGTGTTTATCAACAAGATGGACCGCGAGGGAAAGGATCCGTTCGACCTCTTGGACGAAGTGGAGAGTGAACTGCAAATCAAGGTGCGGCCGCTCTCCTGGCCCATCAACCAGGGAGCACGGTTCAAGGGAGTGTATAATATCTATGAGGAGAACCTCAACCTTTTCACACCCAATAAACAGGTGGTGACGGAGAAGGTGAACGTCGATATCCACTCCAAAGAACTGGATGAACAAGTGGGCGAACAAGATGCGGAGAAACTGCGCGAAGATTTGGAGATGATTGACGGGGTGTATGACGCTTTTGACGTGAACACTTACCTAGAGGCAGAAGTTGCCCCCGTATTCTTTGGTTCGGCACTGAACAACTTCGGTGTGCAGGAACTGCTGGATTGTTTTGTGGAGATTGCGCCGAACCCACGTCCGACAACAGCAGAAGAACGCATGGTGCAACCCGAAGAACCGAAATTTACGGGATTCATCTTTAAGATTACCGCCAATATCGACCCCAACCACCGCTCCTGCACAGCTTTCTGCAAGGTCTGCTCGGGCAAGTTTGTGAGGAATGCTCCCTATCTGCACGTGCGGAACGGCAAGACAGTCCGTTTCTCCAGCCCCACCCAGTTCATGGCGCAACGCAAGAGCACCATTGACGAGGCTTATCCGGGCGACATCGTGGGTCTGCCCGACAACGGCATCTTCAAGATAGGCGACACGCTGACCGAGGGAGAGCAGTTGCACTTCAAAGGCTTACCCAGTTTCTCGCCCGAGATGTTCAAGTATATTGAGAATGCCGACCCGATGAAAACAAAGCAGTTGGAGAAAGGCATCAATCAGTTGATGGACGAGGGTGTGGCACAGTTGTTCGTCAACCAGTTCAACAACCGGAAAATCATCGGAACGGTGGGACAGTTGCAGTTTGAGGTGATTCAGTATCGCCTTGAGAACGAGTACAATGCCAAGTGCAAGTGGGAACCCATCAGCCTGTATAAAGCCTGCTGGATAGAGAGCGACGACGAGGCCGAACTGGAGGCTTTCAAGAAACGGAAATACCAGTATATGGCAAAAGACAAAGAGGGAAGAGATGTCTTTCTTGCTGACAGCAACTACGTGTTGCAGATGGCACAGCAGGACTTCAAGCACATCAAATTCCACTTCACCAGCGAGTTCTAACCAGCAGGGCTGCGACATTGTCGCAGCACACAGAGCAACAAAAAGGCAAAGACATGTTACAGGACGAAGTAAAGAAAGCCATTGAAGTGATGAAGGCGGGAGGGGTCATCCTCTACCCGACCGACACGGTGTGGGGCATCGGCTGCGATGCCACCAACGAGGAAGCCGTGAGAAAGGTGTTTGAAATCAAGAAACGCGAGGACAGCAAGGCACTCATCTGTCTGGTCGATAGCGATGTGCGTCTGCAACGCTATGTGCGGAACGTGGCCGATGTCACTTGGGACATGATAGAGTTGAGCGACAAGCCGCTCACGGTCATCTTCGACCATGTGACCGGGCTGGCTCCCAACGTGATAGCCGAAGACGGCAGTGCCGGCATCCGCATCACAAAGGAAGAGTTCAGCAAGGAACTCTGCTTCCGATTCCAGAAGCCCATCGTGAGCACGAGTGCCAACATCAGCGGAGAACCTACACCGCAGACTTTCGACGAAATCAGCGAGGAAATCAAGAATGCCGTTGACTATGTGGTGAAGTATAGCCGGCAGAGTCGCGAAAAGCATAAGCCGAGCAGCATCATCAAGATGAATGCCAACGGACAATTCACGATTATCAGGGAGTAACCAGCCCACACGCCAGGCGGTTTTTCTTTCTCATATATCATTTATCATTTAGCGAAGCGCATGAATTTCATCGGGCTCAGACGCAAGGAAATCAAACTGAACCATGCCATCACGGAATGGCTTAAGGGTGACCATACAGAACGACAAATCGTGCTGATGATCAGCCTAATGGTGGGCGTATGCACAGGCTTGACCGCTTTCGTGCTGAAATCCTTGATTGAGGAAATCAAGCATCTGCTCACTTCTGGCTTTGCGGCAGAAGACACCAACCTCCTCTATCTCGTCTTTCCCGCAGTCGGTATCCTCATCTCCATGCTGTTTGTCAAGTATATTGTACGTGGCGACATCAGTCATGGCGTGACAAAGATACTCTACGCCATGTCGAGAGGACGGAGCCGCATCAAGTCCCACAATCGTTGGTCGAGCGTCATTGCCAGTGCCATCACCATTGGTTTTGGTGGTTCGGTGGGAGCCGAGGCACCGATTGTTCTGACTGGTGCCGCGTGGGGGTCCGACTTCGGCAAACGATTCCATCTGCAACCCAAAACCTTGATGCTGCTGGTGGGTTGTGGTGCTGCCGGTGCCGTTTCAGGTGTGTTCAAAGCACCCATCGCCGGACTGGTCTTTGTGCTTGAAGTGCTGATGCTGGACTTGAGTTTCTCGTCATTGTTGCCGCTGCTCGTCACCAGCATCACTTCGGTGTGTGTGTCTTATGCATTCTACGGCACAGCCCCCCTGTTCGATTTCAGCCTCAACAAGGCGTTCACCATCGACATCATCCCAGGATGCATCGTGCTGGGCATCGCCTGCGGTCTTGTCAGCCTCTACTTCACCAGAGCCATGAACTGGATGGAGGAAATCTTTGGGAAAATCAAGAAGAAACGTTATAAATTCCTGCTCGGAGCCATTGTGCTGGGTGTCCTCATCTATTTCTTCCCTGCCATGTATGGTGAAGGTTATGATGTGATTAACCAACTCATCAACGAAGCTTCGGAAAAGGAAATCATGCACAACACCCTTTTCTACGACAATGACAGCAACCTGCTCATCTACCTCGGTTTGGTGCTTCTCTTGAAGGTGTTTGCCACCACAGCCACCAATGGCGGAGGCGGATGCGGTGGAGTGTTCGCCCCCAGCCTGTTCATGGGCTGCATAGCAGGTTTCCTTTTCGCCCACGTCTGGGACATGGGGCTTGGGCTCGCCATGGGCAGCCCATGCTTCCTTTCGCCAAAAAACTGTGGACTCTACGGCATGGCAGGCCTCATGTCGGGTGTGATGCACGCTCCCCTCACAGGCATTTTCCTCATCGCCGAACTCACCGGCGGCTACGACCTGTTCGTGCCACTGATGATTGTGTCCGTCGTTTCTTATCTGACCATCAACATCTTTGAGCCACACAGCATCTATGCCATACGATTGGCTCGTCGCGGACAACTCATCACGCATGACAAGGACAATGCCATCCTGACCGTACTGAAACTACAATCAGTCATTGAACGTGACTACAAGACCGTGACAACCGACATGCCTTTCAACAAGTTCGTTGTCACCATTGCCAAGTCACACCGAAACATCTTCCCTGTGGTGGATGCAAACGGAAAATTATTAGGTGTCGTTTCGCTTGACTCCGTACGGCTCTATATGTTCCGTCCTGAACTCTACCGCCAATACACTGTCGGGCAGTTCATGAAAGATCCGCCTGCCTTGCTGATGGTCAATGATTCCCTCAAAATCGTTGCTAAGAAATTTGAGGAAACTGGTGCATGGAACCTCCCCGTTGTCGATGAGAACAAAGTGTACATCGGCTTCATCTCACGCTCGGGACTCTTCACCAGTTACAGAGAGACGTTGCTTAAATTCAGTCAAGAATAAACGCTGCGATAAATGATAAATGAGAGATGACAAAAGAAGATTTAAGAATCGTATATATGGGCACTCCCGACTTTGCGGTGGAGAGCCTTCGCGCCTTGGTGGAAGGCGGTTACCATGTTGTGGCAGTTGTCACGATGCCAGATAAACCAGTCGGACGACATGGCAGTGTGCTTCAGCCCAGTCCAGTAAAGCAATATGCGGTGGAACACGGACTGAAAGTGATGCAACCCGAAAAGTTGAAAGATCCTGCATTCGTCGAAGAACTACGCTCACTCAAGGCTGACCTCCAAATTGTTGTTGCTTTCCGTATGCTCCCCGAAATCGTGTGGAGCATGCCACCGCTTGGCACCTTCAATGCACATGCCAGCCTCCTGCCCAAATATCGCGGTGCGGCACCCATCAACTGGGCTGTCATCAACGGGGAAACAGAAACGGGCATCACCACCTTCTTTCTCAAGCATGAAATCGACACGGGCGACATTATCCAGCAGGTACACATCCCCATCGAGGAGACGGACAATGTGGAAGTAATACACGACAAACTGATGGTGCTGAGTGGAAAACTCGTCACCGAGACGGTCGACAACATCATTGCCGGCACAGTCACTTCCATCCCCCAAGACCAGTTTAAGGACGTGCCCCTCACCCCTGCCCCAAAGATTTTCCGCGACACCTGCCGCATCAACTGGAACCAGCCTACAAAACGCATCTACGACTTTATTCGCGGACTCTCCCCCTACCCTGCTGCATGGACGACTTTGGACGGAAAATCTGTCAAGATTTACGAAACGGAGAAAGAACTCCTCACTCCTCATCATGCCCCTGGGACTATCGCGACCGACGGGAGAAACTACTTGAAAGTCACCACTGCTGACGGATGGCTCAACATCAAGACTTTGCAGTTCGAGGGAAAGAAGCGAATGCCCGTTGCCGACCTGCTCAGAGGCTTAAAACTCAAAGAAAATGCATTTTTTATGTAAAAAATTTGCAAAATAAAAATAAAAAACGTTACTTTGCATCACAAAATGATAAAAACCTCAGTATTAACATCTAAAAACTTATTGCCTATAGAAGAAACATTACGCTAAACCAAAGACAAAGAGCATAATGAAACAACTACGTGAACTGGCTGACGAACAATTGGTTAGTCTGTATCAAGAAGGCAATAATAATGCATTCGACATCTTGTTGAAGCGTTATCAGCAGAAGGTTTTTTCATACCTCATCTATTCAGTAAAGAATCAAGAACTTGCAGAAGACCTCTTCCAAGATGTCTTCATTAAGATTGTTGTGCGCATCAAGAACAGGCAATATGCCGAGAATGGAAAGTTCTCGTCATGGATGATGCGCATTGTCCATAACCACCTCATTGACTACTACCGCACCTTGCCCACAGAACAGATTATCTCAAACGACGAATCGGAGATAGACCTCTTCAATAATGCGGACATTGCTGTCAACGAAAACCGTGAGCGAGAGATGATAGACCAACAAACGCTCAGCGAGGTCAGAAGTCTCATCGCCCTTCTTCCCGAGCCACAGCGTGAAGTGCTCCTCATGCGCGTTTACGATGAACTTTCTTTCAAGGAAATCGCCGAAAAGACTCATTGCAGCATCAATACGGCACTGGGACGTATGCGCTATGCCATACTGAATCTCCGTCATATGGCATACGAGCGGGGCATCAGCATGGCATCGTAGAACATGCCAGCCTCTTCCTTCAAATAACGTCAGTTCGGTGTAAGAGCATTCACGGTTCGGAAATCTTTTTACCGCTTTGCGGGCTTCAGAAAAACAAGAAAAAATAAGAAAATACAAGAAAAAAGCACTCCACGTTCTTTATTTTTTCTTATTTTCTTTTGTTTTTTCTTATTTTTTCAAGCCGCCGAAGGCGTAATTCTTACACCGAACTCACGTTCAAATAACCACACCCGAGAGGTACGCTTCATCACACCTTCCTCTTGGTTTCAAGAAACAGATGACACAAAAAAAACCTGCGAGACAAAGTCTTGCAGGTTCAATTCCCTTGGGGGATGATGACATCCCGAAAGTGGTGAATCGCTCTTGATTATTCAGCTACGATTGAATCAGCAGCAACGATTGAATCAGCAGCAGAATCAACTACCTCCTCAATAACGTCAGCAGCAGAGTCAACGACAACAGTTGCAGCAGAATCAGCAGCAGCAGCAGCCTTCTTGTTGCAAGATACGAATGAAACAGATGCCATGAGAGCGATTGCAGCAACAGCTGCGAAAACCAACTTCTTCATAATTTTCTTTTACTTTTAATTTGTTAAACAATTAATTTGCTTTCAAAACCGCTGCAAAGTTACGCACTTTTTAAGATACGTTGTTCTAAGAAACCTCTTTTTTTTATGCTTTTAATTAAAAAAACAATATTTAGAACCCAAAAGGTGCACTTTTAAGGCAAAAGCGGTCATTTGTACGGACACACAAAATATTTTCCACAGAAAAGGATGCTTGTTTGAAAAAAAAGGATTATCTTTGCAGTCGAGTAGAGAGAATGTTGAGCTGGAAACCCGAACGATTAATCACTAAATACTGAATGGAAAAATGAAAAGCAAATTATTCATGTTGCTGTCAACAGTGTTGATGTTGGCAGCCGCTTGTTCACCACAAAAGTCGGATAAAGCCTACACCATCACAGGTACAGCCGAAGGCACGCAAGACGGTGACACCGTATTCATCTGTGAGATGCAGGGGTTTTTTGAAATGATTCCAGTGGACACAGCCATCATCAAAGACGGCAAGTTCACATTCGACGGTGAGTGTGAGGGTGCTGCCCTACGCTACCTCATGCCCATCCATGCAGGCGAGCCGACCACCATGGCAGAGTTCATCCTGGAGAAGGGCGACATCAAGGCAAACCTGATCAAAGGTGAAGGCAAAAGTAATATTGAAGGCGGTCCAAACAGCAAGTTATATGAAGAGTTTGAGGAGAAGTGCGGTGAGATTGGCCAGCAAATGGATGAGCCCTGGCGAATCAGTTCTGACTCAACAAAAAGCGAGGCTGAAAGACAGATAGCACAAGCAAAGCTGGATTCGCTGAACAAAGTGATGGTTGCTTATCAGAAAAAATTCATCATTGATCATGTGCCATCAGCATGCAGCGATATGTTGTATGCTTTCTGTTCTTTCAGTCTCTCAGAGGAAGACCAGGAAGAAATCTTGAAACTCTTCGGAGAAAAGCAGCCCGATTTCCCCGTGTATAAAGCAATCATGGCTGAGCGCAAAGCACAGGAAGCAACCGCCATTGGGCACGCTTACACAGACTTGAAGATGGATGACCCGAACGGCAAGGCCATGAAGGTGAGTGACTATGTGGGCAAGAACAAATATGTGCTGATTGACTTCTGGGCTTCGTGGTGCGGTCCCTGCCGTGCTGAAATGCCTACGGTGGTAGAGGCCTACACCAAGTACCACGACAAAGGTTTCGAAGTGGTCGGCGTGTCGCTGGACAATGACAAGGACTCATGGGTGAAAGCCATTGCAGACCTCCAGATGCCTTGGCCTCAAATGAGTGACCTGAAGGGTTGGGAAAGCGAGGCATGCGCTGTCTATCACGTGCAAGCCATTCCTGCCAATGTGCTCATTGACGAAAAGGGCGACATCATTGCCAAAGACTTGAGAGGCGAAGACCTCCTGAACAAGATGAAAGAGTTACTGCCGTAATTCTTCTTCATCAACCCACATGAGGTCGGACATGACCTCGTTGGAAATGAAAAGCCCGCGACGGGTAAGACAAATGACGTCGCCCGCAAGAGACAAGAGACCTGCCTTCAGATGCTTCTGCGCATTCTGAAGGCAGTATTTTTTGAAAGGGGCACCAAAACGATGCTCCAAGTCTGTAAGGCTAAGCCCTTCAGAAGTGCGAAGAGAAGTAAAGACATACTCATCGTATCGTTCACCATCGGTCAAACGTTCTGTCACCAACGATGCAGGGGCTTTCAGATACTGTTCCAACGAGTCGGGATGAAAATATCGGTTGCTACCATCATAGGAATGCGCCCCCGCTCCAATCCCCAGATAGGGAATGCCATGCCAATAACTGGAATTATGGCGCGAACGCATGGAAGGCAATGCAAAATTGCTCAGTTCGTAATGCTCATAACCCGCCCTCGCCAAAGCATCCATCAAGTATTCATACATCTGCAAGGAAACCTCCTCATCCACCTCTTCAATCGTTCCAGAAGCCAACATCTTTTCTAACAATGTGCCCTCTTCATACATCAAAGAATAGGCGGAAAGGTGCTGAACCTGCAAAGAAAGAGCCATTTGCACATCCTGCTTCCAGTCTTCAAGAGTCTGCCGAGGAAATCCGAACATCAAGTCAATGCTGATGTTGGAAAAGCCTGCTGCCTGTGCATCACGAACGGCTTGAATGGCTTGCGATGCCGTATGACGACGATGAAGAAATTGCAGACGAGTCTCATCAAAGGTCTGCACTCCCATGCTAAGCCGATTGATCCCCAACGCTCGAAGATGGTGCAGAAACTCGGGAGTCAGATCATCAGGATTTCCCTCAAGAGTCACCTCCGCATTTCCGCGTACATTATATAAATAATAAATTGCATTTAGCGCCCGTTCCAGTTCCTCTGGCGACAACTGCGACGGTGTTCCGCCACCAAAATAGACCGTGTCAATGGAGGCGCCAGAAAGAAAGGAACGGCGTTGATACAGTTCCTCCACCACCGCATCGACATAGGCATGACGCCTCTGAAGCGATGTGGTTGAGAAAAAGCCACAATAGATGCAACGCGACTTGCAGAAAGGAATATGTAGGTAAATACCAGCCATGTGAGGACAAATTTACTCAATATTTACTTAATAATCATGAAAAATGCTAAATAACATAAGTTTTTTTTGCTCCATGCCGATAAAAAGCAGTAATTTTATGCCGTTTTTGAAAAAAAATACAAATAACAATAAATCTAACCTAACAATGAAAGTTTACCAAACCAACGAAATCAAGAACATTGCCTTGCTTGGCAATGATGGTGCAGGTAAGACCACTCTTACCGAAGCACTTTTGTATGAAGCAGGTATCATCAGCCGTCGCGGTCGCATCACGCAGAAGAACACCGTGAGTGACTACTTCCCAGTGGAACAGGAATACGGCTATAGTGTATTCTCCACTGTTTTCCATGTAGAATGGAACAACAAGAAACTGAATATCATCGACTGTCCAGGTGCCGATGACTTTGTGGGCGCTGCCATGACAGCCTTAAATGTGACAGACACTGCACTGTTGCTCATCAATGGGCAGTATGGTCCAGAGGTAGGCACACAGAATCACTTCCGCTATACCGAGAAACTGGGCAAACCTGTCATTTTCCTTATAAATCAACTCGATTCTGAGAAGTGTGACTACCACCAAGTGCTCGACAGCCTCATCAATATATATGGTCCCAAGGTGATTCCGATCCAATACCCTCTGAACGAAGGTCCTGATTTCAACTCGCTCATCGACGTGTTGTTGATGAAGAAATACTCTTGGAAGCCAGAAGGCGGTGCCCCCATCATTGAAGACATCCCTGCTGAAGAAATGGACAAAGCAATGGAGATGCACCGCGCACTCGTAGAGGCTGCTGCCGAAAACGATGAAGAATTGATGGAGAAATTCTTTGACACTGAAGCATTGACGGAAGATGAACTTCGTATAGGTATCCGTAGAGGATTGGCTACACGGAGCATGTTCCCTGTGTTCTGTGTATGCGCCACCAAAGATATGGGTGTACGCCGTCTGATGGAATTCCTCGGCAATGTCGTTCCATTCGTGGACGAAATGCCACAGGTACACAACACTCGTGGCGAGGAGGTGAAACCAGACCCCAACGCACCCACCTCACTTTATTTCTTCAAGACTGCCAATGAGCCACACATCGGCGGTGTGCAGTACTTCAAGGTGATGTCAGGTAAGGTACACGAAGGCGACGACCTGACCAATACCGATCGTGGCTCGAAAGAGCGCATAGCTCAGTTGTTCTGCTGTGCAGGTGCCAACCGCATCAAAGTGGAAGAATTGGTGGCAGGCGACATTGGTTGCACGGTGAAACTGAAGGATGTACGTACAGGCAACACCCTGGCAGGCAAGGACTGCGAGAACCGTTTCAACTTCGTGAAATATCCTGACCCCAAATACATCCGTGCCGTCAAGGCTGAGAACGAAGGCGACACTGAAAAGATGGTGGCAGCCATCCAGAAGATGGCACAAGAGGACCCAACTTGGATTCTGGAACAGTCGAAAGAACTGAGACAGACGCTCGTGAAGGGTCAGGGTGAGTTCCACCTCCGCACACTGAAGTGGCGCATGGAAAACAACGAGAAAATCAACATTCGATTCGAGGAACCCAAGATTCCATATCGCGAAACCATCACAAAGGCTGCCCGTGCCGACTACCGTCACAAGAAGCAGTCTGGTGGTGCAGGTCAGTTCGGAGAGGTACACCTGATTGTAGAGCCTTATTACGACGGCATGCCCGACCCAACAAGTTACAAGTTTGGCAACCAAGAGTTCAAGATTAATGCCAAGAGTAAGGAAGAGGTTGACCTCGAATGGGGCGGCAAACTCGTATTCATCAACTCCGTGGTGGGCGGTGCCATCGACACCCGTTTCATGCCAGCCATCTTGAAGGGTATCATGAGCCGCATGGAGCAAGGCCCGCTGACTGGTTCGTATGCACGCGATGTACGTGTCGTTGTTTACGATGGTAAAATGCACCCCGTTGACTCTAACGAACTTTCTTTCATGCTGGCAGGTCGCCACGCATTCTCCGACGCCTTCAAAGAGGCTGGTCCCAAACTGCTTGAACCTATCTACGATGTAGAAGTGTTCGTTCCTGGCGACAAGATGGGTGACGTGATGTCTGACCTCCAGGGCCGCCGAGGCATGATTATTGGCAGTGAAAGTGAGAATGGCTACGAGAAACTGATTGCTAAAGTGCCATTGAAGAGCCTCTCAAGCTACTCCACCACCCTCAGTTCCATCACAGGTGGCCGTGCAAGTTTCATCATGAAGTTTGCGTCTTACGAGCTCGTTCCTACCGACATCCAGCAGAAACTGATGAAGGAGTTCGAAGAGCAGAACAAGGACGAAGATTAAGCCTCTCCTTTCTCTCTAAATGTGCACAGGAGGATGCATCCGCTGTGGGTGCATCCTCCTACTCTTTTTTCCCCTTCCTCACCATCTAAAGAAAGACCTACATGAACGCCAGCATTCCCCCACCCCCACCAGCAATCACACCTACACCGCCAGTTCCACCTGCAGCCAGTGCATCAGCCACTCCGCCGCCACCACCATCCTCCACTCACTCCCCGTCCCCACAGCCCCTTGCAGCCAAGGTGCCAGGCAAGAAGCGGAAGCGCAGCTCCTACGACAATAAAGAACTTAAAAAGAGCGTCACCCTCTGCGACGATGGCAAGTACCGTTGGATATACGAACTCAGCATGTGGAAGAACCCTACCCTTCTGGTTCTTATCTACAAAGTCTTAGGCATTGCTTTCGGCATTGTCGGCCTCTTCATCCTGATACTGAACTGGGAAAACCTCTCATTCGCTTGGGAGGACGTGTGGCCCGTACTCGCCTTCATCGGCTTCTTTGCCCTGCTCACCCTTCTCGCCTACGCCATCGTGGCTGGTATGTATGGTGGCAAATACATTGTCATCTTCACCATGGACGAACGTGGCATCAACCACGAGCAGATACCCGAACAGGCAGCCAAGGCACGGACATTAGGAGCCATTACCGCCGCAGCAGGAGCAGCCACAAGCAACCCCAGCATGGCAGGACTAGGTGTCGGCTGTGCCGCCCGCACCTCCATGTACTCCACTTTCAGTGCAGTGCGTAGCGTGAAGCCACACAGAGGACGTAACCTCATCAAGCTCAGAGAGTCCCTATCCAACAACCAAGTCTATGTCCGCGACGAGGACTTCGACTTCGTGCATAACTATATCAAGGAACATTGCCCGCGGGTGAAGTGACCTACCCACTTTCCCCAAAGTAGAAAAACTAATGCAGGAAAACAAACTGGCCTATGCCCGGTTCCTCTTGCTGATAGGCACCATCTGGCCGTTCCTCGTCTGGCTCATCTTCCGATATACAGTACCTTTTTCCATCCTTCCACAACCTCAAAAGGAGTGTGGAAGGATGTTTTTTGTGCCTGTGGGCATGGGTGAAAGAGGCTGTGTTGGTCGGGGAAATAAGGAAAAAGAAAAGAAAGCTTGGCGTCCGATGGTGTATAGTTGCGAATTTGACAACTAAAACAATTAAACAGTGTTAATAAAGTAAAAGAAATCATCCCAAAATGATGCTTTTTAGTTAACACAAAGAGATGTTTTTTAGTTTTTTCGCTATTTTTGCAACCAGCAAACAAGCAGAAGAAAGATGAAAAAATCTACAATCATAGTGCTGGCAGTGGTGATGGGGGTGTCCTTCACCAGTCTGCTCATCATGCAGATGCGCTACATTGAGGAAATCACCTCGCTGAGGCATGAGCATTTTGAGGAGTCGGTGGGCAGAAGCCTCTACGAGACGGCTCACCAGTTGGAGCTGGAGGAGGCGAAGCGATACCTGGAGCAGGGGACGGAGGCACTGAACGGCATTGCGACGGCAACGGACTCGGTGTTTGCCAGCACAGATTCGTCGGTGGTGCAGCGCACCCATCAGGTGATTGCGAAAGACGGGAGTGTGTTCACCTCGAGAGAGACGACGGCGAGCACGAATCTGTCGGACAAGTATTTTACGCGCAAGATGGGGGGCATCAGCGACCGCCAGCGTTCTCTGCAAGAGATCATGGCCATGCGCTATGCTACGGAGAAGAGCCTGGTGGAGGAGGTGATTTACAGCATCCTCTACACGGCCTGCGACCGTCCGCTCAAGGAGCGCATCGACTTTGTAGAGTTGGATCAAATCCTGAAAACCCAGTTGAACAATAATGGAATCAACATCCCTTATCACTTTGTGGTCAGCACCAGCAACGGACAGAAAGTTTACCAGTGTCCTGACTATGAAGAAACAGGCAATAAAAGGATTTTCTCGGAAACACTCTTCAAGAATGACCCCGTACGATGTGGCGGCATTCTAAAAGTTCACTTCCCCGACTTAGGCAGATATATCTGGCGTTCGATGTGGTTCATGATCCCGTCGCTCATTTTCACGCTCATCCTACTCATCACCTTCATCGTTACACTGATACTTGTGTTCCGCCAAAAGAAATTGGCAGAGTTGAAGAATGACTTCATCAACAACATGACACATGAGTTCAAGACACCCATTTCATCCATTTCGTTGGCAGCCCAAATGCTGGGTGACAACTCTGTAAACAAGACACCAGCCCTCTTGCAGCGGCTCACATCGACCATCATCGACGAAACCAAGCGTCTGAGGTTCCAAGTGGAAAAAGTGCTGCAACTCTCCATGTACGAGAATCAGCGGGCAAACCTCCACATGAAAGAAGTTGACATCAACGAACTGATAGCAAGCGTGACTCACACCTTTGCACTGAAAGTAGAGAGGAACGGGGGTAAAATCATCACCAATCTCAATGCCACCGACCCCATTATCTGCGTAGACGACATGCATTTCACCAACGTCATCTTCAATCTGATGGACAACGCCGTGAAGTATCGACGGAAGGATGCCGACCTCGAACTCAACGTGGAAACATGGAATGAACCTGGATTGCTCTGCATTTCCATCAAGGACAATGGCATCGGCATCAAGAAAGAAGACCTGAAACGCATCTTTGAGAAATTCTACCGTGTGCATACAGGAAACCTGCACGACGTAAAAGGATTCGGACTCGGCTTGGCATACGTGTACAAGATTGTGAAAGACCACAAGGGCACCATTGTTGCCGACAGCGAACTTGGCATCGGAACCAAATTCATCATCAAACTGAAGATGTAAAGGGGAAAGGAAGTCACCGAAGTGAACGACGAAACCTTACATGGCAAATGTCATGAGCTTCGGGCAAAGCAATAACTCCGGCAACTCTTTAAGAAGAAAACGACATTATCATTAACAATAAAAACAACTACGATTATGATTACAGACGAAAGACTTGAAGAAGTGAACATCCTTCTTTGCGAAGACGACGAAAGCCTCGGCATGCTTCTCCGCGAATACCTTGAGGCAAAGGGATACAACACCACGCTCTGCCAAGACGGCGAGGAGGGTTTTGACACGTTCCTACAAGGCAACTTCAGCCTCTGTATCCTCGATGTGATGATGCCTCGCATGGACGGCTTCACCTTAGCCAGCAAAATCAAGGAATTAAACTACGACATGCCGTTCATGTTCTTGACAGCCAAGAACCTGAAGGACGATGTACGTGAAGGTTTTGAATTGGGTGCCGACGACTATATCACCAAGCCCTTCTCAATGGAGGAGGTGGTGTTCCGTATCGAAGCGATTCTCCGCCGTGTACGTGGCAAGAAGAACAAGGATGCGACAGTGCGCCAAATCGGTAAGTTCACTTTCGACACCCAGAAACAAATTTTGAGCATCGACGACCAGCAGGAGAAACTCACCACCAAGGAGGCAGAACTGCTCACGCTGCTCAGCAACCGCCAGAATGAACTCTTGCAGCGCGACTATGCCCTGAAGACCATCTGGATTGACGACAACTATTTCAATGCACGCTCGATGGATGTTTACATCACCAAACTGCGCAAACACCTAAAGGCAGACCCCAACGTGGAAATCATCAACGTACACGGCAAGGGCTACAAACTCGTCATCACTGATGGGAAAGAGAAAAACTGACGGTACGTCAACTCCCTCACAACAAGAGGCAGAAATAAAAAAGGTGGGCAACTCATGTTGTCCACCTTCAGTTTTTTCAGCCAGCCGCATCACGCTTCCAACTTCCTGTTCATAAAGATGTGAGTCAAAAGACCTGCGATAATGAGGAACAAACTGCCCCATGTGTACCAATTCTGGTCAGCCAAATCACCCATACCAGGAACAAATGCACAAAGAATGAGCAGCAATGCGCCGAGCACGATAAGTAAAATACCAAGATTCTTTTTCATTGTATCTATCGAATTTTAATTGTTTTCATTCAAATCAGCCACAAAATAACTACTTTTTCTTCAAACTACGAAACTTTTCAGCAAGATTTTTTTGTTTAAGAGGCAAAAAAGTTCTTTTTGCAGTCAATTATTCAATATTTATTCGTACCTTTGCACCGCTTTTGCAAATGCGGAAGCACAAACAAATCATATTATTAACAAATCAAACTTACATTATTGATCTTATGAATCAATACGAAACCGTTTTCATTTTAACTCCCGTTTTGTCTGATGTTCAGATGAAGGAAGCGGCTGATAAGTTTGTCAACTACCTCAAGGACAAAGGTGCTGAAATCATCAGCACAGAAGACTGGGGTTTGAAGGCACTTGCTTATCCTATTCAGAAGAAGACTTCTGGTTTCTATCAGATGGTCGAATTCAAAGCCGACCCAACAGTGATTGCTAAATTTGAGTTGCAGATGCGCCGCGACGAGCGCATTCTCCGCTACCTCACAGTTAAGAACGAAAAGCACGCCGCAGCCTATGCTGAGAAGCGTCGTAACAAGAAAAAGGAGGCATAACTATGGCAGCACCATCAGAAATCCGTTACTTAACTCCTGCAACAGTTGACGTTAAGAAGAAGAAGTATTGCCGTTTCAAGAAGAGCGGTATCAAGTACATTGACTACAAAGACCCAGAATTCCTCAAGAAGTTCCTCAACGAGCAGGGTAAGATTCTCCCTCGCCGCATCACAGGCACTTCTTTGAAGTATCAGCGCCGCGTGGCTCAGGCAGTGAAGCGTGCACGTCACCTCGCACTCCTTCCCTACGTAGCAGACTTGTTGAAATAATAAAATAGGAGGTAAGACAGTATGAAAATCATTCTCAAGAAAGACGTCCACGGCTTAGGCTACAAGGACGAAGTCCTCACAGTGAAGGACGGTTATGGTCGCAACTATCTTCTTCCTCAAGGTCTGGCAGTGCTCGCCACTGAAAAGGCCGTGAAGCAACTCAACGAGGAATTGAAGCAGCGCGCTCACAAAATTGCAAAAATCAAGGCTGACGCTGAGGCACGTGCTAAGCAGTTCGAAGGTGTATCTCTCGTCATCAAGGCTCGTGTATCTGAAGGTCGCAACATCTACGGTTCCGTTGGTCCCAAGGAAATTGCTGCCGCTTTGGCAGAAAAGGGCCTTGAGATTGACAGCAAACTCATCAGCATCAAGGGCGTCAAGACTCTTGGCAACTACGAGGCTATCGCACAGTTCCACCGCGAGGTGACCGTTGCCATTCCATTCGAGGTGGTCAACGAGGACGGCACCCCCACTCCTTCCAAGAAGGAAATCGCCAAGGCTACAGAAGAGGCTGCAGCCGTAGCAGAGGAAGCCGCTCCAGCAGAAGAGACTCCAGTTGAAGAGGCAGAAGCACCTGCTGAAACCGCAGAATAATTAGTTTGCAACATACAAAACCTAATTAGAAAAGGCTGACATCGCAACCCGATGTCAGCCTTTTTCATGTCTCCCTGCAAGCCGGACGGCATCACTTAATCACCGTGATGCGACCCTGTGGCTTCGCATACTCCTGACCAATGTGCCCATTCAGACGTTGCTCAATATATTCGATGAACACATCGCTGTAAGTCTTCTTGGTTTCAAGCACGATGGGGCATCCCTGCAAGGTATTGTGCAGTCCCCCATCCGTCATACAATACTTCGTCGTGGCAATCTTATAGATACGCTCTGGGTTGATGGGCTCATAGTGCTGAGTGGCGCCATTCAACACTTGCACATCGCTGACACTGTGGTCTTTCACCTTGGTGGTGAACTTCAAGCCCGACACCTGCGGGAACTGTCCATCAGGTTTCGGCAGGAAACTGACAAGTTTCTTAAGCATCTCGATGATGGTGCCACCCTTCACCTCAGCCACCACGATATAATTGTCGTAGGGCAACAATGTGAGCAAATCCCCATAAGTATAGTCACCCGTCTTCTTCAGTTCGTTGCGGATGCTGCCACTGTTGAGCACAGCAATGTCAGACCCCGTCATCAGTCGGTAAGCATCCGTCACGATGTCACCAGCATTTGTCTCCCCCATACGGGCAACCTCATTACCCGCATCATCAAGGATACGCAAAGGCACCTCGCTGTTGCAAATCACACGGCTTGTCTGTGCCTCCAGCATGGCATGGATGCTATCAGTCACCTGTACCACATAAGCATTCTTCTCCTTCACGCTCTCAATAGGAATCAGCGAAGTGGTCATCTTTCCGTCAGGTGTGATGAGCAACTTGCCTATATTTGCGAATTTCGTGCCCGTCTGAGTCACCACAATAGGCTTACCCACCTTGTTCACCACCGTGTCAGCTACTATCACAGCATGGCTATGACCGTCCAGCACAATGTCAATGTCTTTCGTGTTCGCCACCGTCAAATGCGAGTCCGATTTGCGGTTCGTCTCCTCCTCGCCCAAATGAGAATCCACAATAACATAGTCAGCGCCAGCCCTTCTTGCCTCGTCCACCGCACGTTGCAACAGCACAGCGATGTCCTCATGCTGTAAGTCGTAGATGAGATTGCCCTCATCATCACGGAACGCATACGCTTCCGTGTCCAATGACGTAGGCGTGGTCACACCGACAAAAGCAATACGCTTATTGCCCAAACGCTTCATCACGTAAGGAGCAAACACCGAGCGTTCCATCTTCACGTCATAGAGATTGCAACAGACTACCGGCACCGGCACCTGACGCAGCAACTGGAACATACGCTCCATGCCATAGTCAAACTCATGGTTACCCATCGTGATGGCATCATACCCCACAGCCTTCATCACATCCACCACATACTGTCCCTTCGAAATGGCACCCACCGTCATGCCCTGCACATAATCACCATTCGACACCAGCACCACATACGCCGTGTCAGCAATCGCATCACGCAATCCAGCCAGTTTTGCATAGCCATCCACTGCGCAATGCACATCATTCTCATAGAGCACCACAATGCTCTTGTCCTGCCGTGTCTGCGCCTGCACAGAAACCACAGACAACAAACAACACGACATCAGTAAAAACTTCAAACAATTTTTCATGATTTTCTTCTTCCTAATCAAAATTTTGGCAAAGATACAAATTGTAATTCACAATTCACCACGTGCAATTCAAATTGGCAATTATTTTTTATTTCATTTCAAATTATGAATTTAATTTCGTATCTTTGTCCCCGATAAACTTTATTAACAACATCTAAATAATTAACTGACTTTATGAGAAAACTATTTTCAATGCTTACTGCACTTGCCATGGCTGGTGGAATGACAGCACAGACACACACATTCGACATTAACACATCGAAGATGGGCGGTCCGATCCCATCCACCATGTACGGCATCTTTTTCGAAGACATCAACTATGCAGCAGATGGCGGCCTGTATGGCGAATTGGTGAAGAACCGCTCGTTTGAATTTCCCAACAACTTTGCAGGCTGGGACATCTCAGGCAAAGTGACACTGAAAGACGATGGCCCCTTCAACAAAAACCCCCACTACGTGCGCCTGGCACCCTCTGGACACAACGACAAGCACACCATGATTGAGAACCACGGTTTCTTCGGCATGGGCGTGAAGGAAGGTGCCGAATACCGCTTCTCCGTGTGGGCTCGCGTACCCGATGGCGGCACAGCCAAACTTTGGATAGACCTTGTCGATAATGCCACCATGAGCGACGACCAGAAGCTGGGCAATGTCGGCGTGGAAGTAAGCGGCAAGGAGTGGAAGAAATACACTGCCTTCGTAAAGCCCAACAAAACATTTGCCAAAGCTCATTTGCGCATTTGGGGCGACAGCAAAGTGACCACCGACGTGGAACATGTGAGCCTCTTCCCGGTTGACACCTATAAGGGCCACGAGAACGGTATGCGTAAAGACCTGGCTGAGAGCCTCGAGCAACTGCACCCAGGCGTGTTCCGTTTCCCAGGCGGATGTATTGTGGAGGGCACCGACCTTGCCACACGTTATCAGTGGAAAAACTCTGTAGGTCCCGTGGAGAATCGTCCATTGAACGAGAACCGTTGGCACTACACCTTCACACATCGCTATTTCCCCGACTACTTCCAGTCCTATGGTCTTGGCTTCTTCGAATACTTCCAACTCTCCGAAGAGATTGGTGCAGAGCCACTGCCCGTCGTGAGTGTAGGTCTCTCCTGTGAGTTTCAGAACGGTGCCAACCGCAGCGATGCTCATGTGCCCGTTGACCAGTTGCAGCCCTACATCGACGACGTGCTCGACCTCATTGAGTTTGCCAATGGTGACCCTGCCAAGAATTCTTGGGCAAAACTCCGTGCCGACATGGGACACCCTGCCCCCTTCAACCTCAAGTATGTAGGTATTGGCAACGAGCAATGGGGAGCCATCTATCCCGAAAACCTCAAGCCCTTCGTGGAGCAAGTGCGCAAGAAGTACCCCAACATCAAGATTGTAGGCACCAGCGGTCCCGACTCTGAAGGAAAAGAATTTGAATATCTCTGGCCTGAAATGCGCAAGATTGGAGCCGACCTCGTTGACGAGCACTACTACCGCAACGAACAGTGGTTCCTCGGCACCCCCGAAGCCAAGCAACGTTGGGGCAACTGCGGTGCCAACCGCTACGACAGCTATCCACGCAAAGGTCCAAAGGTGTTTGCTGGCGAATACGCATGCCACGGAGCAGGAAAGAAGTGGAACCACTTCAATGCAGCCCTGATGGAAGCCGCATTCATGACTGGTCTGGAACGCAATGCCGACGTGGTGGAGATGGCAACTTATGCACCCCTCTTCGCTCATGTCGAAGGTTGGCAATGGCGTCCCGATGCTATCTGGTACGACAACCTGCGCAAGTTCAACTCCTGCGCTTACTACGTGCAGCAACTCTACTCGCTCAACAAGGGAACCAACATGCTCACCCTCACCATGAACGGTAAGGCGGTGGCAGGCAATCCCGACCAAGACGGACTCTTTGCATCGGCAGTGTTTGACAAGAACACGAACGAGGTCATTGTGAAGGTGGTGAACACCAGCGACAAGCAACAGGAAGTGATATTCAACCTCAAGGGCATGAAGGGTGTTCACGCTACTGAAGTGATCACCTTCCACAGCGACAATCTCACGGCAGAGAACACCCTCGAAGAGCCCACGAAGATCATTCCCCGAACCTCTTCACACACACTGGAAACTCCCGCACAAAAAGTGACCGTTCCAGCACATACATTTAATGTGTATAAGATTAAGAAATAGCTGACCCACACATAAGACCATCTCCAACCAGAAACATCGATTGAATCAATGAAAAAACTCATTTCCATCATTGCGTTTGCCCTCCCCCTATGGGGACTGTCGGGCTCCGCACAAGCACAACAAGCAAAGGTGTATTTCACCAAAGAAATCACCCCTGAATCGTTAGTGAGAATCTATGATGCACTTGGCGTAAAAGCGCACGGACAAGTGGCCGTGAAAATCAGCACAGGTGAAAGCGGGGGTAACAACTACCTCAAGCCACCACTCATCCGCAACCTCGTTGAGAAGGTGGACGGCACCATCGTTGAGTGCTGCACCGCCTATGGTGGTAGCCGGCAGGATGTGAAGAAACACTGGGCCACCATCCATGAACATGGTTTTGATAGCATCTTCCGTGTCGATATCATGGATGAGGAAGGAGACATGCAGATACCCGTCAAAGACAGTACATGGATTAAGTACGACATTGTGGGCAACCACCTCAACAAATACGACTTCTGCATCAACCTTGCCCATTTCAAAGGACACGTGATGGGTGGCTTCGGAGGTGTGCTGAAAAATCAGAGCATCGGCTTCGCTTCTTCGGCAGGCAAAGGGTACATCCACTCCCACGGCGTGACCAGCAAACTGCCCGACGCTTGGCAGCACACCCAACCGCAGGATGCCTTCCTTGAAAGTATGGCTGCCGCTGCACAGGCTATTGCCGACCACTTCGGCAAGGGTAACATCGTCTATATCAATGTGCTCAACAACATCTCCATCGACTGTGACTGCGACGCTCACCCACATGCACCAGAGATTCAGGACATCGGCATCGTAGCCTCCACCGACCCCATCGCTTGCGACCGTGCCGCCTACGACCTCATCTATCAGGTGAAGAAAGACGAAAACAACAATCCTGACCCACTCAAACAGCGCATCGAGCGTCAGCATGGCATCCACATCGTGGAGCATGGCGAGAAAATTGGCATGGGCACCAGCAACTACAAGTTGGTGAGTCTTGACAAATAACCCTAACAACACAACAACATGAACAAAACCATCCTATTGACAGCCGTTGCCTTGGCAACGACTGTCTTTGTGAATGCACAGGAGCCCAGCAGCGAACTACAAGACGTGGTCGTCACGGGTACCCGAAACGCGACAGACATACGCCACCTCCCCCTCACGGTGACCACCATCGGCAATGAGAAACTCAACGAGCAGTTCCGCGCTTCCGTGCTGCCCACCGTCATGGAACAGACTCCCGGACTCTTCACCACCAGCCGAGGCATCCTGGGCTATGGTGTGAGCACAGGAGCTGCAGGCAGCCTGAAAGTGCGCGGTGTGGGCAGCGGTGCCCAGCTCCTCGTGCTCATTGACGGGCAGCCTCAGTATGCAGGACTCATGGGGCACCCCATCCCCGATGCCTATCAGACCATGATGACAGAAAAAGTGGAAGTGCTGCGTGGTCCCGCCTCCCTGCTCTACGGCAGCAATGCCATGGCAGGTGTGGTCAATATCGTGACCCGACAGATGAACACCGATGGCGTGAAGACCGACGTGCAGCTCCAAGGCGGCAGTTATGGCACCTTCAGTACCGATGCCACCAACCGCATGAAGTTCGGCAAGTTCACCAGTATCGTAGGTGCACAGTATCAACGCACAGATGGGCACCGCACCAACTCCAAGTTTGAACAGTTGGGCGGATACCTGAAGTTAGGCTATGACTTTTCCGACAGATGGAAGGCATTGGGTGACATCAATGTGACCCACTTCAACAGCAGTAACCCTGGTCCCGTGAGCAAACCGCTCATCGACAACGACATGAAAATCACCCGTGGTCTGGCAAGTGTGAGCATACTCAACCATTACGGATGGACCAGCGGCGCACTCCGTGCATACCTCGATTGGGGACACCACAACATTGACGATGGCTACACCGCTGATGGCACCCCCAAGACCTATCTCTACAAGCATAACGACTACATCGGTGGACTGACCTGGCATCAGATATTCACTCTTTTTGCAGGCAACACAACCACCTTCGGTGTAGATTGGCAACACTTTGGCGGTTCGGCATGGAACGCTGACAAAACCACTGGCAAAAAGACCCACCTGACCAAAGACAAGGACGGCAACATCGTGGAGAAGCAGCATGCCGACGAAGTGGCTGGATATATCGACTTCCGACAAGCCATCACCTCTTGGCTCACCGCCGATGCTGGTCTGCGTCTTGACCACCACTCTGTCATCGGCACCGAACTTGTACCACAAGGTGGACTCTCCTTCCACCTGACCCCCACCGCCGACCTCAAGGCTCTCCTCAGCAAAGGTTTCCGCAACCCCATCATCCGCGAGATGTACATGTTTCCGCCAGCCACCACCGACCTCAAGCCCGAGCGCATGATGAACTACGAACTCTCCTTCACCCAGCGTATCAACGGCAGAGGACACTTCGGTGCCAACCTCTTCTACATCAAGGGAGACAACCTCATCAGCACCACCCGCATTGACGGCAAGCCCCGCAACGTGAACACAGGCGATTTCGAGAACTGGGGTTTGGAACTCACAGGTGACTGCCGCATCGACCGCCACTGGAGTCTTAATGGCAATTACTCCTTCCTCCACATGAATGCCCCCATCGAAGGTGCTCCAGAAGGCAAACTCTACATCGGTGCCAACTACCATCAAGGAAAATGGACTGTGGCAGCAGGACTCCAGAACATCAGCGGACTCTACATTACCACAGGAGCCGACGAAGAGAAAGAGAATTACACCTTGCTCAATGCTACCGTCAGTTACCAAGTGGCACCCATCGCCACCCTCTTCGTCAAGGGTGACAATATCCTCGCCGAGCAATACCAGACCTACGCTGGCTTCCCCATGCCCAAGGCAACCTTCATGGGTGGTGTAAAAATGAGTTTCTAAAATATTACTGTCCGCTAAACACGAACCTTTAGCTCGGCGTAGCTAATGACCATGAATTAGCCACAAATTCTTCATGAATTATTTTTGTCAGGATTTATCGGCACGGTGCGCGTGACATTTCACGCTGTCAGCGCGAAATATTTCGTTCTTCCAGCGCGTAATATTTCGTGCTGGAAGGCGGTGATTGGGGGACAAACGAGTTTGAACCCTTTGCGCTCACTTAATCAGAACTTTGTTTCCGTTGTGAATGTAGATGTTGCCCTTATGGGGATGGCGCACGAGTTTGCCGTCAAGGGTGTAGTACTTGCCATCATGCTGACGGGCAGCGGGCACTGCCACGGGGGCATGGATGCCTACGGCAATGCGCTCGGTGACCCCTACAGGATGGATAGTCATGCAATCGATGTTGGGCATGGCTGCTGAGGAGGACTTGTTGTAGAGGCGGATGAGGTTCTCGCCTGGAGTGAGGGTGACGGTGAGGGTTTTGGAACCGACCTTGTCGTAGCCACCTGAATTGCAGGTGAGGGTCTGCACGTCCTTTCCATTGACGCTGACGGTGAGGTTGCGGTTGTCGCCCGACATATAGTTGAGGGTCATCTGGTAGTCACCACCGTTGTCACTATAGACGTGACGCCATTGAAGGTCGTTCTTGGCATCTTCGCCGAGCCATCCCACGTATTCTTTGCCTGAGCAGACATCGTTGCTCTCATAAACTGCGGAATGGGCTACCTTATTGTTGGCAATTTCCTGATACTTGCCGAGATAGGCGGTTTCGGCTTCGTAAAGGTTGCGTTCCAACCGGGTCTCTGCTTCAAGGCGGTAGATGCGGGTGCCGTGAGCAGGAACGGTGACGGAGATTTGGTCGGTCATCTCGCCGAGATCTTTGTTCTCATAGAGGTCGCGCACTTTGACAACACCATCAAGATCGAGGTCGGTAAACTTAATGCTCATGTCGGTTTCCTTGTCGGAGGGGTTGTAGAGGGCAACGGCGCGTGTCTTACCGTAGAGTTGTTGGAGGTCTTTCACCAACACGTAGGTGTCGCCCACATGCTGCACGACGTATGCCTGGATGCAGAGGTCGTCTTGGTTGAGGGCGATGAGGTCGGTGTTTTTGAGCAGCAATTTGGCTGCGGGCTTGACGTTGCGGAGGTCACAACCGATGAGGAGAGGACTGGACATGATGCACCACATGCCAAAGTGGGTGCGGTCTTCTTCGGTGGAGAGTCCCTTACCGACTTCGAGCATGTCCATGTCGTTGTAGTGTCCGTCGTAGCAATAGGCTGAGAGATAGAGGTTCTCTTTGAGAATGCTCTTGACAGAACTCCAAGAGGCATTGATGTCGCCCGTGGTGCGCCATGAGGCTGCCACATCGTGTACCCAGTTACCCGGGTAGTCCCAACGGCATACATTCATGCGCACATCGGTTCGCCCTGTGTTTTCAATCGCTTTGGCAATGGCGGTGTAGCGTTCCTGCTCGTCGAGGTAAAGGTTTTCGCTATTGTGATAACCTACACCTCCACAGAAATCGACCTTGATGAAGTCGAAGCCGAGTTCCTTGAAGAAAAAGTCGCAGTCCTGCTGGTCATGTCCGTAGAAGCCGACGCCTTCGGCAATCTTGTCACCTCCATGATAGTTGCCGCAGGTGTTCTTGCCGCCATCGGAGTAGATGCCTGCCTTCATCTTGAGGGTGTGGATATAATCGACCACAGGCTTCAGGCCATTCGGGAAACGGGTGGGATGGATGAGCAACTTTCCCGTTTCGGGGTCACGTCCTCCGAAGTAGCCGTCGTCGATGTTGATGTGGTCGTAGCCGACTTTGTAGAATCCTTGTGTTCGCATGGCAGTGGCTTGTCCCTTGATGACATCTTCGTTGATGTTGAGGGCAAAGGTGTTCCACGAACTCCAACCCATAGTGGGCTTGTCTTGTGCGTAACCCTTCACTCCACTGAGGGAAAGGGCTAATGCAATGAGTGTCTTGATGTTAGTTTTCATATCGTTTTGGAATCAGTGATTATTGTAAATCTATCGTGAGTTGTGCAGGTTCAAATCCCTGTGCCTTGACGGTGAGGGTGACAGTGCCAGCCTTGTCTTGGGGCTGAATGATGGCGAGTGCCTTGCCACGGAATGTGGTGGGACGGAGGGAACGGAAGGAGTGCATGTCGTAGGGGTGTCCTGTGCCGGCAATGACGTTGGCTGCCCCTTCCACGCTGATGTCGAGGGGCAACTCAGCGGTGGGACAGAGGTGACCTTCTTCGTCCTCGATGCAGATTTGCACATAGGAGAGGTCGTTGTGGGAGGAGGAGATGGTGGTGCGGTCAGCCTTGAGCACGATGCGTGCTGGTTGGAGGGCTGTGACGAACTCAACAGAATCTGCCTTTTCTTTCCTGCCTTGAGGCACTGTCTTTGCCTTGAGCGAACCTGGCTCATAGGCTACGGTGAAGGTGGCAGTGTAGGTGTCGGGATCGGTGTCTTTCTCCCCCATGATGGAGTCGTTGACGAGCAACTGCACACGGGGAGCGCGGCTATAGACGTTGACACGGAGGGAGTCGCTGCGATGGGCATTGACATTGTGGCGGAGATTGCCCACCACATTGGTGGTTTGGTAGTTCTCAGACCGCAACTCTACGGGTAAGTACTCCCCTTTTGCGTATGCCTGTGCCTGCCAGTTCCAATGGTTCTCTTCGGCAGTCCATCCCCACCCGTTCACATCTTCGTGTTCGCCATCGGGCACACTGGGACGCACAGCCATGGCGATGGGGCTACGACGCCAAAGGACATCGCGGTAGTAACTCTGTGGCTTCTTGTCGCCGATGAGGTCGAGGTCGCCACACCAGGCGTTGAACCAAGGCCATGAGAGGAACTGAATCCAGCGGTTGTCGGACCGCTCGAAGGTGTGTCCGAGTCCGGCTTCGCCCACATAGTCGATGGCTGTCCACACGAAGTCGCCAAGGATGTAGGGATGTTTTTCGACAAGGTTCCAGTTCTGTGCCATCTCGTTGGGATAGGATTCGGAACCATAGATGATGCGATCGGGGAAGGAGTCGTGGTCGGCTTCGTAGTGCCGCCACTCATAGTTGTAGCCGCCCACTTCCACGTTGTCGAAAGCGCGGTGGGAGTCGGTCTCCCACTTGAACTGCGGTCTGTCCCAGAAGGAATTGACTGCAATGGTGGTGGGGCGAGTGCCGTCGTTGTTGTTGATGACAAGGTTGAGTTCGAGGGCGATTTCCTTGCCACGGGGTATATCGGCACGCTGGGCTATCTCATTGCCGATGCTCCACATGATGACGGAGGGGTGATTACGGTCACGACGCACCATCAGCGCCATGTCGTCGTTATGGTTGCGGCGGAAATACTGACTGTAGTCATTGGGGCGCTTGGCTTCTTCCCACTGGTCGAACACTTCGTCAATCACCAAGAGTCCCAGACTGTCACAGGCATTGAGGAATGCCTCGGTGGGCAAATTGTGGCTGCAACGCACGGCATTATAGCCTTGCGCCTTCATGAGTTCCACCTTTCGGACGTCGGCACGGTCAATGCCTGCGGCTCCGAGCAGACCGTTGTCGTGATGGACACAGCCTCCGTAGAGTTTGAGGCTTTTGCCGTTGAGTTTGAAACCTTCTTCGGCAGAAAAACTGAGGGTTCGGATGCCAAAGGGAATGAAAAGGGCATCTTTTTCTTCTCCAGACTTGCTGAGATAGACTTTAGCGGTGTAGCGGTAAGGATTGTCGAGAGACCAAAGGGTTGGCGACGAAACTTTTATCTCGGTTGCCACATCCACTCCGTCTGTCGCGTTGCCACCCACTTCGAAACTATGCTCTCCATGCCCTACGACTGCACCTTGTACATCCAAAATATCTACACAAAAGGTGCCTGACATGGCACGGTTCTCCTCATTGAAAACTTTGGCAAAGACTTTCACATTGGCGTCTTTCCCTTTATTGATGAGTTCGGTACCATCCACAAAGGTGTCCCACTCGTTGAGATGCAACTTGTCGGTCGTTTCCATCCACACATGGCGGAAGATGCCGCTACCTGCATACCATCGGGAGTTCAGCCCTTCATTCACGGCTTTCACTGCGACGGTGATGAAACGTTCATCGTTCTGCCTACGATTTTTCTTATCGGCAAGTATCGAGTTGAGATTGACGACAAAAGGCATGTAGCCATAGACGTTGACAGCGGCCTTCACACCATTCACCCACACTTCTGCCTGATTATAGACTCCATCAAAACGAATGTTCACTTCAGTTTGAGACAGGTAGGTGTCGAGCGAGGCATTGCCCTGTATGGGCAAAGAGAAGGTGTTGCGGTACCAACCTTCGCCGCCTACGGTCTGTCCTGTGTCCCAATCGCCTATGCTCATGCGTGAGAAGGGTCCCACCTGCACGGCTGACCATGCTGCATTGCGCTGACGATAGTCTTGCGAGTCGAATGCTGGCTCCATGCTGAAATCATGGGGGACTGTAAGGGTTCTCCACTTGGAATCATCGAATTCGGGAGTTTCGGCATTGACAGCGGCACCACGATGGAATTTCCATCCCCGGTCAAGACTCTGTTTCCGCTGGGCGTAGCCTACGACGGAAAGGAAACAAAAGAGGGCTGATAACAGATACTTCATTCGGCTGACGAGTGAGTTAATTCTTAAAACTATGGATGGGGGCAGGGATACGGCCTCCTCTATCCACGAAACGCTGGGAGGAGAAGGTGTTGACGGGCATGATGGGGGCATAGCCAAGGAGTCCGCCAAATTCGACGGTGTCGCCAACGGTCTTGCCGACAACGGGAATGATACGCACGGCTGTGGTCTTCTGGTTGACCATGCCAATGGCACTCTCGTCGGCAATGATGCCGGCAATGGTGGTGGCAGGTGTGTCGCCAGGAATGGCTATCATGTCGAGTCCTACGGAGCAGACACAAGTCATGGCTTCGAGTTTCTCGATGGTGAGGGCACCAGCCTCAACGGCGTCAATCATGCCTTGGTCTTCACTCACAGGGATGAAGGCACCAGAGAGTCCACCCACATAGGAGGAAGCCATCACCCCACCCTTCTTCACCTGGTCGTTGAGGAGGGCAAGGGCTGCGGTGGTGCCTGGAGCACCAGGGTGTTCCACACCAATGCACTTGAGGATGTCGGCTACGGAGTCGCCGATGGCTGGTGTAGGTGCAAGGCTCAGGTCAATGATGCCAAAGGGTACACCGAGACGGCTACTTGCCTCTTGTGCCACGAGTTGACCGACACGAGTAATCTTGAAGGCTGTGCGTTTGATGGTCTCACATAGCAATTCAAAGTTTGCATCGGGAATTTGTTCCAGTGCATACTTCACCACCCCCGGACCACTGACACCCACGTTGATGATGGCATCGGCTTCGCTCACACCGTGGAAAGCACCTGCCATGAAGGGGTTGTCGTCGGGTGCATTGCAAAGCACCACAAGTTTGGCACATCCAAGGGAGTCTTTCTCTTTCGTTGCCTCGGCTGTGTCCTTGATGATGTCGCCCATCAGACGCACGGCATCCATGTTGATGCCCGTCTTGGTGGAACCGACGTTGACACTGGAGCAGATGCGCTCAGTGCATGCCAGTGCCATGGGGATGCTACGGATGAGGAGCTCGTCGCTCCGAGTCATGCCCTTCGACACGATGGCGGAGTAACCTCCTAAAAAGTTGACACCCACCTCTTTGGCAGCACGGTCGAGGGTCTTGGCTATCTGCACATAATCGCCAGGAGTGCGGCAGCAGGCACTGCCCACCAAGGAGATGGGGGTGATACTGATGCGTTTGTTGACAATGGGGATGCCAAACTCCTTGGCAATGTCTTCGCCCGTCTGGACGAGGTTGCAAGCAAGGGTCGTAATCTTCTTGTATATCTTCTCACACGTGACCGTCAAGTCCTTGTCGGAACAATCGAGCAGACTGATGCCCATCGTGATGGTGCGGACATCGAGATTCTCCTGCTCAATCATCTTGTTGGTCTCTATGACTTCTTGTAAGTTGATCATCGTTTCATTTACAATTTTTCAATTTACAATTTATAGTATCTGTCTGCATGCTGCATGGCAAATGGCAAATTGTAAATGGTACATGGAAACATGATTTTAGATTCTGTGCATTTTATCAAATATATCCTCCAACTGGCACTTCACCTGCACACCTGTGTCCTTGCCAATCTTGGTGAGTTCATCGCTCAATACGTCGAAGGCTTTGACGGACTTGGTCAAATCGACAATCATCATCATGTTGAAATACTCCTGCACGATGGTCTGGGAAATATCAAGGATATTGATCTGGTTGTCTGCCAGATAGGTGCAGACCTTGGCGATGATGCCCACGGTGTCCTTGCCCACCACTGTTATAATTGCTCTTGTCATCTTTCTATTTATAATTATTAATAATTTTCTATTTTGAACATTAAAACGTCCGCGTATAATCGCCGTCGTAAGTCTTGACCGTGAAAGTCACTTCTTCTTGTCCTTCGGGAAGAGGCATTGACATATACACATGTTCGGTGTAAGAGCCGCCATCACCCATCGGACGCTGATGAAGGAGGGAGTAATGCCCCACGCTGTCCTCGCAAAAGGCATATTGATGATTGCCGTAGCCTGTGGTCATCAGCCCCAAATGCATATTGAGGTATCCCCCACTCTTCCACATGCTTATCACCTTCATCGGAGAACGGGGCAACAGGGAAGCATCATGATAAGCCACCCCATTCACCACCATACAGAAAGAAGAAACAGGATATGGCGTGTCGGAGTAAATGGTTCGAATACTGTTCAACTTGAGTCCTGTGTTGCCGTCGTGGGTGTATGTTGCCAGACAGCGGAGCGTGGTGTCCTTCTTTTCCGATTCCACTTGTTGAGCAGCGACATTGTAGGTGGTGCCATCGTCCAGACGGACACTCACCACCCTTCCATTGGCATCGACAGACGCCACCAACAGGTCGGTGACGATGGGAGGGTAGTCGTCGTCATCGTCATTGGAACATGCAGCCACAAACAGCATGAACACCACACACAAGATGTCAGTCAACAGCCTTTTCATAATTGCGTAACGGGTTGGCATACATTGCCGTTATCTTCTCGCGGAGGAAGGGCACATCGGGGTGCTCCACATCCACCATCTTGACACGCTCCTCGATGTATGCGTTAGTCGTACCAGCAAGGGCATCACGGTTGATGTCGTAAATACGATAGTTCTTATGTATCTCGTGGTCTATATGTTCTGCCACAATGCGGAAGATGTCTGCTTTCTCAATAGCGGTAGGATCGAGGGTGTCAAGCCAGTCGTTGATGCAGCCTGCTGCCTGATAGTGTACATGCCCCTTCTTGCCCCAGATGCCCGTCTTCATGTTGTCAAGGTCGTCCTGCTTGGCTTTCTTCCACCCAGGAATGTCGCGTTTGCACTGGAACTCTTTTGCCTTCAGGTAGTCGCAAGGGTCATACTCATAGGAGATGGCAAGCGGTACGATGCGCATGTGGCGCAGGTTCTCGATGATGTCGGCTGTGGTCCTGCCAGCGGTAGGTCCACCCATGTTCAACATCTTGAGTACAGACTCTTGCGTACGGTCATCGGAATCTTTTGCACGTCCCTCACGCTGGGCAATCCAGATGTTTTCGTTCTTCTCGTTGATGACAAAGTGCATGTACTGGCTCATGTGGATGGATGACTTGAGCATCTCCTTGGGCGTCAAACCCCGATTGACCACAAACGACTTGTTCATCTTGACCAAGGTCTTGATCCACGGATAGATGAGCAGGTTGTTGCCAATGGCTATCTCGACCGTGGTGGAGAAACCGTCCTTCAACAGGAAGGTGTCGAGGAAAGCAGAATCGAGCACGATGTCACGATGATTGGACATGAAGGTGTAGTTACCCTTACGGTCCAAGGATTTGGGAAAGAAGAAACTATGCCCCGTGGTCGCCTTGTGCAGAACATAATACACCAACGGTTTCATGAATCGTTTCTGAAAGTCGAGCGGTGTCTTGATACCAACGAACATCATGCGTAGCAGTCCATTCCGCATACCTTTTGGCAGAGGTATCAAACCTTGCAGAATCTTGTCGAACTGACGGTCTGCCAGCATGCTCTCGAAAGCAGCCTTCATCTCGCCCTCGGCATACGGACGAATATCATCAAAATCAGATAATACCATAATCTATTACTTTAACGTTAACCCTAACCTTAACCCTCAACTCTTAACTCTAAACTCTTAACTCTAAACTCTTAACTCTAAAACCTACTCTTCCAATTTGTCGGCGATGATAGCGTTCAGCATATCCCTCATTTCATTGCCTTCGGCACGCACTTGCTGAGGGATGAAACTCGTGGGAGTCATGCCTGGAGTTGTATTGATTTCCAACATGTTGATCACATCTTCTCCTGCCTCGTTCTTGCTGATGATATAATCGATGCGAATCAAGCCGGAAGCACCCAAGATGTCATAGATTGCAGCGGTGAGTGCCTGCACACGTTGGGTTGTGTCGGCTGACAAACGTGCTGGTGTGATTTCCTCCACCATGCCATTGTACTTGGCATCGTAGTCGAAGAAGTCGGTCTTAGGCACCACTTCTGTAATCGGCAGCACATGCATACCTGTAGCCTTGGTCTTATAGACACCATTGCTGATTTCGACACCCTTCAGTTCACTCTCAACCAGCACTTCGGGACATTCCTCCATCGCTTTTTCAATGGCTGGAACAACATCCTCCAAGGTTTTGCAGTGGGTCACGCCAAAACTGGAACCACCACCATTGGGCTTGATGAAACAGGGCAGCCCCACTCTGTCAATCAACTGCCGGGCATCAACCTCCTGACCTTGACGAATCAATATATCCTCTGCCACCTTCACACCAAACCCTTTCAAGAACTGGTTCAAGGCGAACTTGTTGAAAGTCATAGATTCCACCAGCACACCACTCGTTGAATAAGGAATACCAAGCAGGTCGAAATAGCCCTGCAACGTACCATCCTCTCCTGGGGTGCCATGAATGGTGATGTAAGCATAATCGGGGCGGATGTCCCTTCCCCACTCATCTTTAAACGTGAAGTTATGGCGATAGACCGCAGACTTCTTGCCATTTGGCAGATGTGCCACCCATCCCTGATGACTCACCTCCACAATGTAAACGTCGTACTTCTCCTTGTCAATCCATGAATCAATGCCTGCCGCACTTCTCAGCGACACATCGTGTTCAGAACTGTCACCGCCTGCCACGATTGCAATTACTTTTTTCATTTTTATTATATCTTTAACTTAAACGTTAACTTTAGATCAAACTTTAACCTTAACCCTAACCTTAACTCTATACCCTCAGCCCTAAACTTCTCCCACATATCCTCTCCACTTCTCTAACAACGACTGGATGTCTTCGGGCAGTTCTGAGTTGAACATCATCTCCTTACCCGTCCGTGGATGCATAAAACCTAATGTCTTTGCATGAAGGACTTGGCGAGGACAGAGCTTGAAACAGTTGTCGATAAATTGACGATACTTTGATGAGTTCGTCCCCTTCAACACTTGATCACCACCATAGCGTTCATCGCAGAACAGGGGGTGACCAATATGTTTCATGTGGGCACGAATCTGATGGGTGCGTCCAGTTTCCAACACACACTTCACCAAAGTTGTGAAGCCAAAGCGCTCCAGAATGTAATAATGCGTCACTGCACTCTTGCCTGTCTCAGAGTCGGGAGGAAAAACAGCCATCCGCATCCTGTCCTTGGGGTCACGTCCGATGTTGCCTTCTATTCTTCCTTCATCCTCCGTAAAGTTCCCCCACACCAAGGCATTATACTCACGTTTGGTGGTCTTGTTGAAAAATTGCAAGCCAAGACTCGTCTTTGCCGCTGCCGTCTTAGCCACCACCAAAAGTCCACTGGTATCCTTGTCGATGCGGTGCACCAATCCTATCTCCGGGTCGTTAATATCATACTGAGGCATGTCTTTCAGATGCCATGCAATAGCGTTCAGCATCGTACCGTTCCAGTTGCCAAAGCCTGGATGCACCACCATTCCTGCAGGTTTATTAATGACCATCAGGTCACCATCCTCATACACAATGTCTAACGGAATATCTTCAGGTGTGATTTTGTTCTCATAATGCGGGCGGTCGAGCATCACCTGAATCACATCGTCAGGTTTCACTTTATAAGAGCGTTTCACAGGCTTCCCGTTCGCCATGATGAAACCCGCATCAGCCGCTTTCTGAACACGGTTGCGGCTGGTACCCGACAACTGGGTGAGCAGAAATTTGTCCACCCGCAAGAGTTTTTGCCCCTTATCGGCTACAATACGATGATGCTCGTATAACTGTGAGGTTTCATCGTCCTCCAGTTCATCCACTTCAGAGTTCAATGTCGAAATCTTCTCCGTCTTCATCAATGTTTACGTCTTCAAAGTCATCTTCAACATCAAACTCATCCTCATACATGGTCGAGTCTATTTCGCCACCACCAATCACCAGTGTCAATGGTCGGTCACGCGGAATCGTCTCCCCAGCATGCACATCCCGGGTGCCTTGCTTCACACCAAGCACCAAATCCTTCGGTCTGCCCAGCACAGGCTTGTGTGCCGTCAGCTTGAATCCTAATGATTGCAGCAGTGCCACAGCCTCACGCAACGAGCCATGACCCACCACATCCGGCACTTGAGCCATCGGCTCTCCCTTGAGGTTGACGGTCAGATAAACCATGCGTCCGCCCTTCACCTCATAGCCTGACTTTGGCGACTGTTCCAACACCGAGCCACGTGGGGCACTCTTGTCATACACCGAGTCAACGACCAAAGCCACCAAGCCACGGTCTTTCAGCATGGTCTCCGCATCATACAACGATTTGCCCAACACATTGGGCACTTCAATCTTTTCGCCATGATGCGTGAACGAATCCAGCATGTACAATGCCCCAACGGGCATAGCCACAATGATGAGCACCATCATTACGATGTTCACCCAAAACTTAACCCCCGATTTTCCAGTAAAAAAATTCTTCAAAGCCATTTCGCGCGTACACTATTTTATTTATGGGGACAAAGGTAGTCATTTTAAGTGAAAAGTGAAGAGTGAAAAGTGAAAAATCTAAGTTACTTGCCATTCAGATGCTCGGTTACTTGGATTTTTCACTTTTCACTCTTCACTTTTCACTCTTTTTTGATGCAATAAAAAAGCAGAAGTTTCCTTCCGCTTTAATGCTTATTTGCCATGATGTTCACTTGATACGGTGAGTGACTTGCGCCCCTTCTTGCGACGAGCGGCAAGAACGCGGCGGCCATTAGCAGTCTGCATACGCAGACGGAAGCCGTGCTTGTTAATCCTCTTTCTGTTGTGAGGTTGGAATGTTCTTTTCATTGTCTTATTCTATTTTTTATTGTTAATCTTTTCGTACCTTTCATTCAATCTTACCGCTTCAATGCCGCAACATTTGCGGAAAACGACTGCAAAATTAGTGAATTTCGGGAAATCGACAAAAGAAAAAACCAAAAAACACCAAGTTTTTTTGTCATTTTAATGATTTTCCGCAATTTTGACCTCGCCAAAGGTGGGATTTTCACTTTTAGTTTTTCACCTTTCACTTTTTTTCACTACCTTTGCACCCGATTTTGAAAAGAATTGTAATTTGTAAATACTAAATCGAAAATTTTGAACTATGGCTATTTTAGCAGGTGACATTAAGAAAGGTGTATGCCTCCGTCTTGACGATGGCAAGATTTATGTAGTAATTGATTTCTTGCACGTGAAGCCAGGCAAGGGAAATACAGTGATGCGTACCAAACTTCGCAACGTGGAGGATGGTCGTGTGCTCGAGCGCACATGGATTGTATCTGCCAAACTCGACGATGTGCAGGTTTCGCACCAGCAGTTCCAGTACCTCTACAAGGAGGGCGAGGAAATGGTCTTCATGAACACAGACACTTATGAGCAAGTAAACATCTCCAAAGACCTCATCACAGGTGGTGACTTCCTCAAGGAAGGCGAGACCATGGTGATGGCTTCCATCGACGAATCAAGCGGCACCATCCTCACTGCTGAAGCGCCCGTCAAGGTGGTTCTTGCAGTAACCTACACAGAGCCAGGCTTCGCTGGCAACACTGCCACCAACGCAACCAAACCTGCCACACTCGAAACTGGTGTGGAGATCCGCGTACCTCTCTTCATCAACGAGGGCGACCAGATTGAAGTGGACACTCGCGATGGTTCTTACGTGACCCGCAAGTAATCACATATACAAACAACGAATTTCACGAATAAGACGAATTGGGACAAGTGTCTGACCATCAGCCTTGTTTCAATTCGTCTCATTTCGTGAAATTCGTTGTTTTACTTCCAGAACACGAAGTACACCGCTGCCACCAGACAGAGGAACGCAGCGGCATGGTTCCAATGCAAATGCTCACCTTGAAACATGAACGAGGCGATAATGGTGAACACCGCGAGCGACACCACTTCCTGAATCACCTTCAACTGCACCAACGAATAGGGACCGCCATTGCCCACAAAACCCAACTTGTTGGCTGGCACCTGCAACGAATACTCGAAGAAGGCAATGCCCCATGAAAACACAATCACTAACCACAACGGCCAACTGTTTGAAATGTTCATCTGCTGCAACTTCAGATGACCGTACCATGCCAGCGTCATAAAGATGTTACTGCCGATGAGCAGCAATATCGTGTAAAGTCCATTCATCATAATCGTTTTCAATTTTACTGCGAAGGTACGGCTTTTTTTCAAAAAAATGATGTCAATTAAATCTTTTTTGTCAACTTTGCGTCTTGTTAGTAGATTACATTGATAAATCATCAAGCAATGAACGAGGAAACGGAACAGTTACTGTCAGAATTAGAGAGGATTGTCGTGGAGCGGCAAGACTGGCTTTTCCGTTTTGCTTATATGCGAATCGGTGTGAGGGAAGATGCAGAGGATGTGGTGCAAGAGGTGCTGCTGAACGTGTTCCGGCGATTGAGGGAGAAGATGCATGTGGAGAGCGTGGAGCAGTATGTCATCCGTTCCATCAGCAATGCCTGCAAAGACTACTTCCGACGAAGACCGCTCAGCATCGTTCCACTCGACAAAGCAGAGCAAGTACCCGTCCATGAAGGCGACAGACAGATACATGAGGAGTTTGTGAGAATCAACAAATTGCTGGACACCTTGCCCAAGGAGCAATCAGAAATTGTGCGATTAAAGTGCTACGACAACCTGACTTTCAAACAAATAGCAGAGTTGCAAGACATTCCAGAGGCGACAGCGAAATCGAGATACCGCTACGCCATCATGCACTTAAAGAGTAAGATGAGAGTTGACAGTTGAGAGTTGAGAGTTGAGAGTTGAGAGTTGACAGTTGAGAGTTGACCAATTTCTAAATTACCAAATAAATTGTACATTGTAAATTGTCAAATTGTACATTGCTTTCTTACAACATACAAAACTTCAATCAAGTATTGAACGATATGAATAACGAGAATATCAACATCCCCGAGGAGGACTTCAACGAAGGGTTGGAGGACATCGAGCAGATGCTCAAACCCCAATGCGAGTTCAAGGCATCAGACACCTTGAAGGAAGAGGTGCTGGCTCGTGCAAGGCAGGAAGTGAAGCCTCAACGCAAGGTCAAGATTTGGCCATGGGTGGCTGCTGCCTGTGCTGTCGGCTTTCTGATGTTGTGGCTCACCCCACCCGAGAAGACACAGAGGGACGAAGCTCTCCATGCCTATCTGGTCAGTGCCTACCATGCAAAGCATCAGCGGGCGATATCTAACCAGATGGACGCACGCGAATCCTTCGAAGACATCGAACGGAGATTGAGAATTGAAGGAGCGCAACTGAAAGAAGAATTCAAAATGCCAAATCAAATCTATTAACTCCAGAAACAATGAAAAAGATGATATTCATGGCTGCACTCTTGGTCAGTGTGTATGCCTGCAAAAACGAAACAACCAACGACAATCTGCCTATGCCATCCACCTTCCCAGAACTCTTTGATGGTTTGCTTCAACAGGGGGGACATGTGCATGTGGACATCTATAGTGACGATTCTGTTCGCACCGATTATCTTTACAAGTGGTTCGACCTCTATCAGGACAAACGGACATACGATGTGGATATGGATACGACCCTGATTGACGGAACCCACCTGAACGACTCCATTGCTGACATGGTGACTGAAATGAGAGCCGTAGAAGACAGTGTGGCAAGAACTGAGATGACGATTCGCGATTATGCCCAAAAGGGGGGGCAGCACTTGGAGGAGAAGTACATTCACCAATCTGCCAAGTACTACAAATTCGAGAGCCATCTCAACGGAAAGGATTCCATTGAGTTTGTCATTGCCACCAAGGAGCTGACCGATTCTCTTCCCGAAGACTGCAAGAAGGATGATTTCAGAGAGAGTTTCAGATATTATCCTGAATTCTTCCACTATTATTATACACATCAAACAAACGGGGATAATCACGTGAGCTTAACTTACCATCGCGAAGAACGTGTCAAAGGCAAGAAAGCCACCAATGAGGATGAGATTCGCAAGTTGTTGCTTGATTACATCGCTAAACAAAAGGGAACAAAGGAATATCATGTTCAGTATCTGATAGACGAGGGAAAGGATTTCGATCAGTCTGTCATCACCTTCCATTCACGCAAGAACAAAGAAAAGGTGCATATGGAGGGAACGCTTTATGTGCTTCCTGGCACGGGCAAGGAAAAAATCAGGAATGTGGAGGAATTGCGTTCCATGTTGAAGGAATTCACAACCACCCACTATGCAGGGTATTTGAATTATCATTATGTGGACAAAACTTTTGACATGAAGGAATGTGACCGGTACGCGAATCAACTGATGGAGTTGACCATCGGTGATAAAAGACCATGGGATAGCGTCGCCAATTTGTTCCATGTGCAGATAGGAAACTACTGGAAGGGGGAAGGTCTCAAAATCCTCATGCTGAAGCCCATCAACAGTTCTTACTTCATGCCATACCTCGTATGGATGGAAATAAAGAGCATCCACAACAATGAGATTGAATGGCTGCCCGGATATGAAGGAGGATATTTGCACCGATGATGAGTGAAAAGTGAAGAATGAAAGATGCGATTGAGCGAGTGCAAAGGGCAAGCTTGTTTGAAACTATGCCGAGCGTGAGCATCTTTGGCGAAGCCAACAGTGAAAAAATCATAGTACTGGCTAATTGAATGGTCGGTTACTTAGATTTTTCACTATTCAAGCTCACTTGAAAAAACATTTCCGACTTTTCTTTGGTCACTATTCACTATTTTTCGTACCTTTGTGGCAAATTCATTCTAATTTGAAACTAAAACCAAAACAACAATGAGCACAAAACAAAAACGCTTCCTCCTTTCGGAGAATGAAATTCCAACACAGTGGTACAACATTCAGGCAGACATGGTGAACAAGCCACTACCACCTATCCACCCTGCAACAAAACAGCCACTGACCGTGGATGACTTGGCACACATCTTCCCTCGTGAGTGCTGTGTGCAGGAACTGGACACCACACATGCTTGGATTGACATTCCTGAGGAAGTGCTTGATAAATATAAGTATTACCGCAGCACACCATTGGTGCGTGCTTACGGTCTGGAGGAGGCTTTAGGCACTCCTGCCCACATCTACTTCAAGAACGAGAGCACCAACCCACTCGGTTCTCACAAGATCAACTCTGCCCTGCCCCAATGCTACTATGCCAAGATGGAGGGCACCACGAACGTGACCACTGAGACAGGCGCTGGTCAGTGGGGTGCCGCCCTCTCTTATGCAGCTAAGCTCTATGGACTGGAAGCCGCTGTCTATCAGGTGAAAATCACCATGCAGCAGAAGCCTTACCGCAGCAGCATCATGCGCACTTTTGGCGCAGCCGTGACGGGTTCACCCTCCATGTCCACCCGTGCCGGCAAGGACATCATCACCAAAGACCCCACCCATCCTGGCTCACTCGGCACAGCCATCTCTGAGGCTGTCGAGCTCGCCACCACCACTCCCAACTGCAAATACACACTCGGTTCTGTGCTGAACCACGTGGGTCTGCACCAGACCATCATCGGTTTGGAGGCTGAGAAGCAGATGGAGATGGCTGGCGAATATCCCGACATGGTGATTGCCTGCTTCGGCGGCGGCAGCAACTTCGGTGGCATCGCCTTCCCATTCATGCGTCACAACATCCTCGACGGCAAGAAGACAGAGTTCATCGCTGCCGAGCCAGCCAGCTGTCCAAAGCTCACACGCGGTCAGTTCCGCTACGACTTTGGCGATGAGGCTGGCTACACGCCTCTGCTGCCCATGTTCACGTTAGGTCACAACTTCAAGCCCAGCAACATCCATGCAGGCGGTCTGCGCTACCACGGTGCCGGCGTCATCGTCTCTCAGTTGCTGAAGGACGGCCTGATGAAGGGTGTAGATATTCCTCAACTGGAGACCTTCGAGGCAGGCATGCTCTTCGCCCGCACCGAAGGCATCATTCCTGCTCCCGAAAGCACACATGCCATTGCTGCCACCATCCGCGAGGCAAAGAAGTGCAAGGAGACTGGCGAAGAGAAAGTCATCCTCTTCAACCTTTCTGGTCATGGTCTCATCGACATGCCAAGCTACGAGGCATACATCAACGGTGACTTGCAAAACTACACGGTGACAGACGAAGATGTGGCTAAGAACTTGGCAGAATTAGATAAACTCTAATGAGAATTAAACATCTATTATTAACGCTATTAGTCTCTTGTACCACAACAGCTGTGGCACAAGAGACTTTTCGTTTTGGCACCAACACAAACCCCAATGGTGTGAAATTCGAGGTTGACCGCCGCGGCTTCATCATCGGCGGCAAGCACGTGCTGCCCGTGATGGGCGAGATGCACTACAGCCGTGTGCCCGAAAGGGAGTGGCGGCGCGAGATTCAGAAGATGCGGGCTGGCGGCATCACCGTCCTTGCCACCTACGTGTTCTGGATTCATCACGAGGAAGAAGAAGGCAAGTGGAGCTGAAGATTCTCCCTCTCGGCAAGGACTACCCCATCTACCTGCAGAAGGAGCAGAAAGCGGAACTGGACAAAGCACCCGATGGCATCCTCCTCTCGCTGGATGGCATTCAGGTGCTTGAACGAAGTACCCAAGAATACACAACAGAAGAGTGACAAAATCGACGTCGTCGACATCGGTTTGCCGACATCGACGATGTCGGTTGGTCGATGTCGACGACGTCGGCAAAGAGGTTGTGGAAGCGCCCATAAAGGGGATGTGTCATCGTGGCAAGGGCTGACCTTTCAGTCGGGCACGAATGTTCATCATGTCAACTATGTTATAGGTGATGCTGATGAGACCAACACTCATCAGCAGGGAGAGGGCTGCGGCAACAATTATGCGGGAGTTTTCGCTAAGCCACTGAAGAAGGATGAATTGGGTACGGAAAGTGAAGAGAGGAACTTGGGCAGGCGTGGAAAGAAGGAAGACCATGCCGACAGCACCACCGATGATGCCTGCCACAAAGGCGACCACCATCGCCATCTTGTAGCGACGGAGTGTTGCTTCCTGATACTGTTTGATGTACTCCACAGCATCGAGACGTTTGGTGAGCGATGCCATGAATGCATCATTGTCGTCGAAATGGGGCTTTTGAGCGAGGAAAAGTTCCTCAAGGGCTTTATCTTTGTTCATATCTTCAGTCTTTCTTTTAGTTTGTTGCGTCCTCGTGAGAGTTGCTGCTTGACGGCATCCTCGGAGGATTCTGTGATGGTGGCTATCTCTTTGATGCTGTATCCGTTGAGGTAGAAAAGCGTGATGGCAGAGCGTTCCTTGGGCGGAAGGGTGCGAAGGGCGAGGTAGAGGTCTTGATGGGCAAAGGAGGATTCAGCAGAGGTATTGCCGATGAGTGTCCGTGCTGCCTCGATGCTCTCCATCGTCCGACAACTCGCCTTGTGGTTGAGGAACGTGTTGTGGGCAATCTTGAAAAGCCAAGAACGGAACTTTCCCTTGTCCTGATACCCTGCAGAGGAGAGGTAAGCCTTGACCAAAGCATCTTGTGCCAAGTCGTCGGCATCATCCTTCTTGCCACAGCTGAGAGCAAGCAAGAAGCCTCTGAGTGCCTCCTGCTCACGCTCAACGTGGGTGATGAATTCTTCTCGTGTCACGGGTTAAGCCTGTTGGGACAGTTGACGTTCTTCTGCTTCAATCTCTTTGGCGAGCATCTTCTTCGCTATAAAATAGTTGATGAAGAAAGCAATGCCTACGGCCAGAATAATTGAACCAAACACAGTAGCCACCACTGGGTCATCTGCATCCCAACCGCCCTCATAGCCGATAAATGCTCCGAATCCAATGAAGACAAGTCCTACCAACGATATCATAGTGCCCCACTGCAGTTTGTTGACCAGCTTCTCCTTCAGCGACTTTTGCTTCGGAGTCACCTTCTTCAGTAACTCCTCCACATCGATGCCAGGGTTCTTCTCGATGGCTGCCAACGCCACCTCCACACGCTTATTGGTCTCGTTCCGCTTATTGCGAATAATCATCCAAATGACCAAGAAAAAAAGAACACATCCCATGAAAAGCGGCAGCAAAAACAAGATTGCTCCTATCACTGTTGAAAATTCTAAAAGTCCATTAATTCCCATTTTCTTCTTTTTTTTATTGTTAAACTTTTGTTTTGTTCTTGAACCAGTTCATCTATATAACAAGAACAAAAGACAAAAGGTGACAACGAAAGTGATTTTTTTCGGAGAGGGGATAACACTCTACACTTGCAAAGGTAATGTTTTTTTTAATTTTTTCTTCACTCTTTGCAATTTTTCGCGTTCTATCATCGTATATACAAATAGAAGACCTCGAAAAATGGTGACAGATATAGAGATAAATCTGATAGAGGGGCTGAAGGAACAAAGCCCCAAGGCTCAGCAGATGATGGTTGAAAGATATGGCAGACATGTCTTCAACCAGGTGGTGAGGCTGTTGCCAAGTGTGGAGGATGCCGAAGAGGTGTATCAGGATGTGTTCCTGAAGGTTTTTCTAAATATAAATAGGTATGAGGAAGAAAAGTCGTCCTTCAAGACGTGGGTGTCACGCATCGCCTACAACGAGTCCATCACCTGGCTGAGGCACAAGCGACGAGAGGTCATCTACTTTGAAGATCAGGACGGAGAGGCGGAAAGGCTGTCGGAGGCGGAAGTGGAGGCAACCTTGGGACATCCCAACCAAGAGACGGTGCAACTGATACGGGCAGCCCTGAAGCATCTGCCACCCGAGGAAAGGAGCCTCATCACGATGTTCTACTATGAAGAGATGAGCGTGAAGGACATCGCCTACGTGACCGACTCTCCACCCAACACCATCGCCTCGAAACTGTTCCGAACGAGAAAGAAACTTTGCAAAATCATTCAAATGCTCCAATCATGAAAGAAGATTATATAGAAACATTACGCCTACAGGACACGAACCTTCGTGACGCCATCAGGCTGGAAGAAGAGGCTTTGCCACCGATGCCAGCCGACCTCAACGCACGGCTGATGCAGCGTGTGGCGAAGGAAGAGAAGAAGCCACGTCGCATCGTGTGGCCATGGATTGCCGCTGCTTGTGCGGCAGGCGTGTTGATGATTTGGCTGACACCACCCAAGGTGACGCCTGAGGATGTTGTCGCAAAACAGAAGCCAAAGGTGGAACAGCAGACCCCATCCCCAGCCCTTCCCTCGAATGGGAAGGAAGTGGTTAGTCCAGAAGCTTTCAAGGTGGAAGAATCCGCGATTGCGAAAGCAGAGACTGAAAAGGCATCGCGGAGAACAACCCCAAGACAGGAGAAAACCGAGAATGCTCAGATGACTCCGCCCTCCCAAGCCGAAGAGCCTGCCACCGATCTGCTTGCCGTGCAAGAGACAGAAGTATCTACTCCCCTCCCTTCAGGTGAGGGGCAAGGGGGTGGGTCTGTCGTCACGCTGACCGAGCGAGACATCCCTATCACACGTCCCGAAAACTACAAATACACTCCAGAGGAAATTGCCCTGTTGAAGCAGCAAGCCAACGAGGCTTACCTGAAATGGGTGGAGCTGGAACTGGAGATTTCAAAATACACATTAGAAAAAATGGCACAGAAATAAAAAAAATTGAAGGTTCGGATGCTTTTTTCAACAACGAATATTTCGAATATGACGAATTTATACAATACACAATGCACCCAAGGGTGCAACGAATAAAAACGAATGCTGAGTGTAGCCATTCGATTCCATTCGTTGCCGCTTGCGGCATTAGGAAAATACATCTTCTCGCCGCATGGTAAATTAGAATTATTCGCTTTATTGGCTACGCCGAGCTAAAGGTTCGTTGTTGAAAATGAAGCGTTTGGAACTTCCGAAAGTTAAATAAAAAAACAAGAACGATATGAAACGCTTATTCATTTTGCTGCTCATCGCATGCAGCACCATCGCAACTATCCATGCCCAGCAACGGGCAAAGGGTCAGCAGACCACACCCATCCACGTCAAAACGCTGTTCAACGACATCATCAAGACTTGGGGAGCTCCTTCTGACGAGGTTTTTTCCATCAACAAGAACCCCAATACGAACCTGATTGAGTCGAGTGTAAGAATCACCTACTTCGTCGCCAACAACTCAGACTGGACAGACGAAAACGACAAATCACTCAATCTTAAAGACATCAGCGAGGCATTCAAGAAAGATGAGCCAACCTCTTATCAACTGCTCCATCTGTCACCAGGCACCAACGAATCTTTCTCGCTGAGGGCTGTTGATGGAAACGGAAAGGACAAAAGTTACCTCATCCGCGGCATGAACAAAGAGGAAATGTGGCTGCTCTGCACCAAGAACGCTGAGAACCCTCAACTGCGCGACGCATACGCCATCAAATGGTCACTCTCCGATGATGAGAGAAAGATTCTTGGCGCCATCTATCAGATTACCTCCCTGCGTCCCGACATCTACGAGAAGGAACTGGCATCGTCGAAGAAGACTTTCAAGATTGTGGGACGTGTGGACGAGAACATCAAAGACTCGCTCTACAACATCTACATCGCTGAGTCGGGTGAAGAACTTGCCAACATTGGAGATGATGACTATGTGGCTTGCGTGCCTGTCATCAACAAACGCTTTGAGTGGCAGACAGAACTCGATAAGCCTATGGCGGGACGCCTGCGCTGCATCTTCCCCGATGGTTCACTCTGCTCCGCCTGGATTAACCTCGACTTCGTGCCTGGCGAGACCTACAACATCACCGTACACAACGGCTATTTTGATGACGACCAAGACTATGAGCGCCGCGTGGGACGCTACTCGGGAAGGAGCCTGCTGAATGAACGGCAAAAACGAGGGAATGACGATGTGGCCGTGGTGGACGATGAGTGGGGGGGTGACACTGTGGTGGTGGACGACGAGTGGGGAGATGGTTGGGAGGAAGTTGACACGATACCCGGCTACAATGAGGGGGACGTTTCTCCAGCCCTTGCCAAGGCTCAATTCAAACCTACACCTGAACAGGAGATGCGATTGGAGGCCAAGTCCAAGGCCATCGAGGCTAACATAAATGCCATCAAGGCCACTTATGAGGCTCTGGAACCTTTTGTGAAAATGGGGTCACTCACTGGTTCAGACAACTATTTCAAACAAATCATCAAACTGAACAAGGAGTTGGATGTGAAGTGTCAGGACTACATCAAGTATTTGGGAAGTTTTGATAGTCTTCCTTCCGATTGGAAGACTGACCTATACGGAGGAATTTTAGGGTTCTACTCCGAACAGAGCCAAGGATTCGGGGAGTTGTACAAGAAAGTCGGTGTCCTTCCCAAGCCTACCCAGAAGGCTCAGAAGTACGTCAATCAACTCATGGAGAAATACATGAAGGAGATGGGTAAAGTGATGACAGAGAATTAGCAGCAGAAGGGGGGCAAAACACAGAGATTGTATAATAGACAACGGATTTCACGGATTGAACGACAGACAAACGCCATCGAATGAAAAAACGCCTCATTTGCCACAAAATGAGGCGTTTTTCATCCTTAAAAGAAAAATTATCCTAAAAAGGATAATCCTAATTAGGATAATTTATAAAAAAATCATACCTTTGTGCTCAAAATGAATAAGGTATGGACAATCCATTTGTAACAAAAGGCTACGCTGGAGCCCAATATTTCTGCGACAGAGTGGAAGAAACCAAGCAGTTGGTAGAACTGACCGCCAATGGTAACAACATGGCACTTATATCCCCTCGGCGGGTGGGCAAGACAGACCTGATACGCCATTGCTTCCACCAACCCGAGATTCAGGAGCACTTTTACACGTTCCATATTGACATCTACGCAACAAACAGCCTGCGTGATTTCGTCAATGTCTTTGGGCGAGCCATCCTCGACGAACTCCGTCCCAAGGGACGTGCTGTGTGGGAGGGATTCATCAATGTATTACGCTCCATACGTTCCGAAATCACATTGGACATCAACAGCATCCCGACATGGAGCCTTGGACTTGGAGACATCGAAAACCCGGCCGTCACACTGGACGAAATCTTCCAGTATCTTCGCGAGGCAGACAAGCCCTGCCTTGTGGCCATCGACGAGTTTCAGCAAATCACACGCTACAGCGACGCCCCCAACGTAGAAGCGACCCTCCGCACCTACATCCAACGCTGCATCAACGCCACCTTCATCTTCGCAGGTAGCAAACGCCATCTGATGGGCGAGATTTTCACCTCACCCTCTCGTCCGTTCTACCAGTCTGTGCTCATCATGAACCTGAAACCTATCCCCGTAGAGAAATACGAAGAGTTCGCACAGATGCAGTTCGCAAAATTCGGGAAGGCGTTGGAAGAAGGAGTGGTGACCAACATCTACGGACGGTTCGATGCCGTCACCTCGTGCATCCAACGTGTTTTGAACGTCCTCTTCCTCAAAACACAGCCCAACACCCGCTGCACCCTCGACATGGTGGATGCTGCCATCACCTACATCCTCGACATGTTCTCCGAGACATACGCAGACCTGCTGGACAAGATACCCGAAAAACAACGCGAAGTTTTCATCGCCATTGCGCGAGAAGGTAAGGCTCAAAGCATCACCAGCAAAAACTTCATCAAGAAACATCACTTGCAAACGGTCAGCGTCGTGACAGCCGCCGTCCGTGGATTGTTAGACAAAGACTTCATCACCCAAGAGAAATCCACCTACATGGTCTATGACCCCTTCTTTGCCCTATGGCTGAACAGGGATGACAACCATTCAAGATAACGTCACGCGAGTTCGATAGAACAAAAATAGGTTGATTTGCAATGCCTCTGCGAGACAGAATCTTTAGAGCGAACTGACGTTTTCTCCAGCGCCGCGCAAGGCTCATATCCGCTTCATCTGCTTAATCATCGCGAAGCGGTATGTTGATAGACAAGTTCCTGCGGAAGGATGGAACGGATTGAACGGATGTGGAATCGATTTTTCTCACGTTATTCTCCAGCCTCTTCCTTATGCTTGACCCACCTTTTTTCAAGTAGTCCATGATGTCCTTCACGTTGGCGGCGATGCTGACATGCCGAAACTCATCAGCGCAGCCCAAAACGATCATACATCATGCCAACTGAACACAAACTCTTGACAAAGGCATATTTTTTTGTATCTTTGCACTTGCAATCAGCTTCTCAGACAGGAAGCCATCCAACAACAGCGCCCCGTAAACCGATTGTTGCGACTCATCAGCCGCAACAATCGGTTTATCAATCGCAACTTTCGGCACATCAGCCGAAAGTTGCGATTATTTTTGTCCCTTCGCGAAAAGCAAGAGAGACGTATGGCAATCACAAAGGACGGGTATCAAAGACCACTTCCACAGTCTCTATCGGGGCTTGTATGGCGCAAATGGGAAAGAAAGTCCTGCTTATCGACCTCGATGGACAGGCAAATCTCACCTTGTATTTCATCCCAAACGAGGATGACATTGAGACCAGCATCTTGGATGCTCTCGTAGATGGAGCACCATGGCCAGTGAAGCATATCAGGGACAGTTCATCGACCCTAAAGAGTGAACGATGAACCCATGTCGCTATGTCCCTATGCCCTTGTTAATAGTCTGCTGTATTAGATTTGTAGTTGGTCATATTTCCTACAAACACAATGGAGGCTGCAATGGCATTTACTATGCCGCTTGCAGCCTCCAACTGTATTTGTAGGAACATAACCCCAACTACAAACAAAATCCTATCAACCACAGACCAAATGCGGCAACCTACAAACCATGTTTTGTAGGTTATAAACATTGTCTTAACTTTGTACCATCAACGTTGACAAAGGCAGGCCCTTAAATTTCTGATAGTAACGATATTATGTACAAAATCATTAATAAAACTATTGGTGTCCGCTAAAGTTTTTCTACCATCTAACAATTTCTATTCGGCCGTTGGCGCAAGAGTTGATTTATCTCATCAGGATTCATAGGAGCCTCAGTCTTGCATCCAGAATTCCAGCCATTGAATAAGGTCATCTTTGAAGAAAGTGTATTTCTTGTCAGAGTGACAATTGTCATCCATGACTCGAATGGTGCTATCTGCAAA
>SAMEA3663010__coassemble_61_pt1 | contig 62923 bp, 42 predicted proteins | sample SAMEA3663010__metabat2_low_PE_015 | metagenome-assembled genome bin SAMEA3663010 (sample SAMEA3663010) | pig gut metagenome | biome: pig gut; feature: pig-associated habitat; material: faeces | place: France | collected 2012 | reverse complement strand
TATTATGGCGTCTCGGACGCTGCGTGATTATTCAAATTTTTAACGAACTATTGAATCAGCAAACACCAATTTTTTTTCAGAGTGAATGTTACCATTTCCTTTTTTCGTCCATAAGGCTATGAAGACTATCACGATTCACACTCATTTTCATTTCATCAAGCAGACTTTCAAATGCATTGTAAATGTCCTCGCGCTCTTCTGTCTCAATAAAGTGCAGACCGTTATCAATCTTATTGAATCCCTCAATATAGTCAGACGCTATGGACAATATCGAGTTCGAGAATGTATCTGGTTCTTTTGCTGCCTCTGTAATTTTACGCCGTGCGTCTTTCCATAAGGTCACAGCCTTGCTGTATTGGGATTTAGGAATAGCCTCTTTTCCATCCCAATGGCGCAAAGGATTATTCATGTTCTCCTGCAACCATTCATGGGAACGTTGTTTGGTGATGCTCATGTCTGGTATCTTGTATGTATAGGAACGTTTGATTGCCCTGCCTACTTCTGCAGGAATACTTTCCAACCAGAGGCTTTGCAAATTAGGTAAATCTACAGGCAACGGAAAGTCAACAGAAGAATAACCAAACAAATCATGGATAACCAATCTTTCCAAATCTTTCAATTGTTTGATAGATGAGACATTGTGTATGATTCCTGGATTTCCAATCAACCCTAAACGGATAAGGTGTGGATAAAAGGCGGGAACATTGGTCAAATCAACCCCTGTGATGTTTCGCAGAATCAAATCCTTCAGATTGGGCAATCCAACATTGGGCAGATAATCTTTTTGTAGCTCAACTATAAGTGCAAGCGAATATCCGTCATTGTGAGAATATATCCGTAAGTCTGGTGATAGTTTCCCTCTTAGTGTAACCTTTCGGATGTCTTGAGGTAGATAAATCTCTTCCACATCAGAGTCGTTCACTTCAAGTGTTTCTATATGCGTGTACCTGACATCCAAGACCGGCTGTCCGCAATGTTCCCACACGAGCTCCCGAATAAGCCATCTCCGTTCAAGAAAGGGTATTAGCAGAGGACGATAACGTGTAGTTACAACTCGATTTAATCTTGGCAGCTTGTTCAGTTCCTCATAATCATTTATTAAATCTAATATTTCGTCATTTACGCTACACAATCCTATGGGATATCCTTTCCCGGCAACCATGGAAAATCTTCCCCATTGACAATCTGCTTGCTGATATGCCGCAACCTGATCGGTTGGAATCATTTTCCATTTTTCCGTTTCTTTCTGTTGGATTCCGTCTGGCCAATCACCATACTTACTGCATTCTCCGTCATATAACACGGGGACATTTCCAACAAACTCAGCCTTCAAGGGGAAGCGACAACCCTCCGCCCAACACATGCTGACCTTATTGTACCAACTATGGTGATTCAAGTAGAGCACTTGCATTCCCGCAAGGTCGTTGGCAACAGGCTTTCTGTCGCTCCAATAATCCAAGTCTGCATATACCGCATTATACGAAGTATCATTTCCTTTCAGATGAAGAATCTGAAACGTAAACCATTTCTTCGTTTCGCGTTCTTGAAGTGTAAATATGTCTCCAATATTAAGTATCATCGTTTTATTTACTTTTATTTTCACAACTTTTAGCCCTGCTCTATGCGTGTTATTGCTGTTGTTTTGGATTTTTTAAAAAATACCTATTTCTTTTTATCAGCACCACAAAGATAATATCTTTTCACTTAATACCATATTTCCCCCATTTTCTCGGGGCAATGGAATTGATTTTGTTTAATAAAAGACCACCATTTTTCTGCATTTTATATGTATTAATATAGTTCTGTTCTATTATCTGAGCCTCTATTTTAGACAAATGTCCAGTGCCTGTCACTACTCCATAAAACAGGTTTGCCCTATCCGTACCAGATCTTTGATGCTCTTTAATTCGAATCTCCGGATATCGCTTTGTTATACCAACATATTTTAAAACGCCATTCTCATCTTGTCCCCAATAGACACTATATGAATCTTGTTGCGATTCGCTTACAATATTTATTGGATCTGCCTCTTGCAGCTTTGCATTTCTGATCTGTACAGCCCTTTGTTGGATACCTGTTCCAACTCCGCCAATTGCACCAATTGCTAATCCTTGGGCACCGCCTTTCAATCCATTGTTGAGGACTGAGTTAAAATCAGCATCTCCGTCATTTAATCCCCAAACAGATCCCAATACAAATCCTGTTGATGCATTTGCCAAAGAGCCATTAATCGCCTCACGTAAAACATCATTGGTAATATTCTTGGTCAATTGAGACAGAGGCTTGGACAGATAATTACCCAGACATCCGCCCAGATATGATGTGGCCATAGACATAAGCACGTCTGCACCAATTTGAGCTTTATCAATATTATCCCAACCATTCACAAAGCCTTGGTTAATCACACTATTCCCAATACCCATGACGGCAGCTCCCGCTAACGGGCTACCATACAACGTCGCTTCTCCAGCTACAGCGCCAACACCAAACAAAGAAAGCCCATGCCAAAAGTCTTTAACTTCTCCAGCAATTAAATTTGAACATACATTGACAGTCCCTCCAACAACGGCAGCTATCAAATCATCAATAAATGCATAGTTCCCACTTGGATCCGTATATTTCAGTGGGTTATTCAAACAATAGCTGTATCTATTGAAACTCTGTGTGTTATCTGGAGCCTGCACAAAATTGTCTGGAGCCAAAAAGCGTCCTGTATATGGGCTATATACACGACCATTCATGTTGATGAGATTGAATTCATTCAGCATCTCATGCCCACAATACCCCCTACATAAATGAATCTTGTTACCAGTTGTAGAAGTGCTCTGTTTCCCCCATGCATCGTAAATGGCGAAAAAGACCCTGTTGCCCAGACTATCCACCACAGAAAGGTAACTGCCCAGATTGTCTGTAAAGGCAAGGTATGGCGTAAAGACTCCATCCTGCTTGACGACAATCACATTGCCATCCAAATAATAGAATTCTCTTGAAATGCCTGATTCTATAGTTTTCTCGTATGCACCGCCGTAGATGGTTTTTCTTTTTGATGTCCCATTGAGTTTCAATTCTGAGTGGCATCTCTGCAAATCGGGGCCATAAGTCACATTCAAGGTATATGCTCCCTGTTGAGAGATAGACTGCACTTTCCCTATGGGACTTATCACATACGATTGGACAGTGGTAGGTAATGCGGTTTCGTCATCATTATAGAGTTCAACTACAGCATGCGGCTTGAAGTTCTCATCATAATTATATTGTCCGACATCCGACTTTGAAGTGATGTTACCATTCTCAGCGTAATCTATCGCCATTGTTCGGGAAACGGATCCATTTGCTTTCTTATATCTGACCTCAACAAGCCTGTCCAATTCGTCATACTCAAATAAATCTGTACCGCGGCCTTTTCTTGTACGAGAAAGCAGATTCCCTGTAATAGGGTCGAACTCTTCATTCAAAGAATCAAGAACTGTTGTGCCACGCAAGATGGACACATTGCTTTCAAATCCATTTTTATCACGGGTCATTGACGAGGTCAACTTTCCGAGGAAGGATGACTTTGCTGTCAAGCCATCATAACTATCGAGACGATATACCACTTTTCCATCCGCTTTCACCTTCGTCTTGTTTCCATACTGGTCATACTCATATTCAACAGTCAGCCCATCAGGATAACAGGCTTTAGAAAGCTGATTCCGATTATTATATTCATATGTATAAACCAGAGGAGATTGACCCTGGATGTTTTTCTTCTCCTGCACGACACGTCCAAATCTGTCATGAACATATTCCACAGAATTATTTCCTGCAGATTGTTTCACAAGACGTAATTTCTCCGTTCCAGAGGTTCCGTATTCATTGGACACGACAAAGCTGCCAATCTTTGTTGAACTGACACGTCCAAGCGCATCGAATGTATAGACGGTTTCCACACCTCTTCCATCCTTTTCTTTGGTAATGGTTCCATCAGCCGCGTATGTATAGGTCATGGCTCCCGCATCAGGATCAACCAATGAAATTTGGTTGCCTGCATCGTCGTAAGTCATCTCGACGGTGGAATTCTCGGCAGAAATCGACTCGGGTTTACCAATCGAAGAATAGAAATACTCTACTTTCCCACCATTGGCATCAGAAACGGACAAAATGTTTCCCCACGCATCTGTCGTCTTTGTCGTGACTCTTCCGTTATCATTCGTGACGACGGTGCGGTTTCCTTTACCATCAGACTCATATCTGTAAGAAATGACCTTTCCCGTGCTTAAAGAATCACAAATCAGACGTCCTTGTTTATCGTAGCTGTGGTATTCACGTGAAGATAGTTTACCATACTTGTTTTCTATCCTTGCAACCCTGCCTGCTGTATCATAATAGGTTGACTTGGTGATTCCAATGCCCTTAGGTCCAACCGTTTCCTGAGATGTTTCACGACCCGCTATATCATACGTGGTCTTAACCCATGGCTTTGTCGATGTGAAACTGTTAGCCACAAGACATCCTTCCGTTTCCAATACATAATATTGACTCCGGGAGGTGCTGTTATCCACCCAGTTGTATGAATATTTTTTCATGTTCCCATCAGGAAGACAAGTAGAGAGGAGTCTTCCCCACCCATCGTATGTGTTGGAAGTCACAAGAACATTGGAAGGGTCTGTCTCGTCTTTTCCCGAAGTCATATTCCCCCAAACATCATAGGTGTATGTGTTAACAGCTGCCGCCGGACTCTGGTATTTTTTGGTGACAAAACGCCCGCTCTTGTCATAGGCATTGTAAACTGTGATTGTCTTGACGTCTTTACCAGTTGTCTTGGAAGTCTTGACATTACCATAACTGTCATACGTTCGGGTCGTGGTAAGAGCCATGTCTGTGCCACTATGGAGTTCTTCTGTCAGGACATTCCCTTTAGCGTCATAAGTGTATCTGGTGATGGTCTCAAATATGTTTCTGTCATCAGAATGTTTCTGGACCAACCTCTCAACGGTTGGAAGCCACGTGTTCCCTCTCTGGACAAAATCCTCGTAAAAAGTACCCTTGTACATTCTGGTCTCATCCGTCTGATCCAATCGGCCAATCACGACACCTTTATCAAGGTCATAATATGTTTCAGCGGTACTTGTATTACCCTCGTAATCCGTTGAGACCCTTTTGGACTCACGCACAAAATAATTGTTGTTGACTTGTTCTGCTTTTGAGTATGTAACCACTGATGCCGTCTTCCCGCCAACAGTTTTGTTTGAAACAACTTTAGTGGGAGTCCAATACGTGTGATCCAGTTCTGAGACAATTGCTTGATGTTTCTCCCCAAGAGTCACATTGTTTCTTGTCATGCTTGCGAACCCCAGCAGGCCTCTGCCATTAACATGAATCTTCAAATCCCCATAATTATATTGTATGCGTTGATTCCCGAGGCACCCGTTTGCCATCAAGACTTCTGACACTACACCAAGAGGTAATGAATACACGTTAACAGGATAGGCGGTTGCAGCAGTCTTTGTATAAACAGAAGGATGGGTGATGTGTTCATATTGGATACTTACGTTTTGCCCCATTCCATCAGAAACATTATTCACTCTGCCAAGTCCTGCCACGCCTGTGCTTTGCTTATAAACGTAGAGTTTGTTTTCTGTGGCAACTGTGCTGTTGGTGTTCAGCGGACTCCCGTAATTGGCAATCTCAACGATACCATCCCCGTCAAAGTCGCCTGTAAAAACATATTTCCCTAAAACATCATCACCTTTGACCTTGTTGACAGAAGATGTCAGTTTCAGTTCCGTTCCATTTGAATAATACCACCTGATTTGAGTTTGAGTATTAGCACCAATACTCTTCTTACATATCACAACGTCCGATCTGCCATCATTGTCCAGATCCTCCACGATGAATGAAAAATAATCGTCGTCAACATTGGTGTCCTTATCATCAGAGACGGTGGACATCAGCGTAAAGGAGCCATTTCCACAATTCCGATATAAAGACAGGCAGCCTTTTTTCGGATACAGGACAAAGTCCAGCAGTCCATCCCCGTCAAAGTCACCTTGCTGGATATGGTCACAATTCTTCAGGGTGGTTCCAACAAGTGAATTGGAATCAGCAAACAAGGCTGCCAGATTATTACCTCCATTATTGTAGAATATCTTATAGCCACCATTGTACAATATGATGATGTCCAACAACCCGTCATTATTGTAATCTGCCTTAAAAATCTTTTCCGGCTTGGAATTCAGGGTGAGGGCAAACTCGCTTTCTGTAACAGTCGCCCCTACAGCGATATTAGAATATATTTTGCCGTAATATCTCCCGTTGCAGGCGCTGTTCTCGATGTAGCATATTTCATCCTTTCCATCACCATTCACATCGAATGAAAAGGATTTAGGGCTGTCGGACTGTATGGATTTCAGGCTCTTTTTGTAATGCACGACATTGCCAGTGTTGCCTGCCACCACATCTTTTCCATATATCCAATAGAATGTGACGTATGCGGCATCATCATTCCAATTTTCATAACTCTGAATGACCAGATCATTGATGCCGTCACCGTCTAAATCAGCAATGGACAATCCTGTACATTGATCTGTCAGGCCTGCAAAACTCATGAAATTGCCCAAATACCATCGCTGTAGTATCGAGCTTTCAAAAGAGGTCTTTCCTGTGGATTTATCAACCTTGCTCGCAGAAACATAGGCATACAGTCCAGTTCTGGCACCATATTTCCCTTCCACATAAGCCAACTGCACAATGTCACTTACTCCATCACCTGTCAAATCCACTGAAAGGAAACTTTTGGAAGTTGTCGTCTCAAGAGATGTCGAGAAGTTTGTCGTAACATCAATGCTTTGTCGCCTGATGGATGGGGATTCCATGTTCTTCCACGAAAAAGTGGTGGGCACACACCTTTCTCCTTCTCCATTCTCTTCTGTCACACCTGTTAACCACGAGAGTTTCCCGTGCCCCAGATTGGAAGAATCGTCATACGTAAATACGTATTTTCTGTATGTCTGGCTGTCTGTTGAAGTGATGATGCTTTTAACCCTCTGTCTTATGCTGCCACGCCTGTCTTCAATCGTAAAGTATCTTATGCCATCTCCCTTCATGTCTTCATACACAAAGGAGACTCTATTTATGATTCCGCGTGACAAATACTTATTTGTTCCATAAGTGATGGCGGACGGATATAAGTGCAGCATCTCGTCACGCTTTGTATAAGAATAGGTTATGGAATTGGAATACTTGTCCTGTGCCTCCGCTATATACCATGACGCAATACGTGCATGACCTTTGCCGTTTTTGTAACAAAGCCTGGAATTGTCCGTTTTTCCATATGCATAGACAGAGCCATCCGGAGCCTTGACTTCAAACCATGTGCTTGCTGAGGTATTGTTGTATGAGCCATGTATATAAACAAGAGTGTAGGGATTGCCTTCCACGGTGTATATCGCACCTTCTTGTCCTGGAGTTCCTGACTTCAAAATCAATCTTTTCCCGTCAAGACTGTAGTTGTCGGACGGTGTATAGCTTACACCCCTCTTTACACCATCGGTGAATGGATTGTGTCCGGTTCTTGTAATGACGGATATGCCTGAAATGCCAAATCCGTATCCGAAAATACCGCAATTGGAGGATTGACTATTATAAACAATGGAGACATGGGGCTCAAAGCCACCACTGGCAGGCATTTCTATCGGGAGACTATAGGTTGCAGCGCCCATCTCATTGACAGCGAAAGAGCCATTTACGCTTCTGACAGAATATTGTGAACCGGGAGTGTCTGCCGCAAGTGGACTAAGTTTGGCGGGATTGCCGTCAAGAGGCACTGCATCTGCTGCGTTACATCCGTCATCGGAAAGGGTCTGTCGCTTAACCAAAGCAACGGCTTCTGCCAAGATCCCGTCCGTAGCCTGTATCCAATTGCTTTCTTGGAGTGTTTTTGCTTGTCCAATAATAGAGACACTCCAGAGGACTATCAATGAAGATAACCTGAACATCTCTGACGACTTCATATGACCACCTATCATGATTGCTTTACTATTTTAATACCGCTATTTACAAGAGGGTGCTGAGGATCCAGGAAAACAATAGCATACAGCACGTAGGTTCCATTGGAGGAACTGGACAAGTCGATTTGTATATCGCCATTGGGAAATGTCTTATTGATTACGGGGCTTGCGTAACCTGCAGCATTATAAACCATTATCTGTACTTCACATGACACATAGTTGCCTGACCGTCCTTCATACACTTTAATTCTCACAGGCCCCGCAGTTGGGTTGGGATAGACCTTGATGGAATATTGATCGTCAAGGCTTGCGTTCTCCGCCTTCTGAGGAGAGTGTTGTTTCACAACATTGCCCGACGCATCATACTCAATTTTCACGATCCGCTGAGCATAAGTCGCTGATGTTACTGCAACGAAAAACACGAGAGTGATAAAGAATTTCATAAAGAATACACGTTAATTAGGATTTTCACCTTTTCAAAATCGGCTGCAAAGATACGAAAAGAAAACTGTACTGCATTCGCCTAAAATGAGGAATAATTGATAAATTATGCATAAAAAACGTTCCCAAGGCAAATTAGGGGTTAAATATGCAGGGATGTATGAATGAATACGGAACCATCATGAAGAATTCTTGCCGCGTGTACCTCTGTTCACTGTGTCGCAGCCCCCGTTGGGTGCATGGGTGAGACACCTGAACATCGGTGGGGGTGCAAACGGGGAGGGGCGGGAATGGTTAGTGTTAAACCCGAAACGCCAATGACCGATTCGGGCTAAACAGAATGGGGCGAAAAGGTGTAAATGAAACATCGCCCTGACGGGCAAGTTGAACGAAGAACGAATTCGTTAGATTCGTGTCATTTGTATGAAGCACGATGTTTCCCGCTTTTGGAGTTTGTTCGCTTTGCCCGCAAGGGAATCAATCAATTCTTTTCAAAATCTTTCAAAACATATTGGTCGGATTTGTACAGTGTCCAAGATAAAACACGAACCTTTAGCTCGGCGTAGCCAAGGACCATGAACCTTTAGCTCGGCGTAGCCAATTAGCCATAAATTCTTCATGAATTATTTTTGTCAGGATTTATCGGCACGGTGCGCGTGACATTTCACGCTGTCAGCGCGAAATATTTCGTTCTTCCAGCGCGTAATATTTCGTGCTGGAAGGCGGTGATTGGGGTTCAACGAGTTACGGGAATTGGGGTGTGCCCGAAAAAATTGCACGGGGCGAGAAGTCTTATTTTGTCCTACTATTTGTAAATTATGTCCGATGGGGATGAGGAAGAAATACGTATCTTTGCAAACAAAAAGGATTTGGATATGGACGGATACGTGCAGAAACAGTTTGAAGGCAGAACCAAGCGCTATGTGCAGACGTTGGACTTGCGAAATGACCCCAACTTGATTCGGGAATACCGAAAATGGCATTCAGAAGCGCACCATTGGCGCGAAATTCGTGAGGGCATCCGTGCTGTGGGCATTTTGGAGATGGAAATTTATCTTCTCGGCACACGTCTCGTCATGGTGGTCGATACGCCCGAAGATTTTGATTGGGCATCAGCCATGCAAAGGCTCTCCACCCTGCCCCGACAGGCGGAGTGGGAATCTTTCGTGGCAAAGTTTCAAGGCTGCGACGCTCATGCCACCAGCAGCGAGAAGTGGCAGATGATGGAACGCATTTTTCATTTGTACACGGAATGAGGAGTCAAACTTGAGTTAAAAAACCATTTAATGAATATCATGATGAGAATAGAGTCTGTTTGTGCGGCATTGATGTTGATGGCATCGATGGGAATGAAGGCGCAAGAATATAAAATCCCTGTGCTGGAAAATGATGAACCGATGGCAACGGGGCAGTTCACCCCCGACTGGGAATCGTTGCGCACCTACGAGGTGCCAGAGTGGTTCCGCGATGCCAAGTTTGGCATCTGGGCACACTGGGGTCCGCAATGTGTGGAGGGCAGCGGTGACTGGATGGCGCGCAAGTTGTATATAGAGGGTGAGTACCAGTACAACTATCATCGAGAGCATTACGGACATCCGTCGGAGGTGGGATTTAAGGACATTCTCCCACTCTTCAAGGCTGAGAACTGGAATCCTGAAGAACTGGTGAAGTTCTACAAGGAGGAGTGCGGGGCGCAGTATTTCTTCGCACTCGGCAACCACCACGACAATTTCGACTTGTGGGATTCCAAGTATCAAGAATGGAACTCCAAAAACATAGGTCCCAAGAAAGACATTCTCGAAGGATGGGCAAAGGCTGCCAAGAAGGCAGGGCTGCCCTTCGGCATCTCCTTTCATGCCGACCACGCATGGACATGGTATGAGCCTTCACGGCGTTTCGACTTGAAGGGAGAGAAGCGAGGCGTGAAGTATGATGGGTGGCTGACGAAAGAAGACGGCTACAAACTGAATGCTGACGGCTCGGAGAAATGGTGGAAAGGTCTTGACCCTCAGAAACTCTATCAGCAAGACCACGACTTCTCTGAAGGTACGTGGGACAACGGCGCCATTCATCGTCAGTGGGGCTGGCAAAATGGTGCAGCACAACCTTCGCAAGAGTTTGTGACCAACTTCTACAACCGCACCCTCGATGCCATCAATCGCTACAACCCCGACCTCATCTATTTCGATGTGACCGTGCTGCCCTTCTACCCCATCAGCGATGCGGGCATGAAGATTACAACACACATGTATAACCACAGCGCAGCCACCCATCAAGGCAAGAATCAGGCGGTGGTGTTTGGCAAGATACTGGAAGACAACATGAAGGATGCCCTTGTGTGGGATGTGGAACGTGGGGCACCCAACAAGATCATGGAGCGTCCATGGCAATGCTGCAACTGTCTGGGCGACTGGCACTACAACAACAGCGTGTATGAACGCAATGGCTACAAGAGTGCCCACACAGTGGCGAAACTGCTGGTGGACATAGTCAGCAAAAACGGCAACATGCTCCTCTCTGTGCCCTTGCGCGCTGACGGCACTCCCGACGAAAAGGAACTTGCCATCATGAAGGAATTTGGCGCATGGATGAAGGTGAACTGCGAGGCCATCGTGAAGACACGCCCATGGAAGGTGTTCGGTGAAGGCCCTATCGCCAATGCCGACATCAAAATCAACGCCCAAGGCTTCAACGACGGACAATACACGAAGGCTGGAGCCGAAGAAATCCGCTTCACTCAAACGGAGAAGGCACTCTATGTCACAGCCCTTGCATGGCCGGAAAATCACACCCTCGCCATCAAGTCTTTGGCAGACGGATCTTCCCTCTACCCTGCCGCCATCAAGTCGGTTGAACTGCTGGGCTACGGCAAAGTGAAGTTTGAGCGCACGCAAGATGCCCTCGTGGTCACCTTGCCAGAGAAACTCAACAACATCATGCCTGCATTGAAAATCAAGAACCTAAAACCATAAATAATTGAAACATTTCATATCAGCTATTGCCCTGGCACTGAGTTTATCAGTTCAGGCACAGGAAAGCATGCACGACTGGGAGAACCCTGCCGTGCTGGGCATCAACAAACTACCCTACCACAGCACCTTGCAGCTGCCTTCTAAGGAGTCAAAGTGCAAGGAAATCGTGTCTCTTGACGGACAATGGAAGTTCCGTTGGGCGAAAGACCCCGAATCACGCCCCATTGGTTTCGAGCGCGAGGACTTCGACGTGAGTGCATGGGATGACATCACCGTGCCAAGCAACTGGCAGATGGAGGGTTACGGCAAACCCATCTACATCAACATGAGCTACCCCTTTCACCGCGACCGCCCTTACGTCACCGGTGAGCCTGCCAAAGATTGGTATGCCTATGACCACCGCAATCCCGTGGGTTCGTATGTGACAACCATTGAGGTAACGAAAGAGATGCTTACCCAAAACCTCATCCTTCATTTTGGCGGTGTACATTCCGCATTCTATGTATGGGTGAATGGCAAGAAGGTGGGATATAGCCAAAACTCCATGTCGCCAGCCGAATTTGATGTGACCAGCCATCTGCGCGAAGGCAAGAACAGACTTGCTGTGGAGGTGTATCGCTGGAGTGACGGCAGCTATCTGGAATGCCAGGACATGTGGCGACTCAGCGGCATCTTCCGTGAGGTACAACTGTGGGTGCGCCCACTGGTTCACATTGCCGACTATCGGGTGACTGCCATTCCTGCCGATGACTACAAGAGTGCTGAGGTGTGTGCCGACATCAGCCTTTGCAACAGCGGAAAGAAAAGGGTGAAGGATGTGAAGGCTGTGCTGCAAATGAATGGGCAGAAACTGACAAGTGCTCCCCAAAGCCTTGCGGCTGGCGACACCACGCAGGTGCGGTTGACCTTTCACATGGAACAGCCTCAACTGTGGTCGGCAGAAAAGCCGCACCTCTACCCCTTCAGTGTGGAACTGACGGATGGAAAGGGGAGTGTGACAGAACATTTCGACTATCATCTGGGCGTGAAGAAAGTGGAGGTTGTGGGCGAAGTGCTGAAGATTAACGGGAAGAGTGTGAAATTGCGTGGTGTGAACCGCCACGACCATCATCCGCGCACTGGCAGATGGGTGGACGATACGACTTATGAACTGGACGTGCGGCTGATGAAGCAGGCGAACATCAATTTCCTGCGCACCAGCCACTACCCCGACCGTCCCTATCTTTACGAATTGTGTGACCGCTACGGCATCTACGTGATGGACGAGGCAAACCAGGAGAGTCATGGCTACGGCTATGCGAACCGAGAGATGGGCGAAGACCCAGAATGGAAGGATGCGCATGTGGACAGAGCCGTCTCACTGGTGGAACGCGACAAAAACCACCCGAGCATCATCCTCTGGAGTCTGGGCAACGAAGGGGGTGTGGGACCTAATTTCAAGGCAATGCACGATGCAGTGGTGGCAAGGGATACGACACGTCCCCCTTTCTGCGACACGGACCGCAGTCAGTCTGCCATTTACGATGACAGTTACCTCACCCCCGCCGTATTGGCTGAAAGTGCCAAACGGGTGACTGACCGCCCCTTCATGATGCGTGAATATGCTCATGCCATGGGCAATTCTGTGGGCAACTTCCAAGAGTATTGGGATGTCATCTACAACGACTCCAGCATCTGCGGAGCAGCCATCTGGGACTGGGTGGATCAGGGCATTGCAAAGCCCATCGACGGAAGTCCGCTGCGACCATCTGCCAATCTGTCTTTGCAGCAGGACGAGTTTTGGGCATACGGTGGCGACTTCGGTGACAAGCCGAACGATGGCGCCTTCTGCCTCAACGGGCTTTTGGCACCCGACCGCACTCCCCACCCTCACTATTATGAGGTGCAACACGTCTATCAGCCCATCACGTTTGCACTCAACGGTGACAAGAGCCGCATCCGGCTCATCAACCGCGACTTCTTCACCAATCTCGACGAGTATGACTACACCTATGAACTGCTTGCCGATGGAAAAAAGACTGCCTCGGGCACCCTTGCTCTTCAGGGTGAGTCGCTTATCATTCCATCCATTCCCGCTCCTGTTGCTGGCGGTGGCGTTTATCCAGAACTCACGCTCAATGTTGCTGCTCGCCTTCGCAACGCTACACTTTGGGCTGAAAAGGGATTTGCGGTGGCTCGCGAACAGTTCATCACACGTCCGTACCAGTTTCCACGGTTTGTTACAGCACCTACAGCCCAATCTTCCGCTACCAACAACATCACGATTGTCGGTAATGCCCTCACCTCATGGATTGTTGACGGCAAGGAGATGCTGCAAGGCTCTCTGGAACCCTACTTCTGGAAACCGGAAAACGACAACCAGCATGCCGCTGGTTTTGCCCGTCGCACTGCAATCTGGAAAGATGCCACCGATGTGAAAGTGAGCTACACCATCCTGAGTGACCGCCGTATTGGGGTGGATGTGGAATATCGTCCCACAGGTGACGAAAAACCCATAATGCCCAAATTCGGTATGAGAATGAGAATCCCTGCCGACTACAACCAAGTGAATTACTATGGCAGAGGTCCTTGGGAGAACTATCCCGACCGCAAGCGCAGTTCCTTCATTGGTCGCTACCAGATGCCTCTGAGTGAGTATGAGACAGAGTATGAGCATCCGCAGGATAACAGTTGTCGCACGGATGTCCGATGGTTCGGCATCAACAACGGCAAGCACACCCTTCGCATCGACGGTTGCCAACCGCTCTGCATCCGTGCATGGGACTATGGAGAGGAGGATCTGGAAAAGGCTTCTCACCCTCATGAGTTGGTACGTGGAGCATTTGTCAACCTCAACATTGACCTGAACCTGCACGGTGTGGGCGGTGTCGATACCTGGGGCAGCCGCACCCTTCCACAATACACCATCGACGGAAACAAGCCCTACCATTACGCTTTCATCCTTGAATGGGAATAGCAGGGCAAGCCGAGATATGGAGGAATAAAAAAAAATGCTACCGCAATTGTATGTCACAACAACTTACAACTGCGGTAGCAATGATTATTTAAGAATGTTTGTTCAGTTCGTCTTTTTCTTACCTGCTGTTACATAGAAGAAACGTGGGAAAGAAGCAATAGAGAAGATGTAGGTTTCGCCACTCTGCTCGTCCTTCACCTCGAAGGTGTCTGTACGAGGACGGTCAAAGCCACCCCTGCCTCTTCCGAAGCCACCTCTGCCAAAGCCTCTACGATTCCTGCCCATACCAGCACCTGGAGCATCTGGACGCCCAAAGCCTGGAGGTGTGGGCTGAGCGCCATTCTGCGGAGCATTGCCCTGCGGTGCATTTGCCTGTGGAGCAGCACCTTTTGGCTCTCTCTGTTCCTCATCCCTCACTTGATAGGGACGCAAGTCACGATAGAGTTGCATGAGAGAACCTTGCGGATAAATCATGTCGTTGCCGACTGCAAAGTGTATTTCGTGAGTCTCTGAGATATAGAGATAGGAGTTGACACACTTGGCATAGGCAAAATTGTCGGGGCTGCCGTTCCAATAGGAAATGATGTTACCTCTTGGCATCTGGAGGCTGTAGTGGTTAGCCTCCATGACAGTTTTGAACTGCTCCTCGTTCATGGCGAGCAGGGTGAGGAAGTTGGCTACAGTTGGTTTGATGACGGTCATTTCGCTGCCATCATTGCCGTATGGTTTGGTGCAGACCTCCAATTGCTGCGCTTGGACATAGAGTCCGACTGCTAGCATGGCACATAGGAAGAATAATTTTTTCATAAGCATCATCTTTATTTGATAGGTTTGTAATAAAAGTTATGTTTTGGTGTCCCAAAGTTACGAGTTTTAATTGATATTTGTTCCTTGGACTTTGATATTTTTTCACTTTTCCTCCCTTTTTCTTGTTTTTTTCTTAAAAATACATAAAAAAGAGCGAAAAGTGAAAAATCCATTTTACCTGCCACCCCAATGGAGGTTACTTAGATTATTTCACTCTTCACTCGTCACTTTTCACCCACTCTCTTCAGTCATCGATTACCAAATCTTCACCCGCTTCTCTTTGGGCACAAACATCGGGTCGGATTCGGTGATGCCAAAAGCATCGTACCAAGCATCAATCAGAGGAAGGGCACCGTTCACACGCCACTTGCCGAGTGAGTGCGGGTCGGCTGTGGTTTGGTTGCGAATGGCTTCTTCGGTGATGTTTTCTGCCCATACACCTGCATAGGCAAGGAAGAAACGCTGTTCGGGGGTGAAACCGTCTTTCACGGGCAGCGGATGATCCTTGGTGGCATTCTTGAAGGCTGCATAGGCGAATTTCAAACCACCGTGGTCGCCAAGGTTCTCACCACAACAGAGGTCGCCGTTGGCATTGAGGTCGGGCAGCACCTTGATGGCGGAGAAGAAATCCTTGATGACTTGGGCGCGTTTGTTGTACTTGTCGCCATCGCCATCTGCCCACCAGTCACGGAAATTACCGTCCTTGTCGAACTGACGACCTTGATCGTCAAAACCGTGAGACATCTCATGCCCAATGACCACACCGATGGCTCCGTAGTTGAAGGCATCGTCGGCTTCCATGTCGAAGAAGGGATACTGGAGGATGCCTGCCGGGAAGCAAATTTCGTTGGTGGTTGGGTTGTAGTAGGCATTGACAGTCTGTGGGGTCATGTGCCATTCGTCGCGGTCAACGGGTTTCTTCCATTTGCGTGCCAGCATGTCGGCATGTGCCCATTTCGCCACTTCCTTCATGTTCTCATAGAGTGACCTCTGAGGGTCAATGTTCATCTTGGAGTAGTCGCGCCACTTGTCGGGGTAACCCACCTTCACATAGAAGGCATCCAGTTTCTCGTGGGCGGCTTTCTTTGTCGATTCGCTCATCCATTCCTGAGCATCAATGCGCTCGCCAAGGGCTGTCTGCAGGTTCTTGATGAGTTCCTCCATGCGCGCCTTGTTGGCTGGGGGAAAATATTTCTCCACATACATCTGACCGACCGCTTCGCCCAGAATACCGTTAACGGCAGACACACTGCGCTTCCAACGTGGGCGGGGTTCCTTGGCACCTGTCAGGATGCGTCCCTCAAAGTCGAACACCTCTTCATACACCTTGTCGCCAAGAATGCCGCCAGACGAATCGAGAATCTGCCACAGGAAGAAATCTTTCAGCACTTCCACAGGCGTGTCTTTCAGCACGGCAAGGGCTTCCTTCACCGCTTCGGGCTGACCCACCGAGAGTGAGTCGATGTCGGTCATTCCCTGCATGTCGAAATAGGTCTTCCAGTCGAAGCCTTCATAGTCTTTCTGGAAATCGGCGAACGACATCTTATGATAGTTCGAAGCTGGATCGCGCAGTGCCACGTTGTCGCGTCCTGCTTTCGCCATGCGCATTTCCACCTTCAGGACGTTCTCCATCTTCTGCTGTGCAGCATCGGCGGTCTCGCCCACCAACTGGAACATCTTCACCACATGCTTTTTATAGGCTTCCAGAATCTTCTTATTCGCCTCATCGTCTTTCACATAGTAGTCGCGCTCTATCGAGTAGCCACCCTGCGAAAGTTCTAACAGGTTCTGAGTCGAAACCATCATGTCAGCCCCGACATAGTATCCCCACAATTCGCCGAATGCCACACCTTCAGTGTTCATCTGGTTCAGCAAGGTCATGAGCTCTTCTGTTGTTTTCACTTTTGCCACACGCTCCATATCTGCCAAAACAGGCTTCACGCCTTCTTTGTTCTGACGAACAGAGTCCATCCGCAGCGCATAGAGGTCACCTATTTTCTGTCCCAGTGAGCCTTGTTCCTGTGGCTTTGACGCCAAATCCTCGATGAGTTCGCGGATGCGCTTCTGATTTTCCTCCACTACCACATCAAAGGAACCATAACTCGAATATTCAGGTTTCAGCGGATTGTTTTTGATCCACCCGCCGCAAGCGTACTGATAGAAGTCCGTACCGGGCTTCACAGCCGTGTCCATGTTCTCCAATTTAAGACCTGTTGTTTGTTGGTTACAAGCCGTCAAGGATGCTGCCATTGTCATCATCAGTAGAATTTTTTTTGCTTTCATAATATCTTTTACTTTTGAGGGAACAAAGTTACACAATTATTTTGATATTTCAGGAGCGCGTTCTAAAACTTTTTATTTTTCATCGTAAAAAGTTTTAGAACGCGCTCCTGAAATAGACGAAACATGGGGTTACTCCTTACTATCGTATTTTCTTTCCAACTGTGTCAGCACCTTGTTGATAAAATCCTTCTGGGCAAATACCGAGCATCCGTGACTCCAGTTAATCAGTTGTTCGGGTACAGCTGCGTAGGTCTTGGCATTCAGGCTCATGATTGCCACGAATAAAAGTGCGGCATAACGGATGTTTTTTGTTTTCATATTCTTGCTGTTTTTGAATCATTATATTTCAATACTGCTTTTACACTCTTCAAGGTAAGCCTCATATTTTTTGTTCAATGCCATCGTGGCGGCATCCAATTCTATCTTTTCCACCAAAATGACTTGTTTGAGTTGCAAGAGCATCTCCTGTGCCACGTCCTCTGCATCGTCCTCCGAGCCGAAGAACAATACAAGAAATCAAAAAACGGCTTACCCTTTACCCAGAAACTTTTCTTAATAATCAAGAATGGGACACAAACTCTTGGTAAAGGGAGAAAAATTTCGTATCTTTGCACCCAAACCCTCAAAAACCATCCTTACTATGGAACAAGAAACACAACTTGACCAACTGGAACGGCTTGTCAGTATGATTGCCGATGACAATGAACTGCTCAATCGTGCCAACGATTTCATGCAGCATCTCGTAAACACGAAGTTTAGCTATCGTGGCAAACAGGATCTCTCTGCTGAATTGACAGAGAAAGACCAAAAAAAAGAAGAAAAGCATCAATGAAGATAATGATGAACAGATGGCTGACATCGCTACTTGCCATCACTTTTGCCCTTAGCACACAGGCGCAGGATGTGGAGTACACCCAAGCGGACAGTGCCTTGGTGGTGAAGTTGTTGAAGGATGCCCAGACACAACGCGGCAAGGAAAACCGTGTGTTCTATTTCGGAAAGAAATTTCTGGGAATCCCCTACGTGGCACACACGTTGGAGTTGGGCGACAAGGAACACCTCATCGTGAACCTGCATGGGCTTGACTGCACCACGTTTGTGGAAACGGTGGTGGCACTTTCCATGTGTGACCAGCAGAATCAACGCACCTTTGACGATTTCTGCAAAAACCTCACGACAATCCGTTTTCGTGGAGGCAAGATGACAGACTACACGTCACGGCTCCACTACTTCACATGGTGGGCTGAGGACAACGAGCGACTGGGCATAGTGAAGGACATCAGCATCGATGATGCCCCGTTCTACGGAGTGCAAACCATTCACATCAACTATATGTCACAGCACCCCACACTATATAAACAGTTGAAGAACCACCCCGAATTTGTGCCCACTATCAGAAACTATGAGCAAGCCACCGAAGGTAAGCAGTTCCGTTACATTGAGAAGAAGGACTTGTCATGGCAAGCAGGAACCCCTTTGAGCATGGTGCAGGACGGCGACATCGTGGCGATGCTGACTGACAGCGACGGTCTGGACACACGCCATATCGGCATTGCCTTTTGGCAGAACGGACAACTTCATCTGCTTCATGCATCAAGCCTCTACAAGAAGGTGCTCATGAGTAAAGAGACTTTCTACGAATATGAGATGAAACAACCCAAGCACACGGGCATCCGCGTGTTCAGATTCATGGAAAAATAATTGTAATTCGTCTAATTGCATATAACAACGTGATTTACTGTTTTTCAGGAACGGGCAACAGCCAGTGGGTAACAGACAAGCTGAAAGGGCTAATGAAGGATGAGGGAAACATGTTTGGCATGGTTTTTCCTGTCTATGCGTGGGGCATTCCGAAGGTGGTGAAAGAATACATAGAAAAGCATCGGGAAGAAATCAAATCCGCCCAATATGTGTATGCCGTGATGACTTGTGGCGATGACATCGGCTATGCGGACAAGATTCTGAACAAAACCATCGGGAAGGAGGTTGATGCCGTGTTCTCCGTACACATGCCCAACACCTACGTCTGCCTACCTGGATTCGATGTGGACAAGGACGAGGTGGCACAGGCCAAGGTGCAAGAAACCCTCAAGCATCTTCCCTCCATCGCCGAAAGCATCACAGGCAGAGAGAAAAAGACTGAGGTGGTAAGAGGTGGGGGCGCATGGATCAAAACCTATATGCTGAGACCTCTCTTCAACCGTTTTCTCGTCACCGACAAATACTTCCACACCAACAAGGATTGCATCCAATGCAAACGCTGTGTACGTGGATGTCCACTCGGTAACATGACAATGGACAAGGACGGGCACGTGATCTGGAAGCACGAAAACTGCACGGGATGTTTGAGATGCTATCACCGATGCCCCAGCCACGCAGTGCAGTTCGGACAGTTCACAAAAAACAAAGGACAAAAGATTCATGATTTCGATTGATAAATTAGGAGTTGAGTTTTCGGCAACGCCTCTTTTCTTGGACGCCAGTTTTGTGGTTAACCCTAAAGACCGCATCGCCCTTGTTGGCAAAAATGGTGCAGGCAAAAGCACCATGCTGAAAATCATTGCAGGCATGCAGGAACCCACTTACGGACAAGTGGCTCGACAGAAAGACATCACTATCGGCTATTTGCCACAAGTGATGATTCTGGCTGACAGCCGTACGGTCAGGGAAGAGGCTGAAACGGCGTTTGCCCATATCTGCGAAATGCAGGAGCGATTAGAGAAGATGAACGAGGAGATTGCACGGCGCACTGACTATGAAAGTGAGTCGTACATGGCACTCATCGAGAAATTCACCCATGAAAATGACCGTTTCTCCATGATGGGGGGCACCAACTATCAGGCAGAGTTGGAACGAACCCTGCAAGGATTAGGATTCCAACGCAGCGACTTCGACCGTCCTACAGCCGAGTTTTCCGGTGGTTGGCGCATGCGTATAGAATTGGCAAAGTTATTGCTCCAAAGGCCCGACTTGCTACTGCTTGATGAACCGACCAACCACCTTGACATTGGCTCTATTCAGTGGTTGGAGCAGTTTTTGGCACAACGCGCCAATGCCGTCATCTTGGTGAGCCACGACCGCGCTTTTATCAACAACGTGACTAATCGCACCATCGAAATCACCTGCCACCGAATCAATGACTACAAGGTCAAATATGACGAGTATGTGAAACTGCGCGATGAACGCCGCGAGCAACAAATCCGTGCTTACGAAAACCAGCAGAAGGAAATTGCCGAAATCAAGCAGTTTATCGAGACCTTCCGCTACAAGCCCACAAAATCGAACCAAGTGCAGTCACGCATCAAGATGCTGGAGAAAATCGTGCCCATCGAGATAGACGAAATCGATACCAGCAGTCTGCACCTGAAGTTTCCACCCTGCTTACGAAGTGGCGACTATCCCATCATCTGCGAAGATGTGGCGAAGAACTATGGTGCTCACCGCGTATTTGCAGATGTGAACCTAACCATTAAGCGAGGGGAGAAAGTGGCATTCGTGGGAAACAACGGCGAAGGTAAATCGACCTTAGTCAAGTGCATCATGGGGGAGATACCTTTTGAAGGAAACTTGAAGATTGGGCACAATGTACAGATTGGCTATTTCGCACAGAACCAAGCCCAACTGTTGGACGGCAACATCACTGTATTCGACACTATCGACCATGTAGCCAAGGGGGACATCCGTCTCAAAATACGTGACATCTTAGGTGCTTTCATGTTTGGTGGCGAAGCATCAGACAAATATGTGAAGGTGTTGTCAGGTGGTGAACGAAGTCGTCTTGCCATGATACGCCTCCTTTTGGAGCCTGTCAACCTGCTCATTCTTGATGAGCCGACCAACCACCTTGACATGCAGTCGAAAGAAGTGCTGAAACAAGCCATCAAGGAATTCGACGGTACAGCCATCATCGTATCCCACGACCGCGACTTTCTCGACGGGCTCGTGGACAAGGTCTATGAGTTTGGTGGGGGTAAAGTGCGTGAACACCTCGGAGGCATCTATGACTTCCTACAAAAGAAACAAATTGAGAGTCTCAACCAACTGGGACAGCATTTAACCAGCACTGGTAGCCCATCTCATACAACTGAGAAAAGTTTTAAAGTCACAGAATCTCCCCAAGCAGCAACCGTCCCTTCCTCATCAGCAGCGGGACGGCCCGACCTCACCAACAAGACTCAAGCCCTGCTTTCTTATGCCGAACTAAAAGAACACAACAAATCCATCAAGAAAGCAGAAAAAGCCGTTGAAACGGCAGAGCAGAGAGTCACAAAACTCGAAGAACAAATAGCTGAGATAGAAACAAAACTATCCCTGCCCGAAAATGCCAGCGACACCACCCTCTTCAAACAATACGGAGAACTGAAGAGCCAACTCACCATTGCCGAAGACGAATGGACCGAGGCAAGCATGAAATTGGAAGAATTGAGAGGAAATTGACCAACTCAAGAAGACAACTCAATCTTTCTTTTCCAGCACCCACAACTCCACAGGCACCACTCCATCGCTTATCATGTTCAGTTGAGCAGCAGCCTTGTTGCTTAAGTCAATCACACGCCCTTTTGCAAAGGGTCCGCGATCCCTTACATCCACAAAGACTTCTTTCCCATTCTTTTTATTCACCACACGAATCCGAGTACCAAACGGCAACTTCTTATGGGCACAAAAAAGTTCATTCTTATCATAGCGAGTACCATTTGCCATCATCCGCCCATGCGTCTTGGCTGAATAATACGTTGCCATGCCTGTTTCATACAGAACACCCCGTTCTGTTTCCTCCAGCACCTGTTTTGTTTCCAAACCCGCCTTAGGTATGCTCGGTTCCCTGGTTTTTTCTTGCTGTTCTTGCTGCGTACCCATCTGCGAAACAGACGGAAATCCAATCCATCCTTCCGGGTTCACGGAAGAATGCAAACCCTCTTCCACCCCCCAGTGCATCACATGGGTCGGATCTTGAGACGAATACAAAACTTGTCCCTCACACCACCCAAAAGGCAATGAGAGACTCAACACAAAGAAGAAAAAGCGTTTCTCGAAGAAGGTGGGTACAGATAGTAAATTCATCAAAATCATCAGTTTTGGTGGCATTCTATTTGCAAAGTAAAGGAAAAACTTCCACTTTTGCAATTTTAGGAATAAAAACATCCGAAAATCCCTTCGATTTCATCAAAAAGCGCCGCCTTTAGACCCTACTGGCTGTATTTTAAGGGCAAAAACAAAAAAAGTTCCCTTTTTATTTTGTATTGTCCCCAATTTGTCGTACCTTTGCACCCGCAAATGAGAAAGGAGATATTCCTTCTTATTGCAGAAACATCACATCGCGGGGTGGAGCAGTTGGTAGCTCGCCAGGCTCATAACCTGGAGGTCGCATGTTCGAGTCCTGCCCCCGCAACCAATTCAATTGAAAATTGACAATTGAAAATTGATAATTGCCACTCGGCTTATGAACAATGCAGCCTAATTATCAATTATCAATTGTCAATTATCAATTTGACCGATACCGTGCCGGAATGGTGGAATGGTAGACACGAGGGACTTAAAATCCCTTGGGCATTGCGCCCGTGCGGGTTCGAGCCCCGCTTCCGGTACCCATCCACAGCCAACCCTCTGTAAACAAGTAGTTTACAGAGGGTTTTTCATTTCTTTCTCACATGTAACATTTCCTTTCACTTTTGTTACATCTGCAAAAATGCAACTTTAGTGACATAAATAAAAGCATTTGAAACATAAAATAAAACACGTCTTCTAAAAAATCCGTAACTTTGCACCAGAAAAAGTTAGTAAAGCATAAATAGGTTAATAATTAGTTAGTTAGTTAATTAGTCGAGAAAGCCGCTCTTCGTGAGAAGGGCGACTTTTCTATTTGTACATTTGAAGTAGATTGTTTTACAGAGACCTGTGGTATAGATTGTTTCGAAGAAACCTGTGGTATAGATTGTTTCGAAGAAACCTGTGGTATAGATTGTTTCGCAAGAGGCCGTATGGTATAGATCGTCTTACGGGAGCCTTGGCGTAGATGGTTTTGAAGAAGCCCGCGGCTAATTTCATCAAGATTTGAACGGAATCTAATCGAGACCAGGATTACATCCCCTTCGTGTGATCGGAATCTGCACTATTCTTCAACCACTCTGACGGAGTCAAGCCATATAGTGCCTTGAACTGGGTGGAGAACGCTGAAAGTGACTTAAAGCCAGTGGCAACACTGACACCTGTAATGTCGTATTTCTTTTCAGCCAACAAGCGGGCAGCCTCTTTCAGCCGCACATACTTGACGAAGTCGCGGGGAGCCTGTCCTGTCAAATCTTTCATTTTACGATAGAAATGCACACGGCTGATACCGACCTTATCAGCAATGATTTCAACAGAAAGTTCCGAATTATCCATATTCTCATTGATGACTTTCATCACCCGTTTCATCAGATGTTCGTCAGGAGACTCCATCTCCACCTTATCAATGTTCTCATCCGATTGCTTGTCACCATGATACTTTCCTTGTAATATCTGACGGGTCTTGAGCAACTGAATGACCGTTGTGCGCAACACATCGATATTGAAAGGTTTCGACACATACGCATCAGCCCCATTCGAGATGCCAGCAATGCGGTCAGCATCGCTACCCAACGCAGTCATCAGCACAACAGGAATATGGTTCGTGTTGAAATTCGATTTCAATTTTTGACACAACGTCATGCCATCCATGACAGGCATCATGATGTCGCTGATGACGATATCCACCTTACCTGGATGTGACACAATGTAATCCCAGGCTTCCTGTCCATTAGCACATGCCTGCACCATCAGTTCTGGCGACAGTTCATCTTGCACATACTGCCGGATGGCCTCATCATCCTCTACCAACAGCACATTTTTTCGATGTGCATCGTTTGGTGCATCGACGGAGAGCAATTCAGAGATTTCTTCGTCCCCCACTGTCCGAGCATCCTGCGAATCTTCCACCATTTCTTGTTTGATGACCCTCAACGAATCATCGCCCACAGGCATATTGACCACAAACAACGTACCCTTTCCCTCCGGATTATCTTCGATGGTGATATGCCCCTTGTGGAGTCGCACCAGTAAGGAAGTCAGATTCAGTCCGATACCTGTACCAATATAGCCATTCTGATGCTTGGCTGAATAGAAACGTTCAAACACCTTTTGTTTCTCTTCATCTGGAATGCCAATGCCTGAATCAGCCACCCGCACTTCAAAATCACTTTCTCCGCCAATCAACTGCAACGTAATTTTGCCACCGTCGGGCGTAAACTTAAAGGCGTTAGACAGCAAGTTCATCACAATCTTGTCCATATTGTCAGGATCCACATAAACAGGCAACCTGTCCACATCATGCACAAACTCATACTGGATGTTGCGACTCTGCGCATTGGTGGCAAACACATCATAAATATTCCGCAGAAACTCCACCAATTCCACCGAATGGTAATCCAGCAGGAATTTTCCCTGTTCAATTTTCCTCACATCCATCATCTGATTAATCAAACGAAGAATACGATTTGAGTTTTCCTTCATCAGCATGTAGTTACGCTGATGCTCAGGGTCTTTATCCTTGCCCATCATTCTTTCCAATGGAGCCAGAATCAGCGTCATGGGCGTACGAATTTCATGGCTGATATTCATGAAGAACTGAATGCGAGCCTCGTTCAGTTCACGCTGCTGACGGTTACGTGCCATGATGCGACGGAGTCTCACCTGGCGCATCACATATTCATAGACAAACCAGCATAAGGCAAGGAAGAGCAAGAAATACACTATCTTCGCCCACACCGATGCATACCATGCAGGATGAACAACTGCCACCAGTTCGCGTTCTTCGCTGACTGTGCCCAATGCATGGGCACGCACCTTGATGTGATAGGTACCAGGCTGCAAGTTATCGAAGATGATACGGGCATTATTTGCGCCCTGGTCTATCCATTTGCCACCATCAATGCTGTACTCATAAGTGACGTGCTGATTGTTCATGCCTTCCACACACAACTCCAGAGCAAAGTGATTATCGGTATGACACACATCCAATCTGCCACAATCATCAATCAATCCTTGTAACATCTCATAGTTTCCTGAGAAATCGCCTTGATGAACCGTTTTATCATCAATCAGCACATCCACAAAACGCAAGCGCAGCGTACGTTCCTTTCCCTGCCACGCCTTCATCGACTTTGTGTCGAAGTAGGTGATGCCGCCTATGCCGCTGAAGTACAGTTTTCCGTCTTGTGACGACACGGCACCACGACTGAACTCATTGTCCTGCAATCCGTCGTCGCTAAAGAAATTGGTAAACTTCTCTTTCTTCACATCCATGCACGACAAACCAAAATCAGTACCAATCCACAGTTCATTGCCATCCACACACACCGATGCGATGCTATTGATGGGGAGTCCATCTGCCGTCGTATAGGTGTGCGTTTCCAGCGATTGACAGTCAATCTTCACCAGTCCTTCGGACGTGGCAGCCCAAACCACAGAACCGTCTGCCGCAGCCGCAAAATGCCGCACAGCAATACGTTCCAGGAGTTTGGTACTTTCCTGCTTGATGACCCCCTCACGATCTGGACGGCAAACCAACATGCCATCTGCCGTTCCCACAAAGAGCTTGTCTCTCACTGGCAGAATGGTATAAACATACGGATTACCGATGATATGGACACCATTATCAGGGTTTGGCTTGTAATCAAGATGCTTTCCCGTCGAATAATCATAATAATAAAAGCCCTCGCCCATCGTGGCAATCCAATAGCAATCTTTCTGCACTGCTGGACGAATTTCAAAAATCCAATTAAAATCCTTCGTCAAGTTAGAGAAACGTCCATCCTTCATCTGCCACAAACCATTGTAGAATGTGCCCAACAACAAGCCAGAAGGAAAGGCATCATATATGGTTGTAAACGCATGAGGCATGCCAGGATTGGTCTCCACGCTCCAATGCATGGATGCCGCACCATCGGCTGAAACGAGATACAAGCCGTCGTTGTCTGCCGAAGCCCAGAGTCCCTTCTGATAGGGTGCAGCATTGACAGCCTTCGAGATGGCAAAGACCGAGTTCTTGCCAATGGTGTTCTTCGTGATGGAATTCTGTCCAATATAGTCGAAAGCCGACTGATTGATTGGTTTCATCACCACGCCTTTCATATACACACCCACCCAGACATTGCCAAACGAATCGTATGTCGCATCAGGCACATTGCTCGTCGCCATGTCAAAATCTTTCACCGAGATGACATTCTGAACCAGTTGCTTGGTCTGCTCATCATAAACACGCACACCTCCGCCATCTGTACTGATGAACAAACGTCCCAACGTCCAAGGCTTGATGTTCAGCACGGCGCCGCCCAGTTCTGCTGTCGATGCCACCAGTTCATAGCGGTCTTCACCCGAATTATAGACATAAAAACCATTATTGTAAGTGGCGGCATACAACTTGCCCGACGAACTTACACAAATGTTTCTGAGCAGACTCAGTTCTTCATATTTACGGAACGTCTTCGATGTTTGCCTGTACAAATCGCCCCGTCCGTTGATAACCCAAAGCGTCTTTTTCGGATCCTCATAGAGACGCATGGAACCTATGCCGTCGGTATCGAATTCCGTTGTATGTTTAATGTAGAACTGCCCCTTTTTATCCTTCAGGAGTTCGCCATTTCCATAGCCAGCAAAGCAGACCAGCACCCGCTTTTCTTTGACACGATTGATGCTCATCACACGCGCCTTGATTGTATCGCCGCCTTCCCTGACAAAAGGAATATTCGCAAACTTGTCTGTCGCATAATCATACATCTGCACACCAGCACCTGTACCGACCAGCATCTTTCCCTTCTCATACTCAAACACGCACGTGCTCTCATCGCTCAGCAACGAGGACGGGTTGCCTATTTCATGGCGATACACATTCATCTTCACTCCATCATAACGATTCAAGCCATTTTGTGTTGTCACCCAGATGTTGTGCCGACTATCCTCCGTGATGTTACGGACACGCGAGTTTGACAGTCCTTGTTTGGAACTGAGAAACATTACATTTTGGGCATCCACACCAAGTGAATCCAACATGAGAAATATGATGGTCAGAATAAAAAGCCTCATTATCGGTTAGTCAAGTTTAGTTTGGTATCATAGAAACCCTTGTTTCGAGTGCAAAGGTAATGAAAAGGAACAAAACGGCAAAAAAAATATAAAAGAATGTACTGAAAAAATATTTTTCACGAAGAAGAAGGCGGGGATGCGTCCTGTGACACATCCCCGCCTTGGTTATCTATCCTAGTTCGGATTCGTTACTTATTTGAGCAAATACTTCTTGCCATTCTTGATGACGATGCCCTTGTAGCTTGCGTTCACCTTCTGACCTGCAACATTGTAGAGAGCGTTGTCCTTAGCAGGAGCAGCCTCAACAGTTTCGATAGCAGTTGCGATGTCAGACTTCAGAGCCTCAGCAGCCGCTGCATAGTTATAATCATCGAGAGGAGCAGTGAAGTAAAGAACGGCGTCTCTTACCCATGTGTTGGTATCCCAGAATGTTGCTGGCTCGTAAGCACCCAGTTCGTCATTCCAAGTATGAGTAGAAGCCTTGCCTGAAACCAAGTGCTCTACTGCACCGATAGTGAGTTTCTGACCGTCCTTAATCTTGATGTCAGTAATGTAAGTTGGGAAGCCATTCGTGTTGTAAGCACCAACAGCGAACGGAACCATGATAGGTGCCTCACCATCCACCTGAGCGAAGATGTACTTATCCCAAACACCGTTTTCATCTTGAGCGTTGAAGAAGCCATAGTTGCCTTCAGCGTCTGGAGTGTTCTTCGATGCTGTACGTGTGTTGATGTTGATGGTATAAACACCAGCAGGAATATTCTCAACCACCTGATAGAACTTGTACTCAGCAGACTGACCAAAAGGATTGAGAGAAGCAGTAACCACTGGGTTGTCAGCAGAAGCAGCGCCTGTCATCTTAGCAGAACCAGTGTGTGTTTCAGCCTCACCTTCGTCATTAGTTGTCTCATATTCGAGTGGCTCAAATGTCCAGCCAGTGAAATCAACTGTATTGGCATCAGTGTTAGTAGTGTAGAAGTTCGGATTTCTGATATAGCCAGAAGCCTTGATACCAGAGAGGAGAAGTTTGTGACCATCAGGATCGTGAGTGGCAACAGATTCTGGATCAGTCTCGTCATATGCTTCGTCCACTTCAGAGCTGTACTGCTTTTCCTTCAAAGGTTCGAGATCCACACCTTCAACAATAGCCTGATAGAGTGCGAGAGTAATCTGCTTGTTAGCAGCCTCAATGTCAGCAGTTGCATCACTAGCAAGAGCATCCAACGCATCGATTACTTCATCCTCAACACCCAACTTAAGCGCGAGGTCAGAGGCCTGGATAGCACGGAATGTCAGAATGTCAACGATAGACTTAATATTGTTCAAGATACCTGGAACGCCATCCACATCCTTAGATGCAACAGCCAGTTCTTCGTCAGAGAAGTTCTTAGGATCAACACCTTCATACTTCTTGATGATAGCCTCTGCGTCCTGTACCTTTTCGTTCGTCTTGTACTTGCCTTCGAGCACTTCGATAGAAGTCTGAGCTTCAGCAAGTTTCTTCACGAAGTTGTCGTAGTTAGCCTTGCGGTCTGCAAGTTTCTGACTTGCAGCAGCCAGTTCCTTCAGTATGTCGTCAATCTCCAGAGGATTAGTGAATGTACCCTCCTTAGCCTTCTTGATAGTCTCAGCCAAAGCAGTCTTAGCAGTACCATCGTACTTCTCGTCAGCACCATCCAGATTCATCTGAGCAGTCTCGATCGCATCCTTCAGTTTCTTCATTGCAGCGGCGCCAGAAGAAGCGGGCTTGGAAGTCACAGAGAGAGAAGTCAGAATCCAGCACTGCCAACCAGAATTACCTTCAAACTCCACATAATAGTAACCGGGTTCAGTCACCTCAAACTCACGCTCAATAGGCTGCATAGCATTATCTGTTGTGATAGTAAGACCTTCGTGCTGAATCTTTGCATCAGGAACAATGCCAGTCTCTTCGAAGATAACAGCAGGTTCGCCATCTGCGCCTGGCTTGCACACTCTTACTGCGTATGGTGAAGAGTGATCCTCCCATGAACCGTTGCGGAAAGTCAGGAGATAAGCACCCTCGTCCAAATAGAGAGCCTCTGATGCGCCAATACCATCAGCAAGTTGGTCACCATTAGCAGACTCAGCAGCATATTTACCGAATTGGAGAAGACCCTGAGTACCACCACGAGCACCCCAGTAGATACCGTGATTCACATGGTCATTTGCCCCCATGATACGTGGAGCACCACCACCTGTGTAAGGCTCAGCAGCAGTACTCTGGCGTTCGCCATTATCACTTGTACCGCTATAACCTACAGGAAGAGCATCCTGGCCATATGGTGTGAAGTCAGACTGGTAAGCAACCACTTCTTCAGCATCGCCCTGAGGCTCACCGATTTCGAATGTGATGATAGCATCCTCAGCAGTAACGCTTTCCTCTGCATTCATAAGACCTTCGATGATGAACTCATATTCGCCATCTGTAAGACCAGACACAGGAGCGGTAACAGTCTTGCCGTCCTCTGAAAGTTTGATGACAGCAGTAAGATCAGTCTTCTTTGTACCCTTCTTCAGAGTTGCCTTGGCCTTCTTCGTGCTCACTGCAGTTGTGAAAGTCATAGAAACTTCCTTCACATCCTCTGGCTTCAGATTGAATGATTTGTTCATAGGCACAGAACTTCTCACATTGGGCTGACCCCATGCTGCAAATTCTGTATCAACGAGTTCGTCCCAATAACCCTTTTCGTTCTTGAATGGGAACACCTTCACCTGACCCTGAGTGTCAGAACTTGGACGGTCAGCAGAAGCGTAAAGCAGATCGTCAGCACCGTCGAAACTTACGACTACGTCAGACTCTTCATCCAACATGGCATCAACAAGGATATAGAGGAAACCATCCTCCTTACCTTCCAGATAAAGCACATCTGTCTCTTCGCCATCAACTGTAACCTTCACGAGGTCAGTATCAAGAGAGAAAGTGCCCTTGTTCTGCTTGGCAAGATTTGCGATGTTGGTAGCATAGCCGAAGTCAATCTTGATGATTTCATCGCTGTAAGTCACTTCCTTCACAGTCACGCCCTCTTCAATCTTGATATCGTCAAGATAGTAAGTAACAGGGCAGAACATATTAGCAATGAAGAAGTAAACCTCAGGAAATTTCTCATTGAAGTGAGATCTGTAAGTTTCACCTGGCTGACCGCCAAATCTTGCCGGAAATTCACCTGTACCCTGCCATGATGGAATCGTAGCGTCCATTGCCTCTGCCGTTGGGTTGTAAACCACATACGACATGTGCTGCCACTCGCCGTTGAATGGAGTCTGTGCGTTAGGACCTGTCGCCTGATTCAAACCATAGCTCAAAATAGATTTGTCATAGTTCTCCATACCCTTAGAGAGCCAAGAAGTAAGTTTAGTTTTCTCTTCAGTTGGGTTTCCATTAGCGTCAGCTCCCTCATACGTTGGATCAGCCTTAACCCAGAAGCTGACACGATAAGGAGTTTCCAACTTCATAGGGAAACTCATCTTGAAACCACGGTCCCAAGACTGACCTACAGCACCAGTGTTGGCTGCCATGAAACAGTACTCACCGCTGTGTGGATTGTCGGTTGACTTTTCAGTCCACTCGTCGGTGTCTTTGTAGTTCACCCAGTCGCCATAGGTACCAAGCTCTGGGGTCAAGGCATACTCTGTCTTGAAGGCTTCCTTTTGAGTGTCGTCCTCAAAACCGAGTTCTGCCACAACAGTCTGTGCCTGCATCGAAGCAGTGCAGAAAAGACCAGTTGCAATCAGTAAGTAAATTCTTTTCATACCTAAAAAGTTTTTGGTTAAATGAAAATTGGTTAATTGTTTGTTTTAATAAAGTTTTTGGTTAAATATAAATTGATTGTTTGGGGTCATATAATATATAATGTGGCTTTTTGAAGGTCATCACCGCACTTCCATAGAGTCCTTGCAGCAATTTCGCAACAAAATCCGTTGCAAAGTTATAGAAATTGCAAAAAAAGGGGGTTCGACGATGTTACATGATTTTTTCAATAGGTTACAAATGTATCGGAAAGCATGGCTACATTACGATTTCAGGATGTTGCAGGAAACAAAATGACCCCGAAAGCCTTACAGCAGACTTTCGGGGTCATGTTGTTGCAAACGTGGCTGAAGCAGAACTTCAATGCACGTTATTTACCCATTATTTGAACAGCAACTGAGCCATTTCCTTGAGGCTGCGACGCCAAGTGAGGAACTCATGTGCTGTACCTTCAGACACATAAGAGAAGGCATTGAAACCAGCAGCCTTAAGGTCTTCAACCGACTTCTTCACGCCATCAGGATTCTCCTTCGAGCCGCAAGAAGTGAAGATGAACCTTGGTTTAGCCTTACCTTCGAAGTCTGCTGGAGCGTAAGTGCCACCGCTGAAGAGTCCGTACCAGTCAAATGTCTCCGGACGAGCCAAAGTGATGTTCTTGGTCTCCATGCCACCCATTGACAGACCAGCCATAGCGCGGCTTTCCTTCTTGGCAATAGTGCGGAAGTGGCTGTCCACGTATGGAATCAGTTCGTCAACCAGTACCGTCTCGAAGTTCTTGTAGTTGAAACTGCCCAGAGTGCCGAAGCCAGCATCGTTGGTCATACCATAAGTCATCACGATGATGAATGGTTTGGCCTTACCCTCAGCGAGGAGGTTATCCATGATGAGACCAGCGTGACCTTGGTTGCTCCAAGCGTATTCGTTCTCACCCCAACCGTGCTGGAGGTAGAGCACTGGATACTTCTTCTTTGGATTCTTGTCATACTCAGCAGGAGTATAAACAAAGGCGCGACGCTCAGCGTTAGTGCTTGGTGAGTGGAAGAGAATCTCAGTCACGTTGCCGTGTGGCACATTCTTGAGTGCGTAGAAGTCACGGTCGTGAGCAGGAATTTCGATACCGCTCTCCCAACGGGTAGAACCATAGTAGTTGTTCGTGCCTGGGTCGTTCACGGTTGCACCGTCAATGGTCATGTGGTAGTAGTGGAAACCTTCGTCCATAGGACCGTCAGTGGTACCAGTCCACACACCACCTTCACCCTTCTTCAGCACCGTGCCGCCGTTGCCGCCAAGACCGAGGCTGACAATGACAGTACGAGCCTCTGGAGCCTTAATCTGGAAACGAGCATAGCCCTGAGAGTTCACCTGAGGATACTCCTGGCCAGGCTGGTTCAGTTCGTTGGGCTTGAAGTCCTCGATAGGAGTCACGTTATCCATAGCAGGATCGAAGTTCTTGATAGCATAGTAAACAGGCTTTGGACGGAGATTCTCGTCGAATGGCAGTGGGTGATTGTTCACACCTACCCAAGAGTCCTTATCAGACACGTTCCAGAAAGTCACGTTGTCGATGATGTCCTTATACTTACGATAGAGACGGAACAACTTGATGTAGCGGTCGGTCTGCATCGTCACGAGGTGAGCAGGAGCCTGACCAGCCTGACCACGGGAGAACTGCAACTGACCACCCATCTCCTCATTCAGACGGATGTCAAGTTCAGTCACATGGATGTGCTTCACTAGTTCTGAATACTTCTTGATGGCGGCTTCCACCTCTGCCTCGTCTGGACCATATGAGTTGTAGTGCCCCTGCATGCCGATACCAGTGATTGGCACGCCAGCATCCTGCATCTTCTTCACCATGTTGTAGATGCGGTCGCGCTTAGCAGGCTGGAAAGCATTGTAGTCGTTGTAGAAAAGGATGGCATTGGGGTCAGCCTCATGTGCATACTCAAAAGCCTTGGCAATGAACTCGTCGCCGCAGAGTCTGTAGAGTTGGCTCTCACGATAAGGGTTAGGCTGCTGACCGAAACGAGCGGCACCCGCATCAGACATGGCTTCGTTCACAACGTCCCATGCATACACCACATCCTTGTAGCGGTTCACCACCGTATGGATGTGTTCACGCAGACGCTGGTAGAACACTTCCTTCGTCACAGGCTTGCCATTCTTGTCGTTGAACATCCAGTTGGCAAACTGAGAGTACCAAACCAGGCAGTGACCACGCAACTTGATGCCGTTCTGGCGGCAGAAGTTTGCGATAGCATCGGCATTCTGCCAACGCCACACACCCTCTTGAGGATGCAGTTCACCCGGCTTCATGTCGTTCTCAGCCGTAATGCTGTTGTAGTTTTTCTTGATGATTTCCACCGTTTGAGGGTCGTTGATGTTGCGCATGTTCACTGCCACACCCACGGTGAAGTAACCCTGGTAAGTGTCCTTGTAACCCTTGTCAGGGTTGGTGTCTGGATTGCGCCCGAACTGAGCCGAAGCCGTCAGAGCCAAAGATGCCAGAAGCACAGAAAAGATAGTTTTCTTCATCATTGATTGGTTTTAAAGATTTAGTAATATTACTATATATAATGTGTAGTGATAATGCCATTACTCTCTCCCGCATTACAGCCCCAGATTCACTTGTCCGCCCACTTGCTTGGTTGCATAGTAAAAAGCAGCATAGCGAGTACCCATAAAGAGACGGCGGTAGTCGAAACGCATCTTGTAATTGGCAGTGCCAATCTGCGTGAAGTTCTTACCGTCCAGGCTGTAGTAGAAGTTTGCCGTGTCACGCTTAGGACTGAAATCGCCGAAATCGCCGTCAATGCGCAGATAAATCTTACCCGCCTTGCCCTTAGGCAGTTTCACGGTTTCCACCTCTTTCACCTTCACATCAGTGATTTCCTTCGTGTTGTTCGACAAGCTCACATTCTCCTCACTCATGGTTAGACTATACTGCCCCCCATTAAGTTTAATCGTCAAAACACCAGAATCACCATTTAATGCTGCAAAACCTGCACAATCGCCCTCTTTCATCTTTCTGGCATCGATGCAAATGGTGTCAGAACAAGTGGGTCCCCATGTGCGCCAAGTGAGCGTGTTGCGGGCATCATAAATGCTCTTGCACAGTTGCGAGGTCTTCAGCACCAAGCCTTCCCACGAAGAAGTCTGGCGATAAGTGGCAGCATCGCGCATCGGCTTACCGAACTGAGGTTTTTCACCCTTCTGAGGCATGGGAGCAATGTCAGCCTTGATATAATTGTGGTTCCACTGATAATCTTTTTCAATCACAGCATAGGCTGGTTCCTTGTGGCACTCGCAGTCGCCATCCAACGACACGACCTCAGGAATGACACCGTCGCCATTGGTGCCCAGCACTGGCCAACCGTCAATCCACGAACACGGCTCGACGGTGAGCACACGCCCCACGCCATCACGGTCCTGGAACATCACGCCATACCACTCTCCATGCTTGCCATCCACGATGGTGCCTTGACCTGCAAAGTTGAAACCACCCAGTTTGCTCTTCAGAATCACCTTCGAGTCGTAGGGACCCTCGATGTTCTTGCTGCGATAGGCAATCTCCTCACGGCCCGAACCTGGCCAGGCAATACAGAGCAGATAGTACATGCCATCGTGTTTGACCACGCGGCTACCCTCGTGCAGACCCTGCGGCTTACCTCTCAGTTCCAGCTTCTTGCGGATACCACCAGGTTTCTCACCTGTCAAGTCAGCGTTCAGCTCCACCAACGTGATGTCGCCACTGCCCGAGAACACATACACACGGTCGTCGTCATCGAAGAACAGCGACGAGTCGTGATAAGCAGGCAGACGGCTGTGCAATTTCCATCCCTTGGCAGGGTCGTCCGTCTTGAACACCATCGACTTGTGAGGGTCATCGTTCGCTACGAAGAGTGCCCAGAACGTACCTTTGTGGTAACGCAACGAGGTGGCCCACTGTCCGCGACCATACACCGTGCCCTCCTTCAGGTCATAGCGAGGCGTGTCTTTGATTTCGTCAAAGAGATACGACACCGTCTCCCAATGCACGAGGTCCTTGCTACGCATAATGGGACCACCCGGGAACACATGCATCGTTGTCGTGACCAAATAGTAATAGTCACCCACACGGATGATGTCAGGGTCGGGAGCGTCAGCCCAGATAAACGGATTCTTCACTTTGATTTTGGGTTGGCTCGACACCTCTGGCAGGGGGTCAGAAGCCGATGTTTGTGCTGAAGCCACTGCGGCCAACAGAAAACAGATAGCAGATAGGATTTTTTTCATATTACATATTACGTTTTGGAAAAAGTAGTTTGTGCAAAGTTACAAAATAATTGACAACAAGATTTGCACTAATGTTGCATAAACTTTTCTTTTTGATACATCCACCCGTTCAAGACTGCCATTTCTCCGCTAAAAACGCAAAAATAAACCTATTTGAAAATAATTGAAACGTCACAAAAAGCCGTTTCGGCAAAAAGTCCGTAACTTTGCACCAGAAATTGATAATAAATAGGTTAGTAAAAAAAAGTTTAGTATTAAAGATGGAGGACTTCTCTTCGTGATGAAGGGAAGTCCTGTTTTTTTCATCATCTTCATTCGACCCACCATGCAGCACCAACCTCCCCATCACCCCCCCTATGCATTTTTGTGGGCAAGACTTACATTCGCATATGAGGAATACTTGCATGTGCGAGTGGAAGTCACAAGAGAGCGTATATGGAAGTCACAAGATGCGCACCGTGCACGAAATAACACGCGCTGTAAGAACGAAATATTTCACGCTGTAAGAACGAAATAGTATGCGCTGAGTGCGCCTTTAGGGAGTAAAGCACACACCAGCATCCTACTCCATCCCACACCCGTATCCACCACCATCGTCATTCGGGACCTTCCGCATTGACCAAACAAGACATGGCGCATTCACCATACAGTACACGTCGCCATCACCACGTCGATGGTGGAAGATTGCAGGTTTTCGCGAAAGAATGCATTGTTTTTCACTCAAACACGAAACGGTAAATTGGATTGGAGGGTATGGCGGGAAGCAATACGAATAACAAGAATTTCGCCCCATAGATTGCACAGATGGACACAGATGTTCTATCTTGTCATGCGTTTTTCTCACACAGAAAAACGCACTGTCGAGGACGGTCTCCCACTTCTTAACAAGAAAAGGATGGATATGTTTCCTTTCCTCTTTTGTGAGAACAAAGAAGACACAAAAAAAGTGCCTCCGAACATTGTCGAAGGCACTTCTTTGGAATTAATCACTGAGTCAACTGGAAAAAGTGGAATCAGTGATTAGTTTTAAAGATAAGCACGAAATTACCCTACCACCAACGAGAACTTTAATCCCAAAGCCCCTGCCATTGACAGGAATGTAGAAAGTTGCATGTCTGTCTTACCCTGCTCAAGGGAAGATATGTATTCACGCTTCTTACCCATACGCATGGCAAGTTGCTGCTGAGTCAACTTCTGACGTTTTCGTTCACCTTTCAGTAGTTCAGCATAATACCACGCTTCGGCTTTCGCTTCAAACTCCTGACGGCTGGGTGAACCTACAGGACCATAAGTTTCAGCCAAGCGATCTGACATCTTTGGCAATTTTGCCCATTTTTCGTCATCAATCTTAATCATAAACTTTCCTCCCATTGTTTTAGTAATCGAGATGCTTTCTTGATTTCTGCATGATATTGCTTGGATCCTTTTTCCACAAACGAGTTGAGCATCACCATCCTACGGCATTCCATGAAGTTTTCAGCATCGATGGCAAAGAGCACGGTACGATATTCGTTGTTGCCTAATGAAACACGCATCTCGTAGAATTCCGTCTTCTCTAACCTCTTAACGAACTTGGTGCTAACCACATATTTTGTGAACATAATGCTAAACACATAATCGTATTTTTCTTTCACTTTGGGTGGCAACGCAAGATAGTATTCTTCAAACTCTTTCGTATAAGTTGCTTCTCGAATTCTTTCGTTCATGATGCAAAGGTAATCAATTTGTTCCAAACAGACAAATAAATGTAAGTAATTTATTTCAACCTGCTTGTTTCGATGCACTAATTGATGAAGTAGTTCTTGGTCTGACCCTTGTAGGTTGCCTTCACGATAGCACGTCCGTTGGACACAGCACCAATCTGGAAGGTCACGGCTGGATCGGAGGCTGTAGCCTTGATGACAGAATTGTCCTTGAGCGGTGCGTATGCCTGATAGTTATTTGCCATCATGAAACCGTTGTCATTGGTGGAGAACATCGGAGCAGCAGGCAGTTTGATGTCCTTTCCATCGACGGTGATGGTCACGGTTGGAACAACGGGAGCCTTCACGCCTGCACCCTTGCCAAAACTGATTCCGTGGAGGTCGAAGAGTCCTTGTGGACGCTGCTGACCCTGCTGTCTGCCACCACCAAATTGTGGACGTCCCTGTGGCTGCTCGGGCTGCTTGATTTCATCGCCTTCCACCACAAGGTAGATGGCGTGCTTGCCTGTGAGACCTTCCACTGCGGGAACGCTCACACGGTAAGCCTCTCTCTTATTAGCAGAAGCTGGCACGTCGATGACACCAATCTCCTGACCCTTCCAAGGATTGTCCAACTTGACATGAATCTTGAAAGCACCCTTGCCAGCAGGCGTCAGGTTCAGCTCCAATGTCGTGTTGTCGCCTTTCTTTGTGCCTTCGAAAGCCTTCACGCCCTTGGCATCCTTTGCCAAACCACCAAAGCCGAAGTATTTGAAGCCGATGATACCACCATTCTGAATGCCAGCGAGATCCATTGAGTTGTTCCACACATCGTGATTGTCCTGCATCCACTGGTTGCTGTTAGGTCCATACATGAAGCAAGCAAGACCTGCAGAGTAGTAAGCATAAGGAGGAAGACCGAAAACCTGGAATCCTTCAGAAGTCACCTCGGCACCTGTATATTCGTTGCCATCGCTTGCCTTTGCTGTCCACTCGTTGTTCTTTGTGTAAGGATCGTAACCCACGATGCGAACTTTACCGCCATCAGCCACTGACTTCTTGTCCCATTCAATCTTGACCGGAGCCACCATTGCCTGGCGTGCATTGCCGAAACCACGTGGAGGACGGTGATAGAACACATACCACTGGCCATTGATTTCCTGGATAGAACCGTGGGTGTTGTGACCAGCATTGGTCGTAATCAACTTGGAACCATCTTCGTTCACCACAACACCACGAGAATCAACCAACACACCACCACTGCGCCAAGGACCCAGTGGGGAGTCGCCGTAAGCATAGCGAAGGGCTGAGTTGGTGTTGCCCAATCCGTATTCCTTACCGCTATAGCCAGAGAACACCATCACGTATTTGTTTCCCACCTGACGGATGGAAGATGCCTCGAAGAAGTTGAAATCGAGTGGGTTCTGACCCTTGTAGAGTGCCTTGTACTCGCTGCCCGCTCTGTCGAGCAGACGACCGTCGGCGCTGCTGGCAGGAATGAAGGGGTCGATGGGGTCTGTGCCCTGACGCTTGCTGTACATGGTCTTCTGATCGAGTTCGACAGCGGTAGAGTGCTGGAAACCATAGAACACATAAGCACGATAGCCGATGTTATAGTCAGGATCCTTTTTGTCAGTGATGTTCTCGATGAACACTGAGGGGTCGAAGTCAATAAGCGACCCTTCCACACACTGACGGCCATCAGGAGTCAGATTGACTGGAGTGAAGGGACCATTGGGACGGTCACCCTTACACACCATAGGAGTGCGACGCCAACCGCGAGAGTGAGGATAGAGCCAATAGGTCTTCTTACCTGTTGTCTTGTCCTTCACCTCCACGAGGTCGGGGGCATACATGGTGTCCCATCTGCCATCCACATAGTGAGAGAAGATAGGACCTTCGTCGCGCCATTGGCTGAGGTCCTCAACGGGTGCTGACCACATGCGCACATCATTGCCGCAATAAGCGGTGTAAGTCACATCGTGCGAACCAATGATGTAGGCACGATACTTGCCTGGATTGTCGGGGTCTTCAAAGACACGAGGTTCGCCATCCGGCAGATGCTCCCACAAAGGGAGGTAAGGGTTCTGGGCATTCATGGAGAGTGCGCAGAACGAGAGAATTGCAAAAAATAGTTTTCTCATTTGTTTGTTTTATATGGTTTGTTTTTAATGTTTCAATTCAACAATTTGTCCAGCCTTGACAGCCATTTCATACTCGTTGACACCATCGTGAGTGGAAACAAGAGACAAGCCCTTGGCTGACAACGTGTCTTTGCAACGAATGCGGAGTGTACCATCCTGCTGTGCCTTGATGGTCGCAGTCTTGAGGGTGCCGTTTGCCCATGCCTCGCTGACTTCGTAACCACCACGGGCACGGAGTCCGCTCACACTACCCTCTTTCCACGCATCGGGAAGGGCTGGCAACAAATGAATGGCTGGCTTCTCCACTGTAATGGGGTCGCTCTGCATCAGCATCTCAGCAATACCTGCCGTCACACCGAAGTTACCGTCAATCTGGAATGGCGGGTGTGCATCGAAGAGGTTCGGGAAAGTACGTCCATTGGGATACTCTCGTTCACGTCCTTCATTAGGAAGGAGACGAAGCATATTACTGATGATTTTGAAGGCATGGTTTCCGTCGAGCATACGTGCCCAGAAGTTGGTCTTCCAGCCGAGGCTCCATCCTGTGGCTTGGTCGCCGCGCTGCTGAAGGGTCACACCTGCCGCCTTCCAAAGGTCGGGAGTGGTGTATGGAGAAATCTGGTTGGAAGGATAAAGTCCGTAGAGATGGGAAATGTGTCGATGTTCGTCCTTGGGGTCATCCCAATCTTCACGCCACTCCTGCAACTGTCCGTACTGACCTACCTTCATCGGTGGCAGCATACGAATAGCCCTTTCAAGTTTCTTCTGGAAATCAGCATCTTCGCCCAATATCTTAGCAGAAGCCAATGCCTGAGAGAGCACATCGCGTGCAATCTGGTTGTCCATCGTACATCCTGCCGTTACAGGTGTGCTCTTGCCTCTGCCGCCATGCTCAGGAGAAACACTGGGCACCACGAGCAATTCGCCGTCACGCTCCACCATATAGTCGAGGTAGAATTGGGCAGCACCCTTCATGATGGGATAGTATTCGCGCAGGAAGTCCTTGTCGAGCGTATATTGATAATGCTCCCACAAGTGGGTGGTGAGCCAACCGCCACCATTGGGGAACATACCCCAAGGAGCACCATCCACAGGACCAGCTATGCGCCAAAGGTCGGTGTTGTGATGTGCCACCCAACCACGGCATCCATACATGACACGGGCTGTTTCCGCACCTGTCACGCTGAGGTCACGGGTCATGGAGAAGAGCGGTTCTGCCGTTTCAGACAAGTTGCACACCTCGGCTGGCCAGTAGTTCATCTCAGCATTGATGTTGATGGTGTATTTCGAGTCCCAAGGTGCATTGCGCTTATCGTTCCACACACCTTGCAGGTTGGCAGCCTGACCGCCCTTCTGAGAAGAAGAGATGAGAAGGTATCTGCCATAGTTGAACAGAAGAGCCACCATGCCCATATCGGTGCTGTTGTAGAACTTGTCGAGTCGCTGGTCGGTAGGCAAATTCTGGTTGTCTGATGATGTCAACGACAGATGGACACGACCGTACTGCTTCTGGTACTCAGCAAGATGACGTTTCAGAAGTTGATCGAATTTCATGGTTTCGGCTGCGGAAAGGAACTGGTCGTTCTTCTTGGCTGCATCGCCTGACACATCATGGTAATTAACGAAATTGGTAGCGGCAGAGATGTAAAGCGTGGCTTCCGTTGCACCTTCCACTTTCAAGGTCTCGCCATCGACTTTCACAGAACCATCCGCTTTCACGTCTGTGCGGCACTGAGCTGTCAGGGCTGCAGGAATGCCTTCTTGCTCTACACCTTGAATGGTGGCAACCAAGGTGTTGCCTTCAGCCTTCACCGTAAGCGGGAACTGGCATTTGTGTGATGCAACAAAATTCAGGGCACCCTTCTTGCTCGCCTTCACATTCACCACCACGATGCCATCTGCCAAAGAGGCAATGACACGACGAGTGTATTTCACATTATTATATATATAAGAAGTCGTGCTCACGGCTGTCTGCAAATCCAATTCACGCACATAGTCCTTGACTTCCTTGTGCCCGAACTCCATCCGCAGGCTACCCACTGTGAGGAAACGCATGCCATGAGGGCCTTTGACAAACTCACGATTGATGAGGTCTTCTGCCTCCTTCTCCTTACCGTCAAAAATCAGACTACGCGCTTCTGTCAAGTGCTGCAGCGACGTGGTGCTGTTGTTATTGTGGGGTCCCCCACTCCAGAAGGTCTCTTCGTTCAACTGGATTTCCTCCGTTTCGGTGCCGCCATAGACCATGGCGCCCATGCGGGAATTACCAAGAGGAACAGCCTCGAGCCATACTGTTGCGGGACGGTCGTACCACAGTCGCTGGTCATTATCAGGTTGTACGCCTGCTTTTGCAAATAGCGAGAAACTCGCACATAGAAGGGTCATCAAGACCCATTGCCCGAAGTGATTTGTTTTCATGTTGTGTTATTTATATGTTATCTTTTGTATCATCTGTCCAGGATCGCCAATGATGAACGAAAGCGTATGACGCTTCTTGCTACGATCTATCGGCAACGTAACAACAAAATCTTTTCTATTCTCCAGCACCTGCAGTTTCCAACTCCATCCCCATTCGATGAACTTATTCTCACACACTACAGGCTGACACCTGTCCACACTCACGCCAAAGCGATTGCTGCGGTCGTAGTTGACAGGCCAAAACGGAACAACGGAGATGCAGAGCGTGATGGAATCGTTGTCTGCCATGTCGTTATCCAATTTCAAATCTATATGCTGAGAGGACAAACTGGCTGGGTCCTGAACCTTGTCCAATGGTTCGCCCAACTGCAACACTTGCCAGTCGGTGCCAAGTCCTTCAATCCATCGGAAAGGTGCATTTGCCCTTGTCTTGCCCAGTTCCAGTTTCTTGGAGAATTCCGTCCGTTGTTGGTTCTTCGGCAACTGATATGCTGCGGTTGGTGCCTTGACCAATGCCGGCATTTCCTGATACTTGGCACAAATGCCTGGAGGAACTTCTGACATCATTTGATTCCACTTGCCATCCAACTGGGTATTGTAGATATGGGTCAACGCCACGATGCTGTCAAACGCTGCCGTTGCTTCACGTGCCGCCTCTTCACTGCCTGTCTCGTGATTTTTCTGTGCCATCAGGAACTTACGGTTCATCTGATAAGCCCCTTTCACCGAATAGCCCAACATCTCAAAGAAGGCAGGTCGGAACTCGGCTGGTAACGTCTTCTGAATGACATCCACACGGTCGGAGATAGCCTTATAGTCAGCCAGACGCTGCTGAGCCGTTCCGTTCTCAAATGAGAAGTCCGTATCGTGCAACCGATTGTTTTCATCGTTGTCCCATTCCATCTCGTAACCCATAAACTCAGGCTTACGTTGCCATGCCAGACGATAGTATTGGTCAAGAATCTGCTGAAAATCCTTCTGATGCTGCTTGCCATACAGCGAAGCGAGCCATTGTGGCTGATAACGATTCACATTCTCATAAGTGAATGCGGACAAATCCCATGCCATATCGAAAAACTGCTGCATTCCAATCTCCATAGGCTTAATGTCGCCAACATTCAAGAGCCAATAACGGTCTGCCCCTGCATCGTAAGCCTTCTTCAATTCTTCATACATGAGCATGGGTGGCGCCGTTGAAATCCACAAATAATCATGCGGTGTTCCTAAATAACTCAAGTGATAATAAATACCTGATCCGCCCTTGCGCTGACGCTCCACATCATTACTCACACGTTTCATGTAGCCATAGTTATCATCGGGCCACACCAAGGTGATGTCATCGGGCACACGAAGCCCGGCATCGTAGATGTCAAGCGTCTCCTTGTATGGAACAAAAATTTGAGGAATTTCCGAGGGATTCTTCTTTTTATGTGTTTCCAAAATCTGACGTTGGTCAGTCATCACTTGCTCCAAGGTGCGTGCCCTCACCTTAGGGTCAGCCGAGCCTTTCATCGCTTCGTCGTGCAGTCCTCGCATTCCAACGGTATAGATGTTGTCATACTGCGCTGTTTCCCTAATGCGGTCATCGAATTTCTTCCAAATGGTTGCCTTGTTTGTTAGATAGTTCCACTCGCCATCCCGTTCCTTGTTCCACTCGAAAGATGCAGCATTATTGAAAAGCATCGGCTCACAGTGGCTCGTCGTAATCATGATACCCCACTCTGCTGCTTTCACCTGACTCTCAAAATGGCTGTAGAATGCACCTGTACATGAATGCATGGCAGGAGCCAACATGTTGCCTTTCAGACGCAAGAGCAACTCGCACACCTTGTCATACGTTTTAGGACCAATATCTTCCAGTTCTTTCTCAAAATTCCGCGAAGCCCATGTCTTTAGCCCCCAATCCTCATCGTTGATGAAGATGCCACGATACTTGATAGTAGGTTCCGCCGATGTATAGTTTTCTTGATAATCCAGCACAGGCTTCTTCTGCACTGGCACATCGGCAAACCAGTACCAAGGACTCACGCCAATCCGTTCACTCACATGCAAAGTCCCGTATGCAGTGCCACGGGCATCACTCCCAACTACATACAGTTTTTTACCCTTTGTCACAATCTTAAACTGCTCCCATCCTCCTTGGATATCTCTCACATCCACATCGTCAGAGAGTCCCAACAACCGCATTCCCTCCACCGTGGCTAAAATAACGGTTGACGGGGAAGAGTTGAGAGTCGAGAGATGAGAGTCAAGGGAAGAGGCAACAACATCAACCACTGGCAGAACTCCCGTCACCCGCTCCACATCCTCCGAGAGCACCTTTGCCACTTTCTTTACCAAAGCGGCATCACCTTCTGCCACCACTACACGACATTGTTTCAAATCGACTGCAACAGCCGACATGAAACAGCAAAACATAATCAACAAAAAGAAACAAATTCTCTTCATCTTTCTCCTATCATGCAATGGTTAATGGGTAAAAGTTCGTAGCGTTTGCAAATTTACGAATATATTTCCGAAACGACCACACACTCATGTATCATTTATTTCAAATCATGAAACATTTCTGTCAGAAAAACGATTCTTCACCCATCTTCCTCATTTAATCCACACCTTTTTCCCACCTTGAATGTAGATGCCGCGCTGAGGATTGGACACCTTTCTTCCCTGCAAATCATAGACTTCATTGTCCATGTCGAAGGATGGATGCTGCCGCGAGTTTATTCCTGTTGACACATAACTGTTAGCCACCAAAATAAGTTGTCCCAAGATACAATCGCTCCATTCCTCCGCTGCGGAATAGAGTGCAATGACATAGTCACCCTGCTCGGTAATGTCAAATTCAAAAGTCTGTTGTTTCAGCGTACCAAAATTATTGGATGCAGAGTTGCCGATGTTGATGGTAGGTGTATAAATCTGATTGGCTATGCTCACCCCACCCACACGCTTCTCTATGTCCAGCTCAACAGGTGCAAAATCGGGCTTATTCCAGTTACAAATTTTATATTTCAGCGTGTAGTGACCTGGAGCCAAAGCGAGTGTTGCACCACTATCAGAGAGTCCATACTTAGCCCACCCTTGGTGTCTTTTTCCTTCAATATTGCGAAAATAGAGACCGTAGTCCAATCCACGAGATGAACCCGTGAACTGCAAGACACGACAGCCTTGTGAATATCCACTGCCATACCCAGTGCGCCGATCCGTACCATCGTAAGTGGTCCAACCCGCTGGTAGTGCTCCCCCTTCGGTAAAGGCAGCCGAGAGGGTGAGCGTTGTCGGCGTTTGCAGCGTCACCTCGACAGAGGAAGTACTTGTTTCACCATCATTGTCGGTGGCTACGGCTTTCAACGTATGCTTGCCGACCTTGGTGCTCATCATAGTTGCCGTATAGGGCTTGGTTGTGCAGGTAGCCAGCAATGTTGCACCATCATAAAATTCCACCTTTTCAACAGTTCCGTTCGGATCATCTGCCGTAGCACTGATGGTGATATCGGGAAATGTGGACTCACCTGCAGGAGCGAAACTGATATACCTGCCTCCTGTAGCCGGCGCCGTAATCTTGACATTGGGCGTCGTCTTGTTCAACGAGTAACGTTTGCAGAAATTCCAAATCTCCTTACCCGTGTACACTTGGGTCTCCTTGCATATCCAATGCCCTTTATCTTTCAATTCCAGCAACTTGACTTCTACACCGTCGTTGCCTGGCCCCCAAGTATGCATTTTGGCGCCACCGAAACCATTATAATTATTTTGAACCTTGTCAGTTGTGGAGCAACCATTGTGCTTGATCCAGGGGTTCAGTGCTGGTTGTACCCCCCCGAAGTTGTCGGCGGTTCCTTGGATGTGCAAAATAGGCACTGGACGTGTGGTAGCCTTGGGGGTTACAACCGAAGGACCGCTACATGAAACAAAAGCAGCAATGATGTTGGACATCTTGTTGATAGCGTTGTAGGTCAACATTCCTCCCATCGAGAATCCTCCGAGATAGATGCGGTTACGGTCAATCTTATGCTGCGTCACCATCTTTTCAATAATAGCCTTGATGAAATTGATGTCTCGATCGCCACCAATATCCCAAGCCCTGTCAATGCCATTGGGGAATACACAAACAAATTTAGCAGTGTCGCACACAGCTTCCATGCTCACTTTGTCATTCTTGAATTCGCTGTTCTGCATCCAATCGGCATCTTGGTTGTAGCCATGACAGAATATGAGCAACGGGCGATTCTCGCCTAAGTTCTTGGGCACAATTACATTATATGAACGGTTGGTGCCGTTAACGGTGATGTTGTCTGCCTTCAGGGACAGGCTCCCCACGATGAGCAGGGAAAGGAGAAAAATAACTTTTTTCATATAGTTCCGGTAATTTCAAGTGTATCATTTAAAATAAATCTTTCTTCCATTATAGATATAGATGCCCCGCGTCGGTTGAGCCACTTCCTGACCATTCAGTGTATAGTACTTGCCTCTCTCCAACTGACGCTGTGCGATAGAAGGAGCAACAATGGGCAATGCTTCATCTGACGGTATGAGATATGCACCGCGAAGGATTAGCGTCTGGTTCCAATCGACCTTCAAAGCGTTAAGATGAACGAAGTCGTCTTCACGAACTTCATTATCAGTGTTTCGCATCGTACGTATCTCATCTAAAGGAATGACAATAGCCCCCATTTGAGCATCCCAATAGGGATCTTTTTCATTGAAGGAAACAACAATCTGCTTCCAAGCCCCATGCGGCACAAGACGATTGGCAAGAATACGAAGTCCTGTGCCCGAACCACGCAACACGAGTTTGTCATACATACTGAGGTCCGCATACTGATTGTGATCCACATTCACAAAACCAGCCACGGCTGTGCCTCCACTTGCATTCCGTCCCACGTTCCAATCCACATTCACCTCAACATCAATCGGTTGTGCATCAGCATCGACACCATCCCATTCGTGGAACATATTAGAAACCAATTCCACCCAATCCTCTGGCGCTTCGAAGTCATCCACATCCACCAGACTTACAATACTATTGAGCACTCGTGCTGAGCGTTCCGGGAAATACTGAGTGAGAAGCCTATTTCGTTCTCTCTGATAAGTATCATCTACTGTATATAACTTTCCTTGGGTTTGATAGGGGTGTACATCACGGCGATAATCCCCCCATCGAGCAGCCTCATCATAGAGGGCGAGAGCGATGGTGTTGTAAAGACTGTCAAACACTTCCACTGCACTTTCTTCACCCAGTACACCATCTTCCGCCAGCACGGCTTTGGCACGTTTCAGATAGCGGCGGGCAAACTTTTCATTCTTGAGCAGATTCTGAAAGATGCCTGTCGGATTTGAATTCCCATTATTCGTGTTCAGCACATTCTCTGTGGGATTATCAAGAATCAGTTCTGAATCCCAACAAAGGAAACGGAAGCCTTGACTATCAACGCCACGACGACGAATGGCATACCAGTTATGATGATCCCAATCTGTATTTCCACCATACTGGTTGATCAGCATATAGTCAATGAAGGCATCCACGTCAAGCAAGGCCTCCTGGTCGGGATCGTCGTTGCCATCTGCATCCTTACCTTGCAATTGGTAATAATAGTCATCATCTTCAGCCATTGCTGCCACCTGCACCATCTGTTCCCATGCTTCCATGTCACCTTCTGTGGCTTCATGATGATTGCCGCCATCTTCTTCCACCTTTATGACATCAATATCGGCTTTCGTACCACCCAAATGGTCTTTCCCGAACTGGTCGTCCACTCGTTCGGCAATATTGTAAAGTCCCCAATACATTCCATTGAGGAACACATGTACATAAAGAGCATTGACACTCGCCCACCCCATCTTACGCTGCATACGACGTGCCCATACATCACGGGTATATTGTGCTTTAACACGATTGGACTCCGACCAATGCTGCCATGAGTTCCCGAAATGGCAACGCAGCACAAGTTGGTCGAATTTGGCCGGCTCATTCTCTCCGAAAAGAGGGTATTTCAATGTTTTCTTCCCATATTTTTCTTTAAACACCAGACGAAAAGAGTGCTTTGGATTCTTCTCTGCCAGACGACCATGACCACCATGAAGACGAAGTCCACAAGTGACTGAGAAATCAAGTTTCCCTGCTTGTGATGAGGGACTCCACAGTTCTACACTGGCTGGACGCGTCCAACCATGTCCCGTCGGGTCGCCAACTGGAGGACCTGTAAATATATAGATTCCGCCCGTTTCTGGATCATTTTCATGACTGAAAAGGTTATCCTTATCTGTCACGATGCTCACTACGGGCAAGGAAAGAAAACCCTCTCGGATTTTTTTCGCCAACACGGGATTTGAAGTCATTTCCGGATCCATCTCATAGTCCGCAACGGCTGTGCCCCAGGTGTCTGTATAGTTTCCCCATTTAACCGGATAGCCCTCTGGTTTGTTTGACTGCTTCAACACATCATCCATGAAAAGATACGTCACTGTGGCGATTGGCGTGACGCGTCCCGTGTCAGCAAGTGCCACAGCACGCAGAATCGAGTTTCCTTTAATGTGGATGGGGGCTGAATAAACAGGGCTATTATCCGTTGGCTCACTACCATCCAGCGTATATCGAATAGGCACTTCAACAGGTAATTCCTCATCGCAAATGATTTCGGTGGAGAATGCCGCATCATAAAAACCATGTGGCTGGCTAAATGTCAGTGTCTGTGCGAAAAAGGGTATCGTCGCTGTCATCATGAACAAAACAGAAAACAAGCGGTAAAGGATTTGTTTCATGAGTTTGTGGAAATAGATTGAGTAAAAGTAATTTCGTTTGCAAAGTTACACACAAAAGCGTCAAATGGCTTTGTTACACGTTACTTTTCTTTTTCTCCATGTTACGAGGTTCAGATTAAAAGCATTCGAACCTTACAAGAATGCGGCAAGACCTTATCACAAAACCCTATAGAGCAAAAAAAAGAGAAGGCTCGCATCCCTGCGAACCTATCTCTCCAATCACTCTTTTTCATGTAAAAGAAATCATGTTTTTTGTCGTATTCTATTTTTATTACTTACGTTCGGTATAGAATTCTAAATGAGAAAATTTATTGCGCTCACTTAATCATCACCTTCTTTCCACCATTGATATATATACCTGACGTTGTGGAAATCCCATCCAACTGCGCCCCGCTCATAGACGTCCAGCGGTCACTCTTCTTTTCTTCTTGCGATGGTGTGTTTTCTATGCTTGACACCAAGTTTTCAGATGCTTGAACCTTACGTTGTCTCGCATCAGTATTTCTGCCAGGATGGAATGAGCGCTTAGGTTGGGGTTTACACTGCTGCATCCGTTTCATCCGCTCATTTTTCATGCGCTGCAGATGCATCTTCTCGAGTTTCAACATCATGTCATACTGCTGCTGAGTGAGAACTGTCAAGAAACGCTTGTAATAGTTCTCTTCCACGTCAATCGTAGCACGGCTGCGAGCAAAACGGTTGGCGTTTATCTGTTTCAGTTCTTCTTCTGTAAACCGGTGCTGTTTTTCCCCTGCTGCAGGTTTTCCCATTTTCGGGTGAGATGAATACTTCTCCCACACTTGTTTCAGGTCATTGCGGTATTCCACATAGATTGGCGTGAACTTGGCAGTCTTGTCTTCATCAAGTTGAAGGTGACGCGCCATTCGCAATGCCAACTTTTGGGATATTTGTTCCTCTGTCAATCTGGGGGGTCTGTTCCCCTGCCTTGTTTGAGCCATCAGTGTGCTTCCTGCCATCAGGAGGACAGCCACTGCCATAGTAATGATTCTTTTCATCTTCGTAAATGTTTTTAAGGGTTATAAAATCGTGTTGTCAATATTCTCGTAGATAGCAATCCACTCATCAAGCGCATCGTCTGTCATATACGCCTCAACACTCTCTTGTTGATCTGCCAGAAGCGGTGCATCCGTCTTTTCCGTCTGGCGGAGGGCATAGAACGACACACCTGCTATAAGCAGCACGGCTGCGGCTGCCGACATCCAGAATCTCCTTGTCGATTGACTTCTGGGGGCAGGCTGAAGCATGCGAGAAGACGTCATCAGGCGCTCATGCATCTCTTCAAAGAAACCGTCCGGCACCGTGTATGGCATCCGTTTGTTGCTGTCGTTAAAAAGATCTTCCATATCTCCCTATTTTAATAGTTCCTTTTTTATTTTCTCTTTAGCGTGGTGATAAGCCACTTTTAGTGTTGACACATTGCTGCCCGTCACCTCACCAATTTCCTCATAACTCATCTCGTCGTAATACCGCATATTGAACACGGTTCTTTCTTGCTGGCTCAGACGGAGGATTGCCTTTTGCAGACGAACCCCTGCCACATCATCAAAATCGACATATTCCGAAGCGGTCAGCCGCGCCAACAACACATCCTCCTCACACACCTCTGAAACCGCCCGCTCACGCACCTTGGCAAGATGGCGAAGGCACTCATTCGTGGCAATCCTATACACCCAGACCTTCAGCATCTCCTTCTTCCTAAGTTTCTCCAATCCCTGATACACCCGGATGAAAGTCTCCTGCATGACATCCTGCGCATCTTCATGACTCACCACCATGCGTCTGATGTGCCAATAGACAGGGCGTTCGTACTGTTTCAGCACGGCTTCAAACGTTGGCATATCATCAACTTGCCGTCCTATCTTGAACAGTCCCATGACCAACCTTCTTCTACGTTATTCATATCTAAAGACCTCATTAAAACATAAAAGTTAATGCAGGAAAACAATTTTACACAAACAAATTTTCCTGCATTAACTTCCACGTCTCTCTTTTTTCACTTCACAAAGATTGTTTTGGAAGCGTTAGGACCTGTCTGAACAATATTAAAGCCTTTCCGTAGTCGTGAGGATGGGACACCTGCTAAGTTATAATACCTTGGTGTATCCATAGAAGATGCCTCCAATGCTGAAACGGAAGTCATTTCCTCTGCCGTGGCAGAATGAAGCGCAATGTTGGTAACACTGATGTTATCGGCATTATCATTGCGAGTCAAAGCAAAGATATATTCACCCCAACCATCCTCGACCTTAAAGCAGAAGGCGGCATCTTCGCCCACTTCAGCAGTCGTGTCAAGTACATAATCTCCACCTATCTTCTTGATACGCACCAGGAATTTCTTACCCACATCACCAGAAGATTTAAAGGTCAGTTTGTAGTTACCCTTGTCAAGTTGGAACGAGCGATACACATTGTGGTCGCTATTGTCGCTGGCATGCTTGGCACCACCATAACGAAGGATGGATTTACCGGTGTTTATCCATCCGTGCTGAGCAGGCTTATAGCCTTCTTCCTCCACACGTGGCATCCACTTGAGCGTGGCATCACAAGGAGTGTCCAGCGTGTACTGCTTGAAGTGAGCCCACATGGTCTTGGCAGAATTACCTTCTGGCGTGTTGTTTGTCATGTCGTTATGTCCCATTCCGTCCATTTCATAGTACACGTATGGGAAGCCACCTTCGGTTGCCTCATAAACACTCTTGGTGTATTTGCCAGGAACGGTCGTCTTTACTGGCACAGGATTTGCGCCGATGCGTGCCACCATTTCGTCCACAATGGTGGGCATCAAAGAATACTTCACAAAATCGTCTGCCTTTCCATGAATGTGCAGGAATGGCACAGGGCGTGCACCAGTGTGGCGGAAGTGGAATTCATTCATTTGGAATCCACTAATGGATGCAAATGCTGCAAAGATGTCAGCACATGTATTGGAGAGCGCATAGGTCATCATGCCGCCATTAGAGAATCCACAGCAATAAATGCGTTTGCTATCCACTGAATAATTCTTTTTCACATCTTCAATGATAGCTTTTATAAACTCGACATCAGCATTGACTTCCCCAGAAGACACCCAACCCGTCGTGTTCATGCCTGCCAAATAGAAATCGACGGTCTTGCCTTGTGGATAAACCACGATGAAACCTTCTTCATCAGCCACCTCTGTCGTCATTGGACGGTTAGCCCACTGATTGCCATTGGCACCATGAAGGGAAACCACCAGCGGTGCATTATCCTTTACATTGTCAGGCACATAAAGCCTGTAAGAACGCGACTCTGTTTTACCTTTATCATCTTTTACAGAGATGCTTACAATTTTGTCAACTTTGAGTGCAAATGCTGCTGAAACGGAAAACAGCATCAAGAGTGATGTTAAAAATAACTTTTTCATAATGGAAGATTATAGAATATTGTTTATCATTTAAGTTTCGGAAGTTCTTTTTTTCAACAACGAACCTTTAGCTCGGCGTAGCCAATTTTCCGAATTGTTTTTATGGGCAAGCCCGCCGAATGAAATCCTTCTGATTTCTCCGAATGTGGAACGCCTTCCATTCGTTTTCCTTCGTTGCCGCTTGCGGCATTGAAAAGAAAAATTCGTAAAATTAGGGAAATTGGCTATGCCGAGCTAAAGGTTCGTTGTTAAAAAAATCCGTGTAATCTGTGGTTTTTATGACTTCCGAAAGTTGAGTTTATCATTTATAATCATTAACAAGTTTCCACTCCTCCTCGGTGAAGTCAGAAGTGTCCTGATTCCAGTTGGGATCAGGCATATACCACCAAAGCGACTTGAAATAGGCAGCCAATTTCTGGTCTTTGAACACATACCCACGATTAGCGTAAGGAAGATTACGCAAGATGCGAGAGTTTGGGATGCCATTGGTCGTGGTATTAGCAGGTATCCAGATGCCATCATCCGTTTCTTTCATAAATTCATAGGGCACCAATATGGATGCCGAACGATCATAGAAGCGGCCTAATTTGAAATCCTCACGAGAAAAAAGAGCCCCTTCTGACGAATCGATGCGGATATCGTCCGTTGGACGGAAATTCTTAGTGTGCCACTCGTAGGTGCCGTTGCGTAAAGAGAACTCATAATACTCTACATCATACCCGCTCTGAATGACATGCATCTTACCAGTCCCCTCTGCCAAACGCCATTGAGCAGCGTTCCACATCTCGTCTTTCATTATACAGAACTGCTTGGCAGTGTTCTCCGCCTTGATGCGAAGTGTGAAATCATCTATCTGATGGTTTGCCCAACGCATAGCTGGCAATAACCAATAGGGAATGCAGAATTGATTATAGACCCCCCCCGACATCATATATCGGTAAGTGTGATGAACCACATTCTTGCCCTCCTTGAAGTTGGCTTTGAAACAATAAGCATAGGAATAGTCGATATTCTCTTGCGTCTGTTTATTGATGATGCCCGATAGCGCATCATCAGTATCCTTGATGTCGCGCCACTGATTGAGGTCAAGCGGTACAAAATCGGTGGGTTCATCTTCTGAACTATGATGCACCACATAGTTGCGAATAGGGAGTTTCGTTCCATTCATCTCAACGGTGAAGTCGTAAATGTAAGGATGTTTACCCATCTTATCCAACTCGTCGTCCGTATTGTAAGGTGCCGATGCCTCAAAACCCACATCCACCACTTTCGCGGCTCCACGATTCGTGAATTCATACAACACGTCCACTGTAGCATATCCGTCATCTTGTATACTGATAGTCAGCACTTCCTTTGTCACTGCCACATCCGTTTCCTGCAAGGGAACAATCTGGTTACCATTTACATAAAACACACCATCATTAGCACTTGCCAACATGGCGAGAATCCACAAAATGGATGCTGTCAAAAATCTCAAGTTCATTGTTTATCTGGTTTTGATGATGCAAAGATAGGAAAGAACAAGGAAATGAACACGAAAAATGGGATTTTTTTGTTAAAAAAGATTGTTTTTTCATCACCAAAGCAACAATTCCTAAATTCCAATTCCTAAATTCCTAATTAAAATCACTATCTTTGTACCGTTTTTATTATGATACAACGTCTTATACTCTCATTTCTCTTGCTTCTTGCCACAGGTTGGGCATGGGGCATTCCTGCCAACGTGAAGCCTTTCACTGTGACAAACAGCGATGGCACCATGTTAACCATCACGCTGTTCGGTGATGAATGTTGCCATTTCTATGCTACGCTGGACGGCACGCCCGTCGTGAAGGAAACAAACGGAGACTGGCGATTGGCTCCCGAACTGGCTGACTCCATCAACAAAGCTTGGAGTGAAAAAAGCACCCGACTTAACCTGCGTCGTCAACAGCGAGCAGCAGAAAACAAAACCCGTCAGGCATTTGGCTACCCCTCTGCCTATATTGGTAAAAAGAAAGGCATCGTCCTTCTGGTGAAATTTCCCAATCTGGCGATGAAGAGCGAACATACACCTGAGAAGTTCTACAGGATGTTTAACCAAGTGGGGTATAACGAGGACCACAATGCCGGCTCTGTACACGACTACTTCCACGACCAGTCCTACGGACAATTCGACCTGACGTTTGACGTATTTGGTCCCATCGAAGTCAGCCACGCAAACACCTATTATGGCGAGAATAATTCCAATGGCGACGACAAAAGGGTGGGAGAATTAACCACTGAAGCATGCAGATTGGCAAATCAGAAATACGATATCAATTGGGCTGATTACGATTGGGATGGAGACAAAGAGGTGGACCAAGTCTATATTATCTATGCTGGCTACGGAGAACATGCTGGAGCCGCTGAAAGCACCATCTGGCCACACGAATCTTCACTCACATTGCTAAGGAAATACAATGATGGTGAAGGCCCTATCAAATTGGGCGGATACACCATTAACACCTATGCCATGAGTTGCGAATTGAGAGGAACAACCAGTAACATCATGGACGGTATCGGAACAGCTTGTCATGAATTCAGCCATTGTCTGGGTCTGCCCGACTTCTACGACACCCAATACAATGGAGGTTTCAACATGCAGCATTGGGACATCATGGCATCAGGAAGCGGCTGTGGGGCAACAGGACACAGCGAAAGCCCCACTGGATTCACAGCCTACGAACGATGGTTTGCCGGATGGCTCGACCTGATAGAACTGAACGAACCCACCACCATCACCGATATGCCCAACCTTCATGATGAACCTGTAGCATACATCATCTATAACGATGGCAACCACAACGAATACTTCATTCTCGAAAACCGACAGTCCAAAGGCTGGTTCAGGTATGTAGATGACAACACAGGCATACACGGGCTGCTCGTCATTCACGTGGACTATCAGCGAGAGGCATGGGTTACAAATGGGGTCAACACCATAAAAACACATCAGCGCATGAGCATCATACCCGCAGGAAGAAAATACGGCAGTTACTACAACAAGACATACTACATCAACGCTGAACAATACCAATCCCATCTCTTTCCAGGAAACTCCCATGTGACACAACTCATCAACGGCTCACACGATTCCTACGGAGGGGCACTCTTCAACAAAAACACCGACGGGACAAAGAACATGAACAAGCCCATCAACGACATCCAAGAAAATGGTGGACTTATTTCTTTCAAGTTCATGGGCGGTGCTGATGCCATGACCATCGGTGAGATTGCCTGCAGCCAGACTTCCACTGCCACCTACTATACGCTTAATGGCATCCAAGTGGCAGAACCCACACAACCGGGCATCTACATGATGAAAACAGGAGAAACAGTCCGAAAAGTGGTGATTCAATAAATCTTTTCTATAGCGTACCCCTCGGGTACGACACTGCGTGCTCCTCGACTACGGCACACCGTACCCGAGGAGCACGCCCTTTCTAAATCATATCCAGTACAGGCTGCGGGGTGCTGTCCCGATACCAATCGGCATACATGATATAATGCTGGGCAATGCCGGCATTAAGTTCTTTTGCTTGCTCAGGGTCCACCTTCTTGATGAACTTGGCTGGCACCCCTCCCCACAGTTCGCCATCACCCACCTGTGTGCCCTTCAGCACCAAAGCCCCAGCAGCGACAATCGCACCTTCACCTATCACAGCGTCGTCGAGCACCGTTGCACCCATACCGATGAGCGCACCACTCTTCACCGTGCAGCCATGCAGCGTCACGTTATGCCCGATGGTCACATCGTCGCCAATCTCAATGGCAGCCTTCTTATATAATGTATGCAGGCACGACCCGTCCTGTATGTTCACACGGTTGCCTATCTTGATGCAGTTTACGTCTCCTCGCACGATCGCATTAAACCACACCGTACACTGGTCACCCATCTGCACATCGCCCACAATTGTAGCGTTTTCACTGAAATAGCAGCCTTCGCCCCATTTCGGAGTCAAGCCGCACACTGTCTTGATTAAAGCCATTTAATTTTCGATTTAGCATTTATGCCGTAAAGTTAGGAAGAATTTGTGAAAGTTTCCATCTTTCGCCAACTTTTTTAGGATTAAATGGTGTTGTTTCAATATTTTTTTGCAATTTTGCATCATCAACCTATTGTACAATGGAACAAATCAAGGGAAAGATATCACAGATTATTGGTCCAGTGGTGGATGTGCAGTTCTCTGCCGAGAAACTGCCGCGTATCCATGATGCCTTAACCATCGAGCGTGCAGAAGGACGACGCATGGTGGTGGAGGTGCAGCAGCATCTGGGCGAGAACACCGTGAGATGTGTTGCCATGGAGAGCACAGATGGACTCCGACGAGGCATGGAGGTGGTGGCGTTGGGGCGTCCCATCACGATGCCTGTGGGTGAACAGGTGAAGGGACGACTGATGAACGTGAGCGGTGATGCCATCGACGGCATGGAGGAGATGAATCGCGAGGGAGCACTACCCATCCATCGGGAAGCACCGAAGTTTGAAGAACTGAGTCCTGCACAGGAAGTGCTTTACACAGGCATCAAGGTCATCGACCTCATTGAACCTTACGCCAAGGGCGGTAAGATTGGCCTCTTTGGCGGTGCCGGTGTGGGCAAGACTGTGCTGATTCAGGAACTCATCAACAACGTAGCAAAGAAGAACAACGGTTTCTCAGTTTTCACGGGTGTGGGAGAACGCACACGTGAGGGAAACGACCTGCTTCGCGAGATGATTGAGAGCGGCGTCATCCGCTACGGTGACAAGTTCAAAGAAGCGATGGAAGAGGGGAAATGGGACTTGAGCCTCATTGACAAAGAGGAACTGAAGAAGAGCCAAGTAAGCCTTGTGTTTGGACAGATGAACGAGCCCCCTGGCGCACGTGCCAGCGTGGCATTGTCAGGCTTGACCATTGCAGAATCGTTCCGTGACGGCGTGAGCAGTGGCAGGGGTGGCGACATTCTGCTGTTCATCGACAACATCTTCCGTTTCACGCAGGCTGGTTCGGAGGTTTCAGCCCTGTTGGGACGTATGCCTTCTGCCGTGGGTTATCAACCTACGCTTGCCAGTGAGATGGGACAGATGCAAGAGCGCATCACATCGACAAAGAACGGCTCCATCACCTCAGTACAGGCCGTATATGTGCCTGCCGACGACTTGACCGACCCAGCTCCAGCCACAACGTTCTCGCACTTGGATGCCACAACGGTGCTGAACCGTAAGATTGCAGAGTTGGGCATCTATCCAGCCGTTGACCCACTGGATTCCACTTCGCGCATCCTCGACCCTAACGTGGTGGGTGAGGAACACTACCAGACGGCACAGCGAGTGAAGCAGATTCTGCAAAGGAACAAAGAGTTGCAGGACATCATCAGCATTCTTGGCATGGAGGAACTCTCCGACGAGGACAAGACAACCGTGAACCGTGCCCGCCGTGTGCAACGTTTCCTCTCGCAACCATTTGCCGTGGCACAGCAGTTTACGGGTGTGCCAGGTGTGATGGTGAGCATCGAAGACACCATCAAGGGTTTCAAGATGATTCTGGACGGCGAGTGTGACGACCTGCCCGAACAAGCGTTCCTGAATGTCGGCACCATCGAAGAGGCATTTGAGAAAGGACGAAAGTTGAAAGAGGAATTAGGAATTAGGAACCTTTAGCTCGGCGTAGCCAATTAGGAATTATGCATCTACAAATCATCACACCTACAGGGACGACCTACGACGGGGATGTGGAACGCTTTCAGTTCCCATCAACAACAGGACTCATGGAGTTCTTGCCAGGTCATGCGCCCATGATTGCAGAACTGAAGGAGGGGAGCATTCACACGGAAAGTGAAGAAATCAATTGTGGCAATGGTGTGGTGAGAATAGAGAATGACGAAATAACAGTGGTATGTGAGCCAGTCTATGCACTGGATGAATCATAAAGACATGATCAAGAAACTCCTTATATATATTATATGTGTGTTAGGATTCGCTGCACCGATGAGAGCAGAGGAAGGTTTGGACGTGTCCAAACTCATCTTCGAGCACTTGGGCGACAGTTATGAATGGCACATTGTAGAAGGGGCTGTAATTCCCCTACCCTGCATCCTCATTGGAGAACAGGGTGTGGATGTATTCATGTCGACTAAACTGGAACATGGTGCCACCTATCAAGGCTATCACATCGCCGAGGAGGGTGAATATGAGGGAAAGATTGTCAATGCGGCAGGTGAACGTCCCTTCGACATCAGCATCACGAAGAACGTGTTGGAACTGTTCATCGTGTGTACCCTGCTCTGCTCAGTAGTGTTAGGTTTGGCACGATGGTACAGGAAGAATGGAAGCAAGAAAGCACCAGGTGGCTTTGTGGGTATGATGGAAGCAGTCATCGACTTTATTGACAAGGATGTGGCGAAAGAGAGTATCGGACATGGCTATGAACGGTTCTCGCCCTATCTGATGACCGTGTTCCTCTTCATCCTGACGAGCAACCTCTTGGGACTCCTCCCTGTATTCCCTGGGGGAGCGAACTTGACGGGCAACATTGCTGTAACGTTGACCTGTGCCGTCTCCGCCTTTATCGCCATCAATTTCTTTGCGCCCAAAGGTTACTACAAGAGCATCTTCTGGCCAGACGTGCCTATTTTCCTTAAAGCACCGCTGCCCATCATGCCGACCATTGAGTTCATCGGTGTGTTCACCAAGCCCTTCTCACTCACCGTCCGTCTCTTTGCCAACATCATGGCAGGACACATCATCATTCTCGCTTTGACCAGCGTGGTCTTTGTCACCGCAAAGATGGGCACCGCCATGTGTGCCTCGATGACCGCAGTCAGTGTCCTTTTCTGCATATTCATGAATTGCCTCGAACTACTCGTGGCATTCATCCAAGCATACGTGTTTACCATTCTGACCGCCAACTTCATCGGATTGGCGCACGACGAATAAATAGTAAATAGTAAAATAGTAAATAGTTAAATTGTAAATAGTAAATAGTTAAATTGTAAATTAACATTATGATTCTTGAAGCAGTAGAAGCAGGCATGAGCCTCGCACAATTCGGAGCAGCCATCGGTGCTGCCATCGCAGTGATTGGTGCCGCTTTCGGCATCGGTATGATTGGTAAGTCAGCCACAGAGAGCATTGCCCGTCAGCCTTCGGCAGCAGGCAACATCCGCACATCCATGATTCTGACCGCCGCCTTCATTGAGGGTGTGGCACTCTTTGCCATTGTGGTGTGCCTGCTCGTCGTACTAAAGTAATCAACCATGAATCCACTCACACCAGACCCGGGACTGCTCTTCTGGATGGTTCTCTCTTTCGGCGTGGTGTTCTTCCTGCTGGCGAAGTTCGGCTTCCCAGTCATCGTGAAGGCCATCAACGAGCGTAAGGAGTTCATCGAGATGTCGCTCCTCTCAGCCAAACAAGCCAACGAAAAGTTGGCTACGATTCAGGCTGAGGGCGAGAAACTGTTGGCTGATGCCAAAGCACAGCAGAAAGACATCATTGCTGGAGCCATGCAGGAGAAACAGCAAATCGTTCGGGCGGCGCAAGAAGAGGCGCAAGCCTCAGCCAACCAGATGATAGAGGAAGCACGGCAAAGCATTCTGGCGGAGAAGGAACGTGCCTTGCAGGACGTGCGAAAAGAAGTAGCGACCCTTGCTCTCGACATTGCCGAGAAGGTGATTGGCGAACGGATGAAGGACGATGCTGTGCAGCAGAAAACCATCGAACAACTCATTGACCATCTCTAAACCCTAAACCCTAAACTCTCATGATAAATGGAAGCATCGCTAAACGGTATGCCACAGCCCTCTTCGATGAGGCCCAGGCACAGTTCGTAGACCAACAGGTCTATGAGCACTTGGGCGTGCTCCATGACAGCATGAAAGCGGAGCCAGACTTGCAGATGGCACTCATCAATCCGCGTGTGACAAAAGAAAAGAAATACACGCTGCTTGTGCTTGCATCGGGACTTGATCCTGAAGCCACCACCTTGTACACAAAATTTCTCCGTCTGCTGTTGGACAACCATCGTGAGAATCAGATTCGCATGATCATCTTCGTCTATCAGGACCTTTATCGCGAGCATCATGGCATTGACCATGTGGTGTTCGAGACAGCAGTGGAAGTTGATGACGGCACCATCGATCACCTGACTCAACGCATCAAGGCACACCGACATCGCGAAGTGGAGTGCGAACGCAGGGTGAACCCCAAACTCATCGGTGGCTTCCGTCTCCGCATCGGTGACCGCCATTACGACTACAGTTACAAACATCAATTGGAACTCATCAGAAAAGAATTATGTCCGATTCCATAAAAGTAAGCGAGGTGACGGCGATGTTGCGCCAGCAACTCGCTGACATCGACAATGAAGAAAATACCCTCGGCAACGAGATTGAGGTAGGCACTGTGCTCACAGTCAGCGACGGTGTGGTACGTGCATACGGACTACGCAATGCGGAAGCAGGTGAACTCCTCGCATTCGACAATGGCATGGAGGCCATCGTAATGAATCTTGAGGAAGACAATGTGGGAGCCGTGTTGTTGGGGCCGACCGACAACATCGAGGAAGGTGATACCGTAAAACGAACGGGACGCATAGCCTCCATTGCCGTGAGCGAAGGCATGGTGGGACGTGTGGTCGATACCCTCGGACACCCCATCGACGGTAAGGGAGCCATCACTGGTGAGACATTCGACATGCCCTTGGAGCGCAAAGCCCCAGGAGTCATCTTCCGTCAACCCGTCAACGAGCCGTTGCAGACAGGTTTGAAGGCGGTCGATGCCATGATTCCGATTGGCAGAGGTCAGCGTGAACTTATCATCGGTGACCGCCAGACGGGCAAGACCGCCATCGCCATCGACACCATCATCAACCAACGTGCCAACTACGAGGCAGGTAAACCCGTCTATTGTATCTATGTTGCCATCGGACAAAAGGGCTCCACTGTCGCCACCATCGTCAACACCCTTCAGCAGAAAGGAGCGATGGACTACACCATCGTTGTGTCGGCAACCGCCAGTGACCCTGCTGCCATGCAGTATTACGCTGCTTTCGCAGGTGCCGCCATCGGAGAATATTTCCGCGACACAGGTCGCCATGCACTCGTGGTGTATGATGACCTCTCGAAGCAGGCTGTTGCCTATCGCGAGGTGTCGCTTATTCTGAAACGTCCATCAGGACGTGAAGCCTATCCTGGTGACATCTTCTATCTCCATTCCCGTCTGTTGGAACGTGCAGCCAAAATCATCAGTCAGCAAGAGGTGGCAGAGCAGATGAATGACCTGCCCAATTGCTTGCGTGGCAAGGTGCGTGGAGGCGGTTCGCTCACCGCATTGCCCATCATTGAGACGCAAGCAGGCGATGTGTCTGCCTATATCCCCACCAACGTCATCTCTATCACCGACGGACAAATCTTCTTGGAGACCGACCTTTTCAATCAAGGCGTTCGCCCTGCCATCAACGTAGGTATCTCCGTCTCTCGTGTGGGTGGTAACGCTCAGTTGAAAGCCATGAAGAAGGTGGCTGGTACCCTAAAGATTGACCAAGCCCAATACCGTGAGTTGGAATCCTTCTCAAAGTTCGGCAGCGACATGGATCCTGTCACCGCATTCACGATCGACAAAGGTCGCAAGAACGCCCAATTGCTTATCCAAAAGCAGTATCAGCCTATGCCCGTAGAAGAGCAGATTGCCATTCTCTATTGTGGCACTCACGGATTATTGCGCGATATACCCGTAGAGAAATCACGTGACTTTGAGGCAGCCTTCCTTGACCTCCTTCGCACCACTCATCAAGAGGATGTGCTCACACCGCTTCGAGAAGGTAAGATTGATGACAACATCACCGCCATCATCGAACAAACTGCCTCCAACATCAAATTGTAAATTGTAAATCGTCAAATAGTAAATTCTCTTGGCTTCTCTCAAAGAAATAAAAAGCCGCATCGCGTCTGTCCGCAACACGCAGAAAATCACCAGTGCCATGCGCATGGTGGCAAGCGCGAAACTCCATCACACACAGGGGATGACGGAGGCATTTTTGCGGTATAAGAACGAGTTACAGTTAATAGTTGACAGTTTACAGTTGACAGTTGACAGTTCCATGCGGACTGATGACCAACAAGGCGCCAACCAACTCTCAACGCTCAACGCTCCACTCTCAACGCTCCTCATCCCCATCTCTTCCAACAGCGGTCTGTGCGGTGCGTTCAACAGCAATATGGGCAAGGCCACCCTCAGTCGCATACAGGAATTGGAGCAGATGGGCAAGCAAGTACACTTGTTACCTGTCGGCAAGAAAATTGCCCATGAACTGAGAAAGACGGAGAGGGAACTTAACACAGATTTTGTTCAATTGCTCGACAAGATAGGAAAAAACAACGACATCACGGGTGTTTCGGCTCTTGTAGCGTATGCCATCGAATTGTATCAACACAAGGAGATTGATGAAGTTGAGTTCATTTATCACCATTTCAAGTCGATGGGTTCCCAAGTCATTCAAGTTGACAGTTTACAGTTGACAGTTAACAGTTCCATGCGGGCTGATGACCAACAACAAGACGATAGCCAACTCTCAACTCTCAACTCTCAACTCTCAACTTACTTAACTGAGCCCTCACCCGAAGAACTCCTCACATCTCTATTTCCACGTCTGCTCAACGCAAAAGTCTATGGCATCCTGCTCGATTCCCTCACCAGTGAACACGCAGCCCGTATGTTAGCAATGCAGACCGCCGATGACAATGCCAACGACCTGTTGAAGGAACTTACCCTCCTCTACAACAAGACCCGTCAGCAAAGCATCACCAACGAACTCATCGATATCATGTCGGGAAAAATAGGAGAACATTAATCATTACTGTCCGCTAAACTTTAGAGTGCAGCAGAAAAATTAGGGCTGATTCCCTTGCAGGATTCAGCCCTTTTC
>SAMEA3663010__coassemble_57_pt1 | contig 64440 bp, 52 predicted proteins | sample SAMEA3663010__metabat2_low_PE_015 | metagenome-assembled genome bin SAMEA3663010 (sample SAMEA3663010) | pig gut metagenome | biome: pig gut; feature: pig-associated habitat; material: faeces | place: France | collected 2012 | reverse complement strand
TTATATTCAGACAAAACTTTTTTGAAAAAAGTTCAAATGGTAAAAGTTGGGTTATGATAATTTGTGGATAAAATTATTTTAACCCGAATCGGTCATTAGGCCACTTCGTGGCTCTGTCGTAAAACAAATTTGAATAATTATCATAATTTCACCCACTAATTTCTATAATTATGATAATTTGTGGATAAAATTATTTTAATTATGGTAATTTGTTTCTTAATGACCCATTTGGGTTTAATTATGGTAATTTGTTTCTTAATGACCCATTTGGGTTCAAAATCTATTCAAAGTCTTTCAAATCTATTCTTATTTGTTTGATTTGTAAAGATTTGAAAGGTTCTCGCCATAGGCGACTCAAAAGGGTGATTCGCTGAATAGTTACTAACAAAAAACGTTAATTAACATTAAATAGGGCAAAAGTTCTACTTTGGTTAAAAAGTTAAAAAGTTAATTTGTTAATTTTTCGTTTTGCGGTGGGGGATATTAATAGGGGGGAGTAAGTAATAATATATATATATTATATATTTTTTATTATATATTATATATTATATACACGCACGGAGCAAAATTAACTTTTTAACCTTTTAACTTTTTAACCTTTTAACCTCTCCATCGCAACGATTGAAAAATGAGCGTCGCACTGACTGACGGATGACTTCCGCACTGATTGACAAATGACTTCCGCACAGACAAACAAATGAGGCTCGCACAGACACGTGTGTGTGCGGAACTCATTCGTGTGTCTGTACGAGGGTCATTCATCGGAGAGTGCGGCAATGAAAAAAAATTGCTCACGGAGCAAAAAAAATCGCATTTCTATTGACAACCGCACCCCTACGGTAGTAACTTTGCATCGTTTTCATTGTTTACCCCCTAAAACCTACTTCATCATGCCAATCTTAGTACGAAAAGCGAAAATGCGCCTCACCTATCGGGAGGAAAAGCCAGAAGTGCATGTAGTGCGCCGTCTGACCTATCCGAAGGTGACAGGCAAGCAGTTGGTGCAGTATGCGGCCAATGCTGCTGCCATTCCACCTTCACGATGTCCTCGCTATAGGAGCCGCAGTCGGCACGGAAACTCCTGACATGAATGCCGAACGACCTCATCATCTCGAAGAAGCCCCAGATGGGAGTCGAATTTGTCCAAAACGAAAAATATTCCGCCCAAAGCGGTGATTTTCTCAGATTTTTGTTGTACCTTTGCCATGTCATGGATGATTTTGCTTGTTTTGATTTGCAGCACTAAGGTAAGTGAAAAATCCGATATAGCAAAATCCTGAGCAACTTTTTGTTGCTCAGGTACTTATAAAGAAAGTTAAACTAAAGTGCTGCGGAATTTAGGATAAATGCTTGGAGTTCTGCCACCAGTTGGCGTACCTTTGTTATATCTTTGCAGAAAAATACCAGAACTATGATGAAGAATGATAGAGGACAAACCTTGATTAACAAGTATGTGTGGGTGATAGACACCATCTATCGCGCAGGAAAGATTTCGTTCAGGGAACTGAACAGAAGGTGGGTGCGTGATGAAGAAATCAGCGAGGGTGTGGAACTTGCCAAACGCACCTTCGACAATTGGCGCTATGCCATCAGGGATATGTTCAAACTCGATATTGAGAATGAGAATTGTGGGGAATACCGTTATTATATCGAGAATGAGCAGGACATCTTCAACAATGGGCTTAGTTCATGGCTGATCAACACCATCTGTGTGAGCAATGTCTTGACGAAAAGTGAGAGCATAAAAGACCGCATCTTGCTGGAGTATGTGCCATCTGGTCAGGAACATCTGCAAACCATTATCGAGGCGATGAAGGAGGGCAAGGTGCTCAACATGACCTACCACAGTTACAACAGGGATGAGGAGTACAGTTTCGATGTGCATCCATATTGCGTGAAACTTTTCCGTCAGCGTTGGTATATGGTTGCCCTTAGCACCTATTCCTACTACCATCAGAAGGGACCAAGAATTTATGCCCTTGACCGCATCCAGGATTTGCAGCAGACGGAGGAGTTTTTCGAGATGCCAAAGGATTGGGATGCCGAAGAGTATTTCGAGGGTTGTTTTGGTGTCATTGCTGACCACCACACGAAGATTCAAACCGTGAAACTAAAGGTGTCAGCAGGTCAAGCCAACTACATCCGTGACCTTGCCCTGCACGAGTCGCAGAAAGAACGGGAACGAACCGAGGAATACAGTATCTTCACCTATCGGCTTCGCCCCACTTTTGACTTCCAGCAGGAACTGCTTTGGCACGGAGAGGATATGGAGGTGCTTGAACCCGAATGGCTCCGCAAGGAGATGGCAGGAAAGATTGAAAGAATGTGGAACAAGTATAAGGAGGATTGAAAATGCAAGATTTTGCAGCAATAGATTTTGAAACTGCTAACAATGAGCGCAGTAGCGTATGCTCTGTTGGAATCGTCATCGTTCGTGATGGTGAGATAGTCAACACATTCTATTCGCTCATCCAACCAGAACTGAACTATTATAACTACTGGTGCAGTCAGGTACATGGTCTTTGTCATGAAGACACAGATGATGCACCCGTATTCCCCAAAGTTTGGGCAAAGATAGAACCACTGATAGAAGGCTTACCTCTCGTAGCTCACAACAAACCATTTGATGAGGGCTGTCTGAAAGCCGTATTCCGCGTCTATCAGATGGACTATCCCGACTATGAATTTTACGACACGCTTTGTGTTTCACGGCGTGTGCTACCTGATTTGGAGAACCATCAACTGCAAACAGTTGCAGAAGCCTGTGGCTACTGCTTGGACAACCACCATCATGCCCTTGCCGATGCAGAAGCATGTGCTTGGATAGCAAGGGAGATTTTGTGAATTTTGGCAGAATGTTTGGAAAAGTGAAAAAAGAAGAGTATCTTTGCAAAAAGATCTAGGACTATGGAAAATGACAAGATCATCATATATCAGACGGAGGACGGACAAACTCAGATTGATGTCCGTTTGGAGAACGACATGATTTGGCTAACACGCCAACAATTAGCCGTATTATTTGACCGTGATTATAAGACAATCAGCAAGCACATCAACAATGCTCTGAAAGAAGAATTGGCAGATACTGTGGTAGTCGCAAAATATGCGAATACCACTCAACATGGTGCAATCGAGGGAAAGAAACAAACTCATGAGAAAGAATATTTCAACCTTGAAATGGTCACATCTGTCGGCTATCGCGTTAAAAGCAAACGAGGTATACAGTTCCGCAAATGGGCAAATCGTATACTGAAAGAATATCTCATAAAAGGCTATGCTGTCAACGAGCGCATCCGTAAGGAGCAGATAGGAGAGTTGCGCCAACTTGTGGGAATGCTTGGTAGAACCATTCAGAATCAGTCTCTGCTGTCGAACGACGAGACGAATGCCCTCTTCGAGGTGGTGACGAATTACACCTACGCTCTGGATACTCTCGACAACTATGATTACGAGCGACTGACTATAGACAAGACGACCAAGGAAGAGCCATTCCATGCTACATACGAGAATGCGATGGAGGCTATCAATGGCTTGCGAGAGAAATTCGGAGGTTCAGCACTCTTTGGTAATGAGAAAGACGACTCTTTCAAGAGCAGCATCGGTCAGATCTATCAGACATTCGGAGGCGAAGAACTCTATCCCAGCGTGGAGGAGAAAGCCGCAATGTTGCTCTATCTGGTGACCAAGAACCATTCCTTCAATGATGGAAACAAACGCATTGCCGCCACGCTGTTCCTTTGGTTCCTCAACAACAATGGCATCCTCTATCGCAAGGACGGCTCCAAACGCTTGGCTGACAACACCCTCGTTGCCCTGACTCTGATGATTGCTGAGAGTAAAACAGAAGAGAAGGATGTGATGGTGAAGGTGGTGGTGAATCTTATTAACCAGCAAAACGTATAAGAAAGACTTGGGCTTGGATTGAAGAGAATTTTTATAAGAATTAAAGACTCGTTTACGATATAGCAATGCGTATATGGATGTATTGGCCAGACGAAATGGCCTGTCAGTTCAAAGAGAATGTAGAAAAAGGCTTTATGGCCTGTGGACTTCCAAATAACTATGAAGTGGGCGATTTGACACAAATCCTTCAAAGCAGGGACGGCTTAGAAGGAGCCTTAGAAAAAGCCTACGGAGAAGGTCGAAGAACGGCAGGAGGGGAGAAACTGCTGAGAGAGTTTGCAATGGTTATGGCTGTGGGGGACTATGTTCTTGCCCGTAAGGATTTCGACCAAATCGTAGGCATCGGAATTATTGCAAGCGACTACTACTATGATGCATCAAGATCTCGTTTCCGTCATTGTAGGAAAGTTGATTGGATATGCACAAGCCCGATGCCATTCCCTGAAGGTTTTAAACGTAGTGGCAAATGGCACAGAGTGACAATGATAGATATGCCGTATCGCCAAATCGCCGAGCAGATAATATCATCCATCAATGGTAGTGAGGATATCGGTTCAGATTATGACTCTTCTAATATTCAGATGCCCCAACCTACTAAACGGCTGCAAGACAAAAGACATGGCTCTGATAATCAGGGTCATGCCTCTTTCATCCGCAAAGCAAGGCAATATCAGGAGTCTGTAGTGAAGCAATGGGCAAAAGAACTTGGAGAGGAATGCATCTGGGACGAGCGACCTAATCACGGAGTGTGGCTGAAGGACGAATTTGCACTACAGGGGTTGGTTTTCTATGAAGGATTCCGTAGGGAAATCATGGAACTTTATCGTTCTGGGCGTACCAAGATAGGAATGAACTTACTCATTAATGCCCTAAGGAGCGAGCATATACCTTACAACCTTTTCTTCCCTATGATGATGGGGCGTAACAAGGAGGCTGCACGTGGTTTCTTTAACGAATTGCTTGGTACAGATGCTCTTCTTGAAGTGATTGACGTCTGGATAGAATATGCCCCGCAACCTAAAGCCAATTACCTCAACGACGGCACTTCCTTTGATGCCTTTGTGCTCTACAGGCACAAGGAGGGTGTCAAAGGTGGAATCGGCATTGAGGTGAAGTACACGGAACGCGAATATCAGATTGGAGAAACGGAATACAAGAACACCCATGATGGGCAGGGAAGGGTGAGACTGTCCGCACACTATGCGCGGGCCACAGCGATTTCCCATTATTACCGGCACGACAGCGAGTCGACACTGGTATCGGATAATCTCAGGCAAATATGGCGCAACCATATCCTTGGAGCATCGATGGTGCAGCATGGTGACATCAGCCACTTCGCTTCAGTTACCGTATTTCCCAATGCCAATCCGCATTTCCACACGGTTATTGAGGAATATCGTGCGCTACTGACAGAGGAAGGGAAAGGAACGTTCTATGCTTTCACCTATGAGAAAATGTTTGAGGCTTTGGCACATTACTTTAATAACGAGGAACAGCTGCGGTGGATTCGATATCTTTACAAGCGTTACCTGTTTGGAGCAGAGATGCCTAAGCAGAAATCCTCTGCAAACAATAATCGATTCTTCACTAAAAGTCCATTTCGGGGTGTCTCAGCCGAATTGATAGAATCATTCAAACGGAGTTCTGTCTATGAGCTATACCTGCGGCATCAGGACGAGCTGCTTATTGGCATCCGCTGCAATTACTTGAATGTCTATTACCGCATGAACAACATTGCTGAAGTGCGGTTGATGGACAACCACCATATATCGTGTGCCATCCATCCGTACTTCCTGCGGAAAGAAGGCAAGTACAATGAATTGCTCACAGGCAAATACATAGACAAACTCATCACGGAGCGCTACGAAGATATAAAGTGGTTGGTGGAGAACAAGAAGAATGTCACCTTGGAGAAGGTCATTCAACAGATGCTGGTGATGAAGAACAATGCTAATCCCGACAGCAAATGGTTCTGCGTAGATGTGGAATGGGCACGTTCGTTCACGAGCCAAGCAGAAAAAGATGCGTGCATATCATCACGTATGGACATCATTGCCATTTCGAAAGATGCACCTCACCGTGTGGCTATTATAGAACTGAAATATGGCCGCAAGTCGATAGGCGGAAGTGCAGGAGTGTTGAAGCATATCGAGGATTTCTTGACCTTGAAGGAAGGGAGTAAATATATGGATACACGCATAGACTATTATGATGGGATATGTACTGATATTTGTAACATCATAGAGGCGTATGTTGCATTAGGAGTGCAGCTGCCAGAGACGTTGAAGCATATCAGCAAGGATTCGTTTGCACCAACGCCGGAGTTTTATGTGCTCACAATGGACAACAATGCAGCCAATCGTTCAGCATCTACCCCCAAGCAAACAATGGCTGCATATCTTTTCTCACCAACGAGTAAGAATTTCCTTGCCTGGGGGTGCAAGATGCCGGCCAAAGAGAACGTACAGGACAAATTGGGTATTGATGTGCTTGATTCTACATCTCAATTGCCCGTTACCTTCATTTTCTCTACGCAAAATGTGAACACCCTTCAGGTGCATGACATCTTGGAAGATAGTAGCCATGAAATAATCCGACCGACTTCTTCACCTTCTTCCAATTCCTTTCTACGATGGCTACATTGGTTTTTCCACTGATACTCTTTTGATTCGAGAACTAATATTTTGGAACATATCCAACATATCTATGAAGTCGAGGAATTGGATAAAATTTCAACTTGTCGGAATTTCCGACAGGTTCAAAAAGAAGGTAACCGTATGGTCAATCGTACGAAGACGATGTATTCGTTCAAATTATGCGTAGCATGATGTTTTTTCTAAACCATGAAAATAGCTTTGTGTCAGTGACCCTTAACTTCGATTACTTCGAGCACAGCGATAACTTCCGAAAGTTAAACAAATTATATTAGCCAATTGGTTGGTGTTTGAAAAGGATTTTGTATCTTTGCACAGAAAAAGAAAAAACTTATGGGTATCACATTTATCAAGAAGGAAAAGAAGTTTGTGTTTGACTTCGTCCATGACGGAGCAGAAGACATTATTAGTTTGACTGGCAACGGCTATCAAGTAGAGGCATTTGGCAAGTGCTTCTACTATGGTTATGAATTTGCTGATCAAGTGGATGGTTCTGTGCGCAGTGCCTTCATTCAGCACCTCAAGTTCACAGAGTCGTTGCAAGATCATTCCGACCTTACAAATTTCATCAAAAAAGCAGTTGATGACCTTGATAAGCAAATCAACCTTTACAACTACGACCTTGTTGTGATGCCAGAATCTTCCAGTAAGGTGAATCAATACATGTTGCGTTACATTTATCGCTTTGCACAACCCGCTTTGCATAAGATGGAACTTGTCAAGGCTTTACCTGCAAGCATCTCGTTTGACATGAATGCATACGAAAAGCAATACCTTGATGATGTGTTGGAGAATGGGCGTCCTCGTTACACCCAAGCCCAAAAGGAAGAAGTGAAGCAATCCATTGAGAAGATGCTTGACCTCATCCATCAGAAGGACTATTTCACCATTGCTAAAGATGTGAAGAAGAGCCGTTTCCGTCCTTATATGATGCACTTTCTGAAGTTTGCCAATCCTGAAGATGAACAACTCTGTGCATCCATCCGTCAGCAGAATATCCTTATCATAGACGATGTGACCACTAGTGGCTCAACTCTCAATGAGATTTTACGTACCCTTCGTATTCTCAACGAGGATAACGAAATCACCATTTTCAGTCTTATTGGCAGGAAGGATTTGATGGCAGAAGCATTATGACATTAATTTTATTCAAACAGCGTCGGATGTGTTATTGTGGCACATCTGACGCTGTTTGTATATGTCTTTACTTTATTTTATTCCAAATGTCTTTTAATGTTAGTGAAATGTTAGCGAGCACTTTCATCGAAGCCCAAGTAGCAAGTGAAGATAGTAACGTGCCGCATGTTATACCAAACCCTGATGGATTGAATATTTTTTCCTCGACATAACTATATTTAGGATTTTGAATAAAGCAAATAGTGAAAAGCATAACAACAGATGCAAGAATACCAAGACAAAGTATCACAGTTGCAATTGTTTCCAATGTCTTTTCTGCACTATTGTTTTGTTTAGAATTCTCTTCTTCATTTATCAAGGCAGTCTTATTTTGTGGTTGTTGACCACTAATAGCCGTTTCCGTTTGCTTGGAGTTTTCACTTTTTAGTTCGAACCCCATCTCGTTAATGACATCTTCGCTCATGCTTATTTTTGTTTTTTATAAAGTGTAACAAAGAAGTAAACAATACAAATCCATCCTGCAAGTCCAATCACATTCGTGACTTTATAGATAGATATAACGTAACTCAATTCTAAAATGTTTGTGAGCATATTAAATGCGCTTAAAAATGCAATTGTCATTGCTCCAATCATACCGATTAATGTTGCTTTTTTCATACCGATAGTATTAATAGTTTTACAATAAGGTGATTATGAAAAAAAGCGTGAACTTCTCTTATCTAATCCGGAGGCCGTAGGAATCGCCTGCAATACAAGATAAGTGAGCTCACGCCTACAGCGTGAGCATTCACTCTATCTATTCTTTGTATTGCCTCAGGCAATCAAATCCTTGAATTTCCTACGTTCCCGGATTTCGAATGAGATAGCTGAACGCTAAATCTTAGTCAAAATGTCTTGTGTCTTTTATTCAAAGCACGTTGCAAAAGTACGAAACTTTTTTCTTTCTACACAATAATTTCGTGAAAAAACTTCTATTATTCTTTGAAAACCTTTGAGACAACGTTTTTCCTTTTCCCTCTAATGCTCCACTGGCGTAGCCGGAGATGGCTGGATGGAGAAGTCGCCTCTTCGATGTTTCCACAACCTCTAAATCGATGTCGTCGACATCGGCAAGTCGACCTCGACGACATCGGTGAACCGACCTCGACGACGTCGATTTGAAGGTTATGGAAAAGCCTGCTTAGGGGTTGTGCTGTGGATGGTTTGGAGGCATCGGCTAAAGTGCAACATACATTGTTACTAATTTGTCACGAAACCTTTAGTTCGCTGTTAGGCACTTATCATAATTTTTGCTTGTGTTGGAATTCATCATAGAGATTTGCTGACATCTGCAATTTTTTCACTACCTTTGTGGTCAAATTCTAAGTTGTATGCAGAAGATTATCGAGATAAAGGGTGGAGTGGTGCGTCATCCGCAGATGAGGATGGGGGCTCCTATCGACTTTGAGTTGCTGGCTGGTGAACAGCTGGCCATTGTGGGTGACAACGGCAGCGGCAAGACGAGGTTGGTGGATGTGCTGATGGGAAAGTGTGCGCTGATGCCGATGCAGGGGGTGAAGTATGATTTCACTCCGAGCAAGGCGAAGATGGTGAGCGACAACATCAAATATCTGTCGTTCAGGGATTCGTATGGCACGAATGAGGGGGTGTATTACTATCAGCAGCGATGGAACCAGAATGACATTGATGAAACTCCACTGGTGAAGGATTTGCTGGCAGAGTCGTTCCGCATAGCGGAGGAGGGACTGACAAGAAAGACGGTGTTTGACAAGTTTGTTGTAAGAGATGAAACGCCAGAGCAGGAGGCTGAACGATTACGTCAGGAAGAAGAGGACAAAATGCTGATGCACAAGGAACTGGAAAAGGTAAGAAAGCATCTGTTTGATATTTTCCATTTGGAGCAGTTATTGGATAAGCATGTTATCTTGTTGAGTAGTGGCGAACTGAGAAAGTTTCAGTTGACGAAGACGCTGATGACGAATCCGAGGGTGCTCATCATGGATAACCCTTTCATTGGATTGGATGTGACAGCACGCGGACAGTTGGCGGAGTTTCTGACTTTGCTGACGAAGGAGACGAATGTGTCGCTGGTGCTGGTGTTGTCGAAAACGGATGACATTCCTGACTTTATCACTCACGTGGTGCCAGTGAAGGACATGAAGGTGGAGGGGAAGATGGCGTTGCAGGAATATAGGGACAGTATGCAGCCTGTGCCTGCACGGATGTTGTCGGAAGAGAAGGAGAAGGCTATCTTGGCATTGCCATACGATGCTGGGACTGACACGCAGGCGACTCCAGGAACGGAACAGGTGATAGACTTTCGCAAGGTGAATATTCGTTATGGTGAACGCACAATCTTGAAGGATTTGAGTTTCACGGTGATGAATGGTGAGCATTGGGCGTTGAGCGGTGAGAATGGGGCGGGGAAATCAACGTTGCTCAGCATCGTATGTGCTGACAATCCGCAGAGTTATGCGAATGACATTGTATTGTTCGGTCATCAGCGTGGAAAGGGTGAGAGTATCTGGGACATCAAGAAGCACATTGGGTACATTTCTCCTGAGATGCATCGTGCCTACATGAGAGACATACCGTCCATTGACATTGTGGCGAGTGGATTGAGCGATGTGTCGGGCTTATACAAGAAGCCGAAACCCGAGCAGCGGGCTGTATGTGAGTTTTGGATGGATGTGTTTGGCATCAAACGTTATGCCGACACGACTTTCCTAAAACTGAGCAGTGGAGAACAACGGTTGGTGTTGTTGGCTCGTGCGTTTGTGAAAGACCCGTCGTTGCTGATTCTCGATGAGCCGCTTCATGGGCTGGACTTGAAAAACAGGCGGTTGGTGAAGGATATCATTGAAGTGTTTTGTCAGCGAAAGAACAAGACGATGATCATGGTGACGCACTATCGTGAGGAGTATCCTGAGAATATAGACCATGAGATTTACTTGAAGAAAGTTGACAATTGACAGTTGACCATTGACAGTTTGTTGCGGCAAGCCGCCGAAGGAAACATGGAAAATAGTGTTGGAACACTTGCAAAATCCTATAAATCCGCTGAATCAGCTGAATCCGTGGTTTGATTATTTGCGAGTGCTTTTGTTTACTTCCGAAACTTAAATTAATTATTATATGAAACTGATTTATTTTCATGGGTTTGGTTCCTCGCATGCAAGTGGAACCGTTGAGACTTTGAGAAGGGAACTGCCGAATGATGAGGTGGTGGCTCCTGATATTCCTGTTGACCCAGCGGAGGCGCTGCCGTATCTGGAGGAATTGTGTGAGAAGGAACAGCCCGACATGATTGTGGGTACGAGCATGGGAGGTATGTATGCCCAGCAGATGAGGGGCTTCAAGCGTATTCTGGTGAATCCTGCTTTCACGATGTCCACCAATTCTAAGGTGTTGAAGACTGGGGAGTATCACTTCTTCAATGGCAGGTATGATGGTGCGAAGACTTTCCGTATTACGCGCGACATCATTCAACATTTCAACCAGATGGAACGTCAGCAGTTTAAGAACATCACGGAGGATGAGAAGCAACTATGCTGGTGTTTGGTGGGACTGCGCGACACAACGGTGACAAATGCCGAAGCACTCTTCAAGAAGAACTATCTGGCTGACCACGTCATCCGCTTTGATGGGGAACATCAACTGACGGAAAAAGTGATTAAGAAGGTAGTGCTGCCGTTGGTGGAAAGATTAAGAATGAAAGAATGAGAAAATGAAAAAATGAGGGGGAGTCCCCTCATTTTTTTTATTGGAAGTTTGTGTAAATCACTTCGAGTTTGACTTTGTTGTCAGAGCCTCCGACCAGACGTGCACTGTTCATGCTAAAATCGTGATTGAGTTTGACGATGTTGCCGTTGGAGTCTTTGGTGGTTTCAACTGGAATAATCAGCACTTTGTTCCAGTTTGTAGTGGCTTTTCCTTCTTTTTTCTCTTTTGCCATTCGCGTGATGAGACGAGCGATGTTGCTGAACTGGTAGGTGTTGGTGCTGCTGTTGAATGTGGCAAGATAGGATTCTTTGCTGTCATTGATTTGGTAGTTTTCAAAGAATCCATTGAGGTAATCGTCAAGGCGCACAAGCAGAACGGTCTTGGGAATGTTTAATTTGAAGGCTCCTTCCACTATGTCGTTGTATCTTGTGAACGTGAGTTTTGCTGAGTTGATGGTGTCTTGTACATTGATTTGCTCGGCTGGCAAGGTGGCGAGGGTAAAGATGCCCGCAGGGCTTTTCAGATAGGTCGCGCTTTTGTCAGCGAGGAGTTTGTCAATGTTAGTGTTTTCGAAATGAGTGGCGTGCACGACAGCGTTGGTAGCGGCAAAAGATGCCATGCTGATAGTGTCGCGGTTGATGTAGTCATCGTGGTAGCGGAAGAAAATGTTGAGTTGCACGAGGTTGATGTATGCCATTGCACCATCGCCATGCTCAAGTTTGAAGTAGAGTCCCTTGCTGCATGGATTCCCGCTTTTCAGCCATGTGGAAGTGTTTTTGAAATGCTCGGGGTGAACTTTGTAGTCCCGGATGATTTTTGTGCCCAGTTCGTTAGGTAGGCTGATGCGTATGTTATTGTTATAGGTTTTTGCCCATCGTTCGGAGTCTGTGATAGTCCGGTCGCTGATGGTGAACCACTTGGTGGCAATGGGCAGAGCGTTTGTGTCGTAATACTCTTCGGGGTTGAGGTCGGTATAGTAGTCAGCATTGGGATCAAGTTGCTGATTGAGTTCGTAGATGCTCAACTTGAATGACTGAAGGGAGTCGCCAATGAAGTCGTTGATGAAGAGACGAAGATCAAAACGTGTGCATGAGTCGTTTAGAACGGCATCGGGGATAGAAAAACCTTCTTCGCAGTGAAATTGTGAGAGGAAGTCACTTTTGATAGTGGTGTTGGTTTCGGGGTCTGTGAACCGTCCGAGGTAGGACATGTTGGTGCGTGCCAGCACAGAGTCCCCTACGGCGTAGGATTCAGTGGTGACGTCATAAACTTGGTAGTTCTTGGCTACGAGGTCGGATGCTGGCATCATATCAACTCCAAGAGTCGCCGTGTTGTCGTCGCACGATACAAACATCATCAGTGCGACACTCCCTGCTAATAAATATTTGAGATTCATCTTCATCTCGTTGGCTACTTGAATAGTGATTCGTAGAACTGGTCGTATGCTTCCTTAAGTTTCTCAGCCTTAACGGGCTTGAGGATGGGAAGTCCTAATGACTTGGCATATTCCACGATGGAAGGATTGACTTTCTTGTTCTCTAAGATGACGCCGTCTGCAAATTTCACGCCAATCTTCTCCAATTCCGTGTGTCCATACACCTCCCCACAAATATCTTTGATGTCGTCGTAGTGTGCATCCTTGTACTCCACAAACTTGGCTTTGTCTGCTCCGAGGTCTCTCTCAAACTCTTTGGCTGATACCTCCATCACAACTTTTGTGTCGCGGAATGACGGTTCGTCGCTGTATGCCTGCTTGATGTAGAATGGTGCCAATGCGGCAACCCATCCGTAACAATGGATGATGTCGGGACGCCAGCCTAATTTCTTGACAGTCTCCAATACACCACGTGCATAGAAAATGGCACGTTCTCCATTGTCAGCATATTCTTTCCCTTCTTTATCTGTCAAGATGCCTCGTTTCATGAAATAATCGTCATTGTCGATGAAATAGATTTGCATTTTCGATGCCGAAAGGGTGGCGACCTTGATGATGAGCGGGTGGTCGGTTTCGTCGATGATGAGGTTCATACCCGACAGGCGGATGACTTCGTGCAACTGGTTGCGGCGCTCATTGATGTTACCCCATTTCGGAGAGAATGTTCTGATTTCATGTCCGAGTTCTTGGATGGATTGAGGAAGAATGCGACCTTTCAGGGAATGTTCATTCTCTGGGACGAAAGGTTCAATCTCTGTTGTGATAAATAGTACTTTCTTTGCTTCCATGCTTAATAGTTCTTCCCGATAGAATACGGAAAGTTATGCAAAGGTACAAATTTTTCTGGAGATATGGGCGTTTTTTTGTTTTAATTAATAATTTTAGGCCTCAAATGGAAGGCTGTATTGGTGGTTTGTCACTTCACCGAGTTGGAAAGGACCGGTAGGAATCTTGCGGCGTAACACGTCAAGCGTGAAGTCCACACCTGCAATGATTCCATAACTGCGAAGAATTGTTTCCACCGTCTTTCGTGCCAGTTCTGGGTGATTGTTCTCCTCGCTCAGATGGCAGAGCCACACGTTTTTGAGGTCGGTATGGAAATTTTCAGCAAGCGCTGAAGCCGCTTTCTTGTTCGACAAGTGTCCGTGTCCGCTGACAATACGTTCTTTTAGCATCTCGGGATAACGTCCTTGGCGCAACATCTCTTCGTCATAGTTGGCTTCGAGAATGAGATGCGTACTTTTTAAGATATACTGCTTCACGTTTTCAGTCACATCGCCAACATCGGTCATGACCGTGAAACGGTAGTCACCCACTTCGATGAAGTAGCCGACATTTTCAGATGCGTCGTGGGGAAGGGAAAAGGCGGTGATGCGGAACTTGCCAATTTCAAATGGTTCTTCCTTGTCGATGTGGTGGCGGTTTTCCACGGGAATCTTCACGGAATTCTGCCAATTGCGATCCATTCCTTCATGGATGAGGGATGTGGTATAGACTGGGATGCCATATTCCTTGCTGAGTTTGCCAGTTGCCTTGATGTGGTCAGCGTGGTCGTGGGTGATGAGCATGCCCTTCACCTTGCCGATTTTCATCCCGTATTCCAACATGTTCTTCTTGAAACGACGGATGCTGATGCCACAATCGATGATGATGGCATCAGTATCTGTCGCCAGATAGTAACAATTGCCGCAACTGCCGCTTCCGAGGCTGAAAAAGGTCAGTTGCATTGTCTATTGTTCTTTAGGCAAATTAAGTGCAATGAAATCTTCGTCTAATTGTTTCTGATCCACAAATGATGGAGCATCCAGCATCACATCGCGTCCGCTGTTGTTCTTGGGGAAGGCGATGCAGTCGCGGATGGAGTCGAGGCCAGCAAAGATGCTCACCCAACGGTCGAGCCCGTATGCCAAACCACCGTGTGGAGGTGCGCCATATTTGAAGGCATTCATCAGGAAACCAAACTGCTCCTGTGCCTTCTCAGGTGTGAAGCCGAGAATTTCAAACATTTTGGCTTGAAGTTTCGGGTCGTGGATACGGATGGAACCGCCACCCACTTCGATGCCATTGCACACCATGTCGTAGGCATCGGCACGTACGGCAGCAGGATTGGTGTCGAGCAGGTGAATGTCCTCATCCATCGGGTGTGTGAACGGATGGTGCATCGCCATGAGGCGCTGCTCTTCGTCACTCCACTCAAACATCGGGAACTCAGTCACCCACAAAAGGGCAAACTTGTTCTTGTCTCTCAAACCGAGACGTTCGCCCATTTCCAGACGCAACTCGCACAACTGCTTGCGGGTCTTCATGGCATCATCGCCAGAAAGAATCAGGATGAGGTCGCCTGGGTTGGCCTGCATCTTCTCCTTCAAGGCTTGCAGGTCTTCCTGAGTATAGAACTTGTCAACCGATGACTTCACCGTTCCGTCTTCCTGCACGCGGGCATAAACCATGCCCTTGGCACCAATTTGCGGACGCTTCACCCATTCGGTCAGTTTGTCAATGTCCTTTCTTGTGTAAGAGGCACAACCTGATGCACAGATACCGCCGATGTAGGCAGCATTGTCAAACACGGCGAATGTGCCCTTTTTCAGTACATCGTCCAGTTCTACAAACTCCATGCCGAAACGCATGTCAGGCTTGTCGGAACCGAAACGCTTCATACATTCAATCCACGGCAGACGGAGGAAGTCGCCTTCAATCTCCACTCCTCTCAACTCCTTGAACAGATGCTTAGCCATGCCTTCGAAGGTCTGGATGATGTCTTCCTGAGTAACGAACGACATCTCGCAGTCAATCTGTGTGAACTCTGGCTGGCGATCGGCACGGAGGTCTTCATCGCGGAAGCACTTCACGATTTGGAAGTAGCGGTCAAAGCCGGCCACCATGAGTAGTTGCTTCAGTGTCTGAGGCGATTGGGGCAGGGCATAGAACTGTCCTGGATTCATGCGTGATGGCACGATGAAGTCACGCGCACCTTCGGGAGTGGAACCAATCAGCATTGGAGTCTCCACTTCGAGGAAACCGAGGTTGCTTAAGTAATTGCGCACCGCGATGCAGAACTTGTGCCTCAACTCCAGATTCTTTCTGACAGCGTTGCGGCGTAAGTCCAGATAACGGTATTTCATGCGCAAGTCATCGCCACCGTCAGAATTGTCTTCAATCGTGAACGGAGGGGTGATGGATTCGTTCAGCACTGTCAGTTCGCTCACCTCAATCTCGATGTCGCCCGTCGGGATGTTCTTGTTTTTGCTGTAACGCTCTGCCACCGTGCCTGTCACCTGAATCACGAACTCGCGTCCCAGTTTGTTTGCCTGTTCGCACAGCGGAGCATTTGTCTCCTCGTTAAACACCAGTTGCGTGATGCCGTAGCGGTCGCGCAAATCAACAAAAGTCAGCGCACCCATCTTTCTTGTGCGCTGCACCCATCCAGCAAGCGTCACCTGCTTGCCTGCATCGGAAAGTCTCAACTCTCCGTTGGTATGTGTTCTATACATATTATATATGTGTTATTTTATTTCTTTTGCAAAGTTAACGATTATTTTTGAGTTCAATGATAAGATAGGAGAGGAAACTGAAAAAAAACAATTAAAGGGCACAATGTTGTGAAAATAATCTGTAACTTGGTAGGTGAGAACAACAAATTATTTCTTTCAATGACCATCAAAAACGGGCACTCAGCCCGAAATGACATGTGCTGAATGCCCGTAATATGATGCGTTGGGTGCGTGAAATGTGAAGCACACCGTGCCCAAAACTTCTCATTAGAATGGTAGTCCCACAGCGAAATGGAAGGCAAAGTCACGGTCGAAGTCGTGATGAAGGATGGGGTAGTGTTTTCGTCCGGTGTAGGCAGGGTCGATGGCTTTCATGCCGGCATCGAAGCGGACGATGAAGAAGTTGGCATCCATGCGGAGACCAATGCCGTAACTGAGGGCTATTTCTTTCCAGAATGTGCCGAAACGGAACTCGCCACCAGGTTGGTCTTTATATTCTCGGATGGTCCAGATGTTGCCGGCATCGACAAAGGCGGCTCCGCTGAATTTCCAAAACAGTTGGGCTCGATATTCGAGGCTGAGGTCAAGTTTGATGTCACCTGATTGATTGAGGAAGTTGATGCCCTTGTCTTTGCCGTTATAGGTGCCGGGACCAAGTGAACGCACAGACCAACCACGCACACTGTTGGCTCCACCGGCAAAATAGCGTTTCTCAAAAGGCAACTGGTCGGAGTTGCCATAGGGATAAGCAATACCTATAGCACCATGAAAGGCAACGGAGTTATTTTTGTCTATGCGGATACTCTTGGAATAGTCAAAGTCACCGCGTACATATTGTGCAAAGGCAGTTTCGCAGAAGGTGTACTGGCCTGCACTATTCCGTTTGCCATTCGCCAAACGGGTAATGGCATTCAGCACATTTCCAGATGTCTCGATGTTAAAACGTACCGTGTAGGCATTCTTTCCGTAAGTCTGTTCACGTGCTCCGAGCGAATTGTATGAATAGGTGTAGCCCATCTTGGTGATGAGCAGGTTCTCGTAGTTATATTTCAGAATGGCATTTGTCCTGCCCAAAGAGTCGAGGTACTGCTCCTTGAAAGTTTTCGAAATCCAAGGCATATAGACGTAGTTTACTTCCAGCAGGTCGAAGCGATGTTGCACCCGTTGGTTGGTGTTGTTCCATCTATAGCGCCATGCGGCAGTGAGCACGCGGCGTTGAAACTCAGGACGGTTTTGCAGGTTATACTGTAAGGCAATTTCAGATGAAGCATTGTGCTCTGTTCCCCATTCACGTTTCACATAGGGGAAGAGGAGCATAGGAAATCCCAAAGTGGACTCTGCACCCAGTTCCACGTAGTTGTTGCCGTCGTATCCTTCCAGTCCCGTTATGGCTTCGTAGGCACCGCGGATCTTGAACGTGAACGATTCAGAGCCTCGGAAGAGATTCTTGTTCTGATAAGAGGTGGAGAGAGCCGCACCGAGGTCGCCTGCCGAATTGGTCGCCTCCACATCAAAGCCGAATGAGTGGGGTTTTGCATGATTCACGATGATGTTGCAATCGAGCGTGTCACTACCGGGACGTTCTGTTAAGTTGATGTTGGAGAATGAAATGGCACCAAGGCGGGCGTAGTTGGTGTAGGTACGGCGATAGTGGTTATCGTTGTATAGTTCGTTGGGACGCACCAAAGAGTGACTGATGAGCAGTCGCTTGCGGAAGTGCAAGTTCTCTTGATACAAAAAGTCGTACCCCTTATAATGTATGCTGTCTGTCGGTTCATTGGGATTGGTCACGTCTGTCAAGAATTTTACGGTTCCAATCGTGTATTGCTTGTGTTCTCTCGCTTCAGTCCGTCCGTTGTCTTGTTGAAGTTTCACTCGCATCTGCACATCCACCTCGGTCGAGTTTCGTGCCGTGTCAGCACTGAAACGGATGTCATCTTTCGTGAACTTGTAGTAGCCATTGTTTCTTAGATGAGCGGCAATACGGTTCCTTTCCCCGTTCAAGGCTGTCACCTCAAAAGGTAGCCCTGTCCTCAACAAGGAGTTTGTGGTGTCTTCCACCATGATGAAATGTCGGAGTCCTCGGTCTTCCACGATGCGGTGTATATTCCGGATGGTGTATCGTTCTTTGGGATGTACATTATAGAGCACATTCATTTTTTTCCCTTTCACCATCTTGAATTCTTCTACTTCCGCTTTCATATATCCCGCATTGTTCAGAACCTGTTCGATGTCGTTCTTGGTTCGTTCTGATTTTACGCTGTCATACAGCACAGGTGCTTCACCCAGTTTGCGCCAGAATCGGCATGATCGTTTTGTTGTGTCCGTGCCCGACAGCATATAGATTTTCAAGGGCACCCTTGCTCCAAACCATTTGGAGTTGGTTTGTTGGGTAACATAATCTCCTAATCTATAGGTCTTCATCACCTCCTCGTCATCGCAAGTCACAGCCACTCCTGTCAGCATATGTTCTCCTTCAGGGATGTACTTTTCTACAGAACATGCTCCGATGAGCATGCTCAACAAGATGATGATGACATATATATAAGTATAATGGAGTTTCACGAGTGAATTTTGAAAAATCTTTGCAAAGGTAGGAAAAAGTTAGGAGTTAGGAGTTAGGAGTTAGGAGTTTTTTCGTACCTTTGTACAAAATATGTGGAATGATTAGCAAGAACAGAATTAAGTATGTGCGTTCGCTGGAGATGAAGAAGTATCGGAAGGCGGAGGGTGTGTTTGTGGCAGAAGGTCACAAACTGGTGGGTGATTTGCTGGGTGTATTTGAATGTAAATACCTGGCCGCCACCAGTGAATGGCTGTCTGTACATGAAGCATGGATTGAGCAGAGGAAGAATCGTGTGGAAGTGGATGAGGTGACGGAGGAGGAACTTCGGAGGGTGAGTTTTCAGGAGGCACCACAGCAGGTACTGGCGGTGTTCCGGCAACCCAATTATGAGGTGGACGTGGACGAGGTGGTGTCGCGACAATTATGTCTGGCATTGGATGATGTGCAGAATCCTGGCAATTTGGGCACGATTGTGCGATTGGCTGATTGGTTCGGCATCGAGCATATCTTCTGTTCAAAAGGATGTGCCGACATCTACAATCCTAAGACTGTGCAGGCAACGATGGGGGCAATGGTGAGGGTGAAAGTGCACTATGTGGATTTGCCTCAAATGTTGCACGGGTTGGTGGAAGATATTCCTGTGTATGGCACCTTTTTGGATGGAGATAATATGTATCAGAAGGAGTTGGAGAATCGGGGTGTGATTGTGATGGGAAACGAAGGGAAAGGGGTGTCGAAGGAGGTGGAGGCATTCGTAACGGAACGCCTTTATATTCCGAACTATCCAGTGGGTAGGGAAACGTCAGAGTCGCTGAATGTTGCCATTGCTACAGCCATTGTATGCGCCGAGTTCCGAAGGAGATAGAACTTGCCTTGTGTGATAGGCTTCTCCACCACGGATGATGATGGTGCCTCCCAGCCATTCAGTCATGGGGAGTTCGCCTTCAAGTGGATAGTGATTGACCACTAAATGCTCAAAGAGTTCGACAACATGATTGTTGTGGAACTCTTTTTCGTTGACATAAACTCTTGATGCAGCAACTCTTCTCATGTGTTTTAACCTTGACTTTAACCTTAACCCTAACCCTAACCTTAACCTTAACAGATTTCTCCTAAACAGGGGAGTAGGAGGGGGCTTTCTCTGCTTACTTTCTTCTTCGTGGTCCTATCTTGTTGGGGGTACGAACTGATGGTGCGGCTTGTATGTTGATGTGTTCGCCAGATTTGTTTTGTTGGCGAATCTCTTCGGGAGAGAGACGTCGCTCAACGGGTTTTGGCAGTGTGTCAGTTGTCACGGAGTCAGTTTTCACACTATCAACGACTTCCTCCACCTTCTCTGTCTCTTTCTCATGCATACGAATCAAGGAAATATTGTCGATGAGACAGAAATTTCGGGTGCTCTTCTTTCCTTTATAATAGAAAAATCCTGTAATGCTCTTGATGTCCTCGTCTTTGCTCGTCTGCAAAGTCAGTTGCTGAAGTCCGTTGCTATTGATATTGCGTGTGGTACCGATGTGTTTGCCATTGGTGTAAAGCACGCTCAAACCTACGTAAAGGCTAACGTCATAGTCATTCCTGCTTTCTTTGATGAATAGGGGAACCAGGGTTAGAATGAATTGGTCTTGTCGGCGAAAACTGGTATCGGCATGAATGGTGAAACTCTCTTTGTTGAGCAATTCCTTGTTGCGTAGGGTAAGGAGTTTAGCTGAATTCCAGAGGTTGGTCGTGTCACCTCCTGTTGCAAAAATCGCCGTCATGTCGTTGTTTCCATTCACCAACTGAAGCTCTTCATTCACGGCAGTGTAGCGGTCTTTCAGATTGTTGTAAATCTTATGAAGTTCCTTGGTGTGACGATTGTAATAGGCAATGGACGACTCGAACTGTGCCTCGGTGATGCCATACTTCTCAAAGACGGCATTGATGTAGTCTTGTGCCTTTTCTTCCCGTTCGTCAGCGGGAAGTTCATCGATGATTCCTTGCATGAGGTGGTAGTCATACAGCACATCCTCCATTTTTCCACGTGACAACACGTCCTCGGGACGGTCGTCACATGCCGCCATAAGAAGCATGAAGAGAATGGTAACTGGTATGACGAAACGGAATCTCATGATGCAATCAGATGCTAATTTTTCTTGAGTTGGTATTGGCTAACCAATTTGTGGTAAAACAACAGCAATGCTACGATACCACATGAGATGGCAGCGTCTGCAAAGTTGAAGATGGGGGAGAAGAACACGCAATGCTGTCCAGGATAGAAGGGCATCCATGTAGGCATGTCCCATTCTACGAGAGGAAAATAAAACATATCGACCACTTTCCCATAGAGGAACTCGCCATAGCCATATCCCCAAGGTTGGAACTCTGCCACTTGGGGGTGGGGAGGATTGTTGAAGATGAGTCCGTAGAAAAGGCAGTCGATGATGTTGCCAGCCGCTCCGGCAGCAATAAGGGTGAGGCAGACGATGTATCCAGTGGGTCTTCGGTGTTTGATCTCGCTGTAGATAAACCAGCCGATGAGCACGACAGCCACCACGCGGAAGAGAGTGAGGAAGAGTTTTCCACCCCACAGTTCCCAACCGAATGCCATGCCGTTGTTCTCCACAAAGACGAGGCTGAACCATGATGTGATCTCGATGCGTTCACCCAGATACATGCCCGTCTTGACATTGACCTTGATGATTTGGTCAATGACAAGAACGGTCATGAAAAGGATGATGGAAAGGATATATTTGTTCTTTCTCGACATCATGTGTTAGTCTTTTTCTACGGTGATGACAGCCTTGAAATCGTCGAAGTCAATCGCCTCGCCAGCAGGAGTGCCCAACTCGATGGAGTTTGCCAGCACCTGCGATGCGATGTTGTCCTTGAAGGAGTCGAGAACTGCTTTTGTCTCAGGCGTTTCGGTGATGACCACGCGGATGCGGTCGGTGATCTCGAAACCTTGTGACTTGCGGAGACCCTGAATCTGCTTGATGACCTTGCGGGCATTGCCTTCGTTCTTCAAGGCAGGGGTGATGGTGATGTCGAGTGCCACGGTGGTGGTGCCTTCGTTCGCCACACTCCATCCCGGGATGTCCTGCGACATGATGTCAACGTCAGCCAACTCAATTACGGCATCCTGGCCGTCGGCTTGCAGTGTCACCTGTCCGTTGGCTTCGAGTTCGGCAATCTGTGCCTGCGACATCTCGGTCACTGCATTGCTCACGGCTTTCATCATCTTACCGAATTTCTTGCCCATCACGCGGAAGTTGCACTTCACGTTCTTCACCAGCATCTTGCCGTTCATCAGTTGGAGTTCCTTCACGTTCACCTCCTTGGTGATGATGTCTTTCATGCGCTCAATGTGGGCACTGAACACGGCATCAGTGTCGGGGATGGCGATGGCTTGAAGTGCCTGAATCACTGGAATCTTCACCTTCTTACGGATAGACAAGCCCATCGAAGTCACCTTCATGGCATCTTCCATCGCCACTTCCAGTTCGGTGTCGATGTATGCCTCGTTGAAGGTGGGGAACTTAGCGAGATGCACACTCTTGGAGTTATCCTTGCCAGTTGCGCTGTTGAGGTCGCGGAAGAGTTGGTCGGCATAGAAGGGTGCAATCGGTGCTATCAGTCGGCTCAGCGTGTCGAGACAAGTGTAGAGTGTCTGATAAGCAGAGAGTTTGTCGGCTGTCATTTCGCCGCCCCAGAAACGAGGCTTGTTCAGACGGATGTACCAGTTGGAAAGGTTGTCGATGACGAATGACTGAATCAGACGGCCGGCAGGTGTTGGGTCGTAGTCGTCAAGATAAGTCTGCACATTCTTCACCAGCGTGTTCAACTCTGAGAGCAACCAACGGTCGAAGTCGGGACGTTCTGCGTAAGGGATGTCTGCTTCCTTGTAGTCGAAGCCATCCACGTTGGCATACATCGTGAAGAACGAATAAGCCTGTTGCAGTTTGATGAAGAACTGGCTCGTCACTTCCTTCACGCCTTCGGGGTCAAACGAAAGGTTGTCCCACGGCGAGGAGTTGGTAATCATGTACCAACGCACGGCATCTGCGCCGAAAGTGCCGATGCAGTCGAAGGGGTTGATGACATTGCCCAGACGCTTCGACATCTTGATGCCGTTCTTGTCGAGCACAAGACCATTGGAAATCACAGCCTTGTAGGCCACCGAGTCGAACACCATCGTGGCAATGGCATGGAGCGTGAAGAACCAACCGCGTGTCTGGTCAACACCTTCGGCAATGAAATCGGCAGGGTAGGCGGTGCCTTTGTCAATCAGTTCCTTGTTTTCAAACGGGTAGTGAACCTGTGCGTATGGCATGGCACCGGAATCAAACCACACGTCGATGAGGTCGAGTTCGCGAGTGAGCACATTGCCCTTGTCCGACACCAGTTTGATGTTATCTACATAAGGACGGTGCAGGTCTATCTTATCGTAGTTCTCCTGACTCATGTCGCCAGGCACGAAACCCTTCTCCTTCAATGGGTTCGATGCCATCACGCCAGCAGCCACAGCCTTCTCAATCTCGTTGTAGAGTTCCTCCACGCTGCCGATGCACACTTCCTCGCGAGTGTCGCGGTTGCGCCAGATGGGCAGTGGAGTGCCCCAGTAGCGAGAACGAGAGAGGTTCCAGTCGTTGAGGTTCTCGAGCCACTTGCCGAAACGTCCCGTACCTGTACTTTCAGGCTTCCACAGGATTGTCTTGTTCAGTTCAAACATGCGGTCTTTCTTTGCCGTCGATTTGATGAACCAAGAGTCAAGCGGGTAGTAGAGCACAGGTTTGTCGGTGCGCCAGCAGTGAGGGTAGTTGTGTACGTGCTTCTCAATCTTAAAGGCGGTGCCTTCTTCTTTCATCTCCAGGCACAGCACCACATTGAGATCCATATCCTTGTTGGCAGCCTTCTCGTCATACTTACCCCCCTGATTGTATTTGGGATCGTAAGCATTCTTGACGAAGTCACCACTATGTTTCCAATAACTTTCATTGACACAGAGACTCACGAACTCTTCGTTCATGTCGTCCTTCACGAAATACTTACCCGTGAAGTCCACCATAGGACGGGTGTCGCCGGCCTTGTCGATGACGAAGAGTGAGGGGATGCCAGCATCCTTTGCCACCTTAGCGTCGTCGGCACCAAATGTAGGAGCGATGTGTACGATGCCCGTACCATCCTCAGTCGTCACATAGTCGCCAGGGATGACACGGAAAGCCTCGTCTTCCTTCACCACCACCTTGTTGTCTTCCAGCGCACAAGGCTTCACCCAAGGCATCAGTTGCTGGTAGTGCAGCCCCACGAGGTCAGTTCCCTTGCCGCGCCAGAGGATTTCGAGTGGCTTCTCATTGCCTTCCTCGTCCTTTTCAGCCTGGAAGTAGGCGGACAGACGGCTTTCTGCCAAAATGTAGATAGCCTCTTCACCGCTATAAGGGTTCTTACCCTTCACCGCCACGTAGTCAATCTTGGGACCTACACAGAGAGCGGTGTTAGATGGGAGTGTCCACGGGGTGGTTGTCCATGCGAGGATGTAGGTGGGGAGGGAGGATTCGGGGAAACCGAATCCGGCAAGCTCGGAGGTGCTCTTGAGGTGGAACTGTGCAGTCACCGTTGTGTCCTTCACATCGCGGTAGCAACCGGGCTGGTTCAGTTCGTGGCTGGAAAGTCCCGTTCCGGCAGCAGGAGAGTAAGGCTGGATGGTGTAGCCCTTATAGAGCAAGCCCTTGTTGTAGAGTTGCTTCAGCAAATACCAGAGGCTTTCGATATACTTGTTGTCGTAGGTGATGTAGGGATGCTCAAGGTCCACCCAGTAGCCCATCTTCTCAGAGAGTTCTGTCCACTCGCTGGTGTACATCATCACGTTCTTGCGGCAAGCATCATTGTAGTCGTCCACGCTGATTTTCTTGCCGATGTCTTCCTTCGTGATGCCGAGCGACTTCTCCACGCTCAGTTCCACAGGCAGTCCGTGCGTGTCCCAACCAGCCTTGCGCTTCACTTGGAAACCCTGCATCGTCTTATAGCGGAGGAATGTGTCCTTTATCGTGCGTCCCATCACATGGTGAATGCCTGGGTGTCCGTTGGCTGATGGGGGACCTTCAAAAAAGATGAATTGAGGACAGCCTTCGCGCTCCTCAATGCTCTTGTGGAACATATCTTCTGCATTCCACTGCTCCAGAACCTCCTTGTTCACATCGGCGAGGTTCAGTTTTGCTCGTTCTGTAAATTTCATCTTATTGTTTACAATTTCACAAGCTACAATGTACAATTTATCTGACAATTCTTCCTGACCACATGGCAAATTGATGAATAATCCAATTGTCCAATAAATTGTACATTGTAAATTGTTAAATGGTACATTATTTAAGTTTTATATCTTTCAAATTCTGTTCCTTTCCGCAATATCTGCACTTCAGTGTCTGCATGTCCTTGCGGTAGAAGACCGTCTTCATCGGTTCGTTGTTGGTGATGCACACAGGGTTGGCACATTTCACGATGTTGGTCAGCGATTCGGGAAGTGTCACTTCACGCTTCTCCGCCACTTCATAATTTCTGATGACCGTGAGGCGGATGTTCGGGCAGAGCACAGCCAGTTTGCTGATTTCCGATTCCGAGAAGAACTTGCCCGAAATCTTAATCAGTCCCTTTTTGTTCATCACGTTACTCTTCAGGTTGTTGGCAATCACCACTTCCTCCTTGCATTCGCTCAGTTGAAGTAACTGTGCCACCGTGAATAGTTTGTCCGTTGGTATGTGGTCGATGACGGAGCCGTTCTCCAATGCTGCCACCATCATGTTTTCTTTGTTCTGTTCCATATTGATGAAAGTTAGAAGTGAAGAGTTAAAAGTGAAAAATCTAAATTTCCAACCATTCAGGGTGCTGGCAACTCATTTGCAAAAGTAAGTTGAATCTTTCACTTTTCACTTTTCGTTTTTCACTAAATGATTGTCTCGTCCTTTTTCACGTCCTCCAACGTAATGCCCAGCACATCGCAAATCAGAGCCTCACGGGCATACAAGCCGTTCTGTGCCTGTTCGAAGTAGTAGGCGTGCTTGCTTTCATCCACCTCATACTCAATCTCATTCACACGGGGCAGTGGATGCAAAATCTTCATGTTCTCCTTACACTTACCCAACATGTCAGCCTTCAAGATGTAGGCATCCTTCACACGCTCATACTCCATCAAGTCGGTGAAGCGTTCACGCTGCACACGAGTCATGTACAAGATGTCGGCGTCGGCAATCGTGTCTTCTGTGAAGTCGCGCTGTTCGATGTACTTGATGCCATTCTGCTGGCAATAGAGTTTGTATTCCTCAGGCATTTCCAATTCTTTCGGTGCAATGAAGTGAAATGTGGGATTGTACTTACGCATCGACATGAGCAATGAATGTACCGTGCGGCCATACTTCAGGTCACCCACCATGTAGATGTTCAAATTCTCCAGCGTGCCCTGTGTCTTGTAGATGGAATAAAGGTCGAGCATTGTCTGCGAGGGGTGCAAGTTTGAACCGTCTCCTGCATTGATGATAGGCACGTTGGTTACCTCGCTGGCATAGAGTGCCGCACCCTCCAACTTGTGGCGCATCACAATCACGTCGGCATAGTTGCTCACCATCTTAATGGTGTCCTTCAGCGTTTCGCCTTTCGACGAACTGGTCACTTTCGGGTCGGTGAAACCAATCACACGGGCACCCAGACGGTTGGCGGCTGTCTCAAATGACAATCTCGTGCGAGTGCTGGGCTCAAAGAAAAGGGTGGCAACGACCTTGCCCCTCAGCAACTGACGGTTGGGATGGGCCTCAAATTCAGTTGCCATGTCCAGCAAATATTGAATCTTCTCTTTCCCATAGTCAGCAATCGAAACAATGCTCCTATTTTCCATATATCATTTATTTTGTTGAGTTCTTTTCCAACTTCTCGAAAAATCGTACAAAGGTACAAAAAAATTTTGGAAAATAAGGAGAAGCATGCCACATTATCTTTCTCAGATGTGGAAAAACATGCTTCGATGTCTCAAGATTGCTCTTTTCAGTCTTCGTAGAGATTCATCAAATCATCCTCGTCATCCTGCTGGATGGGTGCAACGAAGTTAGGATTGGGACGTATGCTTTCAAACACGTGTTGGAAGATGGCTTGTCCTTCTTGTAAGGTTTCAGCAGTGGTGGTCACTTGGATGCCACACAAATAGCCGTTCATGGGTTTGGAGCCGTCAAACACATAGGTGTCTTCATCCCCTTTCCAGTTGAGGACATAAAGGCTGTCGGTCTTTTGGATGATGGCTTTGTTGTAGATAGAGTCTTCGTGCTCTTTGTAGAGAAATTCGTAAAAGGCGTCGAAGTGCTTTTCAGGGATAAGCGTGTATTCGCCAATCTCACAACTGATGGAGAGGGTGTGGCCGGCATTGAAGAACTTGATAAAGAGGGGGCTTGATTCATCCATTTCCCATGTGTCAGGCACGTCAAGAATGTATGGGAGTCGTCCGTTTTCGTAAGTTCTATATGCAGTTCCCTGCTCACACGAGGTGATGACCAAAAGGGTCAAGGCAAACGCTATAAATATGTTCAATCTTTTTCTCATTTCTCATTTCTCATTTGTCATTTCTTTTTAGCATAGCGCATTACGAATACTTCTTCGGGTATCGGAAGAGAATCGCCAAGAGGAGTGCCACGCCGATAAGCATAGGGTAGTAGAGGTATGGGATGATGGCGATGGGGGTCACTTCTGACAATCCTGCCGCAATCAGCACTTGTGCACCATAGGGGAGGAGTCCTTGCGTGAAGCAGGAAGCGGTGTCAAGGATGGAGGCAGACTTGCGGGAATCAATGTGGAACCGTTGGGCAATGTCTTTTGCAATGGGGCCAGTCGTGATGATGGCTACCGTATTGTTGGCGGTACATACATTGACAAGGCAGGTGAGTGCCGCAATGCTCATTTCGCCAGCCCGTTTGCTCTGGATGTTGCGTGTCATGGCCTTGATGATGAGGTCAATCCCCCCGTTGTGGCGAATGATTTCGAGCATGCCGCCAGCAAGAATCGTGACGATGATGAGTTCAGACATACCCATCATGCCCTCGTTCATGGCGGCAAACCAGCCAAATACGTCATACGTGCCCATCACCATGCCGATGATGCCTGTGAGGAGAATGCCGATGCCCAAACTCAGCAAGACGTTCACGCCACAGATGGCAAGGATGACGACAGCCAGATAGGGGAGTACCAACCAGAAATTCGCCTCGCCCACTTCAGCAGGGGTGCTGACACTTTCGCCCATGAAGAAATAGACGATGAGCATGAGCAGGGCGACGGGTGCCACAATGCGGATGTTCACACGGAATTTGTCCTTCATGCTGCACCCCTGTGTCTGTGTTGCCACGATGGTGGTGTCGCTGATGAAGGAGAGGTTGTCGCCAAAGTAAGTGCCACCCACCACAAGGCCAATCATCAAGGGACTGGAGATGCCCGATTGTTGGGCGATGCCCACAGCCAAAGGGGTGAGTGCCGCAATGGTGCCACAACTGGTGCCGATGCTCAGCGAGATGAAGCATGAAGCCAAGAAGATGCCTGGCAAGATGGCTTGTTCAGGCAGATATTTCAAGGCAAGATTCACCGTGGCGTCAACAGCGCCCGTCGTCTTGGCAGAAGCCGCAAAAGCACCTGCGAGGATGAAGATGGCAAGCATCAGCACCATCGTTGAGTTCCCTGCTCCCTTGGCAAAAATCCTGATGCGTTCGCTCATTGTGCCTTTCACGGTCAACAGCGCATAGATGGCACTCACCAAGAATGCCACAGCGATGGGCACCTTGTAGAAATCCTGTGCAATGATGCTGGTGACCAGATAGAGGACAAGGAATACAATGAGTGGACTTAATGCTTTCATGCTATAGTGTTACACCATTCTTGAAGATGGCGATTTCTTGATAGTTCTTCTCTTCGTTCCATGTCTGTTCTCCACTTGCTATCGCTATGACTTTCTGCATGAAACGATGGAATACTTCGACCATAGGTTCACCTTCCACGATGGTGCCGGCATTGAAGTCAATCCAAGTGGGTTTGTTCTTGGCCAGTGTCGAGTTGGTGCTCACCTTCATGGTGGGGACGAAGGTGCCGAATGGAGTGCCGCGCCCCGTGGTGAAGAGCACGATATGACAGCCCGAGGAAGCCAAAGCCGTAGATGCCACAAGGTCGTTGCCTGGGGCAGAGAGCAGGTTGAGTCCCCTCACCGAGAGGCGTTCGCCATAAGAGAGCACGCCCTTCACAGCGCTCTTGCCACACTTCTGAGTGCAGCCGAGAGCCTTCTCTTCGAGGGTGGAGATGCCGCCAGCCTTATTGCCTGGCGATGGGTTTTCGCCCACAGGCTCGCCATGAGAGAGGAAGTATTGCTTGAAGTCGTTGACGAGGCCGACGGTCTGTTGGAACAGTTCTGGAGTCTCGCAACGGTTCATCAGGATGGTTTCTGCACCAAACATCTCAGGCACCTCGGTCAGAACGGTGGTGCCGCCTTGGCTGACGATGAAGTCGCTGAACACGCCCAAGAGCGGATTGGCTGTGATGCCAGAGAATCCGTCGGAACCGCCGCATTTCAGTCCCACGCGGAGTTCGGAGAGGGGAATTGCCTCGCGTTGGTCTTTGGAAGCAATGGCATAGAGTTCACGCAGAATCTTCATGCCTTCCTCCACTTCGTCACCCTCCACTTTCTGGCTCACCATGAAGCGGATGCGCTCCTTGTCGTAGTCGCCGAGCAGTTCCTCAAACTTATCGGGCTGGTTGTTCTCGCATCCCAGTCCCACCACAAGCACGGCACCGGCATTGGGGTGCAACACGAGGTCGCGCAGCACCTTGCGGGTGTTCTCGTGGTCGTCGGAGAGTTGCGAACAGCCGTAGTTGTGGGGATAAGCAACGATGCGGAGAGAGTTGACAGTTGACAGTTGAGAGTTGACAGTTGACAGTTGAGAGTTGACAGTTGAGCGTTGAGCGTTGACTTCCTGCTTGAGTTTTTCTGCCAACTGATTGACGATGCCGTTCACGCAGCCCACTGTGGGCACAATCCACACCTCGTTGCGGATGCCCACTTCGCCGTTCTTGCGTCGGTAGCCTTGGAAGGTGAGTTGCTCCTGGGGAAACCACTCAGTATATGCGGGGTTGGTCAAATCGGCCTTGCTGACGGGCTTATATTCATAGTCGAGCAAACCTGCAAGGTTGGTCTGGATATGTTCATGGCAAATCCAGTCCCCCTTTTTGTGGCTCTGTTTCAGATGTCCAATAGGGTAACCGTATTTGATGACATTCTCCCCTTCGACGAGGTCGGAGAGGAGAATCTTGTGGCCAGCAGGCACATCGTTGTTCAAGGTGATGCGCTGTCCGTCTATGTCAATGGTTTCGCCTGCCTGAAGTGGTTCGATAGCGACAGCCACATTGTCGGCAGGGTTGATTTTGATCATCTTCATGTCTGTTTTGCCTACTTCAAGGCTGCTTTGGTCAATGTGGTGGCTTGGTCGTAAGCCTTCTCCCAGTCAGTGTCGAGACAGAAGGGAGTCATGGTGGTCTTATCGTCCACGTAGCAGTTCACTTTTTCTTTGTCAGTGTCCTTAAACAAAGGGTTGAACTTGCTGGCATCTGTATAGATCTTCATGATTTCCATGCGCTTGGCAGGAGAGATGGCACGAGCCTTTTCCAAATTCACCTGAAAGTCAGTGATGAATGATGTCATGTTGACAGCCTGGCTATCGTAGAAGTAGGTATCCTTCTTCAAACCACGCTTCTGCACCATCATGGCCAGATAGTTCAGGGCAGTCACCTTGAACTGGTTGATTTGAATTTCTTCGTCAGATGAAGAAGGGTTGTTCACCACTTTAGTAGCGTTGTCACGTACCGTCTTAAAGAGGTCTTGTGCCTGAATGCTTGCCACCGATGCCATCAGCACAAGCAGAGAGAGAATGATTTTTTTCATATTGTTATTAATTACTTTATCAATAAGATGTTGCAAAGTTACTCTTTTCCTTTCTATCATTAAGAAGAAAACACCTGCAAATGCCCTTTTATTAAAGTAGTTTAACATTTATTGGTCGGCAAACTCGCTGATTTCGTAATTATTGGCGATAGCCAGTCGTGCACAGTTCTGCAACAGGCGGCGGTTGGTGTTGTTCACTTGCCCTATGTCTGTGTCCTTTCCGTAGATAGTTGTGTCGTCGCGCAGATTGCGGTTCAGGCAGGGGGCAATGATGCTCTCGAAGAATGTGCATGCCAATAGGTATCGTCCGGCAAAGTAGTTGATGTGTGTCCCGTCGCGTGTCAGTTCGTTGTCAACTTTCAATGCCTCCACTTCTCTGGCATTCTGCACAGCCGTTCCGCATGGAATGATAATGTCAATGCCTGATGCAGCCTTCATCTTCCTTACTGACGTGCAGATACTCTTCCACATGTTCTTCTGATTCTTAAATTTCGACAGGTTCTTGGCATTGGAGGCATACGCCCAGGTCTCGTTGAAAGCAAACGTAGTGCGAGCCGCCAGTTTCGTGATGTTGTATGCCTGAATCAGTTTTGACAGATAAGGTTCATAAGTCGTATAATCACCTGATTCCAACGAATACTGCTGCCACACCACCACATCATAGGGGAATCGTTGCATCGCCTCTTTTATGCTGGTCGCCTTCTCCAACTGCACCTCCCCTTGACTGTTATAGCGATACAGTTCATACACCTTCTCATTGCTTTTGTAAAACTCATAGTGCTGCTTCATCGAACAGCCACCCTTGTAAAGCACATACACGTTCACGTTGTTGATGCCCAGCGAACTCAGAATGGAAGGCAGTGCCGCACTGGTGTCGATAGAGAACGAATTGCCGATGAACAGCACATCCAGTTTCTGTGGCAGGTAGGGGAGAGGTACGTTATACAGGTATCCTGTCGTCTGTTGTATGGCTGCATTTTCCTTCTGTGCCTGATTGCTCGCAGCAGTCTTCTCATTGAAAGCCGTCTTGTCTGTCTTGCCGTTCCCCGCTGTTTTTGCCGTTGTGGGTTCTGTCTTTGTTGGCTTTGCTGTTGCGGTCTTTGAAGTTGTCGTCGTTTTGGTTGCAACGGGCTTTTTCACCGTCTGCTTTGTCGTCGTAGGCTTCTTGACCACCACCGTCTTATTTGTTGTCTGTGCCATTCCCTGCAAGCAGAAGAAGGCAATTATCCCAATCCAAATCAATCTTTTCATATCCATCCTGTTTTTTATTTCGAGTGCAAAGTTACGGTAAGAAAAGGGTACTGCCAAAAAAATCCAATAATTTAACTTTCGGAAGTTGAGAAATGAAATCCTTGCAATTCGTCTGTGAGGAACTTCCTCTTTTGTAACACCCCCAAAACCGACGTGCCCCACGTCGGTCGACCGATGTGGGGCACGTCGGCAAGGCGACGTGGGGCACGTCGGTTTAGGGGGGCTGTTTTTCCTTGATTTCTTTTTTCCCCGAATTCAAACTGTTTTTTCTCGTTCTTTCACGCAACTGAACGATGCTCCAAGTTGCCCGCACTCGAAAAAACGCAAATATATTTGGTTCTTTCCTCGCTTAATCGTAACTTTGCAATATCAAAACTCAAATTTCGGATATATTTTTACAACGGATTGTACGGATTATACGGATTTTTCGTCGCAAGAGGCGACGATGGCGGGATGCAGAACAATCCGAATGGCAGGAGCCGCCGAGGCTCAAAATCCGTATAATCCGTGCAATCCGTTGTGGAAAAACACTTCCGAAACTTAAATCAAAATCTATAATAGAAGAGAGATATGGGGAATACACAACAACGTGAGGAATTGCATCGCACCATTTGGGCGATGGCGGACGACTTGAGAGGTCAGGCTGGTGGCTGGGAGTTTAAGGCATACGTGCTGGGCACTCTGTTCTATCGTTTCATTTCGGAGAATCTGACTGACTACATCAACAAGTTGCAGGCAGAGGCAGGTGTGGAGGGCTTTGACTATGCAGCCATGAGTGACGAGGAAGCAGAAGAGGCGCGCGACATGATGGTGGCGGAGAAGGGTTTCTTCATCCTTCCCTCCCAACTCTTCCAGAATGTGTGCAAGCACTGCGAAGAGGACGAGAACCTGAACATGACGCTGGCAAAGGTGTTCAAGGCTATCGAGGGGTCTGCCATCGGCACGGCGTCGGAAGATGACATGAAGGGGCTCTTCAGCGACTTCAACGTAGATAGCATGTTTCTGGGCGGCGATGTGAAGACGCGCAACAAGAACATGGCGAAGGTGCTCTTGAAGATTCGCGACATGAATCTGGGCGAGGACTTTCTGGACAACAAGATCGATGCCTTCGGCGATGCCTATGAGTTCTTGATGACCATGTATGCCAGCGGGGCAGGCAAGTCGGGCGGCGAGTTCTTCACCCCTCAGGAGGTGAGCGAACTCTTGGCGCGTCTGGCTGCTGCCGATGGCCATGAGATTCGTTCGGTCTATGACCCTGCATGTGGCAGTGGCTCGTTGTTGCTCAAGTTCTCCAAGACCATCGGGCGGGACAACCCCAACCTGATGTACTACGGACAGGAAATCAACCCCACCACCTACAACCTGTGCCGCATCAACATGTTCCTGCACAACATCAACTACGACAAGTTCGACATCCAGTTGGGCGACACGTTGGTTCATCCCCAGCATCGTCAGTTGGAACCCTTCGATGCCATCGTCAGCAATCCCCCTTACAGCATCGAATGGGAAGGCTCGAAGAACCCGCTCCTCATCAACGACGACCGCTTTTCTGGTCCCGGAGTGCTGGCACCCGACAAGACAGCCGACCTCGCTTTCACGCTCCACATGCTGGCATCGCTCAGCGAGAGCGGCACGGCAGCCATCGTCGAGTTTCCTGGTGTGCTCTATCGTGGCGGCAAGGAGAAGAGCATCCGTCAGTGGCTGATAGAGAACAATCGCATCGACACCATCATCCAGTTGCCCGCCAACCTCTTCTTCGGCGTGGGCATCGCCACCTGCATCATCGTGTTGCGCAAGGGCATGCGTCCCGACAACAAGGTGCTCTTCATTGATGCCTCGCGCGAGTTTGTGAAGTCGGGCAACAAGAACCGTCTCACCACGGAGAACCAAGACCACATCTTCAATGTCTTTGCCGAGCGCAAGGAAGAGCAATACTTCTCCTGCTTGGTGCCCAACAGCGACATTTTGGCGAATGATGCCAACCTCTCCGTGTCCTCCTATGTGGAACAGGAAGACACCCGCGAGGTGATAGACATCAAGGCGGTCAATGCCAAGTTGGTGGAACTGATTGCAGAAGGTGAAGAGTTGAACAGGAAGATTGATGCAATCGTAAAAGAATTGGGAGAATGAGCGAAGAATTGACCTATATTCCACCCTTCGTGGTGAATGCCGAAGCCATCAATCTGATAGCAGAAATTTCTGCACAGATAGAGCGTTATGCCATCCGTCTGGAACAGGAAGACGGGTTGCGTTTGCGCAAGGCAAACCGCATCAAGACCATCCATTCATCGTTGGCCATCGAGGGTAACACACTCTCCGAGGATGAGGTGCGCGACATCTTGGAGGGCAAGGCGGTGGTGGCTCCCATTCGTCAGATTCAGGAGGTGAAGAACGCCATCAAGACCTACGAACTATATCCCACGCTCGATGCCTTTCAGGAAAAAGACCTGCTGAAAGCCCATGGCGTGATGATGGAGGCATTGGTGGACGAAGCAGGTAGTTATCGATGTGGGGGCATGGGTGTGTTTGGCGACAAAGGACTGGTGCACATGGCACCTCCAGCCGACAGAGTGCCACAACTGATGAGCAACCTTTTCGGTTGGCTGAAACGCTCCAAAGACCATCTGCTCATTCGCTCATGCGTGTTCCATTACGAGTTTGAGTTCATTCACCCCTTCATCGATGGCAACGGACGCACAGGACGTTTGTGGCAGTCGCTCATTTTGGGCAAACTGCATCCGCTCTTTGAGCATCTGCCCGTGGAGAACATGGTTTTTGCCAACCAACAAAAATACTACGATGCCATCAACGCCAGCACCAACGCAGGGCAGTCAGGTCCTTTCATCGACTTCATGCTGGGCGAAATCTATCAGGCACTGAAAGCCCATCAGGGAGAACCCTTACCCACAACAGATGACGAGTTCGGTGCAAAGTTCGGAAAAGAGTTCGGTGTAAAGTTCGGTGTAAAGTTCGGTGTAAGTGAAAAGAAAGTCTTGTTGCTCTTGGCTTCCAACCCTTCTTTGACCGCAGGAGACATTGCCAATCAGACAGGATTAAGCAAGCGTGGCATCGAGAAACAACTGAAGAAATTCCGTGACCTTGGAATCATCGCCAGAACAGGCAGCGACAAGAACGGGTTATGGGTAATAAATAAAGGAAAGGAGGAATAGGTATGGTGGAATGGAAGAAATTGGGAGAAGTGGCAAATCTCGTAAGAGGAAAAGTTATTTCTAAAGATTTTATTAGAGATAACGCTGGAATATATCCCGTTTATTCATCACAAACGGCAAATGATGGGGTATTGGGCTATATAGATAGTTATATGTTTGATGGAGATTTTCTAACATGGACAACTGATGGTGCATATGCTGGTACTATTTTTCGTAGAAAGGGAAGATTCAATATAACCAATGTTTGTGGTTTAATTGACATAAAAGATCAGAGGTTACTACAAGACTATCTTTATTACTGGCTTTCTCTAATTGCAAAAAGTTATGTTCAAGAAGGAATGGGAAACCCTAAATTGATGTCAAATGTTGCATCAACAATTCTCATCCCCATTCCCTCCCTTTCCGAACAACAACGTATTGTTTCCATTCTTGACACCTTCACCTCTTCCATTTCCAATCTGAAACAGCAAATAGAGGAGAGAAGAAAACAATATGAGTATGAGAGATATTTGTTGCTGGATTTGGAAGGAAAAGAAGGAGTGGAGATGAAGAAGTTGGGAGAGGTGGCGAACTTTGTTAAAGATAGAATAGAGGCTTCGTTCTTAAACTCTCAAAATTATGTTAGTGTTGAAAATCTCTTAAAGGATAAAGCAGGAAGAATCGACTCAGAGAATGTCCCATTTAAGGGAAATTGGAGTTGTTACAAGCATGGTGATGTGTTGATTGGAAATATTCGCCCATATCTCCGAAAGATATGGCTTGCAGATAGGAAGGGAGGTACTAATGGTGATGTACTTATTATAAGACCTAATGAGTTTATATTACCTCAATTCCTTTATTGTGTGCTGGCATCAGAAAAATTCTTTGAGTATTATAATCAAACGGCCAAAGGTGGAAAAATGCCAAGAGGTGAGAAATCAAGGGCTTTATCTTATATAATTCCCCTTCCTCCTCTTTCCACCCAATCCCGCATAGTTTCTATCCTTGACACCTTTGAGCAATCCATTTCCAACTTGGAGGAGCAACTGGCGATGAGGGAAAAGCAATATGAGTATTATAGAAATCAGTTGTTGACGTTTGAGGGGGAGGAAGAGAGAGGAAAGACTTGAAGGGGAAAAGAGAAACTTTGGAGGGATAGGCAGTCTTAGGCAGTCTTAGGCAATCCTAGGCAGTCCTAGGAGAACCTAGGGGAGCCTAGGATGACCTAGGAAAACTTAGGAAGAGAAACTAAGAGAGAGAAAGAAGAACAAACAAAAACAAAGAAGAACAAACAAAACAGTTGAAACTATGGAGTATGACACGAAGGGTAAGGTGCTGAAGAAGGCGGTGGTGTGGAAGGACTTGTATTTCTATCAGAAGAGCGATGCCATCTATCAGTTGACGGTGGAGTTTTGCAGGCGTTTCCTCCCTGCTCATGGCGACAGGACGGTGGACCAGATGGTGCAGGCGGCTCGTTCGGGCAAGCAGAACATCGTGGAGGGTAGCGAGGACGGGCAGACGAGTTCGGAGATGGAGATTAAACTGATGAATGTGGCGCGCGGAAGTCTGCAAGAACTTCGTGCCGACTATCACGACTACCTGCACACGCATCACCTTTCGTTGTGGGACATTGACAGCGAACGTCAGCGGAAACTGCGCGACTTCTGCCACTCGCACAACGACTACAGCGCCTACGCTCCCCTGGTGGCGAGGATGAACGACGAGGAGATGGCGAACCTGCTGCTCACCCTTTGCCACCAGACGGACAGGATGATGTGTGCCTATATAGAGAAACTGGAGAAGAGGTTTGTGACAGAGGGCGGCATCAAGGAGCGGATGCACGCTGCGAGGACGGGCTACCGCCAAGAGGTGGATGCCCGCCTGAAGGCGCTGGAGGAGGAGAACCAAAGACTGAAGAAGGAGAACGAGGAACTGAAGAAGAGGCTGGAGGAGAGAGGGGATAGGAGATAGGAGATAGGAGGGAATAGGCAGTCCTAGGCAATCCTAGGCAATCCTAGGCAATCCTAGGAAGTCCTAGGAAGTCCTAGGAGGGCCTAGGAAAGCCTAGGGGAGCCTAGGAAGACCTGGGAGCCCCTAGGAAAATAAAGAAAAAACCAAAAAGCAAGAGACAATGGAAGACCACAAAATCATTGTAGAGCAGGAACATACCACTGTGATGGCGCACTATGAGGTGTTTCCACGGGAGGAACGGGGCTACCAGAGCGAGGCTGAACTGGAAGCGGAGTTTATCAGGCAACTGGTGGGGCAAGGCTATGAGCGTGTGAACATCACGAGTGAGGCGCAACTGTTGGCGAACCTTCGACGGCAGATGGAACGCCTGAATGGGGTGACGCTCTCGGATAAGGAGTGGAAGCAACTGCTGGAAGGACATATCGCTTCGCCTCAGATGACGATTGAGGACAAGACGGAACGGATTCAACGCTCGGAAATTGTGAACATCACGCGCGACAATGGCGACTCGCAGAACATCAAACTGATAGACAAGCGTGACATCCACAACAACCACCTGCAGGTGCTGAACCAGTATGTGCCGGAAGGGGGGAAGTATGCCAACCGCTACGATGTGACCATCTTGGTGAATGGTCTGCCTTTGGTGCATGTGGAACTGAAACGGAGGGGCATTGACATCAAGGAGGCTTTCAACCAAATCAATCGCTATGAGAGGGATTCGTTTTGGGCAGGATGCGGGTTGTATGACTATGTGCAGGTGTTCGTCATCTCGAACGGGACACAAACGAAATACTACTCCAACACCACCCGTTTTGCCCATGTGGCAACGGTGTCGAACAGCCAAAAGCAAAGGGTGAAGACGCAATCGCAGTCGTTTGAGTTCACCAGTTACTGGAGTGATGCGGAGAATAACCAGATATTGGATTTGCAGGATTTCACCCGCACCTTCATGACGAAGATGACACTGCTGAACGTGCTGACGAAGTATTGTGTGTTTACGGTGGATAAGAACCTGATGGTGATGCGTCCCTATCAGATAGCAGCCACGGAGCGGATTCTGCTGCGCATCAAACAGGCGACGATGAACAAGTGGCAGGGCACAATCAAGGCTGGTGGCTACATCTGGCACACGACAGGCAGCGGCAAGACACTCACCTCGTTCAAGACGGCACAGTTGGCAAGCCAGTTGCCTTATGTGGACAAGGTGCTCTTTGTGGTGGATAGAAAGGATTTGGACTATCAGACGATGAAGGAGTATGACAACTTTGAAAAAGGTTGTGCCAACTCCAACACGTCGTCGAACATTCTGCAAAAGCAACTGAATGACCCTCACGACGGGAAGAAAATCATCATCACCACCATTCAGAAACTCACCTCGCTGCTGAAGAAGAAGAAGGACATTGACTGTGCGGACAAGAATGTGGTGATGATATTTGACGAGTGTCACAGAAGCCAGTTTGGCGACATGCACGTGATGGTGACCAAGGCTTTCAAGAAGTACTATCTGTTTGGCTTTACAGGCACGCCCATCAGCACCGCCAACATTGCCACAGGCAAGTATGCCAACCTGCGCACGACCGCACAGGCGTTTGGCGGTGAACTGGACGAGAAGGGAAATGCGACGAAGCCTTTGCACACCTACACCATCATCGATGCCATCAGAGACAAGAATGTGCTGAAGTTCAAGGTGGATTACATCCAGACGATGAAGATGAAGGATGATGTGGGGGACAAGAAGGTGTGGGGCATCGAGACGAAGGAGGCACTGATGGACGAGAAACGCATTGCGAACAACGTGCGCTACATTCTGGAGCATTATGCCCAAAAGACGAAGCAAAAGCAACGATACACCTACAGTGTCATCACGAATGTGGCGGCTGTGGCAAAGAGCAACAAGACGGAAGCCGAGAAACGGAAGGACTTGCTGGGTGGCTTCAACTCGATATTGTGTGTGGAGAGCATTCCGATGGCGATAGCCTATTATAAGGAGTTTCAGAAGCAGCAGGAAGAAAGGGCTGAGAAACTGCGCATTGCCACCATCTTCACCTTCTCTGCCAACGAGGCCGAGGATGATGCGATGGGGCTGATGGACGATGAAGACCCTGCTGCAACGGAGGGGCTGGATGCCACATCGAGGGATTTCTTGGAACGTGCCATTGCGGAGTATAACGGATGGTTCGGCACCAAGTATTCGACAGACAGCGAGAAGTTCCAGAACTACTACAAGGACTTGTCGCTGCGCATGAAGAACCGAGAGGTGGATATGCTGATTGTGGTGAGCATGTTCCTGACGGGCTTTGATGCGAAGACACTGAACACGCTTTGGGTGGACAAGAACCTGCGCATGCACGGGCTCTTGCAAGCCTATAGCCGCACGAACAGAATCCTGAACAGCATCAAGGACTGTGGCAACATTGTGTGCTTCCGCAATCTGGAGAAGGCAACGAATGACTCGCTGGCTTTGTTTGGCGACACAGGTGCAAAGGGCATCGCCATCATGCGTCCCTTCAAGGATTACTATGAGGGATATGTGGATGAGAAGGGAAAGAAACATGTGGGCTATATGGAGATTGTAGCAGACTTGTTGGAACAATTTGCTTTGCCACTCAACCCTCTGAACTTCTCGCTGGAGGAGAAGAAGCAATTTGTGAGATTGTTTGGCGCCTTCCTGAAGATGCAGAACCTGCTCAGCGTGTTTGACGAGTTTACGGACGAGAAACGGGGCATCTCCGAATATGACACTCAGGATTATCTGTCGTGGTATATAGACCTGCGTGGTGAACTGACCCACACGGGAGGCGGTGATGGAGGGCCGAAGGATGATATTGTGGATGACTTGGTGTTTGAGACGGAACTGGTGAAGCAGATTCAGATAGACATACCTTACATCCTGCAACTCATCAGGGAGTATCAAGGCAAGAATGGTGAGGACAAGACCATCATCGTGAAGATTCAGAAAGCGGTGGATTCAAGCCCAGACCTGAGAGACAAGAAGGAACTGATTATGAAGTTCATCGAGCGCATGACACCAACGTCCGGGCAGATTCTGGACGAGCAGGAGGATGTGTATGATGAATGGAGCCAGTATGTGAGGGAAGAAAAGGAGAAGGAACTCAATGCCATCATCGAGGAGGAAAACCTGAAACCCGAAGAAACAAGAAAGTTTGTGAAACAGGCTTTTGCTGATGGCTATGTGACTACGACGGGTGTTGCCATCACGAAAGTGCTGCCCCCCATGCCTATCTTTGGCGGCAAGGGGAATCGGGAGGAAAAGAAGAATACGGTGCTGGAGAAACTGAGTGCCTTCTTCAATCGCTTTGTAAGCATCGCCAATGGTGATTTTGGCGACGAGAAAAAATCAGATATGATACCACTTCATCCTGTTGATTATCTGGACGAGGCCTCAAGGGATAAAGAAAGGTCGATTGCTGCGGAAGAAGACGAGAGAGGGGCGTGATGACTGCGCCCCTCTCTCGTCTTTATTTATGCATCCTCGGTTACTGTAGGCTTTAGTTCTTTAATGCTTCGAGCAGTTTGTCCATTGTTTTTCCTGCGTCTTGGGTCTCTTCGTAGAGTTTGACGAACTTGCTGCCGATGATGGCTCCGGCGGCATGGGATTGGGCGGCTTCGAGGGTTTGTTTGTTGCTGATGCCGAAACCAATCATGCAGGGGTGCTTGAGGTGCATGGCTTGGATGCGCGAGAAGTAGGCTTGCTTCTGGTCGCCGAAGGATTGTTGGGCACCGGTGGTGGAGGCGGAGGAGACCATGTAGATGAAGCCGTCGGTGTGGTCGTCGATGAAGCGGATGCGCTCATCGCTCGTTTCGGGGGTGATGAGCATGATGATGCGGATGTCGTAGCGGTCGGCAACGGGCTTGTACTCTTCCAGATAGTCCTTGAAGGGGAGGTCGGGGATGATGACTCCGTCGATGCCCACTTCCACGCAGCGTTGACAGAACTGCTCGAAGCCGAACTGCATGATGGGGTTGAGGTAGCCCATCAAAATCAATGGAAGCCCCCCTCCTGTCCCCCCAAGGGGGGATGATTTGCCATCCGGACAGGGTTCCTTACTTTGGAGAGATGATGTGCTGTCCGGACAGGGTTCCTTACTTTGGAGAGATGATGTGCTGTCCGGACAGGGTTCCTTACTTTGGGGGGATGATTTGCCATCCGGACAGGGTTCCTTACTTTGGAGAGATGATGTGCTGTCCGGATGGTTTTCCTCCCCTTTGGGGGAGGTTAGGAGGGGGCTTCTGTCCAGTTCTTCCAGTTGCGAGAAGAGTTTCTTCAGTGTCATGCCGTTGCGGAGGGCTTTGGTGGCAGCGTCTTGGATGACGGGGCCGTCAGCCATGGGGTCGGAGAAGGGGATGCCCACTTCGATCATATCCACGCCTTTCTGTTCGAGGGTGCGGATGGTGTCGGCTGTGCTGTCCAGTGTGGGGTGACCGGCACAGAAGTAGATGGAGAGGATGTTTTCGCGCTTGGTGGCGAAGAGGTGGTTGATTCTGTTCACCATATCATTTACAATTTTATGATTGACAATTTACAATTTATTAAAGTTTGACTTTGTCGAACTAAAGGTTCGCAATTGCTCAACTTCTTTAACTCCCTTAACTTCGTCACTTCAGAAAGTTAGATGATTTGACGATTTCAAGAAAATCATGGAGGAGGGCAGGGTCTTTGAGGGCAGGGGCTGTCTCGAAGCCTGAGTTGAGGTCGATGCCGATGAACTGTGGGTGGTGAAAAGCCTTGACTTTTTCTGCATCAGAAGGCTTGATGCCGCCTGTGAGGAGGAAGGGGGTGGTGCCGTGATAGTTTTGCAGAATGCTCCAATCGAACTGTTTGCCGCTGCCACCGTAAGTGTCGCACTTGGTTTCGAAGAGGAAGTAATCGACCACGCCTTTGAATGCTGCGGTTCGTGCGAGGTCTTCGGCCGATGAAATGGGAATCGTCTTGATGAGTTTTGTGTGGGCAGACAGGAGGGTGCGGAGGTGTTTGCAGAAGATGGATGTCTCCTTGCCGTGCAGTTGTATGAAGTCGAGTCCGTATGTCTTGGTGTGGTTGAGAATGTTTGGGAGGGACTCGTTGACGAACACACCAACACGTTTTTTGTGCTGAGGCAGGTAGGTGGGCACTTCTTCCACAAAGCGTGATGATGGGGGATAGAAGATGAAGCCAAGCCAGTCGATGCCGGGTTGTTCGTCCATTTGGCGGATGTTTTCGGGGGCGCGCATGCCGCAGACTTTGATAATCATGACAGTTGACAGTTGACAGTTGATAGTTGACAGTTGACAATTGACAGTTGATAGTTGACAGTTGATAGTTGACAGTTATTGGGTGACTTGGGCGATAAATTCCTTGAGGGCAGCTCCTGGGTCTTCGGTCTTCATGAAGGTCTCACCAATGAGGAAGCCTCGGAAACCAGCTTCGCGCAGTTCGCGTACGGTTTGCGGGTTGCTGATGCCGCTTTCGCTGACGAGGAGGTGGTCCTTGGGAAGGAGTGAGGCGAGGCGGTAGGAGTTGGCCACGTCGGTGTGGAAGGTGCCGAGGTTGCGGTTGTTCACACCCACCATGTCGATGCACTCGCCCACATATTCCAGTTCAGACTCAGAATGCACTTCGAGCAGAGTCTCCAGTTGCAGTTCGTGGGCTTTCTTGGCGAGGGTCTTGCACTCTTCCTTTGTCAGGTCGGCAGCGATGAGCAGCACGGCATCGGCATCAGCGGCTTTGGCCTGATAGAGTTGATATTCATCTACGATGAAGTCTTTGCGCAAGATGGGGCAGGTGACTGTCGGTCGGGCGATGCGGATGAAGCGCAGGGTGCCGCCAAAGTATTTTTCATCGGTGAGAATGGAGATGGCGCTGGCACCGTTCTGACAGTAGGAGGCTGGAACCACATCTGGTTTCCCTTCTTCCTTCATCCAGCCTTTCGAGGGGCTTTTGCGCTTGAACTCCGCAATGATGCCTGATGCGCTGCTGGCAAGGCTGTCGCGCATGGAGCGATGAGGCGGTGGACAGTCTGACAGCAGACTCTCCACATTGTTGTATAGTGTAGCCGGCGCCACAATCTCCTTCTGCTTGGCCAGTTCGATGCGCTTGTGGGCTACGATTTCTTCGAGAATGTCCATGGGGTATTTCTTCATTCACAATTCATCATTCATCATGAAAAATTCATCATGAGTTGACTTCTACAAACTTCTTGAACACTTGGAGGGCTTTGCCGCTTTCGAGCGATTCGCGCGCCATGGCTACAGAGTCAGCCATCGATATGTTGCGGTCCATGATGCTGATGCCACAGGCGGCATTGGCGATGACCACATTCTTCTGGGCTTCGGTCGAGGTGCCTTCCAGCACGGCATCGAAGATTTTCATGGCATCTTCGGGAGTTTCGCCACCGTAGATGTCGCTCTGTTCGATGTACTTCAAACCCAAATCGACGGGCGTGAGCACCTTCTCGAAGTTGTTGGTGCAAATCTTGAATCCACTGGTCAGCGAAATCTCGTCGTAGCCGTCGTAGGAGGTGATGACACCGAAGTTGTCGCCGATGCGCTGGTGCAGATTGGTGTAGAGGCGCAGTTGCGACTGGTTGGCGGTACCGTGCAGCGAGTTCTTGGGGTGGCAAGGATTGACGAGAGGACCGAGTAGATTGAAGCAAGTAGGGATGGTGAGGGCCTTGCGAGTGGGGCCGACGAACTTCATGCCGTAGGCGAAGAGGGGAGCGTGGAAGTAGCAGATGCCCGTCTCTTCCAAAGAGCGTTTCAAGTGGTCGATGTCGTCGGTGAACTTCACGCCGTGACCTTGCAGCACGTTGCTGGCACCGCTGACAGAGGAAGAACCACCGTTGCCGTGTTTGGTCACTTTGTAGCCTGCTCCGGCAATGACGAAGGCTGAGCAGGTGGAGATGTTGAACGTGTTCTTGCCATCGCCGCCTGTGCCCACGATGTCGAGGGTGTTGTAGTCCGAGAAATCCAGATATTTGCCCGTTTCGAGCAGTCCCTGGCGGAAGCCGAGGAGTTCATCTACGGTCACGCCGCGTATCTGCATGGCCATGAGCAGCGCGGCAACCTGCTGCACGTTGTATTGCTCCTTCACGATGTTGAGCATAATCTGATGGGTTTCCTCCTGTGTGAGGGTGTTGCCATCGATGAGTTTCAAGAGATATTGTTTCATTGTGTTTAGTGTTTTAACCAGTTGTTGATGATTGTTTTGCCGTCTTTTGTCAGTACACTCTCTGGGTGGTACTGGATGCCACGGATGTCGAACTCCTTGTGGCGGAGGGACATGATGTAGCCTTCGTCGCTCACACTCGTCACTTCGAGACAAGCGGGTAAACCGCTTTCCGCAACCACCCATGAGTGGTAGCGTCCCACCTCGATGCGTTGAGGTAGGCCTTCGAAGAGATAGTCGTCCGTGGTGATGGTGGCAGGAGTTGCCACACCGTGATATACTTCGCTCAGATTGGTCAGTGTGCCTCCGAAACTCTCGCCGATGGCCTGATGACCGAGGCACACACCGAGGATGGGTTTCTTGCCAGCGTATGCTTTGATGACATCGAGCAGAAGCCCTGCCTCGCTGGGAATGCCCGGGCCTGGGGAGAGGATGATTTTGTCGAAGGCTTCGAGTTGCTCCATCTGGAACTGGTCGTTGCGAAAGACCGTCACGTCGGCTCCCAATTCTTTGACGAGATGACTCAGATTGTAGGTGAACGAGTCGTAGTTGTCTATAATTGCTACTTTCATAACTTTATTGAAGACCCTCTCCCCAGCCCTCCCCCATAATGGGGAGGGGTGCCATCCGGCTTGGCTCAATGAGGGTGTTTTGTTTGTTTCTGTTTTGTCCCTTTCCACATTCCGCATGGTCTCCCTCCCCATTATGGGGGAGGGCTGGGGAGAGGGTCTTTTCATAACTTTTCTGCTATTTCAATCGCTTTTCTTAAAGCACCGAGTTTGTTGTTCACTTCTTGCAGTTCATACTCCACATCGCTCTTCGCCACGATGCCGCCACCGGCTTGGAACCACAGTTCGCTGTTGCGCGAGACAAAGGTGCGGATGGTGATGGCTTGGTTGAGGCTGCCGTCGAAGCCAATGCTGCCCACACAGCCTCCGTAGGCACCACGGTTGTGGGGCTCGTATGCGGAGATGAGTTGCATGGCACGAACCTTGGGCGCGCCAGAGAGGGTGCCTGCAGGGAAGGTGTCGATGAAGGTCTTGATGGGGTCGGCTCCCTCATCGAGTGTGCCGCTCACGCGAGAGACGAGGTGGATGACATGGCTGTAGAACTGCATGTCTTTGTAGAAATCAACCTTCACATCATGGCAGTTGCGGGAGAGGTCGTTGCGGGCCAGGTCAACCAGCATGACGTGTTCGGCATTCTCCTTGGGGTCGTTCTTCAGATAGAGGGCATTCTGGCGGTCCTGCTCGGGGTTGCCGGTGCGCTTGGTGGTGCCGGCAATGGGGTCGATGTAGGCACGAAGGGTGGGGACTCCAGCGGGTGAACCGCTGGATGCAAGGGGAGCGGAGTCAGCGGGTGAACCGCTGGACGCAAGGGGAGCGGAGTCAGCGGGTGAACCGCTGGATGCTGGCTCGATGCGGCAGTGGGTTTCGGGTGAGGAGCCGAAGATGCGGAAACCGCCGAAGTCGAGGTAGAAGAGATAGGGGGAGGGGTTGATGCTGCGGAGGGCACGATAGAGTTTGAAGTCATCGCCCTCGAATTGCTGCTTGAAGCGACGTGAAAGCACGATTTGGAACACGTCGCCACGAAGACAATGCTGGATGCCTCGGCGGATGTTCTCGCGGTGTTCGTCGTCGGTCAGCGTGGAGGTGCAGTCGCCCACGGGACGGAAACTGTACTGCTGATAAGGACGGCTGTTCACATCGTGTTCCAGTTGGTCGAGGTCGTCCTCTTCGCCTTCTTGCAAGAGTTCGATAAGGGTCACCTCGTTTTTGAAATGGTCGAAGATGATGTAGTCCTTATAGAGGATGTAGAGCAGGTCGGGCGCATCGTTTTCTGTCTGCGTCTCGTCCTTCACGTCGATGTGCTCGAAGTAGCGCACGGAGTTGAAGGTGGTGTAGCCATAGAGTCCGCAGTCGGCCTTGTCGGCTCCCTCAATGTGGAAACTCTGGAGGAACTGGTTGATGAGCCGTGCGGTGTCATCGCCATTGCTGATGGAACACCTCTGCTCCTCGCCATTGGGGAATTGCATCACGCCCACACCGTGAGCCACCGACACGCTGCCGATGGGGTGGAGGCAGATGAAAGAACGGGAGTTTTTGCTGTCGTGATAGTCGGAGCATTCCATCAGTGCGCTTTGCGGATAGGCATCGCGCACTCGCAGATAAACGCTCACGGGTGTGTTGAGGTCGCCCAGAATCTTCTTGGAGGCGGTGTGATAGTTGTACATGGTTGTGTTGTGGCTATTGCCTGATTTTTAGGTGATATTGTTTATTTAATAATGTCTGCGTGTTTCAGATACGTGTCTAAGTCCTTGTCGCCTCTGCCGCTCACGGTGAGCACCACAACGGTGTCTTTGGTGAACTGGTCCTTCACCTTGGGCAGCAAAGCCAAAGCATGAGCACTCTCGAGGGCGGGGATGATGCCCTCCATGCGTGTCAGTTCGAAGGCGGCACGGAGTGCCTCGTCGTCGTTGGCAGGGAGCACCTGTGCGCGGCCTGTTTCGTAGAGGTTGCAGTGGATGGGGCCTGTGCCGGGATAGTCGAGTCCTGCCGAGATGGAGTAGGGTTCGATGATTTGGCCATCCTCCGTCTGCATCAACTTGATGCGGCTGCCGTGCAAGATACCGATGCTGCCAACCTGCATGCTGGCTGCGGTCTGGCCGCTGTCGATGCCCAGGCCACCAGCCTCGCCGAGGATAATCTTCACGCGCTCATCGTCGATGTAGTGATAGATGGTGCCGGCGGCGTTGGAGCCTCCACCCACACAGGCCATCAGCACGTCGGGATAGTCGCGGCCAATCTTCTCTTCTAGTTGCCATTTGATTTCCTCCGAGATGACAGACTGGAGCCGTGCCACCATGTCTGGGTAAGGATGCGGACCGACGGTCGAGCCTATAATATAGAATGTGTCGGCAGGGTGACAGCACCAGTCGCGAATGGCTTCGTTGGTGGCATCTTTCAAGGTCTTGTTGCCACTCTCTACAGGTACAACGGTTGCTCCCAACATCTTCATGCGCTCCACGTTGACGTGCTGACGCTGCACATCGAGCGCACCCTGATACACCGTGCAGGGCATGTCCATGAGTGCACAGGCGGTGGCGGTTGCCACACCGTGCTGCCCGGCTCCAGTCTCGGCAATGATACGTTTCTTGCCCATTTTCTTGGCGAGGAGAATCTGACCGAGCGCATTGTTGATTTTGTGGGCACCCGTGTGGTTGAGGTCTTCGCGCTTCAGATAGAGTTGACAGCCATACTTCTCGCTCATGCGCTTGGCAAAGTAGAGTGGGGAAGGGCGGCCCACATAGTCCTTCAGCAGGGCGTGGTACTCGCGTTTGAACTCCTCGCTCTCCAGGATGGGGAGGTAGGCTTTCTTCAGATCCTCCACCGTCTTGTAGAGAATCTCTGGGATGTAGGCTCCGCCGAACTGTCCGTAGAAGCCGTTTTCATCTACTTGATAAGTCACCATAGTTATTTACGATTTGACAATTTACGATTTACATTTTGTTTTACTTGTGGTTGAGTTGTTTCGCAAAAAAAGAGCCTATCGCAAGTACGATAGGCTCTTTTGTTTGCTATGCTTTATGTTTCTTTGCATAGGGGCATGACCATTTGACTTACGATTCTTTGAATCCCAAGCATTGCCACCACCAATATGCGTTAAACTTCTGTGTCATTTCTCTTGATGTTTTTGAACTCTTTCCAATAGTTGTGGAATGAATTCGGCTGCAAAGTAATGGAAAAAATTTTAAATAGACAAATAAAAAGGAAAAAAATCACGCATTGCATGATTTTTTCCCTTTTTTCTTACGATTAGTTCCCGAAGTGATTCTGTAAGCCCTCGATGATAAGCGAGATGGTTATATATTTGAGTTGACTATTGTTAAGAATTTATTCATCTTCATCTTCGAATGGATTTTGGTGTTCTTCCTTGATGAGTTTAAGTTTGCCTTTTTTCCATGAATAAGTCTGGATCAGAAAATCGCTGAAACTGTAACGAGCAGTGCTGGTGATAGTCTTGGTCTCGCCATCTATTTCTGGATTGACAATGTCTTCGAAACCTTCCACTTTCTCAAAACGCTTACTCTTTGTATTCCACACATAGGCTGCATAAGAGGCTTCCACACGCCCATTGGTGTAATAGCCGAGGAAAATCTGCAGGTCGGGGATGCCATCGAAGTTGATGTCTTCTTTGTCGTACACCCTTTGGGTGTCCTTGATGAGTTCGCCATCCGTCAATCCTACCAACTCATGCTCCTGCTCGAAAGAGGGAATGTCGCTTGAGCCAATATAACCTTTGACGATGACGCTGCCGAAACATCCATCATCGGTGGGTTGACCCAGTGTGGTCTCGAAGTGGTAGTCTTTACGATTTTGTGCCTGTGCACCACAGATAGTGCACAGGCACAAAAGGATAATTGTCAGGAAATGTTTCATGTTTATTTCACCATCACAGTTTTGCCATTGACAACATAAATGCCTTTTTGTAAACCGTCAATGCTGTCGGCAACCTTTACACCAGAAAGGTTGAATACTTCGACCTTCTCGCCAGCCTTGGCAACGGATTTGATGTTAGTCAAATCACCTGCTGCAATGTGGTTGGTCTTCAGTTGGGTTGAGTTACCATTGGACATCTTCACATAGCAACGAGTGGCATAGAAACCGTTGGTAGTGGTATCGACATTTACGAATGATGCTTCATTGTTATCTTTAGCTAAAATGCCATAGAGACCCTGTGGCTCAGTCTGCTGTTGTGCGGCAGCCATTGTAACGATTTCGCCAGTTCCCTCCGCGGTGAAGGCTACAGAGGCAATGCCGTTCATAATCACAACATTCTCTGCCGTAAACTGTTTGCTACCATTTTCGCCTGTATAGTAGAGAATGTAAGGTGTGTTAGGCTTAATGCCTTCCGACTTGCAGTCTTGGAAGTTAAGTTTTACATCGATGCCATCGTTCTCTACACCTACAAGCTTTTCGAGTTTGCAGTCACTGCCGAACACCTCATTCACTTGCTCTTCAGTCATGGAGAATGGAAGTGAAATGGTGTTCCATCCTGTGAAGAGGTAACGGCTAACAGATACATTCATGGTTTGACCATCATACTTTGCGAGGTCTGTACCTTTGTAAGTGCTCAGTGTCAGGGTTTTCTGAGCCGATGCGCTGATGCAACCGATTGCAAAAGCAGCCATGAGTAATAGTTTCTTCATACGCTTAATAATAAAATGTGTAACAATATATTTTCTTTGGGTGGGTTATTTTATCTCTTTGATGAAGCCGTTGCGGTAAGCAAACAGCAGTTTCTTTAAGTTCTCAACCTTAGCAAGAAGCACCTTGCCCTTGTCGGTGTCCTTCACATACATGCGCTGTGAACTCAACTCCACGATTTGGGTGGAACTCTTGATGTCGTTACCGTTCTGAATGGCATCTTCAGCCGAGCGGAAGGGCTGATGCTGAACCAGTTCAAGTCCTCGGCTGTGGAAGGTGAGCGTGTAGCCCGCTATGCCTGTTTCGGGCTGATAGGCACGGGAGAAGCCTCCGTCGATGACGAGGAGTTTGCCGTTGGCCTTGATGGGAGTCTCGCCTTTCAACACTTTTACGGGGGTGTGTCCGTTGATGATGTGGCGATGCTGTCCCTCCACTCCGAAGTCGTCAAGAATCATATCGACGGTCTTCTCATCGTTGTTGAATTGGTAGTAAAAGCCCTTGGTTTCAGTGTGAGTTGCTTTGTCTTTGATGAAGTATCGCTCAAAAGTCGTCATCTTATCTTTGTCGAAAAGAGGAGAATCTTTTCCACACCACAGATACCAGATGTAGTCCTTAGCATAGGTTTTCCGTTCCCGTGGGGTGTCGTTGTTGAAGGCTTCACGGACGATGTGCCCGGTCTTCTTCATCAGTGCCATACCCTTGTATTTCTTTCCGTTGATTTCCACTTCCTTCAGGGTGCCGTCGGCATTAAGCGGTACGGTGGCATGATACATGAGATTGCTGTTTGAAATGGAATACATGCCTCCATGTGCCAACAGGCATTGGATGTGGCGTTGTAGTTTATCGCTGGTGCGGAATGAATGTTCCAACTTTGCCATGAGTAGTTCTTCCTCTTCCGACAGCGCATTGGGATTTTCCTTGCTGACAGTGGGCAGGAAAGTGTCTAACATTTCATATTCTTTGCCATCGATGAAACAGGTGCCGTTGTCGAAATAGATGTGTTCCAACATTTTGCGTCCAGCCATGTTGAATTCTGGATGGCGGTCAATAATCTTTGCCTCCTCTTTGAACTGAATGATGGTGATGGCTTTGTGCATTTGGGCAATGAGCCTGGTGGTCTTCTTGTCGTGCTGGCTCTCTTTAGTCAGTTCGGTTGTTCCAAACTGTTTGCATGGGTCATCTTTGTAGGTCTCCATTGCAAAAGTTGCAAGGGGGAGGAGATTGATTCCGTAGCCATCTTCGAGTGTGGTCAGATTACCATATCGCATTGAAAGGCGTAGCACATTGGCGATGCAAGCCCTGTTGCCTGCTGCTGCTCCGAACCATTCGATGTCATGATTTCCCCACACAATGTCAAAGTGGTGATAATTCATCAGGGTCTCCATGATGAGGTGCGCTCCAGGGCCACGGTCGAAGATGTCGCCCAATAGATGCAGACGGTCAATGGCCAATCGCTGAATCAAGTTACAAATGGACACGATGAAGTGGTCGGCCCGTTGGGTGTCGATGATGGTCTGCACAATCACATTGTAGTATTGATGGCGTTTTTCGCCCACACCGCTGTGGCTCTCATGCAGCAGTTCCTCGATGATGTAACCAAATTCCGCGGGTAGTTCCTTGCGGATTTTGCTGCGTGTGTATTTTGAACTGACTTCACGTAGAACCTTGATCAGTTGATTGAGCGTGATAACATAGAAATCTTCCATGTTGGTTTCTTCTGCCTTGATGCGTTGCAACTTTGCCTCAGGATAATAAATCAATGTGCATAGTTCTTGCTTTTCAGACAAACGAAGGGTGGGGCCGAAAATTTCTTCCACCTTTCGTTTCACATATCCAGAAGCATTCCGCAGCACATGGTTGAATGCCTCGCTCTCGCCGTGCGGGTCACTGATGAAGTGTTCTGTCGGCTTGGGCAGGTTCAAAATCGCCTCCAAATTGATGATCTCACAACTTGCTTCCGCCACATTGGGGTAACTTTGTGCCAAGAGTTGCAAGTATCGAAGGTCATCTTTGATTTCCTCTTCTGTGAATATGTGGTCTTTCTGATTTTCCATGTAAATCCATGTAAAGGTATTTATGTGGCAAAGATAGAAAATAATTAGGAATCGAGAATCAGGATTTAAGAATTATTTGCCATTCGGAGCGTTTTTCTTCATGAAAGTGACAATTCCTTATTCCGAATCCTCAATTCCTAATGAAAAATTCCTACCTTTGCAGCGTAAAAAGTAAACAAACGAGAATGAATTATGGCTGCACGACTAAGATTTAAGGTGGTGGACGAGGCATTCAAGCGTGCTCCTGTGTATGTGGAGCAACCTCAGGAACGCCCCAGTGAATATTTCGGCAAATACGTCTTCGATAGGCAGAAGATGTGTAAATATCTGCCATCGCAGGTGTATGAGAAAATGTGCGATGTGATAGACAATGGGGCACCTTTTGACCGTACCATTGCTGACGAGGTGGCACAAGGCATCAAAACTTGGGCCATAGAGAATGGTGTGACTCACTACACCCATTGGTTTCAGCCTCTTACCGAAGGTACGGCTCAAAAACATGATGGTTTTGTGGAACATGATGGAAAGGGTGGAATGGTGGAAGAGTTTGAAGGGAAACTTCTCGTACAGCAAGAACCAGACGCCAGTTCTTTTCCATCGGGAGGAATCCGCTCTACTTTCGAGGCACGAGGCTATTCTGCATGGGATCCCACATCGCCAGTATTCATCATTGGCGATACATTGATGATTCCCACCATTTTCATCTCTTATACGGGTGAGGCTCTCGACTACAAAGTGCCATTGAAGAAGTCTCTTCATGCGGTTGATAAGGCAGCAACGGCTGTGGCTCAATATTTCTATCCAGACGCGAAGAAGGTCATTTCCAATCTGGGTTGGGAACAGGAATACTTCCTTGTGGATGAGTCGCTCTTTGCTGCACGACCAGACCTTGTGATGACGGGGCGTACGTTGATGGGACACGACTCTGCCAAGAACCAACAGATGGATGACCACTACTTTGGCTCCATCCCTGCACGTGTGGAGGAGTTTATGAAAGATATCGAGATTCAGGCTCTCGAACTTGGAATTCCTTGCAAAACACGCCATAATGAGGTTGCACCCAACCAATTTGAGTTGGCTCCAATCTTTGAAGAGACTAATCTTGCAGTTGACCATAATATGCTGATGATGGCAATCATGAAGCGTGTGGCGCGTAAGCATGGTTTCCGTTGCCTTTTGCACGAAAAGCCCTTCAAGGGGGTGAACGGTTCTGGAAAACACGAGAACTGGTCACTTGCTACAGACACGGGCATCTTGCTTCATGCCCCAGGTAAGACCACGATGGATAACCTGCGTTTTGTCACTTTCATCGTGGAAACTCTCAAGGCTGTTTACGACCATAACGGATTGCTCAAGGCCTCTATCATGAGTGCCACCAATGCTCATCGTCTGGGTGCCAACGAAGCACCTCCTGCCATCATCTCTTCCTTCCTTGGCAAGACCGTTACGGATTTGCTCGAACATGTAGAAAAGGCTGATGATGACAATCTTTCGGTGGCAGGAAAGAAGGCTTTCAAACTGGATCTCCCGTCTATTCCAGAATTGCTGATTGATAATACGGATCGTAACCGCACATCACCTTTTGCCTTTACAGGAAATCGTTTTGAGTTCCGTGCTGTCGGCAGTGAGGCGAACTGCGCTTCCGCCATGTTGATGCTCAATGCCGCAATGGCAGAGGCTCTCATGGATTTTAAGATTCGTGTTGATGCTCTCATAGAGAAAGGGGAAGCAAAAGAAGCAGCAATTCTCAAAGTGGTGCGTGAAGACATTAAGCATGTGAAGCCCATTGTTTTCAATGGCAACGGATATAGTGATGAATGGAAAGCCGAGGCTGCCAAACGTGGACTTGATTGTGAAACCTCAGCCCCCATCGTTTTCGATAATTATCTGAAGGAAAGTTCTGTCAAGATGTTTGAAAGGACACATGTGATGACTCGTTTTGAACTGGAGGCACGTAATGAGATCAAATGGGAAACCTACACGAAGAAGATTCAGATAGAGTCACGCATCTTTGGCGACCTGTGTCTCAATCATATCATTCCTGTTGTGACACGTTACCAATCTGTACTGATTGATAATGTACACAAGGTGAGAGACATCTTCCCTGCTGACAAGACGCAGAAGATTTCCAAGGAGAACCTTCATCTCATCGAACGGATTTCAGACCATGAGTCTTTCATCGTTGAGAATGTGGAGAAAATGGTGGAGGCACGCAAGGTGGCAAATCGTATTGAGTCTGAGCGTGAAAAGGCTATCGCCTACCATGACACTGTGGCACCGCTCATCGAAGAAATACGTTACCATGTTGATAAACTTGAAACCATTGTTGATGACGAGGCTTGGCCACTTCCGAAATATAGGGAACTGCTCTTCATCAGATAATTGAAGTAATAAAGAAAAAGGTCTGGCATCATTTCGTGGTGCCAGACCTTTTTCTTTATAATACCAATATTTTAATCCCAATGACCGATTTGGGGTTTAATTGTTGAGGATGAACCGATTTTCTTCGGTTGACCAACGGAAGGTGTTGGTCAAGGTATAAGGCTCCTTGGGTTGGTTGCTGCCATCGATGTTGAGCATTAGGGGAGCATTGGTGGTGCTAACAATCAATTGGCCGGTGTTTTTGTCGATGGTCACTCTGCGAAAATTGTCGATAGGGGGTAGGGTGTAGTAGTCAAGTGTTCGGAGAGGCTTCCAGTCGGTAGAGTAGAAAGCCACAGAGGAATCGGGGGTGTCGTCACAGAAGATGGTGCTGATGACCATGATGATGCGCGTGCCGTCGTTCTTCGTGAGCATTTTCATCTCTTTCTCTGAGTTCTTGGAAATGACAAGGTGTGCATAGTCATCTGTCAGTTCCTCCATCTTGGAAAAGGTGCGGAAGAGGTTGCGTGTCTGCATAGTCTTGCCGTTTTTCTGGTTGTCAACAATCTCCAAACGATTGTATTCGGACAAGACGGGACACACCTCTTGTGGCATCTTGAGGAAGAGGTCCTTAAGTGACTGGGCGTGGGTTATTTCACACAGGAAACACAGAATACACAGAACGATTGAAATCTTTTTCATCTTTTTTATTATCTCTAAACTCTAAACCCTAATCTCTAAACTATTCATGTCGGATGGCTTCGATGGGATCCATATTGGCTGCTTTCCGGGCTGGAATGTATCCGAAGATGATGCCGATGAAAGTACAAACGGCGAAAGATACATAGATGGACCATGCAGGGATGCTGGATGGCATACCCATGAGCGGTACGACAAAGTTGCTGACAAGTCCTCCTAACAGTATTCCTAATAGTCCGCCTGTGAGGGAAATGAGCACAGACTCGATGAGGAATTGGAGGGAAATGACCATACCAGTTGCTCCCACTGCCATACGCAGACCGATTTCCTTGGTACGTTCGGTGACAGATACGAGCATGATGTTCATGATGCCAATACCAGCCACGAGCAGAGAAAAGGCAGCTGCCACAACAAGGATGATAGTGACGGTGTCCATTGTGGAGGACATGGTTTCCATCATCTCAGCCTGTGAACGGATGGTGAAGTCATCAACGGCTTCTGCTTTCAGTTTGTGGTTGCTGCGCAGTATCTGAGTGAGTTCCTCAATGGCTGCATCGGAAAGTTCCTCAGTGAGGGCTGAGCAGACGATGGAGGAGAAGTAGGTTTGCGCTGCAATGCGCTTCATGACACAGGTATAGGGTGCAATGATGACATTGTCTTGATCCATACCCCATGAATTATAGCCCTTGCTTTCCAACACACCGATGATACGTAGGGGGATGGACTTGAAGCGAATGTTCTTGCCGATGGCTTCCGTTTCCTTGCCTTCGCCAAAAAGTTCCTTGACGATGGTCGTACCAACCACGCATACTTTGGAGGCTTTGCGTATATCTTCCTCTGTGAAGTTGGTTCCTTCCTCCAGTTCCCACTGCTTAATATCAAGGTATTCGGTCGATTCACCATAAACAGTGCTGTTCGTGTTGTTATTGCCATAAATGACTTGACCACCAGATGTAACTTCTGGAGATACATAACTGACGAACTTTTTTTCATCAATGATGCGTTGGTAGTCTGCCATCTTAAGAGTTTGCATGGCAGAAGGGTCTTGACGCACACCACCACGCCTGTCGGCTCCTGGACGAATTGTGAGCAGGTTGGTGCCCATGGTGGAAAGTTCTTGGCGTATGCTCTCTTTCGAACCCTGTCCGATAGACATCATGATGATGACCGCTGCCACACCGATGATGATGCCGAGCATGGAGAGGAACGAACGCATTTTGTTGTTCGCCACAGCGTTGATGCTGACTTTGAATAGATTCAATATATTCATAATTTAGTCGTCTTGTGGTTTGGGCAGTGCTGCAAGTGCTTCGGCTGCCGACTTGATGTTGGTGTTGATCGTATCTTCACGAATCTTTCCGTCTCGCAGATTGATGTTGCGTGAGGCGTATTCGGCAATTTCGGGGTTATGGGTCACGAAGATGATGGTGTGTCCCTCCTGATGCAGTTTCTGGAATAGCACAAGCATTTCGAAAGAGGTGCGTGTGTCAAGGTTACCAGTCGCTTCGTCTGCAAGAAGCACAGCGGGGTTGTTGACTAATGCACGGGCGATGGCAACACGTTGCATCTGACCACCTGACATCTGATTGCTTTTGTGGTCGAGTCGGTCACCCAATCCCACTTCCTGTAAGGCTTTGATGGCAGCCTCCCGACGTTGCTTGGCTGAGTATTTATTGTTGTACATCAGCGGCAACTCAACATTCTCCACAGCAGTAGTTTTTGCCAGTAGGTTATAATTCTGGAACACGAAGCCAATCTTGCGGTTGCGCAGTTTGGCGCGTTGGTTCTTGGACATTTTGCGGACGGGAGTGCCGTCGAGATAGTATTCGCCAGAAGTGGGCGTGTCGAGGCATCCCAATTGATTGAGCAGGGTCGATTTGCCTGAGCCTGATGTTCCCTGTATGGTCACGAACTCGCCTTCGTAAATCTTAAAACTGACACCACGCAAGGCTTTCACAGTTTCTGAGCCGACCTGAAAGTAGCGTTTCACGTTGTCGAGTTCGATGACAACTTTACGATTGTCTTTTTGTTCGTTCATCTTCAATCTTTCTGTTTGTTGATCATCTTTGGAAATTGCCGCCATTGGGTCTGCCACCACCTGCACCAGGAGCACCTGCACCACCTTGTGCGCCACCGGCGCCATTAGCGCCGCCACGGTTTCTGTTACCGCCTGGACGTGGCATGAATGGGTTGGATGTTGCTGGTCCTTCAGACTCTTCCTTGCCGCCGATGATTTCGAAGTCTGTGAGCACTTCTGTACCCGCCTTCACACCTGACAAAATCTCTGTGAGCATGCCATTACTGATGCCGACTTCCACTTTATGTGCCTTGAAGACATTACCTTCTTTTGTCCAAACCTTAAAGGGAGATTGTACATCTTCCACCGTTTCGCCTTCCTGCAGGAGAGCCTCGTTAGGAGTAAAGCGCATTGCACGGGCTGGAACAGCCAGCACACCATTCTTCTCCATCGTGTAGATGGTTACGTTGGCTGTGAGCCCTGGCTTCAGTTTCAGTTGGTCGTTAGGAGCGGAAATGACCACCTCGTAAGTGACCACATTGCTTTCGGTCGTTGCTTGCTGGCGCACTTGAGTGACTGCACCTTCGAATACGTCATCCGGGAATGCGTCCACTGTAAAGGTGACACGCTGCCCCTCTTTCACGCCACCAATGTCAGCCTCGTCAATGTCAGCAATCACACGCATGTCTGTCAAGTCCTGTGCAATAATGAAGAGGGTAGGGGTGGTCATGGCTGATGCCACCGTCTGTCCTTCTTCTACTTCCTTGGAAAGGACCACACCATCGATAGGTGATGTGATGGTGGCATAGCCAAGGTTCGTCTGGGCTTCAGACACATTCTGCTGCTGTACACGTACTTGCTGCACTGCCTGCTCGTAGTTCAGCTTGGCATTTTCATAGTCATTGGCAGAAACAAGACCTTTGTCGTAGAGTGTTTTATATCGCTTATAATTCGCTGATTGATAATTGAGTGAGGATTGTGCGTTAGAGAGGTTGCTCTGCGCGGATGCCAATTTGGAAAGGAGGTTGGTCTTGTCGAGTTCGGCAATGACTTGACCGCGATGCACCTCTGAATTGTAGTCCACATAGATGCGGTCGATGATACCAGACACCTGCGTACCGACTTCCACCTCTGTCACAGGCTCAATCGTACCTGTGGCAGTGATACTGGTGGTAATGTTCTGCTTCTCTACAGGAGCGGTGGAATAGGTAACCTTGGGAGTTTCGCTACATGCAACAAAGGTGGTTGCGATGATGAGTGCTGCGAATATGTTGTTTGTCTTCATTTTCAGTTTTCTTTTTATGGTTTGTAGTTTTCGAAGTAATTGGAGTGGTTCGGAGAATTTAGACGATTATTTTATAGTTTAAGCCTCTCTCCTGCATAGAATCTGAGCATGGCGCTGTTGAGCAATGCTGTGTATTTGGTTTGTAGCAGTTGCTGTTCGGCTTGCAGCAGGTTGTTCTTTCCTGTTGTCAGTTCCACAATGTTCTTAAGACCAAGGTTGAACTGTTCGCTGACGAGGTCATAACTTTCCTGCATGCTTCTCACATTCGCCTTGGCATAGATGTATTGCTGTTGCGAGGTGGTAGCGTTCAGCCAATAGTTCTCAATGGTTGAGTAGAGTTGCTTTTGCTGTTCTTGCAAGTTCAGTTCGCTGGTTTGAAGCGCATATTTTGCCTTGCGAATGTTGGTGCGAGCCTGATGATTATCGAACAGCGGCATGGATACTGTCAAACCTAAAGAGTTGCTCATGTTGTTCTTCACTTGCTTGAAAAACTCGGCGTGCTGACCTGATGAGTTGCTGGAGCCGATGCCTGCCGTCATGGAGAGGGTGGGTTTGTATCCAGCACGAGCAGAGGAAATCGCCACTTCCGACGATTCAATGTTCAGTTTGCTCGACTGAATCTCAGGGCGGTTCTCAAGGGCGGCATTATAGACTGATTGTTCGTTGGGAATGATGGAAAGCACCTGTGTATCGCTCACCTCGGGCACTGCGATATCGAAGGACTCGGCATCATGTATCTCAAGCAGTTGCTTCAGTTGTAATTTGTAGTTGGCGAGTTGCGACTGTGCTTGCACCAGTGAATATTGGTCTTGGCTCACCTGTGCCTCCAATTGCACAAGGTCAACTCGGGCAAGGCTGCCCACCTCGACCATCGTCTTTGCACGGTCGCGCTGCATTTCGCTTGACTTGATGATTTCCTCGCAAACTCTGACTGCTTCTGTTTCATACAGAATCTGCACGTACAGTTGGGCAATTTGCTCTTGAATGGTGTTTGCCTGCTGCTCGATGCCCAATTCGGCTATTTTCTCAGTCAGTTTGTTCTGCTTGATGGTGTTTGTGTTGCGATTACCATTCCACACGGTCCAGTTAGCGTTGATGCCATAGGAGCCGTTATAAGAAACGGTGTTTCTGCTGGTGGTCATCGAACCGTTTGTGAGGTTGATGGTCGATTCGGCGAAAGGTCGCCACGATACGTTTTGGTTTGTGCTGAATGACACTGAAGGAAATAGGGCAGATTGACTCTGCAAGACATCCTCGTGGTCAGAGGCCGCTGTTATTCGCTTCTGTTGCAACTGAATATTGTTGGCGATGGCATAATCGAGACATTCTTGCAGTGTCCAGATTTTTTGCCCCCAAGCCGCAGTGCTAGTCAACAGGATTGATAGCGTGGCCAGTAAATTTTTCTTGTTCATTGTTTGTCTGTTAGTTGCCAAGTCTAAAGAACCCGTTAAACTTGAAAAGTTTAATATTATTGATGATACTTTAACATACTTTATAATAAAAAAGGAAAGCAGTCGGGCTGTAAGCCGGGTTCTGTACACTCCGAAGAGCGTGTCTGTCATTTATCTACTCCATGAGTCACCTCATGGCTCTAGCGTTCTACCCTCCACCGCATGAGCCCCGGTCCTGTCGCATTGCTGCTCAGACCTTCGTCAACTCGGGCGGGCAACCCTCTCTCGGGTGGTTTACATGAACTTGCAGCTCCCAAGATGCACAGCCGACATGTCGCCATGCCGCTGGTGAGCTCTTACCTCACCTTCTCACCATTTCTGCCCGAAGGCAGTTGTTGTTTTCTTCTGCATTACTCAACCCTTACGGACTGCTTCTACATTAGGAAGTGGGATGCCCTGCGCTGCCCGGACTTTCCTCTTTAGTCATCCTGAAGGACAACTCCAGCGACAGACCGTCCGGCTGCTTTCAATTTGCAAAGTTAATCAAAAATGTGACAAAAAAAGGCAAACCATGGAAAAATGGCTTGTCTTTTTAAGTTTTTTTTGTATGAAAGAGTTCGGTTTGCCTCAAAAACACATGAAAAGCGTTACTCTGCAGAGCAATCTTCCCATAGGAGCACAGCCCCGTTTCGTCGTGCTGGGTCGGGACCTGCAAAGTCCATAGAGTAGGGGCTACCCGTGGTGGGTGACTTGCCGACGTATCGGTGGTTCTTCAGCGAGTAGAGCATGAAGTCGTGATCAAGATAGTCTTGCCAGAGGAATACCTCGGCTTCCTGTTCGTTGGTGGTGAAACGCACATCGCCAGCCAATCCTTCGCCATACACCTTGATATATCGGCCATCTACACACTTCAATGCTACCTGCCCATTGCCCTTGTCGATGAGTTGAAACTGCGTGCGCTGGCTCTTGTCGCCAGCATGAGTGTCGTAGAGGATACCGTGAGGGTCGCATATTGCAGGACGACCTGTCGCTTTATTGATGATGCGGAAAGTCTTGCCGTAAGGGATGTTCCACCTGCGATCGGCCTTGGGCTCCTCCACCGTAAAGTTGTCAAATTCAGCATAGCCGCCGTTCTTGCCCTTCCAGTTGAACGCAAAGAGGGCATGACGTGAACCTTGGAAGGTGATGAGTTGATAACTGAGGGGAATCTCATGACCTATCGTCTGAAATGTAGTGCCATCGGTCGAGTAGGCATACTGCATTTTATCGTTGTCGTAGTCACCAATGCAGCGGAGCCAAATTTTTCCCTTAGGCAAACTGACAGGAATGGCAATGGGCGATTGCTGGGGGGCGTTTTTGCCCTGATCCCATAAGCGGAGGAGGAATGTTTTTGTGTGGTCATCCCTCATAATGCCTACCCATGAGCAAGGGACATTGATATTGCCGAGTCCACATGCATCGCCATCTTTCATACCATTGACATACAGTTCAACAGTGGCAATGCTTTGAGGACCTATCACGCGTTGAGTGAGCGTGTTACGAGCCCACATCAACTGTTCTGCAGGCATGGAATTCAAGCGCAATTTGCCACCCTTCAGGCTCCACATCTTGTCATCTGGATTGTGGTTCCACTGCCACACACGACCCAATTTTTTTCCATCAAAATTCTCGCTTCTTACGTATGGAGCGTGTGGCGTAACTTGTTGTGACTCTGTCGAAGGAGAGAATCCTGGTTTAAACCAAGTACGTGGCGCCCTTCCGAGGTTTCCCTCCAATCCCACCATGGGCCAACCATCTTTCCATGTCATCGGCATGAGACACACGGTGCGGCCAATGGAGTGAAAGTCCATCATGAAGAGTGCCCACCATGAGCCGTCCTTGTATTGCACGATACCCCCCTGATGGGCATTAGTGCAAGCCGTAGCGTCCTTATCCACAGGACCAAGACCGAATTTTGTGTCATCTTCGCCGATGCGGTATTTCACGCCATGTGGCACCTGTGTGAGCGATGCGGCATGGTAGCCATAGGTCTCGTCTGCCGTGATGACGCGCGTCTCGTAAGGTCCCCAGATGCTCTTGGAACGCGAGCAAAGAGTGCGTCCATTCGGCTTGTAGTCGGTACTGATGAGATAGTACATTCCATTGATTTTGTACATGTGGTGTCCTTCTCCCACACCATTGCCTTCAGGGATGATGACACGTTCCGTCCCCTCGATAGGCCCACTCATATCGGGCTTCAACTCCGTGCATCTCACTGTGCCATATCCATGAATGGCATAGATTTTCCCGTCATCGTCAAAAAGCACGCCAAGGTCGTAGATGTCACCCTTCATGTTGTGGTGTGTCCAAGGTCCCTTGATGTCCTTTGCTGTGTAGCATTGCAAGCCTTTTCCGTTGATGTTGGAGAACACGTAGAACTGCCCGTTGGCATAACGAATGCAAGGTGCCCAGATGCCCTGACCGTAAATCTCCTTGTGATTCTTCAGCGAGAAAGCCTCGTCGTCGAAGTCAAAGCGGTCGAAGCAGTACGAGATGTTCTCCCAGTTCACCAAGTCTTTTGAGTGCAGAATCACCAATCCTGGCACAGTATGCATCGTCGTGCCAGCCAGATAGAAATCATCGCCCACACGCAAGATGTCGGGGTCGCTAAATTCATCATAGAAAAGTGGATTCGTAAATGTCCCGTTGCCGTTGTCTGCTGTCCAGGACTTGGTTTGTGCATGGCCACAAAGACAGGTGACCAAAGTTAGTAAAAACAGTGTTAATCTCATGTCGTTAAAATAATTAGTTGTGGTTTTATTGGGCAAAGTTACGCTTTTCTTTGGAAGAAACCCTAAAAAAGTTTCATTTTTCCACAATTCTTTGAGGTTTATTTGTCCGCGAGCGGGATTCTGACTACTTTTGTCATTATTTTCGTGGAAAAATCATGATGAATATGTATAAATGGCTATTAACCTTGCTGATGCTGACATCCATGCTTCCAGTGTTCGGAAACAAGACAATCAGGGAGGAGGAAACAACTGAAACGATTTGTGACGTTCAACGCTCTCCAGCGACCACCCGATTGCTGAACTACCTGCACAGCATCTATGGCTCGAAAACTCTCTCTGGCACATGCGCCAACGTGAACTGGAACATCAACGAGGCGGAATGGGTGCATCATCATACGGGCAAATGGCCCGCACTCAACTGCTTCGACTTCATCCACTTGCCTTTTTCACAATCAGATGGGTGGATTGATTATTCAAACACGAAAGTGGTGGAGGATTGGCATGAAGCAGGCGGCGTCGTGGCACTCATGTGGCATTGGAATGTCCCTGCCAACAACAGTCGTGGTTATGCTTTCTATTATGGCAAGGAAGACGAAAAGACCCTCTTCGATGTGCGCAAGATTTTTGATGAGGATTCAGAAGAATACGCTCGGATGATCAAAGATATCGACCAAGTCGGCATCTATCTGAAAAAACTGGCAGAAAAGGGAATCCCTGTCATCTGGCGACCTCTCCATGAGGCAGGTGGTCGTTGGTTTTGGTGGGGCATGGATGCCGAGGCATGCAAGCAGTTGTGGAAGGTGATGTATCGACGATTTGCCGATGCTGGCATCAACAACCTCATTTGGGCTTTCACCCCCGCAGCAGCCTGGAAAGAACCCTACAGCAAAGGCTTCGACTGGTATCCAGGCGACGAATATGTGGACATTGTTGGCATGGACGTCTATAACCAACCTTCAGCCGCCGACTGCTACCAACTCGACTTCCAATTCCTCCAAGAACAGAAGCCCCTCAAGATGGCTGCCCTGACAGAATGCGGTTCCGTTTCCCCCATCTCCGCCCAGTGGGAAGGTGGTGCCAAATGGCTTTTCTTCATGCCTTGGTACGACTACGGTCGCACCGCCAACCCCTCCTCCGAAGCCTTCGGCAGCCCCTCCCACAGCAACGCCTCCATCGACTGGTGGCAAGATGCCTTCAGTCGCGATTTCGTGCTGACACGCGAAGACGTGAAGCGAAATCTGCATTCTTTTTGAGAGCGTCCCTGCCTGGATTTTTCAAAGTCTGCAATTCACTTACTACATCATCAGCAATGTACGAGTCGCTGAAGGTATAGAGAAGGCACACCTTCTCATCTTGCAACGCGTGTTTTTACTCAGCCAAGCAATTCATTTTGCTCATGCGCACGAGGTAGCGTAGCGGTGCTGTGCAGCCTTCTTGGCGGCATTAGAGAGGTTAGATAAGTCCTAATTTCCTTAATCTTGAACGGATGGCACCAGGTTCCCGGGCAAAGAGTTCGCAAAGTTCTTCGGTGTTTTTGCCTGCTTTGAACAGTTGGATGAGGGTTTCTTCTTCTGGCTGGGTCCAAGGTTTGTAGGCATTAGGGTGTTCTTTTCGGTTTTCTACGATATAGTTGGGGGTATCATCTTTAGATATGGCACCTTGAATGGTTTTGTATTATGATGAAAACTCGTCAAAGCAGAGTGGGGCATTGATGTTCGTTCGTTTGAAAGGCTTGAGTTGTGAAGGTTCATACACAAGAGCATTGGGGTTCGTTTTGCTGGGCGTCATTACGAAAGTGGCTTTTTCCAAAGGAATGATATAGATGTCTTCTGGTTTGCATGGCTCTCCACCAATGCCGAGAAAGATGAACACGGGCAAGTCTCTTTCTTCGGAAAATTCTTGATAAGCAGTGAGTTGTTCAGGCGAGAACAAATCCATCATCGCGGAATGATTGAGGAACTTCCTCCACTTACACTCAATGGCGACATTGTGTTTTGTTTCCACTTCTTCAATCAGAAAATCGGGGTAACTATTGTTCTTGGGAAACACATCACCCATTGTCTTGTCACCTCTCCATTCCTTCAGCACATACTTATCGTTCTTTATATCCAACAACTCCAGTACAAACTCCTCAAATTCACGTCCTTTCAGCACATCTTCAGGCATTGTAATGGCACGTATGCGTTCTCTTACAGCAAGATATGTTCGGTTCAGTCGTTTCTTGATTGTAAGCATTCGATAAACTACAGGTACTAAAACCTGCATGATAAAGTTACAGCGA